>Ga0194130_10006190_pt1 | contig 13989 bp, 13 predicted proteins | sample TA2KigsurfametaG_FD_160084 | JGI IMG/M metagenome (GOLD analysis project Ga0194130, IMG submission 160084) | Freshwater microbial communities from Lake Tanganyika, Tanzania - TA2015050 Kigoma 12 surface | ecosystem: Environmental > Aquatic > Freshwater > Lake | place: Tanzania: Lake Tanganyika... | reverse complement strand
GTGATTTGCATAAGTGTATGATTTCGCGTGTGAACTTATCCCGGCCTAGTTCGTTGATGTCTTCTTGTAATCTAGGACTACTGCCCCAGTATTCTTTCCAATCAGTCTCAACGGTTTCCCTGCGCTTGTTTTTCTTGCCTTTTAGAGGTGGTCTCTTCTTGACTGTAGTAAAATATTTGCGGCCAACGTAATCGTGACCATTTGTGGTATTAGTTATTCTGTAGATAAAGCCATAGTTGTCTTGGATATCCTCAGATTCAAAAGCCGTACCGTTATAAATCCAAGGATATTCATATGACATAGTGTTACTTATTTAGCTGCCTTGGCTGCGTTTTTCTTTTCTTGGATTTCAGCACGGCGAGCTTTTGATAATTTGCCTAGATCGCCTAAAGCACCACGAGCACGTGTGCCTGCTGCGCCTACACCTTTGCCTTCAAACTTTTCATTTTCTGCTAGGTATGCTTCATATGCCGCTACGATCTGTTCATGTGTTGTTGCCATTTTAGTTTCCTTTTTAAAAAAATTATACTGCTAATAGAGCCTGACGTCTAGAGATTTCTCTAGCGATCTTTGCCTTTGTTTTCTTTTGTTGCGTTTTTTCTTTTAGATCTTCTAATTGCTTAAGATTTAATGGACCTAGTCTAGGTTTACCATTACGTGTTAACATTGGGTTTGCTTTGCGTCTACCTGGGTGTACTCTACCTGTCGGGCCTGCCATTTTTAATTCCCTCTATTTGCTATTAAAGTTTACGTACATTGATATTTCTTCTACGCAACTATTACTGTTAATACCTGTAGCATATTCAATAAATTTTACTACATCCTGACAACTAATACCGTTTCCGGTCCAGCTTGGGCGAGATCGGCTCAGATCAGTGTCGAGTCTGTCTAAAGTAATTAGCGTAGTTTTAAACCTAACCAGGTCATTCTTGAAAGCAGCAGTACACTGCTTACTGGCATGTGCCAATGCGGCTTTACTTGTACGATAAGTTTCAAACATAGGTTCTGGCTCTTTAATAGATTTCTCTCCTACGCTGCCAATATTAAAAATATATCCTTGTTTATCATTGGAGCCCCATTGTTGATAAACTTCGTATAATAAATTAGTTTGCCCAAAATTTGCCCAAGATTCATGTGGTGGACCATCGAAAGCATTATTAACAAATATATCATAATCTAATGATTGTTCTGCTATTGTTTTAATATCTTTAGTGATGTCAAACCCGTCTGTTCTACTGATAGATTTAGCAGCAAAATGATCGACTAAAGTTTTTCCTAGTCCACGATTACCACCAGTTACTAACATCTTCATCTTATGCTACCCCCTTGATCCCATACCTTGGTTAATTTGCTACCACATGTCATAGCACATTCAAATATTCTACCATTGGCTAAATCTTTATTCCAACTGTCGACAATATGCGCCCAAAAATTACTAGCAAATATTTCTTCTAACGATTTAAAATGTATGTCTAAATTGTCTCGACCATACTGTTTAATCAATTCTTGTATTTGATTCTTACCATTTACATTACTCAATTCATTATGTCCAGGCAAAGTATTAACATCGTGAAATCTCTTATCATATAGATTATGCGTAAAGAAATTACAAGGCATAACCAATCCTTCACCAGTGATCGCTACCTTCTTACCTAACAGTGCATCACAGCGTATTTCTGTTGTGTCAAAATAGTCTCTTATATTATTGTATTCTTTCTTGAGCTCTGTCAACCTGATCATTGAACGATTACGATATTGTTCAGCCACAGGTGGTTCTAATACATATCCAGGAGCAGGCCAGGCAGTCATTTCTTCTACCAGACCATGATTAAAAAATCTACCCGTATTACGGGCCAAGAACGACTCAAATCCTATGTCCTTGCTTAACTGTTCTGCAATCTCAACTTGGTGTTCGTTGTGTCGGAATACAATATAATTCCACTGTGCCTTACCTCCAGCATCTATAAATGCCTGTACATTAGCCATGACTTTATTCCAGTTAACATTGCGCCTATACAGATGATTAGTATCAGCTAGCCCGTCGATGCCAAAATCTATTTTACCGTAGCCATTTAATATACCCGCTAGTTCTGCCCACCATTCAGGACTGCGTATGCCACCATTGGTATGTAGATATAACCAAACTGTAGGACTTTTACTGCGGAAATCTCTGAGTATGTCTAAAAAGTCGGGGTGTACAATGGGGTCACCATAACTACCACAAAAGAATATTTGTCGAAGTTTATTAACTAATTCTACAGGAAAAGCACGATCAATAGTCTGACGATCTAAATAAACCACAGGCAAGTGCGGATTAACTTCACCACCATTAACGTTGCGAGGACATTGAGGGCACGCCGCATTACAATTAGTAGTTATTTCAATCTGATATTCGGTAATGTTATTGTAGTTAAACATCTTTGGCCATATGTCTGAGTATGATATGTATCATACTGCCTTGATCTTAAATGCTTTTTTAGCAGTAAGTGTAGAATCTAAAATAGAATAGATAGAATTAAATTCATCATATATTCTAGGTTGGTTGTATCTTAATTTCTTGCTTAAAAAATGCAATTCCATCCTTCTGCGTATACGTTCAGCAAATGTCGCTGTTAGATTGGAAGCATTAATCCAATTAAAATCACCATAATAAAATGCTTCTTTATCAGGAAATTCTTTAACTAATGGCAATGAATCTCTATATATAGTATCAAGCGGACTTCCGGGCAGTATATTTGTAGTGAAACCCCAACGTATCAATTTGATAATCCTTGATAGTGCATATTTTTGATAACGTTCGGTGTAGAGCATATTAATATCATGATCAGCCTGTGTTTCCGTGGGATACCCAACCTGCATTAAAAATGTATTTTGTATACCATATTTGCCACTGCAATACAAATGAAAGTCGATATCTTCATTGGTAAACTTTTTACCCATATGATATCTAACATCCTGGCTGAAACTTTCAATACCTACTGTTATATCGGTTCCGCCTGCTAGTTTCATAATTTTAAAATGCTCTTCACCAAACTGTTCTTTAGGTCTACAGATAAAATCACCACGATATCTTAGATTTTTTAAGCTAGGGTATTTTTCTTGAGCATTGACTAACAGTTCATTAAATCTTTTAAATTCAGTTACACTACCATTGATCAGATTGTCAGTAAATTCAATTAAAGTTACATCATAGTTAAGGTGATGATACAATACTTCTTCGAATAGATGATTTGCAGTACGAAAACGATATTTTGTCCAAATGTGTTTTACGTCACAGAATGTACAATCTCGCACACAACCTCTACTACCTGTAACATAGGCACCCAACTGAGTCGTATTTAGATAATTAGACGGTAATATTTTATCGTAACAAGCAAATGGAATGTCGTTGAGATTGTCAACTATATATTTGGTGTTGCTATTCTGCCATTTGTCAGGATTTGATAGAAATTCTCTAAAACTAAGTTCTGCCTCTCCAAGAATATAATAGTCTATTAGATTCTCCTGAATAGCCCATTGATAAAAAGGTACCGACTTATGATCAATATCATTATGTTCTGCGCCATGTCCACCAATGATTATTTTACCATTAGGATACAGTGTTCGCAACAAAGGTAAAAGCAAATTAGCCGCACGTATAGTTTCAAATGTAAACAAACTGATAGCTATAATTGTATAATCTTTTCTTGGGAACACTTCGTAGGCAAAATTTTTAAATTTTTCTATTAGATGATTGGGACAAATCTCTGTATAATAGGCTAGATAATTTTGTAACTCTCGCCACTCAATATTAGAAAAAAGTTTGATTATTTCTAAATTAAAATCAACTACGTCGTAGTCTTTACCCGCAGATTTACAAATTCCTGCAAGACCCGCAATAACAGCTGGGGGACGTTCTGCTTCTTGTCTAGGTAGGTTAACGAGTAATATGGTAGCCATGTTTCGCCAGTAAATCAACTATTTGATTTTCAACCTCAGTGTCTTGATCATATCCTAGATATTTTGAATTATATTCTGGATCTGATGTATTTTTAATATTCTGTTCATCTGATACTTGTATGTAACTATCTAAGAAATGAAAGAAGTTTTTTTGGAAAGTATATTCTAGAGTGCCATTAAAATAAAGACTATTACTTTTATACTCTGCTAAAGGAGCTTCAGTAAGTGAATCTAAATAACCTTTAGGATAATTAGGTTTCGCTACAGCAAGTGTAAATGCATTGGGTAATAATATATCATCAACCCATATATTTTTAACCTCTAAATATTTGTCCTGTATAATTTTACCATCAACAACCACAGTATCAGCATTCACTTTATTTTTGTGTTGAATGATCACATAGGTATCTTGATCATTATTAAACTCTAGGCTGATCAGATTGTTATTAATCAGCTGACGATTATTTAATTTAATTTGATTATTTGTGTAAACATCAACAACTGGACCAATACTATTGACTAATCCGCAGATGATCTCAAAGGTAGCTTTCATGTGATATCAACATCAGTATTATAACTGGTAAATCCATTCTCTTTTACCACAGTAAGCACATTGTTCACCCGCCCACCTAGCTCGTCACGATGTGACACCAGCCAAATTGACTTATGCGCATCACGCGACATCTTCTTGAGTATGGCCATGGCATTTTCAACGCCGCTAGCATCCATGCCGCTGTCAATCAATTCGTCAATAAACAACAAGTTAATTGGTTGATATAAACTTTCCCACACATCACGGAATGCCCAACTTAAACTTAATATTAAACGATTACGCTCACCTCTTGACAAGTTGTCAAAGTCTAGTTCTCTGCCTAGTTCTGTGATGTTTACTGATAAGTCATTCATGAACACCACGGTATGGGGTAAGCCAATACGGTCAAGATATTGGCTTAATCTCGCGTTCAAGTAGCTGAGATTTTGATCGATAATTCGTTTACGTATATACGAATCTTTGTTAGTTAATAATTTATACAAGAACTCTTGATGTTCTTTAACACGCACTAGTTCATTCATAGTAGTGTAGTCAAATTCTGCTAGAGCAGTAGTTTTCATTTCTTCAATCTGCTCCTTATAAGGATCAGTTTCTGTAGACTTAGCGGCCAACTGTGTTTGTAAGTTAGCTACAGTACTACGATGATGGATAGCATCTTCTTCTTTATCATAATAAACTGTGGGCTGAATGCCAAGTTCACCAATTTCAATCAGCGCACCTCGAAGTTCAATAACCTGTGTATTGTGTGAAAGAGCATCTAAGGCTGTTTGTTTCAGTGCGGTTTCTTTGATATTCAGTACTTCTTCATGTTTCTCATCATGTAGATCCTGCCCACAGGCATAGCATTTGTGTGCCTTAAGATCTGCGATTTCTGCCTTGAGTTTTTCAACTGTTTTTAATTCACGGGCTTCATCTTGTTCTGCACGAGTGATAGCTTTGTTAAGATCTGCGATATCTCTGCGTTTCTGATCATACGCTGATAATTCTTTATGTGCAAGAATCTCTGCATCAATATCTAATTTCAGCAGATCATCTAAGGCTGATTGTAATTTAGCAACATCGTCCTTGTGTTTGGTCAGCCAAAGCATCTGACGACGCTGTAGGCTTTCGATCTGTTCTTCGATCTTTTTATTAGCATCTTGCACTGCTTTGATCTTGAACTCTTCCTGTTGAATGGCGTCCTTTGTAGCCTTACTCTGCTCTTTAAGTGCCTCGGCTTTCTCACTTAATAAAGTAATACCTAACAGTTGTTCAATGATAGTGCGTTGATCATTGGGTTTCAGTGCAAGAAATGGTTCGGTGTAGGTGTTCAGTGCAACCACATGTTTGAACATGTCGTGCGTCATACCTAACAAGCGTTCTATTTCCTGTTGTGTTTCGCGACTGTCACCTTGGCTGTTGTCGTCTTTGGCTTCTTGTTCCTGATCACCTATGTAGAATTTTAATACGTTGGGTTTACGACCACGTTCAATCTTATAGTCGACACCATTGACTTCAAAGTCGATAGTGATCAGCATGGCCTTGGTATTAGTTTTGTTTACTAGATTGTCTTTGCGGATATTGGTCAGTGCCTGGCCATACAAGGCATAGCTTAAGGCATTAATGATAGTGGTCTTACCTGTGCCGTTACGTGCACCTGTATCATCACCACCTAGGTCGATGTTCTCACCTAAGACCAAAGTTAGGTCTTTGCGATCAAAATTAACAGCCTGGGTGCTGTTGCCCACGCTCATAAAGTTTTTAACTGTGAGATATTTTATTTTAAACATAGATGTTGATAGATTAATTTAGCTAAATGTTCGTGGCCTTGTTCTAAAATGTGTCCACCGGTGCCAAACGGATATTGCGAACATAGTTCTGTGATGTAGAACTCGTTCCACTTATAAAATTTAGAAAAGTCTATTAGACTTATATAATACTGTATTTCTTTATATTCGTTAAGGATTTGTTCATCAGTCATTATGTTGAAATTTATCAGTTCTTTAACTGAATCGATAAATTGTGCTTCTGGTGCCAGCCATTTAGACAGATGGTTTTCTACTGTATTGACCATTAGATATTTTTTGTTGTTTAGAATTTTTTGTAATTCTATGATCTGTTGTAACCATAATTTAAAAGCGAATAATTCATTATACCAATGTTTGTATAAGGTCTCGCCCCAATCTTTGTAAAATTTTTCATTTGAATATAAATTATGTTTTAATTGCGTATTAAAATTTATTTCAAAGTTATTATCACTTTTGTAAAAGGTAAATCTGCTGTAAGAAGTCCAAGCAACTAGATATAAATCATAATCATATTGCGTATTTTTTATAGTATGATACATAGTTCTGGCGTTAGTTCCACCTGAGATAGCGGTATTCGTAATATTTGCATGTAGCATATTTGCCAGTCTGGATGGCCATGCATGTGCTAATGAATCTTTTAATTCGTCACCGTAGGTAAAGCTACAACCACAGGCATAGATTTTCATAGATGCCTATAGATATCTAACAATAGATTTGGATCGTAGTGATCACTGTTTATATTTGTTAAATTATTTGTTACGATAGTGTCGATACTTTCAAACTGTATATTGCCTAGAACGATATCTTGACCTATGTCTATATTTTTTACCGGCAATAGAGTCAACTCACGTAGGCTATACGTACCAACGAATGTTTCTTTGATAAATGTAGCTTCTTCATAGGTTATATCAATGTCTAAATTAACACGACAATGCATGTTTGGTAATAACAATGCCTCTGGAGTTCTAAGAACTTCACTTAGATTATACACACGGTAGCGTGGTTGCCCTGGCCAAGTATGGAACACAGGATCCTGCCCCCACTCGATCGTCATCATACCACGATCGTCATCGCCAGCATCAGCATAATTGTGAGGAAACACATTACCTAAATAAGTAATGTTGCCACGTGTCTGGCGTTTATGGAAGTGTCCAGAAAATACTCGTTCTACACCATTGAACGCACCTTCTTTGATTTCACCAGTGTCTGGCATGGCAACCATAGCATTCATATAGAAGTGTGGTAGTTCCAAATGCCCAAACATATATTTGGCTTCGATCTTACCTAGTTTCTTATGGTCATCACCAACTAACCAAGGAACGATACTGACATCACCTTCTTTGTAGAAATCATTGATGATCTCAATGTTTGGAATATGACGAGCCCACTCAGCTGACTGTATGTCGCGCTTATCCCTATAGTATAGATCGTGATTGCCTGGAATAAAGAACACACGATCAAAGGCCTTGCCTAATAACTCTAGAGCAGTAAGACTATAATTTAGTGTGACTATGTTGATAGCCGCTCGATTATTATGATAATCACCAGTAAAGAAACATGTCTCGCATCCTTCTGCCTTGGCAGTTTCTATAAACCACTTTACAAAATTTAAACAGTCTTCGTTGTGCTGGGTGCTATTGCTTTTTAATCCAAGATGGATATCTGTGAATACTGCGGCTTTTTTAAATAAGTTACTCATTTGTTCCTGCAATCAATTAGTGGGTCTCTTAATTTTACTATCTTATACCCCTTGAAGTCAACTTTTTTAGCACATATTTTTAAGCCATATTTAATATTAAGTTTTAAGTCTTTTTCTGCAGCACCAATTGATTGGTACACCCGCACTTCGTTTGTTGGTAATATTACCTGTACCACAATACTGTATTTTGAGTGTTGTTCTTTTTCTTTTTCAGTAAATCCAATTTTTGCTATTCTATCTAATCTGGTTTGTATTTTTTTCTTATAAGATTGTTTTTCAGCTTTACTTAATCCATGTTTAGCATGTTTTCTTTTTAATGTCTCTGCTCTTTTAATAATATGCTCTTCTTTTATATAACCAAACCCACCTGCGGCATCATTATTAAGATTATAATACAGAGGATTATCTTTTATATTTGGTATAGAGTCAAGCCATTTCTTTTCTGTTTTTAACACTAACTTTTTATTATTTTTAGTAACATATTCTAATACTCGCATGGTAAAATCTTGTGGAGCATTCTTATAAGCTACCATAAAATCTTTTCCTGAACCCGTATAATAGTCTTCTACAGCACCATAATGAGATCCTATGTATTTCATGTCATTTTTAGTGTTAGTCCATTCATAAACATAACCGTAATAATCTTTTTTATATTGCATATCTGCCAATCTCCTGTAAAGTATTTATTACTGGGCGACTGGCAGATATAATATCTTTTAATTATTCTTCATAATGACCGCCACCCGCACCCCACTCACCTTGGCGAGTGTAACTAGGATTGTAGTTGTTCATCTCTAAGATGTCATCACGGATATTTTGATTGCGCTTTTCAATGTTTAGTACACGGGTAAAGCTGTTGGTAATAGCCGCGGTATAGTAGGCAAAAGGATTCTGTGATTTTGATTCATCAAACTGTAGACCAATCTGGCTTAATTGTAATAATGCCTGGCTACGCATTTCATCGTTGTAGGTATAACCACGCCAGTTAGATCTTGTAGCATAACGTTCACATAACTTAATAAACATGTGAGCTAGTTTAGCAGTCATAGTGCCGTGATCTTTTGAGAACTTGCCTTTTTCAACTCCACCTTTCCAGTGGCTTAGGCCCACACAAATAGGTATGCCTTCTGCATCTACCTTATAGTGTTGGAACGGGGGAAAATTTACTTTGGTATATTTGGTCGCACCTTTGACCACCACAGGTTCATCATACTCTGTTTCAAAGTTATCTTCATCAGCATCGTATTCTTCCTGTGCTTTAGCATCTGCTTTTTTCTGTTTGGCTTCGTCGACAGGTATATGCGCCCAGGTCATCACACGGAAAACAACGTCTGTCTGTGGAATATCTTTGGTAGGAGTCAGGTATTCATCTAGTTTTTTCTTGACCCCATTTAATAGATCAGCTTCTTGTAGTTCTTTAGCCAGGCGTTCTGCACGCATCTTACGTGCTTCGGCTATGGCTTTTTTAGTGATCTTATCAACACCGGTGACGATCATATCGTAACTTTTTGCTGAGTCATCAGTAAAACTACAATAAGTTAGTTTACTTTTTGCGATTTCTTTTAATATGTCTTTATTGTTCAAGTAATTCACACGACGGGTCATTGCTAAGTTTTCCTTTTAATATACTACTATTATATAACCTATAAATACACTAAAGCAAGAGGTATTTATAAAATGGCTTTACCAAATTTTTCGCAGATAGCAAGAACAGTTACTAACTTTGCACAGACATCTAGCGTGCAGAAAAGTTCAGGTACTGTGTTTGATCTACTGAATCCTGCTAATGCCCGCAGATCTAAAGCAGGTTTCCCTGGTCTGGGCGGTATAGGTGGCCTAGGCAAAGTCATGCCCAACTTTGGCTTCGGCAAGGGATCACCGGGTCTAGGTGCTAGTGCCGCAGGCGAAGATGACTGGCGTGTTAGATTAAGCCTAGCTGATGGTGCTAACATATTTTACAAAGATCCCTCAGTGAATTTCAACACTATCATGACTCCCTTGATAGAAACCAATGGCGTTATTTGGCCTTATACCCCTAGCATACAAGTCAGCCACGTGGCCAATTATTCAACTGCCGTGCTTACACATAGTAATTATTCCGCGCACTTCTATAACAACTCAGATGTGAGTGACATAACCATCAGCGGTGAGTTTACTGTACAGAGCCAAGAGGAAGGACAGTATTTAATGGCAGTCATATATTTCCTTAGGGCATCTACTAAGATGTTCTTTGGACAAGGTGCTAATATAGGTAACCCACCTCCGATCTTGTTCTTAGATGGTTATGGTAGCCACTATTTCCCACATGTGCCTTGCGTGATCACTAATTTTACACATCTTCTATCAAACGATGTAGACTATGTACAGGTACCGATCACACAGACCAGCCTAGAAGATGTAACAATTAATGCTCCAGATAATCCCAATGGTGCGGTAAGCTTTTTAGAAAACAACGGAATAGAAAATACACCTAGCCTACTTAGGAGCAATAGAAAAGGTGCCACACAGTCACAGAAATACACTACGATTACATCAACTACACGTGTGCCTACTGCCAGCACGGTATCAGTAACTGTACGTCCAGTCTACAGCAGACAGAATCTACATGATAGATTTAATCTCAGCGACTTCGCACAGGGTAAACTGATCGCAGATAAGAACAAAGGTTTTGGAGGATTCCTATAATGGCAGTGAACTACAGCAAGACTAGCCCTTATTCTAATACAGAAACTTTCGCTTTTTTCCTAGATGTGGCCAATCTACCAGCTATTCCCTTAGATCCCAGCGACACGCGGTACATCATCGACGGTATATATGAACATCGTCCAGATCTACTAGCCTTTGACTTGTATGGTGACAGCAATCTTTGGTGGGTGTTTAGCCTACGCAATCCAAACGTCCTGCAGGATCCTGTTTATGACTTCCTGCCAGGCGCTACTATCTATGTTCCTAAAAAGGATACCCTAACCGCCGCGTTGGGTCTATAACTCATGGCTGTATTAACTGGACAGGCTAGAATCAATGCACAAGCTAAAGTCACCGCTTTAGCCAATGAATATGCAGATAAGTCACAGACTTTGGCAGGGTCAGGATCATATGTAGCAGATAGAGCTTTAGCAACATCTAGGACTGGTACTCGTCTCGGCGGACCGACCGATCAAGAAAAAACACTTAACAGGCTCGATTTAGTCAGTAGCCAACGAGCAATTAATCAGCAGATTAGACAAAATAATGCCTTTGTCGTAAATTTCAGCGATGAAACTAAAAGTTGGTTTAATGATCCACCCATAGTTGCCGCTAGGCAACAAGTACAAAACTCTACACTAGAATTACAAACAGCTGCTTTAAAAATATCCGAAGCTTTAGCAACCATAGACGGAGCGAGTCCACAGATAGCGGCTACCGCCCAAACTAGGAATACCACACAGGACACAGCAGAACGTGACGTAGCCAACTCAACTTCGCCTGCTGTAGTAGAGTCTGGCACCAGTCCCTTGCCCTCTAATCAACTTACCAATCTAACTGCGAATCCTGGACCTAGCAGTGATCGTGGAGTAGTCCCTAATGTCAGTGACAAGGTAGAACCACCTCCAGAATCAACAGGTTCACCTATAACATTAACCACGCCCGAGGTTGGAGTCACAGCCAAGAGGATATATCCAGAAGAATTTGTCAAACCTATACCCAATGTCCTGCATCGATATGCCAGTTATACCTATGGTCTAAGCCTACATCTGTTGACTGCGGATGAATTTAATAAAATAGTTGACAAAGGGGAATATACCGCAACCAAAGTTTTGATAGCCAGTGCTGGCAGATACAACAACACACCAGGACCAACGCAGTTTACACGCAGTCCCTATTTCAAAGAAGACTTTTACTTTGATAATTTTGACCTAGATACTGTGATAGGATTGAATGCAGCATCAAGAAGCACCAATGCTATTAGATATAATTTTACCTTGATCGAACCCTATGGATTTACGCTGATCGATCGCATAATAAATCTCTGCAACAGTCCAGAGGTAGCTTCTCCTAATTATCTAGATCAGCCCTATCTCTTACAGATAGATTTCTTCGGTATAGATGATTCAGGACAGATCACGGGTGCAATACCTAATACTACCAAACGTATACCAATAAGATTGCTCAAGATGGATGTAAAAATATCAGCGAGAGGTGCAGAATATGCTGTCACAGGTACACCGTTCAATCACGGTGCATTTGATCTTACCTATGTAAGCACTCCGAAAATCATAGAAGTAGAAGCCAACACCGTGGCAAGTTTTTTCCAAAGTGACGAAACCCAAGGTGATACCACGGACAATACCGGGCAAAGAGAATCTGCACAAGGCGGTTTATGGGCTACAAGTGATGGTCGCATCGTTGGTCCTGATGGACAACTTGTACCTGTAAATACCTTAAATCAAAGTCTGCTCAGCATCAAGACCAGACGAGAACTCGGTTTGTTTAGCAGCTTTGGTACAGCTCTGAATAATCATCAAAAATCTTTGGAGAATGACAACAAGATAGAATATGCTGACAAATATATTTTTAATTTCGTTGATCCAGAGATAGCTAACAGTCTATTCGTCACTGGAAATTTTTCAACACCTAAAAACGCAGGCATGGTGATCATAAATAGCGGTTCTGGATTAGCCAAAGATAACGCTACCAAAAAAGGTGATCTGGGACTTAATACTAGTTCATACAGCCTTGATTCTAGACTATTCCAGATCAATCCAGGCACTTATATAGATCAAGTAATCAATTATGTAATACGTAACAGCGAATGGGCTTCAAAATATCTAATCATACCCGAAGATGGAGCAGATGAAAAAACAATCAAAGCGGCAATTGAAGAGAACAAAAATCGGCCATTTTATTGGTGGAAGATAATTCCTTCTATAAAACTAAACCAGTTTGATAATATCAGAAAGGTCTTTTCTCGAACAATAACCTATACCATACAGAAATATGAAGTGCGTAATTTAAAAGTGCCTTTTGGTCCACAAGGTACCGCAGGCCAAGCAGAAAATCCACGACCTCCAGTGAAATCCTACAACTATATCTATAGTGGAAAAAACAATGACATACTAGATCTAGACATCACGTTCAATACCACTTACTACACGGCTCTGACCACATATAGGAATGCACAGGCCAAGCTAGCACAGTTGGCCACAGCTGGTGAATCTGAAAAAAGCCGAAACACTATCAAAAACAACGTAGGTTCAACGCAGGATCCTAATGCTATCATGCCCTTGATCTTCAAACCACAGGTCTCAGACACGAGGACCACTACCGGTAGTGGTGCCCAAACAGCCGAACAGGTAGCCATGGCAGATCTAGAAGCCAGCCTGTTAGATATGAGCCAAGCAGACATGCTGCATGTAAAACTTAAAATCATCGGTGATCCCAGCTTGATCAAACAGGACGACTTATTCTGGACACCAAAATTAAACTCACAGGTTATTGAAAACAAAGAAAATGCTGATGATAGGCTGACTCCAGATGGCAGCATCAAGATGGACAATGGTGAAGTCTATGTTAATCTCACATTCCGCACACCAATTGACGTAGATGAAACCACAGGCTTGATGCAGTTTACTAACGAAAACATCTTAGGACCTATGCAGACCAGTTTGTTTTCTGGATTGTACAGGATACTCAAAGTAAAAAATCAGTTCCGCAGTGGTCAGTTTACACAGGAATTAGAATTGATCAGACTGCCACGACAAGACAAGCTGGACAACGCTGATAACAACCCGCCTACCAGCGACGAAAGAGGAAATCGAGTACCTGGTGAAAAAGCCATCTTAGATAACAACACGCTGGGCCCGGCCTTTAACACACCAGATTCTGCTAAGAGCCCTACTACAGAATCCGATGATACTGCTCAGTCAGCACAAGAACAGCAGGCTGATAATAGAACTGCACCTGCGGATAGAACAGCAGAACAAGATGATTTAGTTGAAACACGTGCTCTAGCACCGGAAGAACCAATATCA
>Ga0194130_10006188_pt1 | contig 13993 bp, 14 predicted proteins | sample TA2KigsurfametaG_FD_160084 | JGI IMG/M metagenome (GOLD analysis project Ga0194130, IMG submission 160084) | Freshwater microbial communities from Lake Tanganyika, Tanzania - TA2015050 Kigoma 12 surface | ecosystem: Environmental > Aquatic > Freshwater > Lake | place: Tanzania: Lake Tanganyika... | reverse complement strand
GCCGGTCAGGCCGAGCGCTGCGCCGAGCACCGCGCCCGAGAGCGCGCTGGCGGCGAGGCCGCCGAAGAGCGTCCAGAAGACCATGCGCGCGTCGCCTCAGATGTGCATGCCGCCGCCGGCGGGCGGAGGACGCGTCGCCTTCCATGCGCCGATCGCGCCGCACAGAGCGACGCAGGCGGTCATCACGGCCAGCCAGGGCCAGAGCTCCAGCCGCGCCTGCTCCGAGCGCAGTCCGAGCCGCAGGTGGAACTCCGTGAGGTTCCACGACTGCCAGGCGAAGATCGCCGCGAAGGCGACGAGGATGAGCTCCGAGGCTATCCAGGCGACGCGGCGCGCCAGGGGGCCGAGCGCGTCGGTTACGAGCGTCACGCGGATGTTGAGGTCGCGGGCCAGCGCCAGCGGCATCGCGAGGAAGACCATCATCGCGAGCAGCAGGCCAGAGAGCTCCTCGGTGAAGCGGAATGGCGCGCTGACCACGTAGCGCATCACCACCGCCGCGAGGATGAAGGCGAAGATCGCCGCCCCCGCGGCGGCGGCGATCGCCGCGAGGGCGCGCGCGACGAGGTCGAGGATCCTGCCGATGGCCTCCATCCCGTCCCCTCCGCGCGCGCCTTCGTTCAGCGTCCCAGCGCCTTGAGGATGCGTTGGCGGTATTCCGGGCCGGTCCTGCCGGACTCGGCCGCGATCTTGTCCCAGGTCCTGAGCGCGGCCTCGCGGATCGCGCCCTGGTCGGCGGCGGAGAAGTCCGGGTGCCAGGTCACGCCCTGCGTGGCGAGGCGGGCGCGGGCCTCCTTCTCCTCCTGCGCGTCCTTCGTGAAGTCGAAGGAGCGCTGCTCGAGCAGCTCGATCGCGTCCGCGACCGACTTGCGGTGCTGCGCGGGCAGCGCCTTCCACTTCGCCTGGTGCGCCATCATGACGTAGGGCACGGGCGGGAAGGGGAAGCCGCTGTAGCTCCCGTGCTTCGCGACCTCCTGCAGCGAGATCGTGTGCAGGATGCGCGCGGGGTAGAGCGCGCAATCGACCACGCCCGTCTGCATCGCGGAGTAGAGCTCCTGCTGCGGCACGATCTGCGCCGCGACGCCGAGCGCCGCGAAGGTCTCCACCTGCTCCCGCGAGCCGACGCGCAGCTTGACGCGGCGCAGCTGGTCGAGGGTCGAGACGGGCTGGCGGCAGAAGATGGACGCGTCGAGGATCGTCAGGCCCATGAAGCCGATCGTCTCGATGTTCCAGCGCGCCATGCCCTCGGCCAGGATCTTCTTGAGCTCCGGCAGCGCCTTGAGGTGCTCCTCGGCGCTCGACACCGAGCCGTAGACGTAGAGCGAGGCGAGGTCCGGCGAGTCGCGGCCGATGAAGGGCGGCCAGATGAAGCCCATCTCCGGCGTGCCCTGCTGCATCCAGCGCAGCGCGTCGGCGTCGCGCAGGTTCATCGCGCCGCCCTCGAGCACGTTGATCGAGAAGGCGCCGCCGCTCAGCCGCTTCACGTCCGCCGCGAAGTCGCGCACGTGCCCGGACTCCGCGCGGGTCGGGGCGTAGGAATTGTTGAACTTCCACTCCAGCGTCTGGGCGGAGGCCGCCGAGGCGAGCGCGCTCGCGAACGCGGCGGCAATCAGGCTACGGTTCATGGTCGGGTTCCTTCCTTCTGTCCTGCGGAGCGCGACGGCGCCATGCGCCGGGCGCGGGCATATTCGGGACTGCGCCCCGACGCCGCAAGTGGCATGACGCAAGCGCGAGACTTCGCCCTCGACGCTGCGGCCCCGCGTGCGGCATCTTGCGCGCACCAAGGAACTGGAGGGGAAATGTCCGACACCAGGCCAAGCCGTCTCAGCGCGACGATCGACCTCGACCGCAACGGCAAGCATGCCGGCTTCGTGCGGCTGCCGCATTCCGTGCATCGCTCGGCCTATGGCTGGCTGCCGATCCCCATCGTGTCGATCCGCAACGGCGACGGGCCGAAGGTCCTGCTCAACGCGGGCAACCACGGCGACGAGTGGGAGGGCCAGGTCGCGCTGGGCAAGCTCATCCGCGAGCTGCGCCCGTCCGACATCCGCGGCCAGGTGATCATCCTGCCGTCCTCGAACTTTCCGGCCGCGATGGCCGGCACGCGCACCTCGCCGATCGACGATGGCAACCTGAACCGCTCCTTCCCGGGCAACCCGGACGGCACCGTGACGCAGCAGATCGCCTACTACATCGAGCACGTGTTGCTGCCGGGCTGCAGCTACGCCTTCGACTTCCATTCCGGCGGCAGCTCGCTCATGTACCTCCCCTCGTCGCTCTGCGGCCGCGATCCCGATCCCGAGCGCTTCGCGCGCTCGCTGGAGCGGCTGCGCGTCTTCGGCGCGCCGATCGGCTACTTCTCGTCGAAGCCCCAGCAGACGCAGGGCGAGGACCGCACGCTCAGCGCCGGCGCGATGCGCAAGGGCGTCGAGACGATGGGCACCGAGCTCGGCGGCACCGGCAAGGTGACGCCGTCGATCCTCAAGGTCGCCGAGGAGGGCATCAAGCGCCTGCTCGCGCATGTCGGCGTGTACAAGGGCAAGGTGATGCCGCCCCCGCCGGTGCGCCTCGTCGAGGTCGGCGGCGACGACTACTTCGTCTACGCGCCCGATGGCGGCGTCTTCGAGCCGCTCGCCGAGATCGGCGCGGAGGTGAAGAAGGGCCAGCCGGCGGCGCTCATCCACTTCCACGACACGCCCTGGCGCAAGCCCTCGCTCGCCCGCTTCGCGCGCGACGGCCTCGTGTTGTGCATGCGCGTGCCCGGCCGCACCGAGCGCGGCGACTGCCTCTTCCACCTCGGCACGGACTACACGCCGCCGCGCCGCGTCGGCGTCGCGCAGCCGGCGTCGCGCAAGCGGCGCTGACGCGCCGATGGCCGCAGCGGCAGGGTCGTTGCGCCGCCGCGCGCTGCTTGGCGCGGCTGCGAGCGCGCCTATGCTCGCCGCGGCCGGCGCGCGCGGGCAGGCGCCCCGCCGCGGCGGCACGCTCTTCGTCGCCGCCGACGGCGAGCCACGCAACCTCAATCCCGCCCTCGTCGCCTCGAACGGCGTGTTCTTCGTCGCCAGCAAGGTGATCGAGCCGCTGGCGGAGATGTCGCGCGACGGCGACGGACTCTCGCCGCGGCTCGCGACGTCGTGGAGCGGCGCGGCCGACGGGCGCAGCGCGACGTTCCGCCTGCGCGAGGGCGTGTCCTGGCACGACGGGCGGCCCTTCGGTTCCGGTGACGTCGCCTTCTCGGCGCTCGAGGTCTGGCGCAAGCTGCAGAACCTCGGGCGCGCCGTCTTCCGCGACCTCGAGGCCGTGGAGACGCCGGACCCGGCCACGGCGATCTTCCGCTTCTCCGCGCCGACGCCGTTCCAGCTCCTGCGCAACGCGCTGCCCGCGCTCACCTCGGTGCTGCCGCGCCATCTCTACGAGGGCACGGACATCGTGGCCAATCCCGCGAACCGCACCCTCGTCGGCACCGGGCCGTTCCGCTTCGCCGAGCACAGGCCGGGCGAGTACTACCGGCTCGAGCGCAACCCGGCCTATCGCGAGGCCGGCCGGCCCTATCTCGACTCCATCGTCTACCGCGTACTGCCCGACCGCGCGGCGGTCGCCGCGGCGCTGGAGGCCAACCAGGTCCAGCTCAGCGCCTTCTCCGCCGTGCCGCTCGCCGACCTCGCGCGGATCGCCGCGGTGCCGGGCATCGTCGTGATCCCGCAGGGCTACGAGGGCATCACCTACCAGCTGGTCGTCGAGGTCAACCATCGCCGGCGCGAGCTCGCGGACTCGCGCGTGCGCCGCGCGATCGCGCATGCGATCGACCCGCGCTTCGTCGTCGACGCGATCTTCCTCGGCCATGCGCGTGCGTCCAACGGCCCGGTGCCGCGCTGGGACGCGCAGTTTCACGCCGCCGACGTCGCGACGCCCGGCTTCGACCCGGCGCGCGCGAACGCGCTCCTCGACGAGGCGGGCCTTCCGCGCGGCGCGGGCGGGATGCGCCTGCGCCTGCGCATCCTGCCGGCGCCGTGGTTCGAGCAGACTCGGCAGATGGGCGACTACCTGCGCCAGGCGCTGCGCGCCGTCGGCATCGACGCGCAGGTCGTCGCCAACGACAGCGCCGCGCACACGCGCGCCGTCTACACGACGCACGACTTCGACCTCGCGATCGGCTCGCCGGTCTATCGCAACGATCCCGGCATCTCGACCGCGATCCTCTACGAGAGCGGCCTGCCCGCCGGCGTGCCCTTCTCCAACCAGTACGGCTACGCCAGCGCGGAGATGGACGCGCTGCTCGGCCGGGCCGCGCGCAGCATCGACGCCGCCGAGCGCAGCGCTCTCTACCGCGACTTCCAGCGCCTCGCCGCGCGCGACCTGCCGATCATCCACGTCGCGGAGTTCTCGTTCCTGACGGTGGCGCGCGACAGCCTGCGTAACGTTGCCGGCAACCCGCGCTGGGCGACCTCCCACTGGGACGATGCCTGGCTCGCGGGCTGAGCGCGGGCGTGCCGCGTGAGGGGCGCGCTGCGCATCGTGGCGCGGCGCTGCGCGTCCGCGGTGCCGACCATCCTGGTCGTCGCGCTCGCCGCCTTCGCGCTGCTCGAGGCGGCGCCAGGCGACGCGGTCGATGCCTATCTCGCGCAGGTCGGCGGCGACGCGGGCTTCGCGGCCGAGCTGCGCGCGCGGCTCGGCCTTGCCGACAGCCTGCCGGGACGGCTCGCGGCGTTCCTCGGCCGGCTCGCCTCGCTCGACCTCGGCATGTCGGCAGCCCTCGCGCGGCCCGTCGTCGACGTGATCGCGGAACGGCTGCCCAACACGCTGCTGCTGATGGCGGGCGCGGCGGGCGTCGCGGCCGGGCTCGGCGTGGCGATCGGCCTGCTGTCGGGCGCGCGACCCGGCGGCGCGCGCGACGCGCTGCTCTCGACCGGCGCGCTCGCGCTCCTCGCGATGCCGAACTTCTGGCTCGCCCTCGTGCTCGTGCTCATCTTCGCGGTGCAGCTCGGCTGGTTCCCGACCGGTGGCATCCGGACGATCGGCGGCGCGCCGCCCGGCGGCGCGGCGCTCGACGCGCTGCGCCACCTCGTCCTGCCCTCGATCGCGCTCGGCGCCGGCTACGCGGCCATGTTCGCGCGCACGCTGCGCGCCGGCATGGTCGAGGCATGGAGCGCCGACCACGTGCGCGCCGCGCATGCCCGCGGCCTGCGGCGCCGCGCGATCGTCTGGCGCGCCGTGGCGCGGCCGGCGCTGGTGCCGGTGCTCGTGCTCCTCGGCCAGCATGTCGGCACGCTGGTCGGCGGCAGCGTCGTGGTCGAGACGGTCTTCGCGGTCCCCGGCATGGGTCGGCTCGCCTTCGAGGCCGTGACCGGGCGCGACGCGCTGCTGCTCGCGGGCATCCTGCTCTGCGCGACCTGCGTCGTCCTCGTCGCGAACCTGCTGGTCGACCTCGCGCTCGCTCGGCTCGATCCGCGCATCGGGCAGTCCGATGGCTAGCCGCCTGCTCCTCGCCACGCTCGCCCAGCGCACCGGCATCGCCGGCGCGCTGCTGCTCGCGGCGATGGCGCTGCTCGCGATCGCCGCGCCGCTGCTCGCGCCGGGCGACCCGCTCGACCTCGCGGGACGGCCGATGCTGCCGGCCTTCGCCGACCCGTCCCTGCCGCTGGGCACGGACAGGCTCGGGCGCAGCATCTTCGCGGGGCTGGTCCATGGCGCGCGATCGAGCCTCGCAACCGGCCTCTGCGTCGCGGCGGTCGCGCTGTGCGTCGGCGCCTCGGCCGGCGCGATCGCCGGCATGCTCGGCGGCCTCGTGGACGAGGCGATCATGCGGCTGGCGGACGCGGTGCAGACGATCCCGTCCTTCCTGCTCGCGATGGCGATCGTCTCCGTCGCCGGGCCCTCGCCGGTGGGCGTCGTCGCCGCGCTCTCCGCCGGGACATGGACCGCGACCGCGCGCATCGTGCGCGCGGAGGTGGCGTCGCTGCGCGAGAGGCAATTCGTCGAGGCCTCGCGGCTCTGCGGCCGGCATCCGCTGGCCATCGCCTTCGCGGTCGTGCTGCCGAACGCGCTCGCGCCGGCGATCTCGCTCGCGGCGGTCGTCGTCGCGGGCGCTATCCTGTCGGAATCGGCGCTCGCCTTCCTTGGCCTCTCCGACCCGAACCGCGCGAGCTGGGGCGCGATGATCGCGGAGGGGCGCAGCGTCCTGCGCAGCGCGCCGCACGTGATCCTCGCGCCGGGCCTCGCGCTCTTCGCGACGATCCTCGCCGCCAGCCTGCTGGGCGAGGGTGTGTCGCGCGCGCTCGCCGCGCGCGGCGGCTGATCGCCTCACCCGCGCGCGGCGCGCGCGAGCCGCGCCTTGCGGATGGTGATGTAGAGGGTGCTGCGGACGATGATCGCGGCGCCCGCGACGGTCCACGCGTCGGGGACCTCGGCGAAGACGAGGTACCCGGCGGCGACCGCGAAGATCAGCCGCGCATAGTCGATGGGCGCCAGCGCCGAGGCCTCGCCGAGGCGGAAGGCGCGGATGGCCACGTACTGCCCCGCCGGCCCGAAGATCCCGATCACGGCGAGCCAGAATGCCTGCCGCGCGTCCGGCCATTCCCATGCGAGGATGCCGGGGAGCAGCGTGCCCGCGGTGCAGACGAGCGCGATGTAGGCCATGATCTGCACCGGTGCCTCGCGCCGCGCGAGGGCGCGCGTGGTGAGAGTGATCGACGCGCCGGTCGCCGCCCCGGCGACCGCGACGAGGTAGGCTGGGCTGAACTCCCCGGCGCCCGGGCGCATCACGACGACGACCCCGACGAAGCCGACGATCGTCGCCGACCAGTGCCGCCAGCGCATGATCTCGCCGAGCACCAGCGCGGCGAAGGCGACGATGAAGAGGTTGCGCGCGAAGCTGATCGACACCGCGCTCGCCATCGGCAGGTGCGCGTAGCTGTAGAAATAGGCGAAGAGCCCCGCGATGGTGAGGCCGCCGCGCAGCCCGTGCAGCCATGGGTGGCTCGTGCGCAGCACCGCGGGGCCGGCACGCAGCAGGAATGGCGGCAGGATCGCCAGCTGCGCGACGCTGCGCAGCAGGACGAGCTGCGCGATCGGCATCTCCGCGCCGATCATGCGGGTGGCGATGGTCTCGAAGGTGAAGAGCGCGAAGGCGGCAAGCATCAGCGCGGTGACGCGCGTGTTCTCGGCGCGCCCGCGCCAGGAGCGGCGCAGCCTGGCGGCGATCGCGATGGCGCGGCGCCGGGCGCGCTGCGCCCTGTTCGAGCGGATGCCGATCCTGTCCCCCTCGCGCGCGGACGGTCCGCCTGCGCGCCAGCCGCCGTTATGGACCGTGCGTCGCGCGCCGGCACGCGCGACCCGCCTTGCCTGCGCGCCGCCGCTCTTCCAGAGTGCCCGTCGGCCATCGGGAGGGCGCAATGGCAGCCAGGCATGTCGTGGTGATCGGGGCGGGCATCGTCGGCGCGTGCACGGCGCTGCTGCTCCAGCGCGACGGAAGCCGCGTGACGCTGGTCGACAAGGGCGCCCCGGGCGAGGGCGCCTCGCTCGGGAACGCCGGCTGCCTCAACGGCTCCTCGGTCGTTCCCGTGTCCATGCCCGGCACGCTGCAGCAGGTCCCGCGCTGGCTCTTCGACCCGAAGGGGCCGCTGACGATACGCTGGAGCTACCTGCCGATGATCGCGCCGTGGCTCTGGCGCTTCGTGCGCGCGGGCAGGCCGGAGCGCGTGCAGGAGATCGCGCGCGCGCTCCGGCCCCTGACCGCGCCGACGGTGGAGATGCACCGGCAGTTCGCGCGCGAGGCAGGTGTCGAGGACCTCGTGCGCCAGGTGGGTCATCTCCACGTCTATCGCTCCGACGATGCCTTCGCGAAGGACGCGGGCGCCATGGCGCTGCGCGCCGGGAGCGGCGCGCGCGTCGCCGAGCTCGGCTTCGACGACCTGCGCCAGCTCGAGCCGGACCTCGATCGCGGCTACGTGCGCGCGCGGCTGATCGAGGAGAACGGCCATTGCCGAGATCCGCTGCGCCTGACGCGCGCCTATATCGAGCTCGCCCAGCGCCGCGGCGCCGTGGTGAAGCGCGCCCGGGTGACCGGCTTCAGGCGCGACGGCGGGCGCGTCGTCGCGGCCTTCACCGACCAGGGCGACGTCGAGGGCGACGCCTTCGTCGTGGCCGGCGGCGCGTGGTCGCGCGACCTCGCCGCGTCGCTGGGCGACGCCGTGCCGCTCGACACCGAGCGCGGCTACCACGTCATGGTCTCGGGGCCGGAGGCGGGGCCGCGCACGCCGACGACGTCCTTCGAGGGCAAGTTCGTCGCCACGCCGATGGAGAACGGCCTGCGCGCGGCGGGCACGGTCGAGTTCGCCGGCCTGCATGCCGCGCCGTGCTGGGACCGCGCCGACGTGCTGCTGCGCCAGCTGCAGGCGATGTATCCCGGCCTGGCGCGCCAGGTGCCGGAGGCGCGCGTGTCGCGCTGGATGGGGTTCCGGCCGAGCATGCCGGACTCGCTGCCGGTGATCGGGCCGGCGGGGCGCGTCGGCAACGTGTTCTACGGCTTCGGGCACGGCCATGTCGGCCTGATCTCGGCGCCGATGACCGCGCGGCTGCTTTCCGACCTCGTCGCCGGGCGGCCGCCCTCGATCGATCCGGCTCCCTATGCGGCGTCGCGCTTCGGCTGAGCGCGGCGCGGCGCGCTCAGGTGCCGATCTCGAGGACAGCGCGGTCCTCGACCACGACGAGCGACGCGGCGGCGCCGTCGCGCAGCAGCGGCCAGGGATCCTCCGCCGGGTCGCAGGCGACCGGGATGCCGGAAAGGATCGCGCCCTGCACCACCGAGGGATCCGGCAGCGTCCCCGAGACGATGGCCGCCGGCGCGTTTCCGTGGCGGAAGAGCTGGTGCAGGAAGCGCCACGCGCCCGCCGAGCCGCGCGTGTAGGGCATCACGAGCACGACGCCGGCCAGCGACCGGCCCCTGACGCTCGGCAGGTCGCCGACGACGCGGCCGCTGCGGATGTCGACGTCGCCCAGGAAGCTGATCGCCTCGCGCGACGGCAGGATCGGTCCGCGCGCGCTGCCCTCGACGATGCCGCGCAGCGCGATGCGCTGCGTCATGGCGCGCCCCGCGGCACGAAGCGGCCGGAGCAGGCCGTCTCCACCGCTTCCTCGGCGCCCGTGAGCAGCACGGGGCACTGGATCATGTCGCGCACGTACTTCGCCTGCTTTACGGAATCGACGACGACGGCCCTGAGGCGCGGCGGGACGACGCCGAGCGCCGGGTCGGGCGAGACGGTGCGCGCGAAATGGCATGACATGGGGCAGGTATCGGAGATCACCTTCGCGCCGGCCGCCTCCAGCCGCGCGACGAGGCCCGCCTCCGCGGCGGCGTTGCGCACGTTGCGGCTGGCCGTGATCCAGAGCTCGATGCCCGGGGCGATGCGCCGGCCGTCGAGCAGCCGCGCGTAGTGCTTCATCTCCTCCCACGACGCGTGCGGGCAGCCGAGATGGACGATGTCGATCGCGTCGTGCGCGTCGCGGTAGCGCGCATAGACCGCGTCGATCGCCGCCCGGTCGATGCGCGTGGGCGCGGGCACGTCGCGCCCGCCGAAGGCCGCCTCGACGTCGGCGTAGGGCGGCGTGACGCCGGGCACGATGAACATCGACGCGCCGCCGGACGTCGCGATGCCCGCGCCCAGCGCGTCGAGTTCGTCGAGCGTCGGGCGGCGCGCGAACCCGGCGACGACGGGCACGCCGTCGCCGATCGCGGCGCCGACATGGAAGCCGAGGCAGGAGAAGTCGCTGGGCCCCGACGGCTCGGCATCGACCAGGAAGAGGCCCGTGCCGCGGCGCATCTCGTCGCGGTGGTAGCCGAAGAGGGGGTAGCGGCCTGTCATGCCGGCATAGACGGCGAAGAACCCGTCGCGGTTCGAGCGCGCGCCGAGCACGGAGTTACAGAAGATCGTGACCGTCGACTCGATCGAGGTCATGTGCGTGTTCCAGGTCGGCCAGTGGCCGGCCCAGTAGGGCGTGCAGGTGAAGGTGCAGTCGCTGCCCAGCCGAGCATGCGCGCCGGCCGCGCGGCGCTGCAGCCGCGCGAGGGATTCGGGCGCGCCGGTTGCGCGCCAATTCACCGTGTCGGCGTTGGCAATGTTGACCGAGGCCGGCACGGCCATGCGTGCGTCGATGGAGGCGAGTTCCTCCATCAGCTCGACGTCCTCGAGGTAGAGCGCCATGCCGGCATGGATGTGCGCGTAGCCGATCTCGACCATGCGCGGCGCGCCATAGGCGCGGCCGAGCTGCACGAGGCCCTTCATGGCGCGCTCGCGCGCCGGGCCCTCGCGGCCCTCGAGCATGTCGCGCTCGGCCTGCGTCAGGTCCATGGCGCGTAGTCTGCGCTCGCCGGGGGCGCGGCGGAAGTCCCCTCGCGGCGCGACGGATGCGTGGCGCCCTGCGCCGTACTAGTCTGCCGCGCAGGCGAGGGGAGGGCATCTTCATGGATGCTGCGCATGCGCGCGTCGCGCGCGGGGGCAAGGCGATCTACGGCGCGCGCGTCGGCATCCTGATGCTGGAGGCGCGCTTCCCGCGCATCCCCGGTGACATGGGCAACGCGACGACCTGGCCCTTCCCGGTCCTCTACAAGGTGGTCACCGGCGCCTCGCCGCAGCGCGTCGTGCGCGAGCGCGCCGCCGGCCTGCTCGAGCCTTTCCTCGACGCCGCGCGCGAGCTCGTGCGCCTCGGCGCCGACGGCATCACCTCCAACTGCGGGTTCCTGTCGCTGTTCCAGGACCAGATCGCGGCGGCTGCCGGCGTGCCGGTCGCGATCTCCAGCATGATGCAGGTGCCGATGGTGAACCGGCTGCTGCCGCCGGGCCGCCGCGCGGGCATCCTGACGATCAGCGCGGCGACGATGACGGCCGAGCACCTCGCGAAGGCCGGCGTTCCCGAGGGCACGCCGGTGATGGGCACCGATGGCGGGCGGGAGTTCACGCGCGCGATCCTCGGCGACGAGGCGTCGCTCGACGTCGCCGCCGCGGAGCAGGACATCCTCGACGCGGGCGCGGAGCTCGTGCGCCGGAACCCCGATGTCGGCGCGATCGTCCTCGAATGCACGAACATGGCGCCCTATGCGCGCGCCCTGTCGGAGCATGTCGGGATGCCGGTCCACGACATCTACAGCTTCGTGACCTGGTTCCACGCCGGGATCGCGCCGCGCGACTTCGGCCATCCGGCGAGCGACAGGCGGCAATGGAGGGAGAGATGAGCGCGGGCAAGGCAGGCAGGGCGACCGCGACGCGGGCGCTGGCGAGGTTCGTCGCGGGTTTCCGCGCGTCGCGGCTGCCGGCGGCGGTGCGCAGCCGGACGCTGGAGCTCGTGCTCGACGGCACGGGCGCGCTGGTCTCCGCTGCCAATCCCGCCTTCTCGACCGGCCGGCTGATCGCTGCCTTCGTGCGCGGTCAGGGCGGCCGGGGCCAGGCCTCGATCGTCGGCCACGGCTTCCGCAGCTCGCTCGCCAACGCCGCGCTCGCGAACGGCACGATGGGCTACGCCTCGGACGTCGAGCCTCACCATCCCGAGGCGATCCTGCATCCGATCGCCGTGATGATCCCCACCGCGCTCGCCGTCGGCGAGCACGCCGGGTCGACGGGCGCGGAGTTCCTCGCCGCCGTCGCCATCGGCTGCGAGGTCGAGTACCGCGTGTCGATGGCGCTCGGGCCGGCGGAGCAGTATGCGCTCGGCTTCCATCCCTCGGCGGTCTGCGGCTGCTTCGGCGCGACCGCCGCGGCGGCGTTCCTGCTCGGCCTCGACGAGGAGGCCTGCGTGCGCGCCCTCGGCCTCGCGGCCTGCCAGGCCTCGGGGATGATGGCGTGGGAGAGCGACCCCACGGAGAACGCGCGGCCCTTCCAGATGGGCGTCGCCGCGCGCAACGGCGTCACCGCGGCGATGCTGGCCGGGAGCGGCTTCGGCGGGCCGGACGCGGTCTTCGACCACGGCCACACGGTGTTCCGCGCCTTCAGCCGCGCGCCGCGCCCGGACAAGCTGCTTGCGGGGCTCGGCCGCACGTGGGACGGGATCATGGAGCTTGCCTTCAAGCCGTATTCCTGCGTGTCGTTCCTGCATCCCGGCCTCGACGCGCTGCTCGGCATCGTGCGCGAGAACGACCTGCGCCCCGCCGACATCGCGAGGCTGACGCTGCGCTTCCCGAAGGACGGCATCCACTGCGTCGACGGCAACCCGCTGAAGAGCCATTGCGCGCAGTACATCCTGCCCGTCGCGGTCGCCGACCGCGGCCTGAAGGTCGCCGACATCTTCGTCGACCGCCGTGCCTCGGACCGCGAGGTCGCGGCGCTGGCGCGGCGCGTGCGCGTGGTCTCCGACCCAGAGCTCGACAGCCTCTTCCCGGACTTCTACGCCTCGATCGTCGAGGTCGAGACGCGCGACGGCCGCCGCTTCACGCGCCGCAACGACATCGCGCGCGGCTATCCGGAGACGCCGCTGGGCGCCGAGGAACTGATCGCCAAGTTCGAGCTGCTCGCGGGCTCGGTGATGCCGGCCGCGCGCGTGCGCGCGCTGGGGCGCTGCGTCGTCGAGCTGCCGCGCGCGCGCGACCTGCGCGCCTACGCGGCGGCGCTGCGCGCGAAGGCGCGGCCGCCGGCGCGGCGCACCACGAAGGGCGGGAGGCGCGCGCCATGAGCCTCGCCCCCGTGCGCGACCTGCGCGTCGGCCTCGCCGGCTTCGGCAATGTCGGGCAGGACCTCGCGCGTCGCCTCTGCGCAGGGGCGATCCCCGAGGCACGCCTCGTCGCGGTCAGCGCGCGCGACCTCGCGCAGGCTGCGGCGAATGCCGCGTCGCTGCAGCCGCGGCCGCGCGTCGTGCCGCTGGCGGAACTCCCGGCCCTCGTCGACGTCGTCGTCGAATGCGCGACCGCGGATTCCTTCCCCGAGATCGCGCGCGCGACGCTCGGCGCGGGGCGGCTGCTGGTCGCGGTCTCGGCCGGTGGCGTGCCCAACTGCCCGGAGATGGCCGAACTCGCGCGCGCGCATGGCGGGCGCGTGCGCATCGCCTCGGGCGCGCTGCCCGGCCTCGACATCCTGCGCTGCGCGCGCGAGGGGACGATCTGCAGCGTGCATCTCCGCTCGCAGATCAAGCCCGGCTCGATGGCGCACGAACGCTACGTGCTCGACCGCGGCTTCGACTTCGCCAAGGCGCCGCCGGCGAAGGCCGTGAAGGTCTTCGAGGGCAGCGCGGCAGAGGCCGCGGCCGCCTTCCCGCGGCATTTCAACGTCGCCATCGCGCTCAGCCTGGGCGGCATCGGCTTCGACCGCACGACGGTCGAGATCTGGGTCGACCCGGACATCGGCGGCGCCATCCACACGGTCGAGGTCGACGCGGAGGACATCGGCCTCACGATGCAGAGCCGCAACCGGCCCTCCGCCAACCCGCGCACGTCGCGGATCGTGAGTCCGAGCATCCTCGCGGCGCTGCGCTCGCTCGTCGCCCCGGTTCAGGTCGGCAGCTGATGGCGCGGCGTCGTGCGCGGCCGGGGAAGTAGCGCCACCGGGCGACGCCGGATGCGCACCTGCCGGCGGCGGGCGGCGATGGCTAGGTTCCGTCGCGCAACCAGGGAGGTGCCGATGCCGAACCACGTGGACACGGTCCGTTTCCGCCTTGCCGTCGCGGAGATCGGATACGAATACAACGCATCCGACATGCCCGGCGGGCCGCAGGCCGGGCCGCAGCAGAACGAGGCCGAGCAGGGACGCTGCGCGGCGGACGTGCTCTCCGGCCTCGCGACGGTGAACAACGCGCTCAGCGCCGCGGGCTTCGCCGCGACCGCCGTCGCGACAGCCGCGAACGCGCCCGTCGCCGTCGCCAACGCCATCGCGGGGGCGGCGGGCATCATCGCCGCGGGGAACCAGGCTTTCGAGGCCAGCCCCGCCTGCCAGGCCCTCGACAACGCCGGCATGGCGAACAGCCTGGGCATCGGCGCGATAGTGGCGCCGTGAGCCGGGCGAGGGCGGCGACAGGGATG
>Ga0194130_10006178_pt1 | contig 14001 bp, 13 predicted proteins | sample TA2KigsurfametaG_FD_160084 | JGI IMG/M metagenome (GOLD analysis project Ga0194130, IMG submission 160084) | Freshwater microbial communities from Lake Tanganyika, Tanzania - TA2015050 Kigoma 12 surface | ecosystem: Environmental > Aquatic > Freshwater > Lake | place: Tanzania: Lake Tanganyika... | reverse complement strand
CCCTGACCGTGATCGAAACCTGTCGGATCCAGAAACGCAGCGTGTTCGCCTACGTCACCAAGGCCGTCGAGGCCCACATGGCCGGCCGAAAGTCGCCGTCACTGCTCCCCGCCCCGTGAACGGTTACCGCCGCCACGACCGTGGTCACGCCGGAGAGCATGACTCGGGAGATCGTCGGCCTGTTCATCGTGGGTGGCTCCTTGGGAATGCGGGCCGGCGGTCAGAAGTCGAAGGCCAGGCGGGTGCCGAGGCCGTGGATCCAGCCGCTGCCGTCGTAGCTGGTGCCGGGGATCACCGTGCCCGACGAGTCCTTCGTCCAGGGCGTGCTCGTGAAGTTGCGGTAGGTGAAGTCGTAGTTGAGGTACACGCGGGCATTGGGATTGAGCAGCCAGTTGAGCCCCAGCGTGCAGCCGTTGAGGACGCCGCCGTTGACCTGGCCGTCGTCGAGGCAGAGGTAGTTCCAGCGCACGCCCACCTGCCAGGCACCCTCGCTGAGGCTCAGCCGGCGGCCCGATCCGCCCCCCGGATTGCATAGAAGTTGTTGTGCGGGATCGGCCGGTCGAAGCGGTACTCGATCTTGGAGTAGGTGCGGCTCTCACCGGTCAGGAAGTAGAGCACCTCCGCGTAGGCGGCCTGGTAGTAGACGGTGCCGACGGGAGTGTCGGGGGCGGGCTGGTAACCGTTGGTGTTCAGCGGGCCGGCAGCGGTCGTCCGGGCGTTGTAGAGCCAGGAGCCGAAGTATTCCGACTGGAACGACCACGGGCCGTTGTTGCCCACGAACTCCAGGCCGATCATGTTCTGCCAGGTCGCCTCGAGCAGGCCGGTGTCGGCGTAGATCGAGTTGAGCGGCCCGGGGGGGCCGTTGCGGAGCGAGCCGCGGCTGCGGAACCGCACGGAGCGGATCTGCGGGCTGGTCGGCAGACCGTTCGCGTCGAAGCTCGTGTACTGGGCCCGGGGCTCCATCGTCCGCCCCGACACGGCGAGGTGCATGAGCTTCCGCCCTTCGTCCTCGTAGAAGGGCAGCCAGACGAATCGGCCGACGGTCATGCTGCCGCCGCTGGAACTCGAGTAGCCGAAGGGATTGGTCGTGTTCTTGAACTCGCCGACCTGCCAGGCGATGTCCCCCTCCTCGTTGCTGTTGAGCACCTGGATGCCCGGGAGGAAGCCGTTGTTGAAGGGGCCCTCGAAGGCGTCCTGGGCGAAGGACCGCTCCATGAAGTTGAGCCAGCGGCTGCTGGTGAGGTGTTCGTAGCCGTAGGGGTCCTTCTGGTTGCCCACGCGCACGGTGCCCAGGATCGGGATCTCGCGGAGCTGAAGCCAGAGGTCGGTGACCGCGGTCAGCGGACCGGCGTCGCGCTCGGTCGGATAGTCCGAGTTGTTGACGTTGATTTGGTTGACGAAGTCGTACTCCGCGGCCCAGTCGTAGAACTCGTACATCCGGCCCTCGATGCGGAGCCGCGCACGACGGAAGTTCACGGTGTCGTTGAGCTCCGGATCGAGGCCGCCCTGGGTGGGGAACTGGTTCGGGCCGTTGGTCGCCGAGAACGCGACCGAGTCCACCTGCGTGCGGCCGCCGATCTTGACCCGGAAGTCCTTCTGCTTCGACTCGGCCTGGTAGCCGGAGGCCCACTTCGAGGCGAGGTTCGTGTCGCTGCCGATCTCGTAGGGCTCGGCAGCTTTGGGCGCGGGCTCCGGCGGGGGCTTCGGGGCCGCGCCTGCCTCGCCTGGCGGCGCTGGCAGCGGCTCGACCGCCTGCCGCGTCTCGAGATCCTGAACCCGCCGCTCGACCTCGGCCAGCCGCCGGCGATCGGCCTCGACGGCGAGCGACACGTCGGCGAACGTGGCGAAGTCCGCCGCGACGCTGGGAATCGTCAGGGGCGTGCCCTCCGAGCTCGCGCCGGCGATCGTCTCGGCCGGCAGGCAACGCGCGCATGCCGCCCAGGCGAGGGCCAGGATCGCGGTTCGCAGGATCGAGCGACGCCGCCGCGGCGATCCCATGACGACTGCCCAACCTTCCCGCCTTGTGCACGACTCGGGACCGGAACAGGAGGCCCGATCCTCACCGTCTGCTTGATCGTCACCGCCTCTGGGTGGGCTTGATAGTCACGGGACGGCACGCGTCGCAGAACTTGCCCGGCTTGCCCGGCTTGCGGAGCCGGATCAGCGGCTGGCTGGCTGGGGCGCCGGCGGCCTTCGGGAGAATGCGTCCGCCGGCGCCCCCATCCGGTGGCCCGCGGCGAGCGGCAGTCGGACCGTGACGGTCGTACCCTGGCCGAGTCGGCTCTCGATGGCGATCGTGCCCCCGCTCGCCTCGACGATGGACCGACAGATCGCCAGGCCCAGCCCGCTGCTGCGGCGGCCCCCGCCGTGGGTGCGGGACGGGTCCGACTTGAAAAACCTGTCGAAGACGCGATCGAGATCCCGCGCTGCGATGCCCGACCCGGAGTCGGAGACCGTCATCACCGCGGCGTTCACCCCGGAGACGATGCTCACCCTGACCGAGCCACCCGACGGAGTGAAGCGCAGGGCATTGTCGAGGAGATTGCTCGTCAGCCGCCGCAGGTCGATGGGATCTCCGCGCACGGCCGCTGGAGCGGCGGCACTGACCACCAGAGCGAGCCCCTGCTCCTCCGCGACACCCGAGAACATCGCAACCGTCTGATGGGCGATCGTGACGAGGTCGACGACGACGTTATCCGCCGGCGTCGGCTCCTGGCCCGACTCCGCGAGCGTCAGGAGGTCGTTGGCGACCTTGGAGAGGTGCCGCGCCGCTTCCAGCATGTCCGGAACCGACTCCAGCCCGGCGGTGGCCGCGGGGTCGCGGGCGAGGGCCACTTCCATCGAACTCTGGAGCGCAGCCAGTGGACCACGCAGTTCGTGAGCCGCATCGGCGACGAACTGCTCCTGGCGGTCGACGTGCTTGGCGACGCTGTCCAGCAGGCCGTTGATCGTCTGGGCCAGCACGTCGAGCTCGTCGCGTGAACCGCGGACCGGCAGCCGGTCGCCCAGCCGGGTCGGACTGAGCTGCGCGGCGGAACGGAGGATGGCGGCGAGCGGTTTGGTGGCCCGGCCGGCGAGCCACCAGGCCGCCAGCGGCGTGATCGCGGTGAGCAGCAGGGCCACGGCCGTCAGGAGCCACATCAGGCCCGCCAGGCCCTCGTCGAGGCCGGTCGTGTAGGTACCGACGCGCACCAGCAGAGGTTCGTCTTCCAGGCGGTCGACTCGGGTGCTGACGTACCGGTAGTGGCCCACCTGGCGGACGGTCTCCATCCGCTCGACGTCGGTCGGCGGGTAGTTGAGCACGTCCTCAGGGCAGTGATCGCTTCGCCAGATCGTCATGCCATCCGGCGTCAGCAGCTGGAGGAACCAGCCCCGTTCCTCGTGGCCGGCGGCTTTGCGGCGGAGCGTCGCGAGAATGCGCGGCTCATCGCCCTCGAGCTCTTGGATGGCGAGGGCGACCTCGCGGGCCGCGCCCCGGAGTTCCGCGTCGGCGTCGGCGTAGAGGACCGCCCGCGCGGCAAACCTCACGCTCAGGAGCGTGACCCCCATGAGGGCGACGACCACGGCCGCATTCCAGACGGCGAGCCTGGTGCGGAGCGTGGTGGCCCGCAGCCGGTCAATCAAGGGCGAGAGCATATCCGCGACCCCGCACCGTGCGGACCAGCGACCCCTCCCGGCCCTTGTCGAGCTTGCCGCGGAGCCGATTGAGGTGCACCTCGATCACGTTCGTCGGCCCGTCCCAGTCGAAGCCCCAGACGTGCTCGCAGAGCATCTTGCGGGTGACCACTTGGCCGTTGAACCGCATGAGCAGCTCGAGAATGTTGAACTCGGTCGGCGTCAGCTCGATCGGCCGCCCCGCGAGCGTCGCCCGGCGATTCGCGAGGGAGAGTTGGAGAGGTCCGGCCGCGAGCGTCATCGCGGGTTTGTCCGCAGCGCGACGGTGGACGGCCTCGATCCGGGCGAGGAGTTCGTCCATCGCGAAGGGCTTGACCAGGTAGTCGTCCGCGCCGGCCTCGAACGCCTGCAGTTTCTCGCTCACCAGGCTGCGGGCGGTGAGCACGATCACGGGCGTGCGGACGCCGCGCGAGCGGGCGGCCTTCAGGACCGACAGGCCGTCGGCTCCGGGCAGCATCAGGTCGAGGATCACCAGATCGCTCGCGATCAGGGAGTCGTCGCTGGCCGCCACGCCGTCGGGAATCCAGCGGCACTCGTGCCCCGCATCGGAGACGGCCGTGGAGACGGCCTTGGCGATGATCGGATCGTCTTCGACGATGGCCACTTGCATGGGCGATTGACTCCGGCTCCCAAAAAACCCCCTCAGGATACCGCGCCGCGAAGGCCGCCGCTCCTACTCCCACTCGATCGTGGCCGGGGGCTTCGAGGAAATGTCGTAGACGACCCGATTCACCCCCCGGACCTCGTTGATCACCCGAGTTGAAATCCTCCCCAGCACGTCGTACGGCAGGTGGCTCCAGTCGGCCGTCATGAAGTCCTCCGTCTCGACCGCGCGGACCGCCAAGGCGTCGTCGTAGGTGCGGGCGTCCCCCATCACGCCCACGCTCTGGACCGGCAGCAGGACGGCAAACGCCTGCGCGACGGTCCGCATCAGACCGGCCCGCTCCAGCTCCTCGAGCACGATCGCGTCGGCATCGCGAAGCGTGTCGAGGCGGGGCTTGGTGACCTCCCCGAGGCAGCGGACGGCCAGCCCGGGCCCCGGAAAGGGATGCCTCCACACGATCCGCTCGGGCAGGCCGAGCTGGAGCCCGAGGCGGCGCACCTCGTCCTTGAAGAGGTCGCGAAGGGGTTCGATGAGCTCGAACTGCAGGTCGTCGGGGAGGCCGCCCACGTTGTGGTGCAGCTTGATGGTGGCCGCGGGGCCGTCGACCGCCGCGCCGCTCTCGATCACGTCGGGATAGAGCGTGCCCTGCGCGAGATACCGCGCTCCGGTGATCTTCGCGGCTTCCGCGGCGAAGCAGTCGACGAAGGCCTTGCCGATCCGCCGCCGCTTCTCCTGGGGATCCTTGACGCCGGCGAGCACGCCCAGGAAGTGATCCTCCGCGGCCACCACGTGCAGGTCGGTCTTGAAGTGCTTGGTGAACTCGTCGATCACCGCCGCGGCCTCGCCCTGTCGGAGCAGGCCGTTGTCGACGAGGATGCAGGACAGCTGGCCGCCGATCGCCCTGCTCAACAGGGCGGCCACGACCGCCGAGTCGACGCCGCCCGAGAGGCCGCAGATCACCCGGTCGTCGCCCACGCGGCGGCGGACATCCGCGATCATCGAGTCGGCGAAGTCGTCGAGCCGCCAGGTGCCCGTGCAGCCGCATGGGCCGGCGAGGAAGTTGGCCAGGATCGCGGCCCCGGCGGGCGTGTGGGTCACCTCGGGATGAAACTGGAGGCCGAACACGGGCAGCGACCGGTGCCGGACGGCCGCGAACGGGCAGGTAGCCGTGCGGGCGAGGGGGACGAAGTCGGCGGCGATCCCGTCGACCTGGTCGCCGTGGCTCATCCAGACCTCCGTCCGCGGCGGCACGCCGGCGAACAGCGAGCCCGCCTCCAGCACTTCGCACTCGGAGCGGCCGTACTCCCGCGCGGCGGCGCGACCCACCCGGCCGCCGAGCGCGTCGCACGCGAGTTGCATGCCGTAGCAGATGCCCAACACCGGGATCCCGAGCCGGAAGATCTCCCGGTCGCAGCGGGGAGCGCCCGCCTCGTAGACGCTCGCCGGCCCGCCCGAGAGGATGATGCCCCGCGGCGCGAGTTCGCGGATGCGGTCAGCCGCGATGTCGTGGCGGACGATCTCGCAGTAGACGTGCTGCTCCCGAACCCGGCGGGCGATCAGCTGGGCGTACTGTGAGCCGAAGTCGAGCACGAGCACCCGCTCCGCCTGCTGGCCGGCGGAGAGCCGCTGCACGGAGGCGGAGGGGGGTGGGACTGGTGTCATGGCGGGCCGGCCGGAAAAGCCCAAGAGTATAGGCAGAGTTCGCCCGCGCCGCGATCCTTCGGATCGCGGCGGCCCGCGGGCGACTGCCTGCTATAGTTTTCGCGATGCTCATCCTGCTGACCAACGACGACGGCATCTTCGCGCCGGGGCTTGTGGCGCTGGAGCGGGCGCTGCGGACCCTCGGCGACGTCAGCGTGGTGGCCCCCTCGACGGAGCAGAGCGGCGTCGGCCACGCGATCACGTTTCTCACCCCGCTGACCGCGAAGGAGGTGTTCGAGGGCGAACGCCGGCGGGGGTGGGCCGTGGACGGGAGCCCTGCCGACGCCGTGAAACTCGGCATCGCGGAGTTCTGTCCCCGACGTCCGGACCTGGTCGTGAGCGGCATCAACAGCGGACTCAACGCGGGCATCAACGTGCTCTATTCGGGGACGGTGGCGGCGGCCATCGAGGGCGCCTTCTTCGGAATCACGAGCATCGCGGTGTCGCTGGAGTGGGACGATCATGCCGACTTCGGCCGTGCCGCGGAGATCGGCCTCCGCGTGATCCGCGGCCTGCTCGACCGGCGGCCGGCCGCCGGCAGCCTGTTCAACGTGAACATCCCCACCCGGGCACTCACCGGCCGGCCCGAACTTCGCGTGGTGCCGATGAGCGTGGCCCGCTACGGCGAGGCGTTCGAGCGCCGCGTCGACCCGCGGGGCCGACCGTACTACTGGGCCACGAATGATCCGCCCCCGCCCCCCTCTCCGCGTGAGTCGGACGTCACGGCCCTGGCCGCGGGAGCGGTGACGCTGACGCCGCTGGACTATGACCTCACGCACCGGGCCGGGCTGGACGAGTTGGCTGCCGGCCGCTGGAGCCTGGACTGACGGCACGTATCTCGACTGTCGCTCCCCGGTTCCATGATCCTCAGGACCGAGGCGCGATCCGTTTCAAGGGTCAATAGCCCTGATTTCGCCGCAGCACCATGACGGCAAGGCCGATGACGAGGCCGATGACGAGGATCAGCGCCGCACCGAGACCGAGGCCGATCCAGATGCCCAGCGGCCCCGCCGCGACCGTGCGCACCCGGTCGGCGATCCGCCGCATCCGCGGGGTGGCGGGCTCCGCCACCGCGGCCGGCTCGGGGGAAGTCGTGTGCCGATCCATTCCGTTGGTCGGTGCGCCGGCCGCCGGGGACGCGACAGTGGCCTGCGCCGGCGGCGGCGGCCCAGCCGAGGGGGCGGCCTGCGTTCCCGCGCCGCCGATGCCGGAAGCAGGCGCCGCGGAGAGGATGCTGCTCGAGCCCACGCCGGAGCCTCCCCGCGGCCCCCCGGAGATGGTTGCATCGGGAGGTGCGGTGACGGGCCGTCTCGGCAGCGGTCGCCGCGGTCCCTCGAGCCTGACGGGGGCGGTCCCCTGGCCGGTCGAATCCAGCCAGGCCGCGAGCGATGCGGCCACGTCGCGGGCGGACTGCGGTCGGGCCTCGGGCTGCTTGGCCACCATCCGAAAGAAGAGGTCGGCGATCGCGATCGGCACGTCCGGCCGACGCTCGAGCAGGTTCGGCGCCGGCTTGTGCAGGTGCGCCTGCATCCGCGCCGCCGCGTTCCCGGCCGCGAACGGCGCCGACCCGACGAGCAGGTAGTAGAGGGTGCACCCGAGGGAGTAGATGTCGCTGCGGGCGTCGGCCTTGTGGCTGTCGGTCGCCTGTTCCGGGGCCAGATAGTCGGCGGTGCCGAGCACCTTCTCGTTGTGCTCGCGGGTCAGGGAGCTGTCCCCGTCGTCACCCGCGACGGCGAGGGCGAGCCCGAGGTCCAGAACCTTGATCGTGCCGCGGACGTCCAGCATCAGGTTGGCCGGCTTGACGTCCCGGTGCACGAGCCCCTCCTCGTGGGCGTACTCGAGACCGGTGGCGGCCTGGCGGATGTAGTCGGCGGCCTGGCGGACGGGCAGCGGTCCCTCGCGCTTCACCTTGGCATGGAGGTCGGTGCCCTCGACGTATTCCATCGCGATGTAGTGCACCGCCCCGGCCGTGTCGAGGTCGAAGGTGCGGATGATGTTGGGGTGGTTGAGCCGCGCGGCCAGGCGGGCTTCCTGCTCGAACCGCTCGAGGTACGAGGTCTGCGAGACCCGCTTCCTGGGCAGCACCTTGACCGCCGCCTTGCTGCGGAGCGCCACATGCTCCGCCAGGTAGACGCTGCTCATGCCCCCCGATCCGAGGAGCTTGAGCAGCCGATATTTCCCGAGCAGGAAGCCCTTGTACTTGCCCTTGAGGAGCTGGTCGATCTGCCAGCGGGTGAGCAGGCCGGCTGCCACGAGCGCCTCGAGGAGCGGCTCGGGGGGCAGACCGGCGTGGCCGGCCCACGGCTCGACGACCGCCGCGAGCCTCGGCTCATCGACGAGTCCGCTGCGGCGAACCAGGCTGAGAAACTCCTCGACGCTCTTTACCGGAGCCGACATGGCACCCAAGATGGCAGACAGGGTCGTCGCTCGGGCGTGCCCCGCCCGCTGTTCGCGATGGTACCCAAAACATGGCCTGGCTGCTCTACACCCGCCGCGGCTGCCATCTCTGCGAGGAGGCGGAAGACCTGCTGGCGGTCTGGCGGGTGAAGGTCGAGCTCGTCGACGTCGACAGCGACGCCGCGGCCTTGGCCGCCTACGGCGCGCGGGTGCCCGTACTCGTGCGTGACGGCACAGTCGTGCTCGAGGGACGATTCGACGAGCGGGCCGTCGCAACCCTCGTCAGAGACCGAGATTGAGCCCGCGGCGGGCGAGCTGTTCGGCGAGCGCCGGCGCCGACACGAAGACTTCGGCGTCCCAGCCGGCCCGGTGGGCCGCTGCCACGTGGGGCGGGAGGTCATCGCAGAAGAAGATCCGCTCCGCCGGCACCCCGGCGCGGGCCGCGGCCAGTTCGTAGATGGTCGGATCGGGCTTGGCAGCCTTCTCGACGTGGCTGAGCACAACCTCGCGGAAGCCCCCCGGCAGGATCGCGTAGCCCCGCGAGACGAGGAACTGCCAGTGGGGATCGCAGGTGTTGGAGAGGATGCCCAGCGGCACGCCGGCGCGGCGGCAGCGGGCGATGATCGGCAGCAGGGGCACGTTCAGGGTGAACATGTCGCTGGCCGCCTGGGCGAGCGCCGCGGACACCGGCCGCGTGCCGGTGCGGCGGCAGAACTCGGCATGGAACTCGGGCCAGCCGATGTCGCCCCGCTCGATCGCCTGCTGCAGGCCCCCGGCCATCACCGTCTCTTCGACGAGCCGCTGGTCGGCACCGCTGACCGCCGCCATCCCGGCGAAGGCGCGGCGGCGATCGAACAGGACGACCACGTTGCCGAGATCGAGGTAGATGAAGGCGGGGGGCATGGCTCGGTCCGAGTCGTCAGGCGGCAGGCCCGCGGGCCGCTTCGGCGGCTTTCCAACCGGTGCGGAGCATACTATCCTGCGCCCTCGCCGCTCCGGTCGCGGCCGCCGCGACCGCCCGATCCGCCGTGGGAGCTCCAGCATGCCCCTCCTCAACCGCATCAGTTCCCGGATCACGCAGCCGCGGTCGCAGGGGGCCTCGCAGGCGATGCTGCTCGGCACCGGTCTGCAGCCTGCCGACCTCGACAAGCCGCAGGTCGGGATCGCGAGCATGTGGTACGAGGGCAACACCTGCAACATGCACCTCGACCGCCTGGCGGCGAAGGTCCGCGAGGGAGTGGTGGCCGCCGGCATGGTGGGGATGCGGTTCAACACGATCGGGGTCAGCGACGGGATCTCGATGGGCACCGAGGGGATGAGCTACTCGCTCCCCTCGCGCGACGTGATCGCCGACTCCATCGAGACGGTGATGCACGCCCAGTGGTACGACGCCCTCGTGGCCATTCCCGGCTGCGACAAGAACATGCCGGGCTGCCTGATCGCGATGGGGCGGCTGAATCGGCCCGCGCTGATGGTCTACGGCGGCACGATCCGCCCCGGCCATCTCGCCGACGGGACCACGCTCGACATCGTGTCGGCCTTCCAGTGCTACGGCGAGTACGTGGCCGGGCGGATCGACGACGCGCGGCGGGCCGACATCGTCAGGCACGCCTGCCCGGGGGCCGGCGCCTGCGGCGGCATGTACACGGCCAACACGATGGCGACCGCCATCGAAGCCCTGGGGATGTCGCTTCCGGACAGCGCTTCGATCCCGGCCGAGCACCCCGCGAAGGGCGACGAGTGCCTCCGGGCGGCCACCGCGGTTCACCACCTGCTGGAACTCGACCTCAAGCCCCGCGACATCATGACCCGGCGGGCGTTCGAGAACGCGATGGTCACCCTGATGGCGCTGGGTGGCTCGACGAATGCGGTGCTCCACCTGATCGCGATGGCCCGGGCCGTGGGCGTCGATCTCGCGCCGTCGGACTTTCAGAAGGTGGCCCGTCGGATTCCCTACCTGGCCGACCTCAAGCCCAGCGGCAAGTTCGTGCAGGAGGACCTGCACTCGATCGGCGGCACCAGCGGCTTCATGCGGTACATGCTCGACAAGGGCCTGATGGACGGCGACTGCATGACCGTGACCGGCAAGACGCTCGCGGAGAACCTCGCCTCGTCGAAGGGGCTCGCCGCCGGGCAGAAGATCATCCGCCCGGTCGAGGAGCCGCTGAAGCAGACGGGCCACATCACCATCCTGCACGGCAACCTGGCTCCCGATTCCGCGGTGGCCAAGATCACCGGCAAGGAGGGCTCGCGGTTTCGGGGCCCGGCGCGGGTGTTCGACAGCGAGGAGGCGATGCTCGCGGCCCTCGAGCAGGGAGCCATCAAGCGGGGCGACGTGGTGATCATCCGCTACGAGGGTCCGAAGGGGGGGCCGGGCATGCCCGAGATGCTGACGCCGACGTCGGCGCTGGTGGGCGCGGGGCTCGGCGCCGACGTGGCCCTGATCACCGACGGCCGCTTCTCCGGGGGCTCACATGGCTTCATCGTCGGGCACGTCGTGCCGGAGGCCCAGGACGGGGGCCCCATCGCCCTGCTTCAGGACGGTGACATCGTGGTGATCGATGCCGACGCCGCCACCATCGATGCCGAAGTCTCCGCCGACGAGTTCAGCCGGCGCCGCGCCGCCTGGACGTCGCCGCCGCCCAAGGCCACTCGCGGGATCCTCGCCAAGTACATCCGCTGCGTGGCGCCGGCCTCCCGGGGCTGCGTGACCGACGAGTGACGGCCCGAGGTCAGCGCGGCACGGGAAGCGTCTCGATCGGCACCGGCGGGCCGGGGGCGATGGCCGCCCCGGGCGGAAGCTGCTCTGCCGGGATCGGGGCTCCATAGATCGGGCCCTGCGGCACGCTGGGCACCGCGGGACCGCCGAGCCCGGCGGGGGGCGTGGCTTCGGGGGGCTGGTAGTACGGCTCCGGGACGGCCTGGGGCGGAACGCCGAGCTTGGCCAGCAACCGGGCGATCATCCGCTGCTCGAGCTTCGGGTCGCGGCCCAGGGGGATCCAGCCCAGGTTCGGCGTGGGGCTGGCCACGGGTCGCGGCTGGTCGCCCACCTGCTGGCCGAGCGTCGGCATCGGCGTGCCGTAGCGGTAGAGGGAGTCGTCGTTGCGGAACGACGCCCCGCCCGTCGTGGCCCGCATCGGCCGCGGCAGGTACTCGAGTTCCTTGTTGACCACCACCTCCACCCGCCAGCCGGCTGCGTCGGGCGTGAGCCGCATGGTGGCGATCCGACGGATCGACTGCAGCGTCGACTCCCAGCGTTCGTCCCAGCCGACCGAGTCGGCCCGCCAGGGCTCGAGAATGGTCGCGCCCGTCTGGGGAAACGTGTCGATCCGGCCCTCGGTCGGCACGCCGTTGGCGAACACGACCCGCTGCTCCGACTGCACCTTGAAGAAGTCGTCGGTGACGTCGACCAGCTTCGTCCACACCAGTTCGGCGTCGAGCGGAGGGATGACGGCGGCGTTCCGCGGCGCCGGCGGCGGGCCGGGCACGACCGGGCCAGCGGGGCCGATGATCGCGGTGTCGGGGAGCGGCACGAATGGGTTGGGCTGGGCCGGTGGGATGCCTGCGGGCGCGGGAAGCTGTTCCTGGCCACGGGCGACCAGGGTCGCCGTTGCGGCGACGAGCAGCGTCGCGAGGGCTCGATCGAGGCGGTGCATCCGCAAGATTCCGGGGGGGCGGGATGCTCGCCGAACGGGGGCGAACGCTCAAGCCCAGTTCGACCGCGGAAACGTGACCGTCCGCCGGCCGTCGGCGGGCACGCGGCCCGAGCCCAAGGTGCCGGATGAGGAGGGCTCATGCGGGTCACCCGTGAGCCTCGCGCACTCGCGAGGCTCGGGGCTGCCCGGGCCCGTCACCGGACGCTCGTTCCGGGCATCCTGCTCTCCACGCGCTCGATGCTTCCTCCCCTCCGCCGCCAGAACGCGGCGAGCCCAGCGACCATCGCGCTGGCACCGGCCGCCGCGACCGCCGGCTCGGGGACGGCGGCGATCCCCGACGGAGAGTTGTAGCTCGACCCGCCGTAGAGGCCCGTGCCCGCGAAGTCGGCGGCGTCGAGCACGTCGACGACGCCGTCGTAGTTGAAGTCGCCCTCGGACCACGACGCGGCAGCATCGGTGCCATACTTTCCCGAGGCCGCGAAGTTCGATGCGTCGAGCACGTCGACGAGCCAGTCGAGGTTCGTGTCGCCAGGCGCCGCGTAGGCTGCGGTCACCGAGCCGTCGCCATTGTCGAGCCAGCCCACCGCCCGCATGTCGCTGGCGGCAACGGCCGCTGCCGCGACGCTCGAGGTGATGCCACTGCCGCCGTCCCAGCTGCCGCCGTTGCGGCCGGCGAGCAGCTGGGCGACCAGGGCCGAGGCCGACAGGCCGCTCGCGACCGTCAGCGAGCCGTTGGTCACGTCCACCAGTCCCGTGCCGGACAGGTTGAGGCCCGCGACGCTCGTGGCCAGATAGCCGGCCACCTGGGCCGTGCCGCCGGCGACGACGGCGAGGCTGCTCGACGCGAGGGCCGACGCATTGGCGAGCCGCAGCCGTCCCCCCTGCACCCTCGTCGTGCCCGTGAGCGGGTTGGCCTGGTCGAGCACCAGCGTGCCGCCGCCGGCCTTGACGACGGGAATCGAGCCCGAAAGGGTCGGGTAGCCGGCCTGGGCCTGCGTCTGCGTGCCGCTGGCGACGGTGATGGTGATCACGGGCGGAGCCCCGGCCGTGAACAGCAGGTTCAGGTCGCTGCCGCTCTGGGCGATCGAGAAGGTGCCCGTGCCGACGGCGTTGGCGAAGCCGCCGGTGCCATTGGTGGCTGACGTGGTGAGGCGAAACTTGCCGGCCGCGAAGCCGCTGATGCCGCCGGACGCCGTGAAGATCTTCCAGGAGTAGTTGCTCGCCGAGTTGAAGTTGGCCGCCGAGCCGCTGACGTCCGGCGACACGCCGGACAGGGTCCAGAGGTTGATGAAGAACGGATCGCCGGCGGTGGAGGCGACCGCCAGCGGCCCGATCACGTTCACCAGGTCCCACGACGTCGTCGAACCGGCGGTGCCGGTGGCCGAGAGCATCTGCCAGTTGTAGTTGCCCCCGGAGCCCAGGGTCACGCTGCCGGAGAGCGTGAGCGTGCCGGGACTCGCCCCCGGAGAGAGGGTCGTCCCGGAGTCGACCACGACGGCCCCGGGATCGGCCGCGTGCGACTCGCCGCTGCCGATCGCGATCACGAGCCAGCCGCCAAGCACGAGCAGGCCGAGCCGGTGACGGGTTCGTGGGGCGGGCATCGCGGTGCTCCCTTCTCGGCTCAGCGCAGCGTCACTTGGGATCCGATGGATCCGCGGGCAGCCGTTTCCGGTGTTCTACCTTAACGCGGGCTTCGCCCGCAGCCCACAAGGCGAAACTCTGTACACCTATACGCGGATCCGATTTGTCAACAATTCCCGGGTGTTATGCGGTGTTTGCGCCCACTACTGAACAAGATGCGCGCACGGCGCGTGTATGTCACCGAGTAAGAGTCTTTATTCGTGGGTCTTCAGCAGAATTTGTGGGTAGAAAGCCTGTGTTTCTGCGCGGGGCTCTGCCCCGGACCCCGAGGTTTATGAGCCATGGCACAGGCATCAGCCTGAGTCTGTCGGCGTGAGGCTGATGCTT
>Ga0194130_10006176_pt1 | contig 14005 bp, 10 predicted proteins | sample TA2KigsurfametaG_FD_160084 | JGI IMG/M metagenome (GOLD analysis project Ga0194130, IMG submission 160084) | Freshwater microbial communities from Lake Tanganyika, Tanzania - TA2015050 Kigoma 12 surface | ecosystem: Environmental > Aquatic > Freshwater > Lake | place: Tanzania: Lake Tanganyika... | reverse complement strand
TGGACGACCACCTCCAAGTATTCCGGCGGCATTTGCCCAACTAATTCCACCAACTGGTCGCGGTTCAAGTCGTAGGAGGGCGTCACCCGCGAAGCTCCGCGGGAAGCGAGCCACTCTGCCGTCAGTGGATTCGTAACGTTCAGGGAAAAATCAGCGATGCGTGGGATGGCATGTTCGGTGGCAAATCGCAAAGCAGCCAAATTTCGAACCAGCCAGCCATCGGCTCCGTGCTTGGCAAGCGCCTTGAATAAACTTACCTCACCCTGCTTTTGGATGCGAAGCGTGGCTAGGTAAATTTCCGCAGCGACGTCGCGAGCCATGGATACCGCTTGGCGGTATTCCCGGATGTCATGAAACTCGACGTAGAACTTTCGGTGCCCCGATTCGAGCCCGTATTTCAATTGCTCAAGCGAACGACAAAGGACCCGCAATTCCCCGTGGTTGGTCGGGGACGGTTCGTCGGTGGATTCCATCGTCGCCACGAAGGTGGAGCTCATACGAGCACTTGCGAGCATCTTTGCCGCGACACCTTCTCTGGAAATATGGCGATTGGGATTTTCAAGCCGAATCGCGTCCACCTTTTCGACCAATTGCTTTCGCAATTCCCCAAGAACACTGAGCGGAATCATCGGTTCCCCATCGATTCGCACCTCGCAGGAACCGATCTCATAAGGAGTATTTCCAAGTCGCGCCATCTGTGTCGCAACCATGTTCCGGTGACAGGGTGTTTGCGAGCCGGTTCCGGACAGTGCGGATGAACCAATTCGAATCGCCGCTGTGGCTCGATAAGCCCCTCGCGGTGCTCGCACCATTCGACCTCAAACCGTATTGGCTGACCGATCGAAATCTGTCCTCGCAAATGGATTTTTAATCTTCGTTGGAATTGCTCGTTGGCGAACGTCGCTCGCCATCGTTTGGTGAGTTTTGGCGCATCGGTTTGCCAAACTTCCTGCCCTTCAAACACCTCTGCATCCTTGAGTAGGCCACGCTGAAGCTCTATTTCGACACGCCCTTTCGCAGGATCGTCTGTCGGTCGGTGATTGGTGTAAATCTGGAAAATACGACCACCGATCTCGGTTCCAGCCGCGCGATCCCCTTGAAGAACGATTCCGTCTCCTTTAGATAGCGCGAGATCGAGGTCCACCACGAGTCGCTCACCTTTTTGACGGACGACGCGTCCAGCCAACACACCTCTCTTGGCGCTGCTCTTGCCCGGTACCAATCGCTTGTGATTGCAACCTTCGATCCACCCGGGTGAGAATCCGCGCGAGAAACTCAGTTCCATCTCGCGCTTGGTTTCGTTCGTAAAGGCGATACGTCGACCATGCATGGCTTCGTCGATGGCTCGCCGATAATGGCTAACGATATTGGCGACGTACTCTGGCGACTTCAATCGTCCTTCGATCTTCAAGGAGCAGACACCCGCATCGATTAGATCAGGAATATGATCGTAAGCGGCGAGGTCCTGAGGTGACAACAAGTACTTCATATCCCCGAGATCAACCTCTTTTCCGTCGTTGATCAACTGGTATTCGAGCCGGCATGCTTGAGCGCATTGCCCTCGATTTGCACTTCTGCCGCCGAGCGACTCGCTGGTCAAACACTGTCCGCTATAGGCCACGCACAAGGCCCCGTGGACAAATGTTTCAACGGGCATCTTCGTCGCTGCAGTGATCTTGCGAATCTCATCGAGTGAGCACTCCCTCGCCAAAACCACGCGATCAATCCCTAGAGGCTCGATGGCAGCAATTGTCTCTGCCGACACCATGGTCATCTGCGTACTTGCATGAACACTCAACTCGGGACAGATCTCATGGATCAAGCGAACCGCACCGATGTCTTGCACCAATACGGCATCAACCCCGGCATCCGCCAGCCGAGCCACATGCTTTTCAAATGCCGAAAGCTCGTCGGTGAAAACGAGCGTGTTGAGCGTCACAAAACCGGAGAGTCCCCGTCGGTGCAACAACTGCATCAATCGAGGCAAATCATCGAGTGAGAAATTCACCGCGCGTGCCCGCGCATTGAAACCCGATTCGAGTCCAAAATAAACAGCATCCGCGCCATTCTCGATCGCGGCATGCACGCACTCCCAATTTCCCGCAGGGGCCAGCAGCTCGGGCGCCGGCCTCCCAGAAGAGGATTCCGTGTTCATAAGATTTCTGCTTGACTGAATTTTAGTCGACGGTGTTCCGGTCGGCGGTGTTCCGGTCGACGGTGTTCTGATCGACGGTGTTCTGATCGACGGTGTTGTATTCCTCAAAGATTGCGAATCCTCGAAGTCTGCGTTCGACTCAATCGCTACGCATCGAGTCGTTGGTTCCAATGTACTCTCAGGTCAATGAAACAATACCGTTTGCATCTCCAAAATTACCGAGATCCGCTCCCACGGTATCGAGCATGGACCGGAACAAATTGTTGAGAGGTGTGTATTGGGGCTGCTCCACGATCCGTCCCGTCTGCAGCTTTCGTCCGCCACGACCAGCCAACAAAATGGGCAAATCATGATGGTCATGTCGATTCCCATCCGTGATCGCACCACCGTAGAGGATCAGCGAATTGTCGAGCAGATTCCCTTCACCGTCTTGGGTCTCGCGCAATCGCATCAAAAAGTACGCGAATTGTTCGGAGTAATACCGATCGATCTTGGCAATCTTGGCAATGTTGTCCTGATTGTTCTCGTGGTGCGACAGTTGGTGATGACCGTCCTTGACCTCGATCATCGGAAAGGCTCGGTTGCTACCCTCGTTCGCCAACATGAACGTCGCGATTCGGGTGGTATCGGTTCGGAACGCGAGAACCATCAAATCGTACATTAAACGGATATGCTCGGTTGCATCACTCGGCTTTTCGGTTGGCTCAACCGTTCCTTCGGGCAATACCACAGGTGTCGTGAATCGTGCAATGCGTTGTTCGATCTCGCGAACACTGGTGAAGTACTCGTCCAACTTCCTGGCGTCCTCGGCTCCCACACTGGTGGAGAGATGTTTTCGTTGATCATTGACGAAATCGAGAATGCTCTTCTTGGTATTTTGCTGTTTGGCATCTCCGCCACCCGTAACTCCGAACAGCCTCGCAAACGCGCGCTTAGGTTGAATTTCCTTGCCCGTTGGTAACGACTCCGAGCGCCACGAAATATTGTTGGAATATGCGCAAGAATAGCCGGAGTCACACGCCCCTGCATCGCGGCCTTCTTCCGTCCCTAACTCGAGCGACGCGAGTCGGGTGACTCGACCGTAGGAGTCCGCGGCGATCTGGTCAGCGCTTCGACCGACTCGAATCTTCGATCCTGCGGTCTTGAACGGGTGAGCGCCGGTGAGGAAGGCTGCCGCACTCCGCGCGTGATCACCGGGTCCATCCCCCAACGATTGTGCGTTGACTTGAGCCAAGCCCTTCATCACGTTGAAATCGTTCTTGCAGCTGGCCAAAGGCTCCAAACCCGGAGTCAGCTCCCAATCGGTTCCTGACGAACCCTTGGGTATCCAACGCTCAGCATTCGTACCGTTCGGGAAAAAAACCCAAGCCAAGCGGACGGGTGATGCTGTTGCCTGGGCAGCCAGCACGGCCGGCCTCATCACATCGAGCATCGGGAGGGCCAAGGTCGCGCCGAAGCTCTGAAGAACTGTTCGGCGGCTCAATCGAGTGCCTGAACTCATCCGTTGCAGTGGGGTATCGTTTTGGTTTTCCATGGCTGCTTTGGGTTATGGTGGGATTGGGTTATGGCGGGGGTTGGATGGGTTAGTGTCCCCGTTTTTGGTATCCGTGTTGTTCGGAGAATCCTAGGGCTGTGGGCTATTGGGTCCAACCGACTTCTGCAGGAATGCGTCGCTTTGCGAGATTCCCTCAACGATCGACCTTATTGTATAGCCATTTTGCTTGGACAACTCCAGAATCTTATCGACATCGCAACGGTCTAGCCGCTGTAAACCTCGTCCGAGTGCATAAGTTAGGAGCCTCTCGGTGAAGTTTTTAGCGACAGAATCCTCTCGTTGCGACAGGATTTCCACCAATTCCGTTGGCCCTGAAAAACTTCTCCCGTCGGCGAGTTCCCCTTGAGGTGCGATGACTAGCTCCCCCTCCTTGTCCCGCCAACGTCCGATTGCATCGAAGTTCTCAAGCCCTAAACCTATGGGGTCCATCAACTTATGGCAGCCCGCACAGCTGGGATTCGAACGGTGGATTTCCAGCCGCTCTCGCAGCGACGCTGAAACTTCGGCTTTTGCCTGTTCGAGGGAAGGAACATTTGGCGGGGCCGAGGGGGGCGGATCTCCGAGGATGGTTTCAAGGATCCATTTTCCGCGCTTTACGGGGGAGCTCCGGGTAGGATTTGACGTGAGTGCCAACACTGCCGCTTGGGTCATCAACCCCCGTCGGTTTTCCGGAAGCGTCACCCGAATCCATTTATCTTCATCGTTATAGAGCCCCTGTCGGCGAGGATCTTGGCCCTTGGAACCTGGACGACGGCGATACATGTTCGCCGGATCCTTATCCTCAAACATCACTCCGTAGAACTCTGCTAACCTCGGGTTCACGTAGGTGTGACCACCGACCAAAAGGTCTCGTATCCTACCCTCGCGCATCATGTCGCGACAAAACATTTCGGTCTCTCGAATCATCGCGGTTCGCAGCCGATCCGACCAGAACGGATACTTGTCGCGATCGATATCGATCTTGTTGAGGTTTCTTAGCCCAAGCCACTGCGCGAAAAATCCGGTGAGCAAGGACTCTGCCTTGCTATCCGCCAACATCCTGGCCACCTGTTGATTGCAGATAGCCTTGTCCGTTAGCTGACCAGCGGCAGCAAGTTCCATGAGTTCAGGATCTGGCATGCTCGCCCACAAGAAATACGAGAGCCGACTCGCGATGCTGAAATCATCGAGTTGCCAGGAATCGGCTAGCTCAATGCGTTTCTCGGTCCGAAAAAGAAATTGAGGTGCGACCAGTACTGCTTGGACCCCCACACGTACGGACTCCTCAAAACCATATCCGGAGTCACTCGCGTGCTGGCAAACCATCATCACTGCATGAAGTTCCTCGTCGCTCACGTGCCTACGGTAAGCGCGTGGCAACAACTTTTGAAAGATCCGACGCGTCGCCTCGGTAAACCCGATGGGCTGCGATTCAGGACTATCTAGTGTCGATGGCGTTGCGATGACCAATTGCTGGTGCAATTTCGGGAAGGCTGGCTCACCTCCCTCTGGACCTACCAACCGAACCGACTCGACATTCAGTCGTCGATTGGGTGCGTTCCTCGTCTCGGGCGCGCCGTCATCCGCGTACTCAACGACCAACACATGATCACCTACAGGTGCCTCAAAATCCTGCTTCAATGTTTCATCTTTAGGTGGAACGTCCCACTCGGTGATGACTTGATCGTCGAGCAGCAATCGAGCTTTGCATTTGTCCTTCTGGTCATCGCCGAACCGAGCTCGAACGCTCACACTGTACTTCCCGGCAGCTAAATGGATGGGAATCGTCAATCGTTGTGAGAAGGAAAGATTGTCTCCATCAAACCTTTGCTTGCGAAATTTCTCTCGATCGGTTGCGATGACTCGCTCGGAAACCCACTGTGCTGCTTGAAGGTATTTCTCGATCGCAATCGGTGGCAACGTCAACACCTCGCCTTGATTGTCGAAACCGTTCCCGACATCGTCAGATACGAATCCAATCTCTTTCGAGGGTCGGATCTCCATGCCGAATAAATCGCAGATAGTATTGTCGTACTCGAACTGATTCAGTCGCCGAACCGTTACGCTCGGGGGTACCGGCCGGCACCCGCAATCCACCTCGTGAAGCGCTCGTTCGATCCAACGGGTCAATGCCGTACGCTCCTCCGAAGTGATCGTTGCCGATTCAGGAGGGGGCATGGCCTCGGCGCGGATCACACCTCGAATCTGTTCCCACGTACTCTCGTGAGCGCGGATCTTTTCGAGGCTATCGTAGTCATCGAAACCGACGCCCCCTTCATTTCCTCCATTCATGTGGCATTCACCACAATGCTTTAGCAGAACGGGGCGAACCGTATCGGTCCACTCTGCGTTAATGTCTCGATCGGTATCGGTGTCTCGATCGGTCGAGGCGCCCTGACCCAGTGAGGATCCCGCCCCTCCTCCAGATGGTGTATCGCCAGCAGTCGGACTCTCGTGAGCCAACAGCGGCCCGACCATGGGATTTCCCGGCATCGATTGCAGACCGTTCACGCCACAGAGGATCAAACTAAGTCCAACAACCATCATGAGAAACCGATGCAACAAGTGCTTCAAATGCACCGAAATGGCAATGAGAACCCTCTTCAGCATCCACTCGAGCATCCACTCGTTTGTTCCAGGCATCCCGTTTGTTCTAGGCATTTCGAAAAGGGTTCCACCGACAAAGAATCCACAGACAAAGGACCCACCGGCAAATAAGCTACCGATAAATGATCCTTCAACGGGCGGTTGTCTGGACGATGCCATGGTTTGCGTTTATCGGCAAGTGACGTTGGGATGGTGCAGCCCGGGACGTGTCTAAGGTCCCTTGTCTCCAGGAACAATGATATACCTTGCCGATTGTAGTCCAAAGGCCCGTTTCCGGCCAATCGACTCGATTCCGACTAACCCCTCCACGCGGCACACCATTTCCCATGAGTTCTCAGGAATCCATCGCATGGATGCAAAAGAGCAGGTTTTGGCCATTTTTTTCGTCGCTCGAAGGGCAGACCTAGAGGCATACATCCATCCAGGCGATGCAATTGCGTTACAATTTCCCCATGCCTTTCAAAGATGTTATCGCACCCCTAACCGCATCGAAAACTCTCAGTACCGTCGCGCTGCTAGCGATAGCGATGGGGGTGTATTCGATCCTTCCGGTACTCAAAGAGAACTCACAATTCCGTGAGCTGGGGGATATGCCCTCCGATATCCACGCTGCTTTGTCTTTGGTGTTAGGGTGGCTTTTGGTTTTCCGAACCAATACAGCATACGCGAGGTGGTGGGAAGCTCGCACGCTATGGGGAGCATTGGTGAATGCGACTCGTAACCTATCGATCAAACTTTCAGTGCTTGCAACCCCAAACAGCACCGAAGCCGAGTTCCTTCGAAGGCGGCTCATCGATTTCCCTCAAGCCCTCATGTGCCACTTGCGTCAAGTCCCCTACGACGGTGCTGTTTTTTCGAAAGAGGCGTGCCCTGTCCATCCCCCTATGACCATCGCCAACGAACTCTATCGATGGGTAGCAGAACGCAAGAAGTCTCGCGGAATCGATGGAGATGACCTGCGGGTAATCGATATGGAAATGGCGAAATTAATGGATGTATGTGGCGCTTGCGAGCGGATCGCACGTACCCCCATGGTTATCTCGTATCGCATCTTCGCCCGACAATGTATTGTGCTCTTCCTGTTCACGTTGCCTTGGGGGATCTCCAACGACTTTAAATGGTGGACAATTCCCATCACCATCGTCATTGCTTATTTCATGCTCGGAATGGAAATTGTCGCTGAGCATGTTGAAAACCCCTTTGGATACGACGAGGATGACTTAGACCTAGAGGGAATGTGTAACACGATCGCTCGAAGTGTCGAGGACATCTTCCGACAGAGCGTTTTTGAGACCACGCCGTCATAATCCTTGTGCTTCCTTTCGCTCATGCGGAAACCTATTATGGATATTGTTTATCGATTTGATCCGCATGCACCTCTTGAGCTAAAACGACCTCGCAGCAACAAACAAGCCCTCAAAATGCTCGAGCAAGGGAACTTGCGTTTCTGCAAGATGGTCAAGCACATTCAGAATATCGGCGAAGGAGAAAGGAATCATCCGCCGATGGTGATTCCGGTGAACCCAATCCAACTGGGAATACCGCTGGTCAAGGGTCTCGAGGTGATGCAGGCGCCATGGGCCTTGGTGCTTGGATGCGCTGATGCCCGAGTTCCATCGAGCACGTGATGGATTGCTCGGCGAACGATTTATTCGTGGTTCGAGTCGCAGGGAATGTTCTGGGACTGGAGTGCATTGGCAGCGTCGACTATGCAGCGACTCACATGCGGGACTCACTCCAAAGCGTTATCGTCTTGGGGCACACCGGATGCGGCGCTGTCACGGCGACCGTCGACGTCTATCTATCGCCAAACAACTTTTCGGATATCGCATTTAGCCATCCAGTGCGAACCCTCATCGATCGACTGATGCTCTCGGTACGCGGAGCGGCCAAGGCCCTCGAGCAAGAATGTGGTTCGAATATCCAAAAGGATTCGCACTACCGCGATTGGCTGGTCGCAACCGCGTGCTACGTAAACGCGGCCACAACTTCCTTTGACTTGCAACGCAAAGTCAATTCAGTCACGAAAGGACTCAACGTTTCCTACACCGTTTACGACACTGCATGGTCGAGGATCGAAGCGTTGCCGATCCGACCCGACGAGGAACCTGAAAACCCGAATCGCGTCGTATTCGGAAACGCTCCCCGATCGGCCGAGGAGTTCACGGAACTCTCCAAACGGATTATCCAGCGGCTCGTTGAAAACGCGGGTGGAGTCAAAAAACACAAGAGCTAAATCGAGTGGTTCCACTGCCGAATCCGTCCTCGCAATGTCGCGTCAGGCTGCAATCCAATCATGGGGCGGTGGCGTGGGATTGCAGGTTCTCCCAGAACACCCTCGCCGCTTGCTTTCGATCGGCATACATAGAACGCTGCTCGTCGTCCTGATCGATCGCCTCGATCGATCGCTCCAGCCAACCTTGGAAAAACTCTACGCTCTTCTTCGAGACGCGCGGCTTGCCTTCGAACTCGAAGTAAAATGGTGCAGTACTCGCGTAACGATACCCATCCTCGTGCGCGGTCACCACTCGCATCACCAACCACCCGCTTTCACTCACCGAAAGCTCGGGGAACTCCCCTCGCTTGTAATGATCCTCGAGCTTGGCGTTGTAAAGCGTCTCGCCGTTAAAGATCACATCGAGATAATCTACTTTCTCGCGAACGGCGAGCGATACCGCAATGTCCAATGGAATCGCCTCGCCCCGGTACCCTGGATGGACCGACCCTGGCGGGGAACCATTGACCATGGCTCGCAACAATGGCCCATTCGAGACAAAGGATGCCCCATGCTCGAGCCCATGCCACCAATGATCAACCGAAGGGGAATCCGCAGCCCCAGTATCCTTCGTCGCTGCATTATCTGTTTCAGTGTCTGCCTCGTAGGATGGCGATCCGTCGCGTCCCGATCGGCTTCCCGCTCGATTCCTCGACTCACTCTTCTCGAACCCGGAACTTCGGGGAAACTCCTCGCTGGGACCTTCGCAATAAACATAAACGCGATTGTAGCCAATATGGGTTTCCCCTTTGCCGAATCCCGATGCTGCGCCAGGTGCCAATCGCAGTCCCGCTTCTAGCATCTGCCAATAAAGGAACTCGTTGAGTTTCCCAACACCCCTCGAACCCTTAAATCGAATCCGCTCATCGTACGGAAAAGGAGCGTTGATCAGCAACGCGGTCCGGTCCTTGCTCGCACCTAAGGAAAGCGTCGCAAAGACACTGGAATCCGCCGATCGCGGAAAGGTGAATGAATCATCTCCCTTCGGCCGATTGACGCTCGATAAAACACGCACCAACTTTACGTTTGGATCCGCAAGCAGGAAGGGTGTATCGCGTGCGCCCGGTTGAGTGATCTCTATTAACGCTTGCTGATCACCTCGAAATGTTTCGATAACGTTCCAAGCATCTTTCCAACCAAGGTCCTTTGCATCTGGACGCTCTCCCAGGGGCGAGTCGACTGCATTCTCAACCTGCTCGTAGCGATGAATAGCGACTCCTATTTCTGGGGCGAGGATATCGAGAGACATGCTTCCCCACCGCGATCCGATCAGATCGATACTTCCCGGAACAAGCATCCCGTTTTTTGCTGCTGGTGACTTCGCTGTCGGGTTCTTTGTTCCAGTTTTGTTGGCGTTGGTAATTTTCGACTTGGCATCCTGGCCTGCCGATGCCTCGCGTTTTTGCCCCCTGAGGTTAGTGACAACCATGTCGACCGCATCGGCGATCTGCCACCTCCGTGCGGTCTCCCGCTCCAATTCGACTCCTAAGTCACCGCTGTACCAGTGCTCATCATGCATGTCGACGGACCTCGGCAACTCGATCACTACGACATCCTTCGCGCGACGCTCGATCGTGAATCCGCCTCGAATCTCTTTGAACTCAGGTCCTCGCTTGGCCAAAAACTCGTACTCCCCCGGCGGCGGTTGCAGGACCAATTTTCCTTCGGCAAGCCAGGTATCCCCCGAGATGAGCGTCTTTCGGTCACGATTGAGTTTTTTCGCAGATTTCACCACTTCAATCCGAGCCGCGGTCGGTTCCCCCGTCTTTTCATCGATCACCTCCAAGGTCACCTCATTTTGCGCCAGCGCGGATTGCGAAGCGAAGGAGCAGGCGAGCACCACCGCGATCCACAACGGCCAATGTAGAAACGGGATGCGTACGATCGCGTTTGTCGAGTACAGGATCACCTCAACCATGGCTCCTAACTTCAGCAGCATCCACCTTCCTCCAGCAGCAGTTCGGTCCGAGGATTTGCAGGTGCGGCGCAACAGGGATGAGATAGAATAGTCCGTGACAACTGCACGAGGGTTGGCAAGCCATTTGCGATACGTCCCGCAATCGGCACCGTCCAAAATGCCATTTTGGCGGTTTCGGCTCGGTTTGTTCCTATCCTCGATCGGGAGTTGGCTCTGCATGGAATCCACAATGGCAAACGATTACTACAAAACGCTCGGTATCAGTCGCTCTGCATCCCAGGAGGAAATCGCCAAGGCGTACCGGAAATTAGCGCGCAAGTACCATCCGGATCTAAACCCAGAGGATCAAAGCGCGAAAAAGCGGTTTCAAGAGATTCAAACCGCGTACGATACGTTGAACGACCCTGAAAAACGGAAGATGTACGATCAGTTTGGGGATGGCTACGAACAGTATCGGCAGGGAAATCCATTCGGTGGCGGAGGACGCACGGGGGGTGCTGGCGGTTTTGATTTCGGAGACATTTTCGGTGGTGCCGGTGGTAGCGGTGCCGTCGATTTGGGGGACATATTCAGGCAATTCGGAGCAGGCGCAGGTGGCTCAACACGCTCTCGACGCACTGCCACTCCCCGCGGGCCTGATATCTCGGGAGAGATCGAGGTTCCACTTCGGACAATCATCGAGGGGGGTGAACGGCAGTTTCGACTCGATCGTGACGGCCAGTTAGAATCGATCGCGGTCAAGATTCCCGCAGGTATGGAACCCGGGAAAAAGATCCGGTTGCGAGGCCAAGGCGGCTCTATCCCCAACGGCAAAGCAGGCGACTTGCTTCTCACCGTCAACGTGGAATCCCACCCCGCTGTCAAACTCGTTGGAAACAACCTTGAAATGCGATTGCCGGTCAGCCTCAATGAAGCTGTCGCAGGGGCTAAGGTCGATGTTCAAACCCCAAAGGGAACCATCACTATCACAATCCCACCGATGACCAGCAGCGGAAAGCGCTTAAGGCTAAAGGGACAAGGGCTTGTGAACTCGAAAGGCCCAGGAGATATGATCATCGAGGTCCTGATCAAGCTTCCCGAGTCGATCTCGCCGGAAGCCAAAGAGACCATCCAAGGCTTAGATGCTGCGTACCCGAAGAATCTGCGTGATTCTATTCAGTGGTAAGACATCGCCACCCAAACGTAAGGAAGAGCGAATTTGAATATCCTTTTAGCCAACGATGACGGAATCTACGCACCTGGCCTTCGGGCTCTCCGACTCGCACTCCAGCGCCTAGGCAATGTCACCGTTGTAGCTCCTGCAACCGAGCAAAGCGGAGTCGGGCACTCGATCACTTATTTGTCGCCGTTAACGTGCAAAGAAATCTTTGATGGCGAAGCGTTCCGCGGATGGGCCGTTGAAGGCTCCCCTGCCGATTGCGTCAAATTGGGTGTCGCAGAACTTGCCCCAAGACCAGTCGACTTGATAGTCAGCGGTGTCAACGGTGGACTGAATGCGGGGATCAATGTCCTCTACTCGGGAACCGTCGCTGCCGCCATCGAAGGAGCCTTCTTTCGAATCCCGAGTTTCGCGGTTTCCCTCGAACATGATCCCCATGCGGACTTTGAAGCTGCAGCGACCATGGCCGTGTCGCTGATCGAGAAAATCATCGAAAAACAAGGCCTCGCGCCTGAACTCTACAACATCAATATTCCGTCAGCAGCAACCCAAAAATTTCGCGAAGGGGCGATGCCCCAAGTGCATGTCGTCCCCATGGGAGTCGAGCGCTATGGCGATCATTACATCAAGCGTCAAGATCCTAAAGGCCGAAACTACTACTGGTCCACCAATGACCCGCCTCCCAAGCCAACCGACCATGAAACGGATCTAAACGCGCTCGCTGCAGGACACATCACCGTAACACCGCTTCAATTCGATATGACCAAGCAACCGTTGTTGCAGCGAATGGAGGACTGGGGGCTATCGCTTCACGGCAACAGCAGTTCCGATCGCATAATGGCTGAGGGCGCCTAAGCATGGATCCTTCGGTGCCATACCTCGAAGGTAAACGGATCGCCTTCCTCGGAAAACTTGGAGCGATGACTCGCAAGGAAGCTATCCTGCTGGCCAAGCAGCATGGTGCGACTCCTGTCGAACGATGGAGCAACGATGTCGATCTCGTGGTCATCGGCGCCGATGAGATGCCTGACGAAGATTTGAATGCGATGCTCGGCGATCGATTTCGCGATTCGATCCGATCCGGGAATACCACGTTGGTTCATGAGCATGAACTTTGGGTCCAACTGGGTATTGTCGAAGATCCAGCACACCAACAATTGTACACGCCCGCTATGGTCGCAGGGTTGATCAAAACTCGGGTCGGCCAAGTGCGTCGCTGGCATCGGATGGGCCTGCTTCACAGTACCAAAATCGTACACCGGCTTCCCTACTTTGACTTTGAACAAGTCCAATGCGCTCGGCGCTTGATGGAGTGGGGCGCACACGGGGCTAAACCGAGTGAAATCAAACGCCAACTCCAAGAGTTTGGTAGCCGAGTTGAGAATCGGAGCCTCCTCGAATTGGATCTGGTCTTCGATGGTCGAAGGATCCTACTCCGGGATCAAGGCAAGTTGCTCGGTGCCTACGGTCAACTCCATCTCGACTTTGACCTCGACGATTTGGATTCGGAGGATGATGCAGCAAACTACCATGCCAATATACGCTCGCTTCAAGTTCACGAGAACGCACAAGACGACTCACTCCTGGTCGGCCCCCGCGAGACGAGCGATCTAGAACCTTGGTCTCGCGACGATATGTTGCACGCAGCCGAAGAACTCGAGGATGTAGGCAGGATCGAAGAAGCGATCGAATGGCACCGCGTGATCCTGTCCAAGTATGGCCCACATGCGGAAATCGCATTTCAACTCGCAGAACTCCTCTATCGCTCGGGCGACGTCGGGGCGGCGCGGGAACGGTACTACAACGCAGTCGAGATCGATGAGGATTTTGTCGAGGCCCGTGCCAATCTCGGATGCGCGCTCGCTGAATTGGGTCAAATCGATTTGGCGATCGCAGCGTTCGAGGGAGCTCTCGCCCGCGATGATCGCTATCCTGATGTGCACTACCATCTCGCACGGTCCTTGGATGAAGTCGGAAAATCAGACCAAGCGACCCGGCATTGGGTTCGTTTTTTGCAACTTTCCCCCCAAAGCCCCTGGGCCGACGAAGCCCTCGAGAGACTCGGTAAACTCTAGTATTTCCCACTAAGCTTTGGCCGACTAAGCGGCCTCGTCTGCAGAATCTACTAGCATCCACCGCATGGGGTTGCTATGCTCGTTCCCGGCTTTGGTCCTTTCCGCGTCCGACGATGCCGACGCGTTACAAAGGCAACGCTTGTTCGCACGAGCTCCGACCATCCTTCCTAACACATTTCCAGCCTCTTTCTCCACTAGGAAAATCAACATGAACGATTCAACGAAAGCGACCGCGAGCGATGTGTCTCGCCGTTCGTTCCTCGCCGCTGCTAGCACTGTCGC
>Ga0194130_10006170_pt1 | contig 14018 bp, 2 predicted proteins | sample TA2KigsurfametaG_FD_160084 | JGI IMG/M metagenome (GOLD analysis project Ga0194130, IMG submission 160084) | Freshwater microbial communities from Lake Tanganyika, Tanzania - TA2015050 Kigoma 12 surface | ecosystem: Environmental > Aquatic > Freshwater > Lake | place: Tanzania: Lake Tanganyika... | reverse complement strand
TTCTACCCACAAATTCTGCTGAAGACCCTCACTTCAAGGCTGCACCGGCCATGGATGGCGCGAACCACCACCCGGCAAGGCCCGGAGGGCCGACGCACTTCAAGGCTGCACCGGCCATGGATGGCGGTGCAGCCGTGTAATGGAGCGGAGGAGGATCGAACTCCCAACCTCGGCATTGCGAACGCCGCGCTCTCCCAGTTGAGCTACCGCCCCGGGTTCGGGAGCGGCCTTCCGGCCGCGTTTCCCGCAGGAAACCCCGATCGTACGGCACGTCCCGGGGAGTGTCCAGCGCTACAATACGCCGGCCCCGCCAGTCGTCGCCCTCCCGCTCGAGCCTCCATGCACGTCCCGCCGATCGTCGTCCGCGGCGCCCGCGAACACAACCTCCGCGACGTCACGGTCGGCCTGCCCCGCGGACGGCTCGTCTGCCTGTCGGGCGTGAGCGGCTCGGGCAAGTCGAGCCTGGCCTTCGACACGCTCTACGCCGAGGGGCAGCGGCGGTACGTCGAGAGCCTGTCCACGTTCGCCCGCCAGTTCTTGGGCCAGTTGCCCCGGCCCGACGTCGACAGCGTGACCGGCCTCTCCCCCTCGATCTCGATCGCGCAGAAGTCGGCCGGCACCAACCCGCGGTCCACCGTCGCCACGATGACGGAGATCCACGACTTCCTCCGCGTGCTCTACGCCCGCGTCGGCACCGCCCACTGCCCCGCGTGCGACGCCGTGCTCGAGGCGCAGCCGCGGGACCAGATCGTGGAGCGGATCATCGCCGCCCGCGCCGGGCAGCGGGTGATGATCCTCGCGCCGCTCGTCCGCGACGCGAAGGGGGAGCACCGCGACCTGTTCACCGACCTCGTCCGCCAGGGCTTCACGCGGGCCCGCGTGGACGGCACGGTCTGCCGCGTGGAGGCCCCGCCGCCGCTGGAGAAGCAGCTCAAGCACACGATCGACGTGGTCGTCGACCGGCTCGTGCCCGGCGACGCGACCCGCAGCCGGATCGCCGAGGCCGTGGAACTGGCCCTCAAGACGAGCGGCGGCCAGGTGATCGTGGCCGGCGAGCCCGAAGGCTCCGGCGGCCAGGCGCCTGCCGACCTCGCGCTCTCGAGCAAGTATGCCTGCACCGCCTGCGGCGTGAGCTATGCCACGCCCGAGCCGCAGCTCTTCAGCTTCAATAGCCCCCAGGGCGCCTGCCCGACCTGCGAGGGTCTCGGCGACATCTACGGCATCGACCCGGCCAAGCTCGTCACGGAGCCCGACAAGACGCTCCGCAAGGGGGCGATCGGCGTGCTCGGCACGTTCCGCGACATGCCGCGATGGCTGCGGCGGCTCTTGAACGGCGTGGCCGCCCACGTCGAGGCCAAGAAGAAGCTCGCGCCCGGCACGCTGCTCGACACGCCCTGGAAGAGCCTCACGCCCGCCCAGAAGAAGCTCTGGCTGAACGGCACCGGCCTCGAGGAGATCAAGCTCTCGTGGCGGCGGGGCCGGGCCGAACGCGGTGCGAAGACGAAGTTCGAGGGGCTCTGCGGCCTGCTCACCAACCGCTGGAAGACGGCCAAGAGCGGCATCATCCGCCGGATGCTCGAGAAGCTGATGAGCGTCACGCCCTGCCACGACTGCCAGGGGAAGCGGCTCTCGCCGCAGGCCCGTGCGGTGCGGATCGCGACCGCCTCGAAGCCGTGGCTCGCGGCGGCGAAAAAGGCTCCCGACGGCCATCCCCGCGAACTCTCCCTCGACGCCCTCTGCAGCCTGCCGATCGCCGACGCCCGGGAGTTTCTGGCGGCGCTGAGGCTCGACGGCACGCAGGCGCTGATCGCCACGGAGCTCATGAAGGAGATCTCGGGGCGGCTTTCGTTCCTCGACCAGGTCGGCCTCGGCTACCTCGCGCTCGACCGCAAGGCCCCCACGCTCTCCGGCGGCGAGAGCCAGCGGATCCGGCTCGCCGCCCAGATCGGCTCGGGGCTCTCGGGCGTGCTCTACGTGCTCGACGAGCCCTCGATCGGCCTGCACCCCCGCGACAACGTCAAGCTCCTCGGGGCGCTCGAAGCCCTCCGCGACAAGGGCAACACCGTCGTCGTGGTCGAGCACGACGAAGACACGATCCGTGCCGCCGACTGGGTGGTCGACTTCGGCCCCGGGCCCGGCAAGCGGGGCGGCGAGGTGGTGGCGGCGGGCACGCCCGACGACGTGGCGGCGAGCGAGCGGAGCGTCACGGGGGGCTTCCTGGCGGGCCGCGATGCGATCCGCCTGCCCGACGCCCGGCGGAAGCGCGACCCAAAGCGGACGCTCCGCCTCGAGGGCGTGCGGCACAACAACCTCAAGGGGATCGACGTCGAGATTCCGCTGGGGCTGTTCGTGTGCGTGACGGGCGTGTCGGGGAGCGGCAAGAGCTCGCTCGTGGGCGACGTGCTCGAGCCCGAGTTGCGGCGGCTCCTCGGCAGCGAGGCGGCCACGCCCGGCGAGTTCGACGCCATCCACGGGGCCGAGCAGCTCGACAAGGTGATCGTGATCGACCAGTCGCCGATCGGCCGCACGCCGCGGTCGAACCCCGCCACCTACGTGAAGGTCTGGGACGACATCCGGAAGCTGTTCACGATGCTTCCCGAGGCGAAGAAGCGGGGCTGGAAGGCGGGCCGGTTCAGTTTCAACGTCAGTGGGGGCCGCTGCGAATCCTGCGAGGGCAACGGCTCGGTCCGCCTCGACATGGACTTTCTGGCGGACGTGTGGGTGACGTGCGACGTGTGCGGCGGCACGCGGTTCGCGAAGGACACGCTGGAGGTCCGCTGGAAGGGGAAGAGCGTCGCGGACCTCCTCACCATGGAGATCGGCGAGGCGCTCGAACTCTTCCAAGACGCCCCCGACATCGCCCGGAAGCTCCAGACGCTGTGCGACGTGGGGCTCGACTACCTCCACCTCGGCCAGCCGTCGCCGACGCTCTCGGGGGGCGAGGCCCAGCGGGTGAAGCTCTCGCGCGAGTTGGCAAAACGCTCGACGGGAAAAACCCTCTACATCCTCGACGAACCGACGACGGGCCTGCACATGGCCGACGTGCGGCAGCTGCTCACGGTGCTCGAGCGGCTCGTGGAGGCGGGCAACACGGTGCTCGTGGTGGAACACAACCTCGACGTCGTGAAGCGGGCCGACTGGGTGATCGACCTCGGCCCCGGGGGCGGGGGGGGCGGCGGCCGGATCGTGGCCGAGGGTCCGCCGGAAAAGATCGCGACGGCGAAGGGCTCACACACCGGCACGGCGCTGGCGCCCACGCTCGCGGCGGCCGCCGCGAAGGCAAAGCCCGTGCGGAAAGCCCCGGTGCGGCGCAAGAAGGTGGCGGATCCCGCCGCGGCCATCGCCGCGATGCTCGACACCGTCTCGAAGTCGTCCCGCGATCCCGGTCCGCCGGCGATCACGGTTCGCGGGGCGGCCCTTCACAACCTCAAGCAGGTCGACGCCGACATTCCCCGCGGCCAGCTCACGGTCTGCTGCGGGCCGAGCGGCAGCGGCAAGACATCGCTCGCCTTCGACACACTTTATGCCGAGGGGCAGCGGCGGTACGTCGAGAGCCTGTCGCCCTATGCCCGGCAGTTCGTGGGCCAGGTGCCCAAGCCGCTCTTCGAGAAGATCGAGGGCCTCTCACCGGCGGTGGCGATCGAGCAGCGGAGCACCGGCAGCACCCCGCGGTCGACCGTGGGCACGCTCACGGAGATGTACGACCACTTTCGCGTGCTCGCCGCGCGGCTCGGGCGGATGCACTGTCCCGACTGTGGCACGCCAGTAGGGGCGCAGAGTGTCGATCAGACGGTCGAAAAGATCCTCTCGCATCCTGCCGGCACAAAGCTCCTGATCCTCGCGCCGATCGAGCTCAAGGTGGGGCAGGCGCCGGAGGCGCTGTTTGCGGCGCTGCAGGCGGCGGGGCACGTGCGGATCCGGATCGACGGCCGCACCGTGCGGCTCGATGAGAAGCCCACGGTCGACCGCAAGCGGAAGAGCCGGCTCGAGATCGTGATCGACCGCGTGACGTCCGATCCGGCGGCCCGCAGCCGGCTGGCCCAGAGCGTCGAGGCGGCCTTTGATGCCGGCGGCGGCACGCTACTGGTCGCCTTGGCGATCGACGGCCACGACGGCAAGCCGCTCGACGAGCCCGACTGGCCGGTGGAGGTGTTGAGCCGTCGGCTCGCCTGCCCCGACTGCGGCCGGGGCTTCAAGCCGCTGGAGCCGCGGCAGTTCTCCTTCAATAGTCCGATCGGCTGGTGCCCGAGCTGCGACGGCCTCGGCACGCGCAGCGGCATCGACCGCGGCGCGCTCGTGCGGGATGCCACGACGACGCTCCGCGAGGGCGCGCTCGACCTCTGGCCGCCGCTCGACGGGCCGCAGGGGCGGCGGATCGGCCGGGCGATGCTCGAGGCGCTCGCCGCGGCGACCGGCCTGCCGCTCGACGTGCCGCTGGGCGACCTCTCCGGTGTCCAGCAGCGGGTGCTCTTCGAGGGCACCGGCGAGAAGTGGATCGACGTGCCGCGGCCCAAGGGCGTCGCCGGCAAGGCACCGTGGTTCTCCTTCCAGTTCAAGGGCCTCGAACACGCCTGCGAGGAGGCGGCACGGCTCGTCGTCGGCCTCCGCGGGAAGGTCGATGCCGTGATGGACGAGGTGCCGTGCAGCGAGTGCGGCGGCAGCCGGCTGGCCGACGTGGCCAGCGCCGTCACGCTCTGGGGCCGCACGCTCGACGTCTGGGGGCGGATGCCGCTGGGCCGGCTCCAGCAGGAGCTCGCGGCCGTCGCGCTCGACGACGCCGACCGACGGATCGCCGGCGACCTGCTCCGCGAGCTGACCGCCCGCGTGTCGTTCCTCGTGGACGTGGGGCTCGACTACCTCGACATGGCCCGGCCGGCCGGCAGCCTCTCGGGCGGCGAACTCCAGCGGATCCGCCTCGCGGCCCAGGTGGGCAGCGGCCTGACGGGCGTGCTGTACGTGCTCGACGAGCCGACGATCGGCCTGCATCCGCGCGACACGCACCGCCTGATCACGGCCCTCGGCAAGCTCCGCGACCTCGGCAACACGGTGGTGGTGGTGGAGCACGACCGCGACGTCGTGGCCACGGCCGACCATGCCCTCGACTTCGGGCCGGGCAGCGGCCGCGAGGGGGGCCGGATCGTCGCGCAGGCCACGCCCACAAAGCTCGAGTCGCTCCGCGAGAGCGTGACGGGCCCGTATCTCTCGAAGAAGCGGGCGTGCGACGCGGTGCTCGCGCGGAAGGCCGAGCACGGCCGCCGCGAGCCGCAGGGCTGGCTCGATCTCCGCGGCGTCCGCCACCGCTCGCTCAAGGGGATCGACGTGCGGTTCCCGCTTGGGGTGCTCGCGGCGGTGACCGGCCCGAGCGGCTCGGGCAAGACGTCGCTCGTGCTCGAGGTGCTCTGGCGGGCGCTCGCCCGGCGGCTCCACGCGGCCCGCGAGCAGCCGGGGCATCACGACGCCCTCAAGGGCCTCGATCAGGTCGACAAGGTGATCCTCGTCGACCAGGAGGCGATCGGCTCCACGCCGGGCTCGACGCCGGCCACCTACACCGGCGTGTTCGACCACATCCGCCAGCTGTTCGCGAAGGTGCCCGAGTCGCGAACCCGCGGGTTCACGCCGCGGACGTTCTCCTTCAACGTCGAGGGGGGGCGGTGCGAGGCCTGCGAGGGCCTGGGCCAGCGGCGGGTGGAGATGCACTTCCTGCCCGACGTGTGGGTGGAGTGCGAGCACTGCCGGGGCCGGCGGTATGCGGCCGAAACGCTCCACGCCAAGTGGCACGGCAAGAACATCGCCGACGTCCTGGAGATGAGCGTGGCCGACGCGGCGGCCTTCTTCGAGACGGTGCCGCAGGTGTCGCGGATTCTGCAGACGCTCGTCGACGTGGGCCTGGGCTACGTCACGCTCGGCCAGCCCGCGCCGCAGCTCTCCGGCGGCGAGGCCCAGCGGGTGAAGCTCTCCCGGGAGCTCGCCAAGCCCGGCACCGGCAGCACGGTCTACATCCTCGACGAGCCGACGACGGGCCTGCACTTCGCCGACATCGAGAAGCTCCTCCACGTGCTCGAGCGGCTGGTGGACGCGGGCAACACGGTGCTGGTGGTGGAGCACAACCTGGAGGTGATCTCGGCGGCCGACTGGGTGCTCGACCTCGGCCCCGAGGCCGGGGCGGGCGGCGGCCGAGTCGTGGCCGAGGGCCCGCCCGAGGATCTCGTGATCCACGCCCGGCGGTGGCACAAGCAGTCCGGCCGGGCCGAGCCGCTCGCCGCCGCCGGCGGCAGCGACCCGCTGCTCCGCAGCCACACCGGCGAGGCGCTCGACGCCTTCGGAGCCTGCCGGCTCGCGTAGCGCGGGTTTTCAACCCGCGGCCGCCGTTGCCCACCGCTCCCCTACCACCGCGCCTCGAGGCCCGTCGAAACGCCCTGCAAGAAAACCGCGTCGTTGCTGTCGATCGATGCGGTGTCCGAACCGAAGTTGTTCAGTGAGAACTGCTGTGCCGCGGTGGCGACGCCCTGGAGCCAGAAAAAGTTGTAGCCGAGCCGCCAAGCCAGCCAGCTGTTCAACCAGATCGTCGAGTTGATGCCCACCTCACCGAAGAAGGCGGCTGTGGTGTCGTTGGCGGCGAGCGGGCCGAAGGGGTCGGAGTCGACGAGCACCGTCGTCCGCTGGTAGGCCGAGTTGCCAAACACACCGGCCTTACCGACCGCTCCCGCCTGCCACTTGCCCCAGTTCCAGAATCGGAGCCGACAACCGAACTGTCCGCCATACAGGTCATTCCCTGTGGTGGTGCGGATGTCGTTGCCACCTGCACTCGGGGTTTCCGATCGCATGTCGACTGCGGCGACTTCGTTCCACTCGACCCAGCGAACTCCCGCCAGCCAGATGATTCGCCCGCCATCGCACCAGCGGTAGTTCAACTCCGCGCTTTTGATCTGGCCACGGGTCGAGTATTCGGCTGACTCGATGTCGGTGAAGCGGAGATTCGCCAGACCGGCCGGCGTGTACGGCGCCCCCTTTCCGTCCGTGAAGGTGCGGCCCTGAATGCCGCCGACATTGAAGTAGTTGCCCTCGATCGCCCGGCCAGACCCAAGGCTTCGAAGCAGCCCGATCCGTGGGCCCGCGGCTGCCGCCGTCTGCACGTCTCCGGCATCGAGAGCGACCGCGCCGTCGCTCGCGGTCAGGAGCGGCTGTCCGTCGAAGTTGTTCCGCCAGAGCACCAGCGCCTCGGTCTGGATTGCCCAGAGGCATCCTGGCCGGCAGCCGCCGTGCCCGGAACCGCACGGGGTGCCTCCCGCATCGAAACACGGGTCTCCGCACCGGTCATCGGCCGGCCCGCACACGCCGCCACTCCCCCGGCAACCGTGCGCACCGCATCCCTGGATCGACTCCCACTGGATCGCATCCGGCGCGGCGGACGGGCCAACCATGCACGGCAGCGAATCCGCCATCGGCCCATCGTCGCCCTGCCCGAGTCCTGGCTCGGCGGCGTTCCCTTCCAGGGCAAAATCGTCAGGACGGCCGTCTTCCGCCAGCACGGAGCCGAGGCCGCCCTGCACGGAATCGAGCATCAGCGGAGGGCTGCTGACCTGCTCGGCGATGACACCCTGACAAGCGCTCAAGATGCCCCCAGCCACCACGCACACGGAGACGAGACCGCCCCATCGTCGCGGCACCGCACGGTTGACCCGGCCCCCGGGGAGTGGCCACCTCCAAGAACGAAAGGACCGATCCGTAAGGTCGGCCCCACGGGCATGAGCGGTCATGTCGGCGTACTCCTCCGAAGGCGAACGTTTCACCTGGCCATCGACGCCCGGCTGTCCGGGTCGTTACTTCTGGAGTCGAAGTGCGGGTCGCAGAGTTCCGGGGACCCAGGCAAACGAAGCAGCACCTGACGCCTCGCCGAAGACTTATCCGCAGCTCGTCAGGGGGTTGCGCAAGCCGGGCGGGACTGGGGAACGCAGCACGCGAGATCGCCACAGCGATTTCCCCGGGGAATCCTTCCCCGATTACCCATTCTTTGACCTGCTTCCTAGCGGGTGGGTACCCTCGACGGTCTCATCTAGATCGCGGGTTCGCCGCGGGATATTTGGTATGTCGGAAATCGGTCCCGGCTGACCGGCTGTGTCTTGGCGAGGAGTCTCCGCATGACGTCGACTTTGGTTCTGCATTCGTTTCCTGGCCGTCGCAGCCCATCTCCGCAGCCCCTTAGCCACCGCCGCCGCAGTCGTCCCTACCGCAGCGCTCGACGTCACGGCCTGAACACCCGGCGGCGGCGAAGGCGTTACGCGTCGGCGAGGCTCCAGGCGGAGCACTTGGAGCAGCGGCGGCTGCTGGCGTTCGACTTTGTGGCGGCCTATGCCGAGAGCCCGATTCCGTTTTTCGTCGCCGGCGACACGACCGCAACCCCTCAACTCTCGGAGGCACCGCAGCAGCTCACGCTCCGCTTCAGCCCGGGCGTGCGGATCGATGCCGCCTCGATCGGGGGTAGCATCGGTTTCGTACGGAGCGTGAACGGCGTCCTCGGCGACGCCAACGACCTCTCCGTCATGCCCGTGGCACCCTTCGGAAGCGTCACGGTCGGCGATCTCCCCAACCAGAACGAAGTGGTGATCCGCTTCGCGGAAACGCTGCCCGACGATCTCTACCGCTTCACGATCTCGAGCGGCCTGAAGGCGATCGGCGGTGATTCGGCGACTTCTTTCCAGTTCGACGTCCGGCTCGACCTTGGCGCCTTCGTGACGGCCGTCGTCCCGCAGCCGGTCGAGCGGCTGGCTTCCGGCAGCCTGGTGCAGCACCGCGACCGGGTGGAGGTGCACTTCAACGCCGGCGATCCGCTGAACCAGGCGTCGGCGCAGACGGCGGCCTTCTACCGGCTGGTGCCGGTGTCGGCGTCGGGGGTCGACGGCTCCCCGGTCGTCCCGGCGGCCGTCAGTTACTCGGCAGCGGCAGCGCGGGCCGTTCTCGACTTCGCCCCGGGCGCCATCGCCGATGGCGCGGTGTACCGTCTGGAAATCGGCACCACCCTCGCGACCGGCACGCCGACGGCGTTTGCCTTCAGCGGGGCCGCCGACGACGACAACTCGAGCTTCGTGACGGCCACCCCCCTCGGCGGACTCGCCGCCAACGGCATCACCGTCGCCGCACGCATCGACGACCGCCCGTCGGTCGCCACCCCGGCTGGATCGCTCGCCTACCCGGGCCATCCGGGCACCCTCGACGAACCGGGCCACCGCGACATGCCCGCCGACAGCGGCTTTCACGGTCTGGAGAACCTGGAGACGAGGCCGCTTCGGCCCTCGTGGGTGCTCTCCCGCGCCATCGACGGACCCATCGGCTTCTACAACTTCCGCCCCGACTACGGCCGCGACCCGCAAGGGAACCCGCTGAGCAACACGATCACCGAGGCCCAGAAGCAGCGGACCCGCGAGGTCTTCGATCTGTTCGGAGCGGTGACCGGGATCCGGTTCGTGGAGGAGGTCCGGGCGCCCTACGCCGGCCTGACGGTGGCCACGGGCGACATCCGGGCCATCGATCCGGAGGCGACGCCGGGGCCGGGCGGCGTGATCGGCATCGCCGGCTCGTCGCGGATCGGGACGGGGCTCTTCAGCAGGGCGTTCCCCGCCGTCGTCATGGATGCGTTCGAGGAATGGGGTTCCAGCGAATACGGGGGAGCCTGGTTCGAGACGGCCATGCACGAGATCGGTCACGCCCTCGGCCTGCCCCACTCTTATGATCTCCCCTCGATCATGGGCGCGGGCCTGACGGGGGAAAAGGTCTACCCCGGCGACTACGACACGATCCATCTCCGCCAGCTCTTTCCCACCAACGGCACCGACATCGATGTCTACGCCTTCACCGTGGCCGAGCCGGGCAGCATCTCGGCGGAAACCTTCGCCGGCCGGCCCGGCAGCCCGGTCACGAGCTTCCTCGACACCGTCGTCTCGCTCTACCGGGAGGACGTCGTCGGCACCGCGACCGTCCGGACGCTCGTGGCCCGCAACGACGACTCCGTCGGCCGCGACTCGTTCGTCGGCCTGGAGGTGAAGCCGGGCAGGTATTTCGTCGTCGTCACGAGCACCGGCAACGAGCAGTTCAATCCGGAGGCCGCCGACACCGGCTCCGGCGGCCGCACCCGCGGCCCCTACGAGCTCCGGCTGGGCTTCACGCCCGCGCCGTCGGCGACGGCCACGATCGTGGACGCCCGCCGCACCCCGCTCGACGGCGACCGCGACGGGCTGCCCGGGGGCACCCATGCGTTCTGGTTCACCACGGCCTCCGCGGCCGAGACCGTGTTCGTCGACAAGCTCGGCCCGGCGACGGGAGCCGACGGCACGCTGACCAAGCCCTATCGCACGATCTCGGCCGCGCTCTCCGCCGTCACCGCGGCCAACACGGCCGCCCCCGGCAGCAGGAAGATCGTGCGGATCGTCGGCAACGATGCGCAGACGCCCTACCTCCTCGGCACCACGACCACCAACCAGTCGCTCGCGGACGGCACCACGTTCAACGTGCCCAAGGGGGTGACCGTGATGATCGACGCCGGAGCGGTGTTCAAGCTCCGCTCCGCGGTGATCGACGTCGGCAGCTCGCAGCCGCTGCCCAGCACCTCGCGGGCCGGCGCGGCCCTGCAGGTGCTCGGCGTGCCCTCCAAGCCGGTGACGTTCACCTCGTACCACGACGATTCGATCGGGGGCGACTCCGATGGCGCGGGGCCCGGGGTGCAGGGGGGGCAGTGGGGCGGCATCGTGCTGCGGAAGGATTCCGACGTCTCGGCCGGCGGCTCGACCGGCCGGGCCTGGCTCAATTCGATCTCCAACGCCACGCTGCGCTACGGCGGCGGCCAGGTGCGGGTGGACTCGCAGCTCCAGGCGTTCGCGCCGATCCAGATCGAGGGCACCCGACCGACGGTTGCCTTCAACACGATCACCGAGAGTGCCGGGGCGGCGATCGCGGCGACCCCCAACAGCTTCGAGGACTCCCGGGGACGCGTCGGCCCCGAGATCCGCGGCAACCGGCTGCTGGCCAACTCCGTCAACGGCCTGTTCGTCAAGATCTTTACCCGCTTCGGCTCGCCGCTGGAGCAACTCGACGTCGCAGCCCGGTTCCGCAGCACCGACGTCGTGTACGTGCTCCAGGAAAACCTGCTGATCGCGGGGGGCGCGGGGGGCTCCCGTCTCGACGTCTCCGCCGGCGGCATCTCCCCACGTCCCACCGGCCGGCTCACGATCGACCCGGGCGTGATCGTCAAACTCCAGAACTCCCGGATCGAACTCGAGCGGGGTGCCGCCCGGCTGATGGCCGAGGGCACGGAATCGAATCCCGTGATCCTCACGAGCCTCGGCGACAACCGCTACGGCGCCGGCGGCACGTTCGACACCAACGGCAACATTCCCGACGTGCGGGCCGCGGGCGATTGGGGAGGGATCATCCTCAACGCCGGAGCGCGCGCGAGCATCGACCGGGCCTACGTCGCCTTCGGCGGCGGCCTGACCCCGATCGAGGGCACGAGCGACTTCTTCAACGTCATCGAGGTGCACCAAGGCGACCTGCGGCTGACGAACTCGCGGATCGAGAACAACCTCGCCGGACTCGCCGGCTCTGATCGGACGGGTCGCGGCACCAACGCCGCCGCCACGATCTTCGTCCGGGGCGCACAGCCGACCGTCGGCGGCAACGACTTCCGCGCCAATGCCGGAGCGGTGATCAGCGTGAACGCCAACTCGCTGTCCGACGTGAGCCGACCCGACGGCGGACGCTCCACCGGCCCGATCGACCGCTTCGACCGCCACGACGACAACGTCGGCCCGCTGGTGGCGGGCAACGTGCTGGCCTACACGAGCGGTACGGCCGCCCTCGCCGGGATGAAGATCCGCGGCGAGGAGATCACCGTCGAGAGCGTCTGGGACGACACCGACATCGTGCACGTGCTCGAAGAAGAGATCGTCGTCCGCAACTTCCACACGGCGACCGGCCTGCGGCTCCAGAGCAGGCCCAACGCCAGCCTGGTCGTGAAACTCCGCGGCGCCACCGCGGGGCTCACGGCGGAGGGCTACGGGCTCGACATCGACGACCGGATCGGCGGCACGGTGCAGATCGTCGGCCAGCCCGGCCGTCCCGTCGTGCTCACCTCGCTGGCCGATGACACCGTCGGGGCGAGCGTCGATCCGCTCGGCCGCACGGTGACCGACACGGGCAACGACGGCGCCGGCGCCCCCGCGGCCGGCGACTGGCGGAGCCTCTTGTTCCTGCCGCTGTCCAACGACCGCAACGTGTCGATCTCCGTCGAGGCGGAGCGGCCGCTCACCTCCAGCGTGGAAACCAATGCCGGCGTCGATGCCGCCGAGGACCTTGGGACCTTGGCACCGAACTTCCCGACCGGGGCCAACTCGTGGGAGTCGGCCCAGGAGAAGTCGGGCGACGAGAACCGCCGGCTGGGCTTCGAGGTGCACGGCTTCATCGCAGCCGACGACCCGACCGACGTCGACGTCTACTCGTTCCAGGGCTATGCCGGCTCGGAGATCTGGATCGACGTCGACAAGACGTCTGCCGGCCTCGACGCGATGGTCGAACTGCTCGACTCGTTCGGCAACGTCCTGGCCCGGTCGGCCGACGAGGCGGTCGAGTCACGGCTGGCGAACGAGGCCGTGGCCGACGGGGTGGGTGGATCGTCGGTGACCTACACGCTGGCGGCGACGGGCATTGTCCAGGGCACGTTCGTGGGCACGCTGCGGGACGGAGTCACCGGCCTGGCGATCCAGGACTTCGCGATCGCGGCTGACGGATCGGCGACGTTCTACGATCGCCTGCCCGCTTCGCCGTTCCATGCCACCGCCGCCACCCTCGACCCGTCGAACGGCCTGCTCACCCTGGCCTTCGACCGGGCCTCCGGCCCGACGGTCGTCGAGGTCTCGTACGTCCATGCCACCGGCGCGCTGTCGGCGGAGACGCTCGGCCTGGGACAGTCGGCCCAGCGCGACGGCTGGCGCGGGGGCGACTTCTACACCACCAATCCCCGCGATCCCGGCATGCGGGTCGTCCTGCCCGGCTCGCCGGGGCAACAGCTGCGATATTTCGTCCGGGTCCGCAGCCAGCCGCGGCAGGACGCGGCGACGCTTGCCCGATTCCCGGGAGCGACGCCCCTGGAGCGCTACGAGTCGAGCCTGCAGAGCGGCAGCTTCGACCAGCCGGGGGATCCGGCCGCCGGGGCGACCAGCGGCCGCTACGAACTCCGTGTCCGGCTGCGGCAGCGGGACGAGAAGCCGGGCTCGGTCGTCCGCCATGCCGACATCCGCTTCCCGAACACCGGCATCGACGTCCGCGGCCTCCCGCGAAACGCACTGCTGGCCGGCGAGACCGGAGAGACGAACCAGGCCAACGGCGCCTTCACCGAATCCCAGTACGTCGGCAACCTGCTGGAATCGGACCGCAACACGATCAGCATCGCCGGTGCGCTGTCGTCGTCCACCGACGTCGACTGGTACCGCTTCGCGCTCAACTTCGAGCAGATCCAGGGAACGAGCCCGCCGCCGACCTGGGCGACGGTCTTCGACATCGATCATGCCGACGGCTTCCGGGGGGATCTCACCCTGGCCGTGTTCGACGCCACGGGTCGGCTCCTCTACGTCGGCCGCGACTCCGACGTCCAGGACGACCAGCCGGGGGCGGGCCAGGGCAACGACTTGGACGACCTCTCCCGCGGCTCGCTGGGCAAGCTCGACCCCTTCCTCGGCACGGTCCAGCTCCCGACCGACAACCCCAAGGGGAGCCGGGATGTGCCGGCGAATCCCGCCGAGCAGCTCACCTATTTCGTCGCCGTGATGTCCAACGGCCAGCTGCCGAGCCAACTCGATGCGACGTTTCAGAGTGCCGCGGGAAATGTTCTGGTGCGGCTGGAACCCGTGACCTCCATCAAGCGGGTCGCCGAGGATCACATCGGCTTCACGGGATACACCTCCGAGGGCGCCCAGGTCGACCAGACGACGCTCGATCCCGTCAGCGGCAGCCCGCGACCGTTGATCGCCATC
>Ga0194130_10006163_pt1 | contig 14030 bp, 12 predicted proteins | sample TA2KigsurfametaG_FD_160084 | JGI IMG/M metagenome (GOLD analysis project Ga0194130, IMG submission 160084) | Freshwater microbial communities from Lake Tanganyika, Tanzania - TA2015050 Kigoma 12 surface | ecosystem: Environmental > Aquatic > Freshwater > Lake | place: Tanzania: Lake Tanganyika... | reverse complement strand
ATATTGTGGAAAAAGAAAACCCCAAAGAAAAGGAAAGCGAACATAGTTTTATATTTCAATTTCCCAAACTAGAAATTGGAAAAAAACATGAAAGGAAACTAACTCAGAAAAAAACGAAAATAATGGAACGAAACCGATCTTTCACAGACATGGTATTCGAAGTTATGCATATTTATCCAAAGGTGGATATGAATACGCCCTCCCCGTCTCCCAAGGATTTAAATGATAAATATATTGAACTTGAAGTGAATGAAGTAATTACTAACAAGAATAGGATAATGGATGTATCTACTACTATGGAACATAAAAATGTAGAAGATGAATCTGAACCTGAACCTGAACCTGAACCTGGACCTGAACCTGGACCTGAACCTGAACCTGAACCTACAAACAATACAATTCACGAGGAAGAAATTAAATATGTAAATAATGTGAATGAATTGTTTGATGACGACGATAACGAAAATATTGTATTGCCCAAACCCATGTTTCCTGAAAAAAAAGAATACCCAAACTATTCGGATATTGATCAACTTATATTACCAGATATTCCTATTCCTATTATTCCTATTCCTATTATTCCTATCATTGATGAAACCCCACACCCCAAAATAGAAGAAGTGGTTGTTGTACAAAAAGTGAAACGGAAGAAGGCGAAGAAATCTAACCCATAATCTATTTGTTGATTATTGATAACATATATTTTTTTGTTATCAATTATAAATAGTTGGATACAAAAACAAAAAAAAGAATCCAACAGGATTCAAAATTCTTTTTTCGTAATTAGATCTAGTATATAAAATACCTTATTACACAAATCATGAGATTACACAGTTTTATATTTTACTATACTTAACATATATTTTACCCCAATTTTGCATTTCTCCTTCTTCGTTCAATTCAGATTGTAGTTTCTCATCTAACATTTTTGTATTGACTGGATAATTTTCTCCATACACAGGCACCATTTCTCCTCTCTCTATCATTTCTGCTCTCATACTATGGTGATAAAGATAATCACCTTTAGCAATAGGTTTAACTCCTTGATACGCGACAATCTTTCTAATCGATTTGCTTTCAGCGTGATATGGAACATTTCTTATAACAAAATCACCATCTATCCATCTGGGTGAGCCGGAACCAAATTTATCTTTAAAGTAGTTTTGAAGAATTCGCACATCTCTCTCATGCATTGTAGTATTATCCTTTTTATCCAAAATCTTTTTATTTTTGTAATAAACAACAATCTTCACATCTGTACGATCTTTAACAGGTACAGGTGAATCATCCGAAACAACTGCGACCTGTCGTCTTGTAGTAGTCTTGGACTTGGGCGGGCATTTACCAGACTCGTCGCGTTCTCCGTATTTGCATGGCCTTGTTTTCCTTGTAGTAGTCTTGGGCTTGGGTGGGCATTTACCAGACTCGTCGCGTTCTCCGTATTTGCAGGGTCTTGGCATATTCAATTATATTGTATCTATAGAAATATATCATGGTAATAACATACTAAAATAAATTGACTTAATCAACTAAATAATACTACAATTTTATTCGATAAAATTGATAACAAAAGAAAATATTAGATTAATCTATCATAAATGACTAGAACAATTACGAAATCGAAATTAGGACAGTATTTTACTAATAATGAAGAGCTCCAGAAGAAAGTATTTGATTTTATTTTGAATGATCCAATCGATATCTTAGAGCCATCGATAGGAAAAGGCCATTTGGTATCTTATGTACTTCTGCAAAAACCTCATATTGTATTTGATATGTATGAAATTGACCCTACTATTCCAGTACTAGAAAATATACCTAGGGAGAAAGTTGTTTATGGAGATTTTTTGAAAGAATCTATTCCAAAAAAATACAATACGATTATTGGAAACCCCCCTTATATTCGGACTAAAAAAGCGAACACATATATTGATTTTATTGAAAAGTGTTATCGGCTTCTGGAAGACGATGGAGAACTCATCTTTATTGTTCCCTCAGATTTCTTTAAACTTACTAGTTCATCAAAATTGTTAGAGAAAATGATGGACCATGGCACATTCACCCATATATATCATCCTCATAATGAAAATCTCTTTGAAAATGCATGCATCGATATTCTAATATTCAGGTATTGCAAGAATGCATCTCTCGAAAAAAATGTATTATACAATGATACACCCTTACACCTGATAAATAATAGTGGCATCATTACATTTTCGGAAACAGCGGCAAACATGAATGATACTGGAATGATTAAGGATTATTTCGATGTATATGTGGGTATTGTTAGCGGAAAGGAAGAGGTGTATAAGAATAATTCACTCGGGAATATTGAGGTGTTTAATGGGGAGGGAAAATTGGAAAAGTACATATATATTGAGAGCTTTCCATCGAATGATGAGAATATAAACACGTATCTCTTGGAACACAAAAGTGCGCTTATGAATCGACAAATACGGAATTTCAATGAGAATAATTGGTTTGAATGGGGCGCACCGCGAAATATTCATGTTATGCGGGAGAAGATGACCTCGGAATGTATCTATATCTACAATTTAACAAGGAAAACAAATGTCGCGTTTGTAGGTTGTGTGAATTACTTTGGAGGAAACCTATTAATGCTTATTCCAAAAAAAAGATGCGATATAAACAAGGTGGTTGATTATTTAAATAGTCATGCATTCAAATCGAATTATATGTTTTCAGGGAGATTTAAAATAGGTCATCGACAAATAGAGCATTCCAATATACCCATTGAGTTTTTAGGGGAGATCTAATGTACGTATATTTAACATAAATGTTTCCTTCCAACTTGGCTTTGGCTTTTGCAAACACATAATAAATTGTTTCACTTTTTTTTCGATGGAATCGTAATTGAATAATCTATTTTTGTCCCAGCATATCTGGAACGGCAAATTATTGATATTGGGAGTTAATATGCTAAGTCCCTTCACGCTATTCACAATAACATCGTGCGCATTTGTTTTATTCAACACAATGAAGTAATAGTCTTTCTTATGAATCCTGTTGTATTTGCAGGATTTCAGCTTTTCAAATAGCAATTCACTCATTTTTCCATTCTCATAAGTTTTATCTCGATGAATATCCAATTTTTCATCCGTATATGCATATACACACATGGTGAGGTTTCCGATATTGTCGCAGGTGAAAGTAGTTGTTGTTTTAATATTCACCGGGATCCATCCATACATGTTATCCAAAACCAATATGTCGTACCACATTCTTATTTTGGGTTTTCTGATTCTTTCACCGAATTTGGCAACAAGCAATTTGATGATTTCATTTTCATCATTACAACTGTTGATGCGCCCGTCATCATTCTGATTTGAAAATATAAATGCTTGTATTTTGAGATAATTCTGTATTTTGTACATAATCAACGGGAGATTCTTTATTCGTAGAAGACATCCACGAAACCATGACTGAATTTTAATCGCATTTGTATGATACTTGTTCATGTCGAAAAAATTGTATATTTTATTTCATATACTATGAATTAAATCAATTTTACACCTTTCCTTTTATCATTCTATAAATACCGGTTTTATATAATAAATAATATAAAAAGTTATTTTTGTCTGATTTTAGGAAAAGTTATTTTTGTCCGATTTTAGAAAAAGTTATTTTTGTCCGATTTTAGAAAAAGTTATTTTTATTTTATTTTAGGAATACGTTAATTTAGAAATAACTTTTTTATTTACATATAATATAATGTATTCCAAATACTTCTGCTCAATTTGCGGCACTGTGCCTGACCAACGTTCGCACCATAATGCTCACCTAAATACACAAAAACATAAGGAAAATCGTGCTACATATATAAAAGATATGAAAATATTTTCGCACCAATTTCGTCAAATTGATCCATCGGCGTGGAACAAATCTTCTGAACACGAATATATTTTAAAAAAATATCTTCAGACAAATACTGAAGAGCCTAATTTTTTAAATGTGAAACAATGGATTATACAACAAGGATTTGATAAAAAATATAACTATGATGGTTGCGCTGATAAAGCTGATAATATATTTAAAGTATGCTCACATGACGAATATTTTGAAAACACTGGAATAGATATCCTTCCTAATTTTGATTTTAATAATAAAGATTCTACAGAGTTAGAAGCATATATATGTTATTCTGATTGGGCTATAAATAAGATTGTAGAGTATAAAGAGACTATTTGTGAGAAACCAAGGAAAAATAACATTTCAAATAAAATAAATGATTCCAGATTCAGAAACATGTTATCAAAATATACTGGAGTTAAATTAAATACATTGAATTCTGTTAGACAAGGTTATATCGATTTACGATATTTAATCGAACCATCGTTGTTTGATTTATCGGTAAATAATAACATTAATATTGAATTGTACAATGACTCTGCAGTAAAATATGCATGTTTATTATTTGAAAATACAGGTATTTGGCATTTGTGTTTTGTATATGATGGGTACGGACTTAATGATTTAATTGAAAATCCTGAAGCTCGGTATCACGAAACATTTTATTTTCATAAACAAGTGGAAATACTACATAAACAAATTATTGAAGATGTATCTGGTTATGAAACGAATACTTGTGTTGAGCATAAAAAAATATGGGTATCTTGCGATATGCACAAAATATGTAAAGATGTTTTTGCCGATTCTGATATGACAGACTATTATTCGCAACAATCATTTAAATATTTAAGCAATGACGACTTTAAATGCATAATAAAAGAACGGTTATGTACTATGTATCAAAAGAAAATTGACCAACTTGTATATGAAATAGATGAGGCTACTGAACATTTACCTTTTTATATGAAAGATGGTAAATTAGGAGTAAAAGGAAGTCTTGATGATCTTAACCCGGGAATGAATGAGAGAATTGAATTTAATAAAATTATGGATAGTTTCGAGTATAAGAGAAAACATTATATTAACGAAAAAAATATGTTTCGCGATTTATCATTAAATTCTAAATTACTAGACGATATTGTTAAAATTTGCGAATACTTATTTGAGTATAACGAAGACTTGATTGAATACTATAAAAAAAATAAACCACATATTTACACAGTTACACAGTGTCATGATAATTAACATAAATACATTATATATAAATATAATAGAGCTTAGAGCTAATCCAACTGCATTTTATAATTTGAGTTATATAATTCATAATGTATCAACTCTATGTAGATGTACGAAATTATTCTTCATGGAGAGTTCATCGGGTAGATACAAATAAACCTGTCGAGGAAGAATGGACCACCAAGATACGTCCCTTTGAGAATAAAATGTTCTCCAAAGATATTTTTGATATATTGGAATCGGATTTATCGTATGTTCCTGTTTTAAAATATTCTTCTACCCAAAATGCTCGGGAGATTGCCGGCATTCTCCAGATTGATGGAAACAAGACCTATGGGAGAACCGAAAATAAAAAGAAACTACTCTACAAATTTATTCCCGATGATAAACATATGCCTCCCTTCCTGGTTCCCTATGAGGTATCCATGGGATTCTCCAAAGTTCATAAAAATAAATACGCGACAATAAAGTTTGATTTCTGGAAAGACAAACATCCTCGAGGAATCCTGATGGAAACCATCGGCGATGTCGGTAATTTGGACGCATTTTATGAGTATCAACTCCATTGCAAAAGCCTACATGAATCCATATCTGATATTACAAATAAAACCCGTGATCATTTGAGTCGTAAATCCAGCGATGAATTCATACATCAAATGATGAATAATCCGCAGTTTAAAATAGAGGATCGAAGAAATACACATCGTATTATTAGTATTGATCCCGAAGGAAGCGTCGATTTTGATGATGCGTTTAGTATTCAAAATTTGAATAATGGGGAGAAAGAGGTATCCGTCTATATTGCAAACGTGTATTTTTGGTTGGAAACGATGGGTCTATGGAAATCCTTCAGCAAGCGCGTATCTACCATCTATTTGCCAGATCGAAAGCGTCCCATGCTTCCCACCATACTTTCGGATACCCTATGCAGTTTGCAAAAGGATCATGATCGATTTGCGTTTGTCATGGATATTAAAATCGATTCCAGCGGGAGATTGATGTATGAATCCGCATCTTTTGCGACAACGATTATACGCGTTTGTAAAAATTATGTGTATGAGGATCCCAAAATGTTGGAAACAGATACTACCTATAGACCCTTGGCAGAGGTCTCGTTTGCACTGGATGCATCCGCGAAAGACAGCCATGATGTAGTCGCCTATTGGATGATTGCCATTAACCGTATATGCGGTGATTATATGGCAGAAAATAAGTTTGGGGTTTTTCGGTCCGCGATGTATATTAATAAAAACAAGGCATCGGAATTGGATCAGTCGCTCAGTATCGATACCCGTAAAGTTATCAGTATGTGGAACAATGTATCGGGGCAATACATGCTCTATAATGAACTGGATGATCACGGACATGAAGTTATGAATCTGAAATCTTATGTCCATATTAGCAGCCCCATTCGTCGATTGGTCGATTTGCTGAATCAGATGTTGATATTCAAAAAAATGAATCTTATACATTATATGAGTGAAGATGCTGCGTCTTTTTTAGAAAACTGGTTAGAACAGCTTGAGTACATAAATACCTCCACACGTTCGATCAGAAAAGTACAGACCGATTGTGAATTGGTGCATCGATGTTTCTCGAATCCGGAAATTATGAAAAACACTCATGTCGGAGTCGTATTTGACAAAGTTGCCAAGGGAGACGGAGATGCATATTCCTATATGGTTTATTTAGAAGACATTAAACTGTTGTCCAGAATAACGTCGCGCGTCGATATTGATAATTATTCGCATCATCCTTTCAAACTGTATTTATTTGAGGATGAAGATAAAATACAGAGAAAAATTCGACTGCATATGTTGGACGTATCTGATGAAAATATCATATAATAATTGGATATGAACAAATGTATATATTAACTATATATAGGTATCATCTCATCTGAATAATATAATGTCCGAGGTGAAATATATCATTGGTATTTTATTTTTTTTATTTATTGTCGTCTATTTGTCGGTGCGGAGAGAAGGATGGCAACCACGTAGATCGTATTATAATTCTGGATTAAAATGCAAGGATTTTTGTGCAAAAATAAAAAATAAAAATGCGTGCCTCCAATTTAATGATAATAAAACTACGAAATGTCTCAATAACAAAGACATGCTTGTATCTCCAAACTGTTATTTATCCCAAAATAATAATTGCATGACTATGGTATAGTGAAGCGAAGCGAATGTTATATATATTTCAGCACAGTATATAGTTCATTTTATATTGTAAAAAATAAAAATGTGTAATATGTATTTCAGAAAAATTGAAATACATATATTTGATAAAATGATTGCATGTTGAATCCTACCAATAACAATCATATGTTATCCGCCAACGCTCCCGTCTTTGTTCCTGCTTCTGTAAAACCGCCGATCCCTAATGCAAAGGTTGTTCCGGCAAAGTTCAATCCTGTTGCAACACTTTCCATCAGAGCTCCCGTATTTGTTCCTGCGAAAATTTATCCATCTGACAATACGGTATCGTCGCCCAAGAAGGCTCCTGCCCCTGCTCCTGCTCCTGCCCCTGCCCCTGCTCCTGCCCCTGCTCCTGCTCCTGCCCCTGCTCCTGCTGCAACAGAGTCTCTCCAATCCAACGAAGATAGATCGTTCGGATATGTATTAGACCTCGATTACAGTGGATGTCCATCGATCCCCCCTCCACCTCCCAGAAATATTCAGCGGTTAAGGGCTCTTCTCAAAAAATCTATTATCTAATTTAATACTAGTGTTTTGAATTCATGCAAATAAAGGTAAAAAGTAAAAAGATAAAATGCATGATGTTAAATGATTATTGTCTTGTATAATGAATGTATGTAGTGTGAAGTATGTAGTAGTATGAAGTAGTAGTATGGATCAAAATAAAAAAAATAAAAAAGGAGGAGACCATCTCCCTTTTTATTTTTTATGGGTTTTATCACTTTTTTCACTTTTTTTATTTTTATTAAAGATCGATTTTTTATTAAAGATCGATATTAGATATCGTCTGGATTAATTTCTTCATCATCATCGTCGCTCATATGTACAGAAGAGACTGCAACTGCTGCGGTAGCACTAGATTTGTGTGTTATCATATCTGAATCATCGTTTCCAAAGAAATCCACATTTAGATCAGATGATCCGCTGGATGAGGAATGTCCCGCATTTTGAATTGCAATAAGAGGTTGAATATTGATACCAGGCATATTTGAGAGAATCCGAACGTCATTCGCATCGTAGGTTTCTAATAGATCACAAATCTTGAAATTGGGGGCTTCGAACTCACGGAACCCTATCAAGATGATATTGCCAACGGCAATAAGAGAGCTGAACTTTGAACGACCTCTGAATTTATTCCGAATCATACATTTGAATGTTTTTCCATCAACGGTAGTAGCATCGCACATGTTTCCGTAAAACTTGGAAACAATTGCGAATATCTCAAGTGGGTTTTCAGGAACACGCACCGTTGTTTTCACCGGAGTATGCAATAATTTTCTAGCGAAACCCTTGGATCCCTTGCCACCTTTCACGTTCTTAACCATGATTGTTGCTTAGTTGTTGCTTATTGTATCTTGGAGATAATGCCTTGTTCTCGGATATAGAAATAGAATCAATTTTTTGACGATTTTGGTCTGTTATGATTTTTACAATATCGATATGATTATCGAATGTAATTTTGGACTTTCCGTGTGATTTGCCCGTTCCGGAATTCATTGATTATTGGTAAGCAAGCGCTATGTTTAATTGCAGATAAATTATTTTGTGTTTCAATTTTTCTTGGATATAAACATATTTTATTTATTGATCTAATATATGTAAATGGAGAACAAACCTCAATATTACGTTATCGAAAAAGATAATGAAGTCGTATTTTACGTTCCATATGACAAAGAATTGGTGAAATTATATACAAAAGAATTTTTTTCATTACATGATCAGGATGCAGATGTCGCGATTATAGCATTTCATAATAATGATGATGTGTTATTAGGAGGTTATACCGAAGATGATGATATATACATTCCTCCTTATGAAATGTTTCGTAAAAGGGCGGAACACGTAGAGGGTAAATTGAGAGAAAGGTTTCGCAACATACCACAAAATGAGTCGCCTTATAATTTATTTAGTAATTTATTGGAAAATGCAAGATACGCCATTCCGATTCAGTACAGAGAACATGAAGACAGAGAACTTGAACCCGAATCAATCAATACTCTGGATGTTCAAAATGAATCTGTTGCACCGGCGTATAACGACGAACAAGAATCTATAGAGCCCAAAGTAGATTATGAATATGAATCTGTAAAAGAGCCCGTCGAACAAATTAGCAAGGAAATAACTCCTGGAAATATTTTTCAAATAACGATTCAAAAAAAAATAATTGCAGATGAGAATCAGAAACGAAAACTAAAAATACCATTGGATGTAAAGCTTGAAAAAGAAATAGATTACTACCATGAAAAGCTACCTAACCGTGAAATAACCGAAAAATACGCATTACATGGAATATACATGTTGGTATAGACCATATTGTGTGTTCATCCCAATGTAGTATTTGTTTTTTGTTTTGTAAAGATATATAAAATACAAATTGGAATGTTTGTACATTTTACAACAAACATCAGTTATTGTGAAGAACCGAGCTATGAAAATAAAGAGGATGATAATGATGGCGATGAATGTATAATTTGTTATGAAAAAAGTAATGTTATGAGAATGAAAAATGTAAATACCTACGAATGTGAATGTAATATGCTAATTCACAGGTCGTGTTATGAAAAATGGATAACAAAGAGTGGAGTATGTCCAATATGTCGTGAGCAATTCCATGTAATACATAAAAAAGAATATGACATGCATACTACTAAAAAAATAATAATTCAAATAATTCTGATAATAATAATAATGTATAGTGTATTGCATTGAAGTATTGTAAAAAATGAAAAAAGGGAGGTTTGTTTATGTTTTTGTAGTATAATCCCTTTTTTGTTATGTAAGTTATTGCAAGTAGTTAATGTAGTAGTTATTGTGGTATAATCCCTTTTTTGTAGTAGTATTTGTAGTATTTGTAGTATTTATAGTATGTTAGAAAATTGTATCCAAATAATCAAAGAAATCAATGTTAAAGTTGTCAGCCATGTGTTGTATGCGTACTGGATGTAGCACGTATTTATTGAGCTGATAATAAAGCTGTCTGTTGTTTTCTTTCATAGTATCATAATCAGCAGGTGGCATACTCCTGAAAATATAAGCCAATCTGGAGTTAATGGCTGCAAACTGAGTAGCTAAAGAGTGAAACTGGTTGCTAGGCAAGGTGTTAATGCATCGCGTACCAAGTTGCTCATGAGCGCGTCTGAAGATAATGGCAATGTCCATGATTTGATCGCAATATTTGTAGCATCCTTGGAGGGGTGTGTGTGGGTAAGTTAGAAGGGCTTTAACCTGAGTAAGATTGTATTTATTTGTAAAATTGAAAAGTCTGGAATCATGATCGATCTCCGAAAGCCAATCCAAATGATAGTCGATGAATTCAATAAATTCTAGTGTGGGCGTAAATCCATTGTCTTCGGTAATAACGATGGTAAAAATGTGTAGAACGTCGATAAGCGTGTCGATAATGTCTCTTCCAGAAGGAATGTAGATGCCGTAGTTGTTTTCGTTGTTGGTTGCATTGTGAATGAGGTTCTTGCAGGCGAAGGTGTTCTGGTAGTTGTCCTTGTTAAGCTGTATGATGTTCTTGTTGAAGTAGTTGTCCATGTTGTAAGGTGGTTCGTACGTTCGTTGTATTGCGTAGTGCGCGTTGTTGGTTGTAGTTTAATAGTGGAAAGGATCCTGAAATAAATGTATAGTGTAAAAGAAAATCAATTTTTTAAGTGTAATGTCTGGTGTAGGTATGTGTATATTGTATAAATCTCCCGAGGTATCTCCCGAAGTATGTATTTATAAAAAGTATAGTTGGGAGAATTGTAATGTGTATTAAGTCTGAATGTATAATAATACGGAATGTCGTTATCCTACTGATTTCCGGACAAAACGAGTATATTGAACGAGTGTTATAAGTGTGTCGCATATGATTTGAAATTGATTTTGAATCCTAATAGTGTAGTATGTGTATGTGTATATTGTATATTGTATAAATCTCCCGAAGTATCTCCCGAAGTATGTATTTATAAAAAGTATAGTTGGGAGAATTGTAATGTGTATTAAGTCTGAATGTATAATAATACGGAATGTCGTTATCCTACTGATTTCCGTACAAAACGAGTATTTTGAACGAGTGTTGTAGTGTATGCGCGAGTCTTTCTGATATGTTGTCTCGTATGATTACAGTCATAATAAATAATAGATTGTAGTGTATATGTCTTGAAGTATGTGTTCTACAATATGCGTATGTGTATATTGTATAAAATCTCCCGAGGTGTTTATAAAAAAAAATAATTGCATGGTATTATAGGTATGTATGTATGCAAAGTGGTATCAAATGCGTATATGCGAAATCGAATGCGGTACATGTATAAAATCTCCCGAGGTGTTTATAAAAAAAATAATTGGATGGTATTATAGGTATGTATGTATGCAAAGTGGTATTATATGCGTGTATGCGAAATCGAATGCGGTACGTGTATAAAATCTCCCGAGGTGTATATAAAAAAAATAATTGCATGGTATTATAGGTATGTATGTATGCAAAGTGGTGTATTATATGCGAAATCGAATGCAGTACGTGTATAAAATCTCCCGAGGTGTTTATAAAAAAAAAATAATTGCATGGTATTATAGGTATGTATGTATGCAAAGTGGTGTATTATATGCGAAATCGAATGCGGTACGTGTATAAAATCTCCCGAGGTGTATATAAAAAAAATAATTGCATGGTATTATAGGCATGTATGTATGCAAAGTGGTGTATTATATAATAAGTGTATGTGTATTATATAATATAATAAATGTATGTTAATTGTTGTCGATATGCATGGAATCCTGAATGATGTCGCCTTGAACAAGTTCTCCATTAACGGGATGATTTCCATCAGCATCATTCATCTCAATGGTAGGAAGTATATTATTAATAATGTAATTTTGGTCTTTATTGGTATCAAACTCAATATGAACAAAATGTGTATATCCTCCATAGCGTCCTTTAACCCTTTCAGCTGTATACTTGAAATTAGATAACTCATCATCGTCTGGATCTGGATAAATGTATGAATAACTGTCTCCATTTTTGAACCAGTTTTCTAATTCTTTTTTGGAAGTGAAATCTGCAGTATATCGAACGGTGAATTTAACGTGATGGGCGAATTTCTGATCATTTTTGATAATGGATTCGCATAGTCCCGTTATTTTATTGCGTCGCGATCCCTTGGGGCATCGCGGCTGCTTCTTGGTAGCCGATTCGCATCGTCCCGTCGCCTTATTGCGTCGAGTACCTTTGGCGCATCTGGAGTTTGATTTGTCCTTTGCTTCACAAAGTCCATTTTTTCTTATTGCGTCGAGTTCCGTTAGGACATCTAGTAGGCATATTGATTATAATAATAAATTATAATATATAGTAGTTGTATATTTTATTTTGTCCCGAGGTCTGAGTGCCTCCTGTATCCTAAATATATGTGTGCCGATCGGAATGAAAAATCTCCCGAAGTGCGTGTTATAAAACTGAATGTGGTGATAAATCGTGTATAAGCCTATTCATATGTCGCTATCCCACTCATTTCCGGATATGTATATAGTTGTAAGTATGTTATTGATGGCGGTTATGTGTAGTACGCGGCCTTCGGCCGCGGGAGGCCCGTAGGGCCGACCCTGAACGCACCGTTGCTATAGTATTCAATGAAAAATCTCCCGAAGTGTGTATTTTAAAAAATATTTTGTAGATAAAAAAAGAAGTATTATTGTGTTGATTAAAAAGTAGTATGATATAAATTCCGGATTTTAACAAGAAAAGTCGCGGGGATTTTATTTTTGGACATTTTTAAAATGTCCATTTTTGAATTTTCCTTGAAAAGTTTTTGAAAAAAGTGGATTCACTCATGTATGCAGTAAAACGTGTATTTCCATGAAAAAAAGTCGCTGCATAAAAAAATGAAAAGATAAAATAACGCATGTTCTTTTTATTCAAAAAGTGTTCTTTTTATTCAAAAAGTGTTCTTTTTATTCAAAAAACGTTCTTTTTATTCAAAAAGTATCAAACAAAAAATATATAAATATGATAAATTAATACTATAATATAGCATGTCCGAAAATAATTGTGGATCAACAAACCTTTATATATTAACTATTTATAAAATAATTGTTAATGAAAATTCTCCCATTCATATAGTAAGTCATATAAAGCAGCATAAAAGAAGTAATTTCTATAATGAAAAATATTTATTATTAAAAGATAAACGACAAATATCAGAAATACTTTGTAAATATAAAGAATCATTATACAATGATATATTATCAAAATACAGAGCATTTAAAAAATGCCCAATAACTGAAATCTGTCGTCATATATGCGAATCGGTAGATAGTGCAAAAAGTATATCAGAAAAAATGCGTAAGATACCTAATGAATATAATTCATACAAATATAATTGTTATAAATGTGGAGTATCTACTAATTTTGAATCTCACTGGATAAAACATCAATTATCAAGAACTCATATTGAAAGGATAACGTCTAGTGAAAATGAATTATTTACTTGCGAAAAATGCGAAAAATGTTTTTTATCAAGAAGTTGTTTATGGAGGCATAATAAAACATGTTTTGAAATGATAAATCTACAGGGTATAAATGTGGAATATCATACTATTATAGACGATGACATATTGACCCTCAATGAAAATAAACCACGTGAAATGGTTTCTATTACGACAGAGGAAATTATGAAGGAACTTACAAATATAATCAAAGATCAACATGCGTTTCAAGAAAAAATGATTGAAGTATAT
>Ga0194130_10006157_pt1 | contig 14034 bp, 13 predicted proteins | sample TA2KigsurfametaG_FD_160084 | JGI IMG/M metagenome (GOLD analysis project Ga0194130, IMG submission 160084) | Freshwater microbial communities from Lake Tanganyika, Tanzania - TA2015050 Kigoma 12 surface | ecosystem: Environmental > Aquatic > Freshwater > Lake | place: Tanzania: Lake Tanganyika... | reverse complement strand
CGACCGCCGCTGGTGGTTCAGCCTTCATTGCTTAGGTGACGCTGTACTCGGCAGCACTGGGCCTGGCCATCGCTCAGGGCTGCTACGCGACCAACCAGGGCAACGAGCACGCGGAACTGAAGGAGCTGCTCGGTGAGCTGGATCTTGAGGGCGTGCTGATCCAAGCAAACGCGCTCCACACGCACAAGGCGATTTTCGACAGCTCACGGAGCAGGGGGCCGACTTCCTCCTGAGCATCAAGGGCAACGAGAAAACCCTGCAGCGGCAGGTCAGCCGCCAGTTTGAGGGGAAGCGCCAGATCCCTTTTGCTGCAACGCATCACGAGATCGGCCACGGCCGTGAGATCACCTGGGCGATGCGGGCCAAAGAGGCGCCGGAGCACATCAAGGCGGACTGGCCGGGGAGCGCCTGGATCGTGGAGCTGCTGGCCAGCGGTAGCCGTGATGGCAAGCCTTTCAAAGCCCGGCACCTATTCATCACCAGCCTGCGCACCACCCCAGAAGCCTTGCTGCGCCTGATCCGAGAGCGCTGGAGCATCGAAAGCTGGCACTGGATCCGCGACACGCAGTTCCACGAGGACAAGCACCGCTACCGCGGCAACGGTGCCGGAGTTCTGGCGACGCTCCGCACCGCAGCGCTGAATCTGCTGCGCCTGGCTGGATTCGACTCAATTCGTGAGGGCCTGCATGCAGTGATGCACGACATCACGACGCTCCTGGCGATGGCGACGCGGCAGCCTCAGCTCAACCCAGGCTGATACTTTGAATCAGCCCTGGGGTACCGCCCCTGATCGGGGCTCCCACCAATAAGCAGCCGCAACCACAGCCCTGAGTTCAGGGCTAGAGTCGCCATGGAGGCGGTTAGAGGCCGAGAGACGATCCAGGAAATAGCGGCTGATCACGCCATCCACACGATCCAGGTGAGCCAGTGGAAGCGACAGCTCCTCAATAGCACCAGCGAGTTATTCAGCCGATATGAAGAGAACAAGGACACCGTCGATAGCCAAGTTAAGGAGGCTGAGCTGTTCCAGCAGATCGGTAAGCTGCAGATGGAGCTGGAGTGGCAGAAAAAATTCTTAGCTGCTCTGAGGTCCGTGAACTGTGCAAGCTGGTAGAACACAACCATCCAGAGCTCAGCGTAATATGGGAGCAAAAACAAAATATGGAGCCATTAACCTTCATAGATTCAAAAGAAAAGAAGAGACTGCTTGACTACTTTTTTAGCTAAGTCGAGGATTACCAATACGCCTCTCCTGATTAGAAGACCCTTGATGCTACAAAGCATATTGAAATACTCATACAAGTCAAAAGTCCTTGAGTCCTGATCGGCATGGCAGCGATAGAGATAAGTTATCCCAGGCGCAATACTTACACTAAAGCTGGTTGATAGCATCTTTAAAGAAAGGTAACTGTCTATGAAGCTAACATCGCTGTACTTACCAGCGGGTCGACAGAGGAGGATCTGTTCAAAACATTGAAGAAATAAATCATCCATCGGAAAAATCCAGGCCGGAAATGCTGGAATCCGCCAGGGATAAACTGATTTATACAAAGGGAGAAGTGGGACATGACGGTTAATACTGACATGCAGACGGTCATCATCAATATAAACTGATTTAGCGGCAAGGACATCTTTATTGAAGGAGGCACTAAGCAGCCCTGACAAGAAAGATGATAAGTCTGAAATATAACAAGAGTCGTCATCGTGTGCCAACATGCAGAAATGGTGCCGCTCAATAGAAGATATTTTCAAGAAATTACTAGTCGCAGAACAGCCCTCTTCCTGTAAAAGTAGCGCGCCATAGTTAGCTGCTATATCCCTAACACAAGCAGAATGCACACCAGTACTATTATCAAAAATATACAAGCTAACTTGGCCTTGATCAGCAAGGAGGCAAGAGGATATGGAGGCCAGATGCGATAAAAGCATGCCAGGGCGATCATGCGAAACGATACAATATGCTAATAACTTCATTTAAGAGCAGAGATTCTTGATAACGGTATAAAGGGCAGAGAGAGATGATGACCCATCATCAGTCTTGAGATACTTATTAATGTCACATCTAGTCTTTTCGGCAATTTGCTGCATATCCTGCCTGCTTGCTCCAGAATATGAAACTGCATCAGATATGAGATCTAGAGCACGCGGGGGCTTGACGGGTATAAAATTTACAAGCCAGTTAGACAGTTCAGGGCCGGCATAAATCGGAACGCATCCATAGGACAGGCACTCAAGGGGCTTTTCTGTAGTGTAACCCGGAGGGCCCATAAAGTTTTCAATAGCGAATGTTGTCTTGCAGGAAAAAAGTGCTAACTTTGTACGAGGCGAACCAAGATAACTCGTTGTAATAACATTTGGGTATCCATAGACTAGCTCTTTTACACGCTTCTTGATACGAGAATGAAAGGAGACGGATTGAGAGGAAGAAGAAAAGCCATATTTCCAATACCTTCCATAATGGGCGAACTTATCACCAAATACAGCAGTTGAACCATTAATTAGATGGCGCCTAAAAGCATACATTGAGGGTTTTCGTTTTACGAGATCAGAGCAGAATATCGAAGCTTCGTAAAAGGGAGAAAAGCCGAATTCTCTTAAAGGCACTATCCGAGGGATCTCTCTGTAAACAAAAGAAGTGCTAGTAGGAACTGACTCTTTGGGCAGAGTAGATTGAGGTAGCTGGTAACTGTGGATACAAAGGTCAACCTGCTTAACCAAGTCACCCATATATCTTGGCTGATAAGATGGATGTTCAGCCAAAACCAAAATTACCTTCTTGGGCTGAAAATTCCTATATAAGTGATAAAGCGTGTGCCTACTTGGGCAGTCTAAGAAGACAAAAACGGGGCACTTATCAACCTCATCCAGATCAATAGATCGATATCCAAGCGCTAACACATCCCACATGAAGAGAGTGCTGTGATAGAGATGATCTGTAGTATCTAGGAGTCCCTTAAGCGCCGAACCCAATGACCTCTGCAACACAGTGTCATAAAGACCTGATAAAATAATATCTGGACATTTACCGGAGACGTTACGGAGAGCTACTGGCATTTGTAGATAATATCTCGAACTGACAAAGTGCTTAAGCAGTTTGGGATCCCATGCCATAAAGAAAAGCTGCAACAATCTAAAAGAGCACGCTCAATGGAATGAGTTTGTTGCGAACAGTTCTTGGCAGGCCTCTGCAAGGCGAGCAAAGCGCCATACCACCGAGTAGGAATGTAGACACGACCTTCACTAAGCAACCCAGCACACAAGCTAAATTGGCTATTTGAAGTAACCAGTACTGAAGAAGAATACATTAGAGAAAATGCAACATACGGCTGTAATGATCCGGTATCAAAAACAACAGACTTGAAGCCAAGTTCCAGAAACTTGGACGTGTCACTTTGGTTTATTGTCGAATCACTAAGTACATAAAGTGTCTTATCCTCGTTATCGAGTGTGGCCAAAAAGCTAAGATATCTATCAACTGGTACCAGGTGAGATGCAACAGCAACATAGTCACCACGCCGTATGTGAACAGAAGTGCAAGAGGACTCGAATTGGAATGAATCACGCAGGTGATGTTTAAGTATACTAATATGCTGTATAAGCCTAGAGCGAACTCGAGGATTGGTCAAAGCCTTCAAGAACAAAACGAGTTTGAGATAGCCATCTTTAATAAGTATACCTCTTGAAAATTTTGTTCTAGAAAACTCAAAATCGTCTTTGCTGACCTCAAAAGGATCTAGTTGCCACGGGAACACACTTAGCCCGCCGCCATGGTCACCTTTATTAAAGCTTGGTTGTTGTTTAAAGTAGTTTAAATCAGCAGAAACCGCAAAACCTTCTTCTTGAAGGAGCCAGTAAATTGAAGTACTTATGATTTGTGCACCCAAGCCCCCTGTAAAGGTGACAATAGCGCGGCTTGGATATGAGTTGTTAATTGCCCACAAACGGTTTAGCAAAAACATTGAGCCAAGAAAAAACGAAGTTCTACAAAAATAATATGCAAAAGCCTTTTTACCGCGGAAAAGCAAGCATATACCTCTTACATTCAAATATCAGATGCAGTGAATAAATACAGAACAGCGCTGCAATGAAAACACCAAGCGTAAAACAAACATAAGGTGGCATCAAGTTAGGAAAATTGTATATTACAAGCGAGTACAAACCGAAAGAAGCGAGAAACGAAAAAGAAATAAGCCACAATCGGATGTCAAGCGTGAACGGTAGCAGACCAAAAGCAAATGCGGCAGATGAGATAGCAAGCACAATATATGCTAAACACAACGCAAGTGGAATAGCAAGCCAGGCAAGACCAAGGTGAGAAGTGATAAGATAAAATAGTACAGAGGAAGCTGCAGACAATAAATAAGAAGCAGCAAGGTTAGATGTGGAAACCTGTGACTGTGAAGATAAATTGAAAAGATTAGTAATTACCCTAAGTGACTCAGCTGATAGCCCGATGACAGCAAAGATAATAACATTCTTGTAGGCCTGAGACGTGAAGACATTAATAATTAGGGGCAACAATAAGATTGATAGTGCGCATATGTTTAAATAAATGGGGCCCAATATATTGAGCATACCTGAGTAGGCTCTTCGGTGAACAAGCTGTGAGGGCTGAGCAATTGCCCTGAAGAAATGAGGATATAGATACTGGGTGAGCACTGTCTCAGCCGATGACATGATGCCAGCAGCGTAAGAATAACCAATCACAAAAGAACCCAAAAAAGCTTGTCCCCAAATTACTTCTACTGCCAATCTGTACCCTGATGTTAGCCACCAATAGAAAAGAGTTGAAAGTGCCAGTGGACCTATGTATCGCTTGAATATGTCAATAGTTAGAAACGACCTATTAGCAGGTGATCTCGGGGATTGGGCATAGGCAGCAAAGTACATTCTGCCAAATAGTGAGCCCACAAAGTAGCCCAGTATTTGACCTGCAATCCACCCAAATACGCTTTTTGTAATATATGAGATTACACATGAAAAAACAAGTCCAGTCACAAGAGTCAAAAGATTAAGTGCTACTGAATGCCTCGGTTTTCCCAATAGGTTGAGATATGATGAATAAGAAGCCGACCAAGTAGTTAGGTGAATCATTACCCCAATACAAACCGCAGTGGCGATTGCCTGAGAAAGATGAGAACCTTGGCTTACAGACCATAAACAGCCGAATAAAGAGCCTAAGCATGATGCAAGCAACACAACGTTTCTATACTGGTTAAGCCTTAAACGAATCGTTCCATCATTATTCCACTCATGTAAGCACCTTGTAACATACTGACCTACTGGATTAATGAGGAATAAACCGGCAAGCCCTTGAAACACCATTACAACTGAATATAAGCCGTATTGCCCTGGAGCCAAGAAATTTGCTGCTAGGCTTAAAGAGAGGAAGCCAACGCAAGCATAGAGGAATCGAGCAACAAGGAAGAAAAGAAGATCTGTTCTGCTACGATCTAGGTGGCGTGCCAAAGTAATTTAAAACAGGAGAGGTCAATTATCCCGAGCGATAGAACTGCTACCAATCAGGGCCTTTTAACAGATTACATATACTACAGGATTGGCATCTAACGGCTTTTACTGGCAAGGGTATAGCTACAGATTGAGTGTTTTCATTGCCAACAACTACTGCCTATAAACGCTAGCCTACAGCATCAAGTTGTAGTTATTACCAAGGGGCACGGGAAATGTGCTGCAGTCTGTCGCATTGTTTCATCAAGTCGTACTGTAATATGTCCGACGACAATCTGGTTGAGGGGCGAACCACAACTTGATTGACGCGTCGCGACAGCCTGGTCACGATCTCGATCCCCACTGCGTTCTCAGCCAACAGGAGGGATCAGAACAGCTGGATCCGCCGGTCAACCAGATTGACGCGCGCACATCAACCTGATTGACACGGGACAGTAACATTAAGGCCAAGCTCATGCTCTGTTTTGCGTATATCAGGAACGTAGCGATTGCGAGCGGTGCAAGGGTCGGGTTGTCCAAGTACATGAACAGATTTGTGTGGTGACAAGATGTCGCGAACTGGTTTTGCAACTTCAACAATGCTGATCACAGCATTGCATCCAAAATTGTAGGCCTGGCCGGTGCAGTCCTCGTCAGTATGGTAAGGAGCCAATGAGCTAGATCGCTCTGATTGAGGTAGGCACGAAGAGGGGTACCGTCTCCGTAGACGCTTATAGAATCGCAAATAAAGGCATCGCGAATAAAATTACCATTAGCAAAAAGTGCATTGAGAGGGAGATCTTGACCCACGAATGCAAAACAACTTGCAATGACTGTTTCGAGACCATGAGCTTCGCCATAGAGAGCGCAGAGGTGTTCAGCGACGCGCCCCCCTTGCCAGGAAAGTTAAGGCCTTTCCATCCCGACCACTTTTCAAGAGGGGGCTTAATGAAGCAGAGTGATGCGTAGTTACAGCGAAGCCGTCAAGGCTGATGTGAGAAGGCGGATGGGCCCGCCGCGCAGGCAAAGCGTTGCCCGGATCTCAGAAGAGCTGGGACATCACCTACCTACTCACCACCGTTCGTGGGATTTGGTTGTACCTCTACTTGGTGATCGATGTTTGGAGTCGCAAGGTCATCGCATGGGATCTCGCCAAAAGGGAAGAACCTGTGATCGCAGCCGATCTGGTCAGTAGGTGCTGCCTACGCGAGCGGATCAGCAAAGGCCGCAGCCAGACGTTGATCCTCTATGCCGTCAACGCCAACGGCATGCGTGCGCAACGCTGGAGAGCCGCCTGGAAGAACTGGAGTTCCTCAGATCTTTCTCAAAGCCACGGGTGTCGAACGACAACCCGTATTCAGAATCGCTGTTCAGGAAAGCAATGTACCGGCCTGATTAACCGAGCCGGCGATTTGCCAGCAGGGAAGAGGCCTACCAATGGGTCTCGTCTTTTTGGACTGTTAAAACCACCGGCACCGCCACAGCGGCATCAAGTTCGAGACCCCCCAACAGCGTCATAGTGGTTAGGCCGTGGAGATCTGCCGTTACCGCGCTGGCGTCTACGAAGAAGCACGTCAACGGCTTGCGCGTCGGTGGTCACGATCCACACGTTGCTGGCATCAGCCAGATGTGGTTTGAATCAACCCACCATCACCTGTAATTGAACCCACGCCAGCTACGTTGATGGTGGCTGCCTGAACAGCAGCAGCGCCGTCATCTTTGCTGGCAGTTACCAGAGGGGCAGTCGCATCTCAAGGCGGAAATTGAGGGCGCCGGTTTCACTGCCTGTCGACGTCATCACAATCACGCGGCCATCAACAGCCAACTCCAGCACCGCATCACGATTTTCAGCGCAGAGAAGGGCAAACTACTCAGGGGTGAGCCGTAGGCCGGGCGGAACCAGCAGCGGCGCCAAGGCATGGAAGGGAGTGGCTAATTCAGCTGCGAATGGGCTGGGAGAGATGGGCGTCACTCCAGTCCGTGGGGTTGTCTCAGGGTAGAGCGGATCGGCGGATGGCTTCCGCCAGGGGAACGGTGACGCTGAGGCCGAGCTGCTGCTGCGCTTTGCGGATGTCTGGAACGTAGCGGTTACGGGCGGCGCCGGGGGCGGGCTGGCCCAGGATGTGCACGGGTTTGTTGGGCGCCAGGATGTCGCGCACCAGATGGGCAAGGGCGGCGATGCTGATCACCTCATCGGAGCCCACGTTGTAGGCCTGGCCGGGGCGGCCGTGCTCCAGCAGGGTGAGGAGCCAATGGGCCAGGTCGCTCTGGTGGAGGTAGGTGCGCAGGGGGGTGCCGTCGCCGGAGACGGTGATGGCATCGGCCGTGAGGGCATCGCGGATGAAGTTGCCGATGGCGAAGTGCACGTTGAGCGGCAGGTCGGGCCCCACGAAGGCAAAGCAGCGGGCCACCACGGTTTCGAGGCCATGCTGCTCGCCCACCAGCGCGCAGAGGTGTTCGGCGGCGCGCTTGGCCTGGCCGTAGGCCGTGCTGGGTTCAGCCAGGGGCGGACTGCCGGGCCAGTCTTCCGGGATGGCGGCGAGATCGGCGGGCTGGGGTCCGTAGATGGCGCCGGAACTGGTGAGCAGAAAGCGGCGGGCGCCTGTGGCCACGGCCAGATCGAGGATGTTGCGGGTGCCATCCACGATTTGGTCGTAGCGCTGTAGAGGGTTGAGTCTGGGGCCGATGCTGGAATCCGTGGCGGCGTGGAGCACATGGGTGAAGCTGTGGGCCCACGGGAGCGTTGCGCGCTGTTGGATGTCCCCCTTTAAGAACCTGATCGAGGCATGTCCGCTGAACTCTGGGTATTCGGCGAGGAACTGCTGAGGATTGCGGCTGAGTACGGATAACTGTAAGGCAGCGGACTTTCCCAAAGAGAGATGGTGGCGGAGCAGTGCTTTGCCAAAGAATCCTGTACCACCTGTTAGAAAGAGTTTCACCTCATTCAGGCCAATGACTGTCTCGATCGATGAAGGAGGAGATCAGTTGACCAGCATCTGGAGACTTCATTCGAATGGCGTCGGAAGGAAAGCCTGAGCCGTCAACTTCGAAGCCCCATTCCGCTAAGGCAAAAGGAATCCCAACCTCCCGTGCAGCGTTGTAGTCATCGAGGCGGTCGCCAATGTAGAGGCAATCCTGTGCGCCGAGGCTTGCTTCTGCAAGAAGCCTGCTTAATATTGCAGCTTTGCTTGATAAAGCTGGACTGACGGAATCTGGAGAGAGCACCAAATCAAAGATGGAAGACCATCCCATCAGATTGAGAATCTGAGATGTAGGTTGCTTGCGTTTATTAGTGGCGATATGCAACGGAATCTTCGCGCGGTCGAGTGCTTGAATCATCTCGTCTATACCAGGGAAAGACATGGTCTGCCTGAAACCGCAAGAATCGTAATGAGTCTTAAATGAATAAACAAGTTTATCAAGTTGCGCTTCATCAGCACTCGGAGATAGCAGGCGCAACGTTTCACGCAAGGGTGGTCCGATTATCTCAGCTGAGGGTAGCTCAGCGGGAATCAACGAACATGCCTCGTATGCAGCCATTAGGCTCGCAATTATTCCTCCAGACGAATCAACAAGAGTTCCGTCAAGGTCGAAGACTATTATCCCCTTAGGCAATTCTTCTAACCCTTTACTTGTTCGATGAGATCGTACAAGGATATTATGTTTCTTATGCCGAATCGATGAGCTTCTTTACGGATTTGATTGGCGCTCGAACGTGCCAGTATAATTACTGCCTGTGGATCACTCATGCGAATTGCTTCAACAGGCTGAATTGGGATTTGATTAATTGACTCAGCGCGGCCACTCAAGTGCTTATCCACAAGCAAAAAGACGTGCTCCTGATTCAGCCCTCCATACTTACAAAGTGCGTCAAATAAGCGGCCAGCCCCCCAATAGGCTACTTTCATCCTCGATGACAATGGGATTAGCTTCTCATTTACCACTCTTTTGAGAATTAGGCGATTCCTGGCTAAACGAGCAGAGTACTCTTTTAATTGCGATCTTGTATCACTTATATACTCATCGGAAGATGATACTCTTTGGTTTTTCGGTAAAGCGGTCTTTCTAAAAACATATGTTAGATTAAGATCGCTTGGGGAAAGCGTAACATTGCTTACGAGGGAAAATCCACAAGAATACGTTAAGTCCGTGAGAGTTTTATGATCAAAATGATAATTATGCTTGTCAATAAAATATTCTTCAACTGTATAGGCATCAGAAAGGCCGGCAAGACTAGGCACCTCTAAAAATAGGATGCCACCTTGGGCGAGAAGATTGTATGCTCGAGTTAACAGATTTCTAGCTGAATTAGCATGCTCTAGAGTATGTGAACAATAAATCAAGTCAAAGGACTCATTATCGAATGATATCTCTTCTAAGTAAGCATTTATTAATTTTGCATTGGGCCTAGGGCTACACAAGCGAACTTGGTCCTCGTGCGGCTCTACACCCACATACACTATATCCGGAAAGGCCTCTGAAAGCCAGTTTGCAAGGCTTCCATCACTCGAGCCTATATCAAGTACCTTTAATATGTTACTAGAATGCAAGATTTCAGCAAGATATTTCTTGTGCTCGGAGAAGCGAAGCGACTTGCCATGTCTTACATTCCCCCAATCTGCATCACAGCTAATTCGCATAGATGTATCTGTATCTTGCATCTCTTGGCAACTTTGTACAAGGCCGCACGAGTCACATACATAGACTTGCATTCCACGTCTGCTACCTTTTGGAAAATAAGGTAGGTGCAGATCAAGTGGCCGAAGGCATGAATCGCAGTTAGTACGCAACTGTATACTCCTCCATGTCTGCGTATCCCAAAGAGGCCATAAGGTCGCCACAGATTTCCGAAAAAGGGGCCTTTTGATTAGTTGTCAGCTTAAACTCGAGCGGCATAAAGACATTCCGAGGCTTTTGAAGATATGCATAATGACTAGAGTCATAGGATATACCCATGAACTCAAATGATGTTTGAAGAGCCGATTCTGAATTAATCACATCTTCCAAGCGTATTGTCATCGTGCGGTTTGATGGCAGGTTGCTGAAAGCATTAATAATGGCTTGGTTTGTGTCACGCCAATGACAGCAAACTCGCTCGAATCGAGAATAGCCAAGAAACTGATTAAATTCATTGCTTTCAGGCAGAGGAGTTTTCCACCAGTACTCCTTTTCTGGTGGTGGTTCCGGAAGAGAGGGATTGCAAAGCCAGTCAGCAAAGACACGCACGCCCTTATCTGTATACATTTCGAGGGCCAGCTTGTGATAAAAAGAAGGAACTACTTTGCGGCCATCGCGAATAATGGCTAAGAACTTTGCCTCCGGGAATAGAACTGAAAGTGGCTTGATTAAATAACTAGTTTTATGTGAGCAGTCAACCCAGAACTGCAGATCTGAATAAAAAACGGAGGAGCCATGCCATGACTGAAGTAACTTTATGGTCTCAGCGTCATCTATTAAGCCCATCGCATACAAGACGCTGAGTTTAGGTGTTTGCCATACTGCATACTCCGAGTACTCATGGTGAACCTCGACTCCACGGGTTCCACTCAGCATCTTAAAGAAAGATCTTGTTCCGCTACGCCCAGATCCAACTATGAAGATAGGTACTGTACTGTTGGCCATTTCTTATGCTCGAGCTGCTAATGAAGCTGTATTAAGCTGAATAAGCATTTGATCCTCCAACTCTGACAAATCTAAAAGTGGTGTCATGTCTTCAAGCGGCATAGAGAGCATGGACCCGTCTGACTGCGGGATTGCCGAAGTCTTGGGCCAGAGGCTCTCATCAGGCACTAGGCGGACAACACAGACCGTTGGACCTTCTGATTGCATGGCCTGTTGAAGGCCGGCTTCCAGTTGATCTGCTGAATCTATACGTAGACAGTGAATCCCAATGGCCTCAGCGATAGCTCCTAAATCTGGCATATGGAGTCCACTATTTGGCCCAGTAGCAATGTAGCGGCTTTCAAAGTAGTTACGCTGGGTATTGCGGATTGATGCATAGCCCTGGTTATCCATCACGATCAATGTTATAGGCAGATCCAAGCCTTTTAGTGTCGCCAACTCTTGAAGGTTGAGCATCAAGCTACCGTCACTCTCAACAGCAACAGTGCGCTGTTTGCTGTTGCCAAGGCTGGCGCCAATCGCAGCAGCCAGTCCATAACCCATGGATCCAAGCCCTGACGTGAGAAAAACACGTTGACCTGGCTTGCTGCGAAACGTACTGTAGAAAGCCTCCACCGCTAAACCTGAGCTTCCAGTAGCGATTAATGTGTTATCGGGTATCGCATCAGAGAGAGCATCAACGAACTGATAATGGCTGATCGACTCTGAGCTATCAAATGGCTTTCCATCATTCACAGGATATCTGGCCTTCCAATCCTGGCAGCGAGCCTGCCAGGCTGAGCGATCTACAGTTGAAGAACATCCAGCATCCAGCCAGGCGTTGATGACTACGGCAGCATCTCCATGCACTTTTTCCTCGATCTCCATTCCCGGCTTGTCGAGCTCAGCCTTATCCACATCCACCACCACCTTGCGAGCCGCTCTGGCAAAATTTCCTGGGTTGTAAGCAGTGATGATGTTGTCGAGCCGGCAGCCGATGGCAATCAACAAATCACAGTTCTGAACGGCGAAGTTTGGTGCCCGCAGGGCAACAACACCAGGACTTCCTACATACAACGGGTGGGCATGGTGAATCAAATCGAGAGCGTTCCAGGTGCTCACCACCGGAACCTGCCAGGTTTCGATGAGCTTGCGGAATGATTCGGCAGCACCCGACAGCCTGACTCCATGGCCTGCCAGGATCAATGGGCGCTCTGCTGCGGCCAGGAGAGCGAGCACTCTTCTTGTTTGCGCCGGGTCGGGCAGAGGAACGGTGTCTGCCACATCCAACGCATCCGGGGGCATGTCAGGATCAATCTGCGCTCCCTGCACATCAAGCGGCACTTCGATCCAGACAGGCCCTGGTCTGCCACTACGCATCTTTTGCAGAGCTGTTTCGACCTGGATACGCACCTGCTGTGGGTCATCCAGGGTGGTGGCGTACTTGGTGATCCCTTTCACCATGGGGATCACATCCACCTCTTGCACGCCCCCTTGCCGTAACGGCCTGCCGGCAAGACGATCGGCGCGCTTCACCTGACCGGAGAGCACAAGCATTGGAATCGAGTCGATCCAGGCTCCTGCAACGGGGGTAATCACATTGGTGGCGCCTGGTCCAGTGGTCACAAGAGCAACGCCGAAGCCTGGATTATCTGGATGGCCCGTGCGGCCGTAGGCCTCCGCAGCGATCCCACAAGCCTGTTCGTGATGGCATGGAACTGGTGTTATGCGTGGCTCACAGGCCAGCGCATCGTTGAGATACATGGCACCACCACCAGGCAATAAAAACATATGCCGGAGCCCCTCATCGGCGAGGCGCTTCATGATCCAATCGGCAACGCGCATCATTCAGGCCATACTCCAGTGTGTGAGGAAGGTTTTGCGGTTTTTGTTGCCGTTAATCGTCTCATCGGTGTAAAAAGAGTCGTCCACATAATGGGTGGATGAAATTTCCTCCAGAATCACACCGTTCTCGGAGCTGAAGAAGTGGCGGGTTTCAGGTTGAATCACGAAGACGTCACCAGGCTTCATGGGTTGATTCACACCATCAAGCCTGATTATTCCAGAGCCCCAAAGCACATGAAAGGTTTCTTCCTTCTTCTTGTGATACTGCTCGGGATGGGCTTGACCAGGCAGCAAAATTAGGATTTTTTTGCAGTATTCGCGGTTGATCACTGTAATCATCGTAAGGCCATGCTCGTTAAATTTCTCGACACCGTAGTGATGGGAAATCTCAAGATCGGCGAATTCAGGAAAAGTGACCCGTGCTTCCTTCACAAGCTTGGCAACCTTCGTTGCAATCGCTTGGATGGCTTCTCGATTATTGGTGATTTGAACACCACTGGCTTGCAGAGCCTGATCGGGATTCAGGTCCGTGAAGGCCGTGATCAACGAATACTTGCTGACGTCATTTGCGGTGACTTGCCCTTCCGATGGGGGGAACGCAAAGTAGAGGTCGGCCTGGCTGATCGTCTCACCAGCCTTGATTGCACGCTTGGCAAACACTCCCCTTTGCAGATTGCGAAGGCTTTCGGATTCACTGCTTTTAGATTTGTACCTCCCGGCTGAAGTGCCCAGGATGGTGGCAGCACGATTAAGCTGCTCAATCCAGGCAGTGAACTCAGCTGGCGAGGTGGAATATTTATTCTTACTGATGCTCTCCGTTTCGAGTGCCACGTGCTTCTCGAATGATCGGGCCCCTAGCGCCAAAGCCAGAGGTGCAATATCGGTGGTTGAGGGTTCTTCGTGGGACGAGAATCCGATCTGCAGATAGGGATATCTGCCTCGCAGGTAAGAGACCTGGCCAACGTTCATGTCCTCAGGCGCTGTTGGATAGTTGCCAATGCAGTGCTGCAGAATCAGGTAGATATTGCGATTTTTGAAAAAAGCCACCACGTTATCCACAACCTCTTCGCTGGCCCCAGCGCAGGATGCCACGACGGGTTTCCCGGCTTTGGCGATGGTTTCAAGAAGAGGCCAGTCGCC
>Ga0194130_10006155_pt1 | contig 14039 bp, 27 predicted proteins | sample TA2KigsurfametaG_FD_160084 | JGI IMG/M metagenome (GOLD analysis project Ga0194130, IMG submission 160084) | Freshwater microbial communities from Lake Tanganyika, Tanzania - TA2015050 Kigoma 12 surface | ecosystem: Environmental > Aquatic > Freshwater > Lake | place: Tanzania: Lake Tanganyika... | reverse complement strand
ACAAGAATGATAGCATTATCTTTCCAACGGTAACCAACATACATCCAACCAACTGCACCAATCCAGCTTGCTAATGTATCAAATATTAACAATGATTGAATACCTGTACCACGACCCAATGCCATGCCTACAATCATAATGATGCTTACGCCCCATTTGATATACCATGTATGATCTTGTTTTTTAAAATACTGAATCAATCGAATACCACTGCGGGTCTACTTTACTCAAAGCATTATTAAGTTTGCTAGGGTACACTACAGCATGACCGCTATCTACTGCTCCTTCACCGTTAGGATATAGCACATCGTGATTGACAGTTAGGTGTGCTACTTCTTTATAAAAGTCACGCAGTTTGCGTAACTCTACTGCTTCCATATCACTGATAACAGTAAAGTCACTCATTAGCACTTTGCTCCCTTAGCATCTTTGCAAGGCTTGATCTTGTCACCTACCCACGTGACGCCGTTACCAACATCTGTTCGCATACCATCGACAGTAGCACATCCTGCTAGTAACAGATAACTAATGGTCATAAACATAAACAACACTTTACGGTCAATCATAAGTCTTTACCTCTTCACGGTCTTTAAACGCATTCTGCCTAACTAACATCTCAAATGTCTCAAACAATCGTTCAAATTTTATCTGATAGATTGTCTCAAGACCTAATAGATAATTATTAACCTCATCTTCAGTCATATCTCGCCGATCCATTTTAGAACGGCTTAACTCTTTAATATCATCGACTACACTCCAGCAGGTCATGATATCTTGCTCTAGATCAAAACGGTCACGGTTAGTTTCACTCATTTTTTACCTACCCCATAGTATTTCAAAACAAGATCAAATGCTTCGATATGCTCTTTAATGAGTGCCACATCGAGGGTTTTATCTGTTTCAAATATTGCGGTACCCTTACCCTTTTCGCGTTTTCTCAAGTCATCTATAAGATTGTCTTGGATGCTAATAAGTTCTTGCTTGATGATATCATCGACAGTATTGCAATTAAGTTCAACGGTAATATTACGCACTTCCATGATAATTCCTATTTGTTAGAGTTTATATTTTACTACTTGTCTAGCAAGAATTCAATCATTTCTGGAAAAGTTTCTTTATAATTTAATTTCCTATATGCGTCATGCCTTATTAACCTATATTTAAAGGTCTCAAAATGGGCGCTATCATCTTCAGTTTCCAACAAGGTCACGAAGGAACTTAGATCATGTTTGCAATTTTTTAATTTCTCTATTATATAAAGTTTAGCCTCATCACGCCATACAGTAGGCCTTAGATGTTTTGGATTATGAACCCTGCCTAGAAAGGGCGAGTTCATATCATGAGTATGGCACCATTCCACTAATTCGCTAAGGTATGGTACTGAATAAGCACTAACAGTAGCAGATATGTTTAGGGTTATTTTACCTTCATCCCGTAACTTTAAGTATTTGTAAAAATTTGTTTCTACTTCAGACCATATTGCTGGATAGCGTATATATTCAAACTTATTACCTAAACCGTCTATGCTAAGTTGTATCTCTATCTTTTTAAAATTACTCCAAAGATCAAACCAATGTTGATCTGGGAACTTCGTGCAGTTTGTCATATAATGTAAACTGACAAATCTGGCTCTATCGTCATTGATTAGACGGCTTAATAATTCTTTTTGTTGTGGCACTCCGCTTAGTAAAGGCTCACCTCCCGGTACGTCTAAGTGTATAAGGTTAGGCGTATAGTTTAAAAAATTATCAATAAATCCTTTTTTATAGAAATGATTAGGTCTGATGTCTATACCGTATAATTTTTTATATTCTTGATGCCATTTACTTGAGGCAGTAGGATCACAAGTTATGCAGGTCAGATTACAAGTATTACCAAATGCAATACTAGCAGTATAGAATCCTTTGTCCTCATAACCTGTTAATTGTTCAGCCCACTCTCTTGTATATTGTATTCGTTTGCTATCTATTTTGTTTTTTTCTTCGACCTTACATCGTTCGCAGCCTTTTGGCCATCTACCCTCAGCAAAATCTTTTTTTACTTCATTCAATGTCGTACTATTCAGGTAGTCAGCAATCGATGCACTATTGATGTTTAGTACCTTATCTATATAAACATTATGTTTAAATTTACAACATGGGCTGATCTCTCCTTGCGGAGAGATATCTATATTAGTCCAAGGCACGTAGCAATTAAGCATTATCCAATGAAATACCAGTATGCGCCTAGTAGCACTACATATACCAATAAACTATTAAGCAAACCTACTTTTAATGTATTATCTTTCATTTGTTATTCCTAATCTCACCTAAAAATATTTGACCAAACAGACAACTTTTCACGTTTGCATTGTTTAGCAATATCGATCTCATCTTTAGCCACAACACCCATATCTATCAATAAATCGATCATACATAAAACATCTCCCGCTTCTTTGACAAGGTTATCGCGGTTACTTTGCATACCGAATCTTCGAACTTTGCTTATAACCTGGACCAACTCCCCGCATTCTTCCTGCGTGATAGTCAATACCTCATCTAATTTATCCACGGCGCATCCTTGAAATATCCTGCATCTGTTCCTCATTAATCACAGGAACAGCATTGCTTTTATGCATGGTCGCGATACCTTTGATAAGAGTGCCAGTGTATTTAATCGTTTCTTTCTTAGCGCAACTGTCAGGAGAGCCCATAGATTGTAAACTAGGAATATGCTCGGTTGTATCACGGCGATATGGCGCAGCATCAGTAGGCAATTTAATATTAGATGAGATTGTTTTATTGCGCAGGATACCGCGACGGTTGTCTACATACTCATCGAAACCTAACTTATTCAAGCCTTGACGCTTTAGATCACGATTATGTTGCAACCAATCAGATTGCAATTCTGCATACTTAGCCTTAGTCATCTTGAACTTAGGCTTGCGGGTATTGAGGGTAGTGAGTCCTCGTATAAGATGCATTGTCATAGTATCATCCTACTATAAAACTGACCCAAAGTCAATATCAATGGTTAGAAACTGTTTTGGATTTTTTTTCCAATATTTCAGCACGGGTATATAGATCATCTAGTATTTCTTCTAGATTATTATTATCAAATCCATAAAAGTCAACCAATGCCTTGATGACTATAATTTCATGCGCTGTGACTTCAGCACCTTGTTTTTCGCCTATAGTATCCATATACTCCCCGACCGCATCCAGCATCTTGCAATACCATGGATCCCAATCCGGCTCTATAAATTTCTTTTTTGTTTTTGATACATTCTTCTTTTTTGCTTTGATAACCATTAATTTATTGTAACACACTATCAATATGCTTGCAACGACCACGGAATGTAAATCCACTGCAAGTGCAGGTCTTATTGTCCGGATCGATAAAGTATGTATCACCCTTGCTACCCAACACTTTAATTAGATTGCTTTCAACCTTTGACTTGAACGGATTCTTTTTGAGTTCAACAAATTTACGACCGCGACGGTCGATGCGCAATGGCTTACTAAAGTATTGTGCCTCCTTAATACCATAGGGCATATAAGCAAGTGCCTTATCACCGTCCATCAAGTAGACATGATTGGGCTGTGTATACTCTACATCCCATTCTGTGATTTCTTGTACAGCAATCATAAAGACCTCAGAAAAAGATGCGGGACTTGATCGCTTCAATTGAAGCAGGGGTGCCCGCACTACCCATACTATATGATAACAAAATTATAAGCAGAAGTCAAGCCTCAGTCGCCCGAGTCAATCTGAAAACTATCGCCGCATTCGGTACAGGTGTATTCGGTCAAGCATCTACCTACATTACGGCTAGTATAGTTGTGTGTGCAGGGCACTCCGTTTTTGTTCAAGCGAACCTTACCGCTTGATCTTCCATACATATACTGACTGCCGCAGTTGCTACATGCCAGAGTATCAGTTTCCTTATCATATTGTGAATAAAGATGTTTATATGGTTGTTGATAATCGGGTACTGGTACGCGACCACTGCCGTTGCACACAGGACATGTGCCATATTCAATTGTCATTTTAGTTCCTATCAAGAACCAGTGATCAACAGCAGGGTGTCACCAACCTTCTCAAACCCTTCAATATATACATGGTGTTCATTACCACTGTCACGAATCACAGCATTAGCCGCTACATATAGATCAGTATAAGTGTTACCATTGATGGGTGCAGTAAAAGTGTCCCCGCCCCAGTTATCCTTATAGGTCATAGTCTTGACACGCTTATAATGATGGAGATCAAAAAGATTTTTGACCTCGTAGATTGACCAGATCGCATCAAGACCTAGATCCGTCTTGACGGTGAGGTAGTGATTGTAGAGATCATCACTTGCCTTACTATCCTGCTCGTAAGCATCCTTGAGAGCATTACGAATGACCTCGACCTGAGCATTCATATCGCCATTGCCATACTGTAGTGACCAGAGGGCATTGTGAATCGCCTTGAAGTCATCAGCCTTGATTATAACATCGCAATTCATATCAATCTCCGTTTCTCAACTCTATATAAAGATTATAGTCCCAATCGTGCCCAAAGTCAAGCCTTTCAAACAACAACTTATGCACGGATTTTGTCGAAAATCTGCTGTTGCAATCTTGCAACATCTTCGCGGGGTACATAGAAGTCGGTCTGTGGGTCCCAATAGTCCCCTGCCTTAGGGTCGTAATACAACACCGCACCGCTGGGGTAAAAGAACGGACCCTCGAGACCCTTGCGAGGTTGATACTTGCGTTCCTGTTCAGACAACACACGGTAACCCATAACTCGCTCCTTAAATAAGGTCGACCTGAACATCGTACTCGACCATTTCACCCTTGTCGCCGAACACGGTCTCACGACGGAGAATACCAGTGGGGCGCTTGTTTTCGGGCAGATATTGATCGAACCCTAGCGAGGTCAATACGCTAGTAACCGCGATACGCTGTGTACGAAAGCACATATTAAAAGCGCCTTTAACGGTCGTCACAAAACCGATACCGTTTACGATGACACGAATCTTTTGATTGTTATCAAGTCCCATGAAATGTCGCTTGGTCTTCATATCTATCTCCAAAATCTCAGTATGTATATATTATGCGCCCTAATGGTGTAAAAGTCAAGCCTTTTGTGCCATTATTTTCCAATATTTCGCCACAAAAAAGGCGTTGTAAATCAACGACTTACAACGCCGCGGGTGTTGCTAAAAAGCAACAATTATTCTGATCTAGGGCGCTTGTCAAGGATCTGATCGGCTAGGCCATAATCCATAGCATCACGGGCACTCATAAAGAAGTCACGCTCCATGTCATCCTTCAATTGATTAAAAGTCCTGCCCTTGCTATTGTGCTTGACATAGATATTAGTAAGGTTCTTTTTCATTTCCAGAATTTCCTTGACTTGAATCTCCATGTCAGTTGCCTGCCCCCTCGCGCCGCCCGAAGGCTGATGAATCATATGTCGTGAATTAGGCAGCATCAATCTTTTACCCGGCGCGCCCGCCTGAGCAAGTAAGCTACCCATGCTACATGCCTGCCCCATTACGATTGTGCTAACTTCAGGGCTTATAAATTGCATAGCATCGTAGATAGCCATGCCAGCAGTCACGCTACCACCTGGGCTGTTTATATAAAGATTGATATCCTTGTCTGGATTCTCGCTTTCAAGATACAATAACTGGGCAACAATCAAGTTTGCCATTTGATCATGTACTTCACCCTCAAGCAAAATAACACGATCACGCAAAAGGCGACTATAGATATCATAACTACGTTCACCCCGGCTTGTTTGCTCTAGTACAATTGGAACTAAACTCATAGAATCTCCTAAATTTGTACAAGTATAATACAAGCAGGGGTATAAATCAAATAAAACGGATTACTTTACTGTAGTGAAGTTTGGAAACTTGCCTAGCTCTTTACTTACTGCATTACCGATATCTGCGCTAGTCTTGATCATCTGTCTAGTATAAGTGGTTTGTGTATCTATAAAATCATTCAATGTAGTAATCATTGAATCATCTTTTACAAATTGCTTTACCCACTCTTTTTTTGCTCCCTGTATAATGCTAACACCATAGTTAGCTGTATCAGATATAATTGTAAACATTATAGATCCTTTCAAAGAAATGTTTAGATTGAGATGAATATCTCAATTTGTATTTATGCTGCGGCGCAACAAAATATTTTTTACACTAGAGATGGTTAATCGAATCCAAATGCGAATTTTCCGCCAATGCGAGAACTATAATAGTTTTTACTTCCGTCTAGCACAACACGACCTTGGAAGTTAGGGGGATATACTGCGTCCCATCCATTGACACGGGCATCGTTACCATTCTTGCCCATCCTACAATATAATTGAACAATGCTTGATTGATTTAAGAATGCAATTGCACCCTCACTAAATGTTGGGTTGTCATTTACGATACTTGACACTTTTTTAGCAAGCAAGGCTAGTAAAGCATATCCTGTATTAAACCCAGGAATGTCTCGTCTAGGAGTGCCATAATCAAAAAGTTCTTTTGCATCCTCGCTTATTCTATTATAATCTGTTTTTCCTGCCTTAATATAACTTTGAATTTCTTTTTCAAGATTTTCAGGTAAAATTTCTAATAGTTCTGCTAATCTAAAAGGTGCATCTAATGCCGAATTATTTTGAACTATCTTTAATACGTCAACTGTATATGGATATTCAGACTTAAGTTCATCTGGCGCTTTGTTAATAGCGTCAACAATATTTTTTGCACTGGCTCTAGCGCCCTTACCACCTTTACTGCTAATGCCTACTTCTTCCCCATTAGGACCTATGAATACGCTATCAACAAGGTTGTGATTCATTGATTGTGGCCAGTAAACTTGGCACGCGGCCCAACCTTTACCGTTTAACAATTCTTTATTAGCATCTTGTGCTTGACCACCTACCATACCAGACATCAACGCACATGGTCCCATAATCTCACCAAAGTAGTCTCTTAATGCAGGTAGATTTTTTAATTGATCTTTGAATACAGGATTCTGTTTATTTTTTATCTGTTCTAAGCCACCTACTAAACTTTCGTGCATTGGATTTTCTAAACTGTTTTTGTCTACAGTAGCAATTATTTGTGTTATGTTTCTAAACTTTGCATCAGTCGCTATTAGATGTTGAGGATCAATGCCTACATCTAATTTTAGTGCTCCGGACTTTTGTAACTTCCAGCCTGCAGGAATTTCTTGGTTTTTCCAATTACCCATCATGTCTACAGTCTTTTGTTTGAAGTATCTTCCCCAGTATACTGGTTTGTCATCATGTAAAGGGTCTGTCAATGTTGCTACAGCAAATGCGAGAGAACCCTTGTTCGGTGCATTCGTCCATACAATCTTGGTCTTATATTTCTTTTCAACAGCCTTTATAAAGGCGTCACGATCTTCAGGTGTTGGAAATTGACTTTCCTGTTCAGGAAATACTATCACATTATTAAATTCTAGTATATCATCGCCCTTAGTGAACTTGTCACCTGGTATACGACCCATGATACCTTTGGATTCGGTTAAAAATTCTTTTGCTCGCATGATACTAGTATTTATTCAAGTACTAGCATCTGAAAAGATGTTGTGTTTTGAACCATACTCTGTGGTCATTAAATGTCTTTAAAGGTATCCCGTGCTTTTTCAGTTTGTCGCGCCAGGAAAAGAATGTTGGGCCATGGCTCATTATGCAAGGTAATCCTGCTCTTTTGCGTTTTTTGCTCTCAATATCCCATTGATATTGATGAACCATCTCATGAGCGACAGCCATGATTAGCCAGTGACGGCAATACCAGCGATCAGCCAACATTATCACACATCGTGATCTAGTGTTTGAGAACGGCGTATCACCACCATAGCATTGGCCCCACATATCTCTAAGGCGTGATTTTACAAGGATTTTAGGCATGGAAAGCCTATCATTGAAAATAGTAGTATTTATTAGCCTATACAATGCTTTGACTTCTCGAATATTGGTCCTATAGGATAGCTTTCTCTGATAGGTCAAAGAAGGAAGTGGGAGCGACATAAGCTCCTTGAGGTTGGTGTTGTGATACATAAAGCTATTATACTCGTATCCTTAGATATTTAGCATAGATAAGGGAAAAAATATAAGTAGTTAAATAACCGTTAAATATAATTTTAGGAGATAGAATCATGGAAATTATTATCGTTCTTTTGGTACTAGCAGCAGGCGCTGCTGTTTGGTACTATAACCGCAATGATGGTTTTGACAAGAATAAAGATGGCAAGGTCGATTTTTCAGATGTCAAGCCAGTAGTCGAAAATACTGTCCAAGCAGCAGCCGTCGATGTCAGAAAGGCAGCGGATGTTAACAATGACGGTAAGGTAAATGTAGCTGATGCTAAAGTAGTTGCTAAAAATGCTGCTGCTGGTGCTAAGAAGGTTGCGACTAAGGCAAAGACTGCTGTAAAAAAGGCAAGAGCACCTAAGTTAAAAGTTGCAAAGTAATTGATGGATATAGGGTTTGACCTGATCAGTGATTTAAATTTAGACCCTGAAGATAGTTTTAATTGGGAGGGTAAGGCTACCAGCCTATATTGTGTAGTCGCAGGTAATGTAAGTCACGATTTGAGAACGGTGTTTCAAACCCTTGGCCATTTAAGTAGATTCTACCAAGGCATTTTTTATGTTCCTGGTAATTTAGAATATAAGACCTGTATTGATTATGATATAAGAACAAAAGAGATTGCTTCTATATCAAAAAAACTACCTAAAGTTGCAATGCTGTATCATCAAGTTGTCATTATGGACGGCTTGGCTATATTAGGTGTAAATGGATTCAGCGCAGATAACCCTGATGACATAGATACACAGTTAATCAAGGCAAGGCTAGATGATATATCATATCTAAAACATTCTATACAAAAACTACAAACACACTTGGATGTCAAGCGTATACTTGTGATATCAGCGTGTATACCGGGTCGTGGTTTATATTTCGGTAGATTGCCACAACATGTTGATGATCATATCTATCCTGATTTTTGTTTGCAGGCAGATACAGAATTAAAAGTTACACATTGGGCATACGGTAGTTCAGATACTACTAGCACTTCAGTGCAGCACAATGTTACTTATAGCAATAACCCTTATAGCAGAGGGGCGCCTTATTGGCCTAAAAGAATCAGTATAGCGTTCTGATTACTTCTCGGCTTCTACTTTGACTTGTAAAGGAAACCCTTGATTTCTAGCATCAAGTGTTACTTCGATACCTTTCTGTTCTGCAATCTCATAGGGTAATACAGCGACAACTGCGCTGCCATTTTCATGAATATCGTGAGTCAATTGACTAGCAGTATCAGGATTATAATTAAAATATTCCACCAATGAATGGACTACGAATTCCATAGATGTCACATCATCATTGATGTAAATGATGCGGAACAAAGGTGGTTCCTGCAATGAAATATTTGGTTTGATCTTTTGTCGTATTTCTGTCTTATGTTGCGCCATCTTAGTTTCCTTTTATCAAGAGTGTTCGCGGCGAACCGCGAACACATTACTTGCTACTATAATATTATTTATTGAAAGTGATTGCAATCTTCTTGGGTTGCAACTCTTCAGGTACTTTACGCTCTAGCGTAACTCCCATAATACCATTTGTGACTGTAGCGTTAACGACCTCGACATGATCAGCCAATGTAAAAGTACGAACAAAGTTTCGTGCGCTAATGCCACGATGCATGTATTCTACATTGTTATTCAAATCGACTGCCTGTGCGCCCTCAATCGTTAGCAAGTTCTTGTCCACTGTCACAGTGATATCACCGTCCCTAAAACCCGCGACAGCAAGTTCGATAACAAACTTGTTATCGTTGTGCTTTACGATGTTATATGGGGGATAGTTAGTATCCTTTTGCTGATTGGATAATCTGAGGATCTCGTCAAAGACTCCATCGAAACCAACTGCAAATTTGTGAATTGACGGAATGTCAAAGGAACGAAGGGTTAATGTGTTTGTCATTTTATTTTCTCCTTTATAAAGCAAGTTAATGACTATACAGACCCGACCATCGGCATCTGTATCAAGTATTTATTATACAGCATTGTGTAAAAAATAATAGTTTTTCGGTAATTAGAATGTAGTTTTTGGAAGATTCTGTTGGGCTATAAACTTCTTCCAACGTTTTTTGGCAATCGATCTAGCAAGTTTTTTCTTTACGCTTGGTTTTATATATCTTTCTCTTTCTTGAAGTTCTTGCAGCAGGCCGCTCTCAGAAATCTTTTTCTTGAATTTTCTGATTGCTTTTTCGACATTGCCATCTTTTACAAAAACTTTCCTACCGTTATAATTAGTCATGCTAGTTCTTTTGGATTACTTACTTGATCCAGACTAATATTTATCTCCGTAATATTGGTTTTTTTATACTTTTTGACATTGAACATATGGGGTAGCAATACACGCTCAATCTCGCTTTGTATTCCTCTAGCACCGGTCTTGAGTTTGATGCAGTTGCTGGCTAATTCTTCTATAGCACCTTTAGTGAATTTAAGTTTGATACCGTCTAATCCAAATATATATTTGTATTGTTCGATAAAGTTATTTTTGACCTTAATCATTACTTCTATCAATTGTTCTTTGGTCAAATCTTCGACATTTATCATGGTAGCAAATCTGCCGACAAATTCGGGAATAAGGCCGAATCTAGTCAAATCATCAGGATTTACCTGTGACAAGAAACTTATGTCATCGACTTTGCGCACTGTAGCATTAAAGCCCATACCCGTGCCTTGTATCCTTGTCTTTATGATATCATTTATACCAACAAATGCGCCGCCCACTATGAATAATATATTTTTTGTATCGACAGTATTCATATTACCGTCAGGATGCTTGCGTCCGCCATTTAACGGGATACGACATTTAGTGCCTTCAATAAGTTTAAGCAATGCTTGCTGAACACCCTCACCGCTCACATCTCTAGTGATGCTTGTGCTTTCGCCCTTTCTTGCTATCTTATCAATCTCATCGATGAATATGATGCCACGCTCTGCGAGTTTGATATCGCCGCCTGCTTCTTGCAATAGCATCTGTATCATGCTTTCCACATCATCGCCTACATAACCTGCTTCGGTTAGGCTAGTAGCATCAGCGATAACGAAGGGCACTTTGAGAAATCGTGCTGCGCTTTTAGCAAGTAATGTTTTTCCGCTGCCAGTAGGACCCAACAACAACACATTGCCTTTTTGTATCTCAACATCTTTGCTGGGTTTGCTGATACGTTTATAATGATTTGCTATAGCAACTGATAAAACTTTTTTAGCTTTATCTTGTCCTATGACATAGGCATTAAGATGCTCGTATATCTCTAACGCATCAACTTCACTAAGGGTTTCAATTACATTTTCATCAGTTTTATTCTCATTTGCCATCAAGTCATTGCATAACTCGACACATTGATCACAAATGGCTACATCGCCACTCATGATTAATTTTTTCCTTTTATCCTTATGTGTTCCACAAAAGGAACATGTATCAATTTGTTTTTCTTTTTCAGTCATCAATTTACTTATTCAAATAAAAAAAGGACTTATAATTTACAATCGCGTTGGGCCACGACATCTACTGTGATATCATAGATCATATCAGCAGGCGTGGTTAACTTAATCTTGATATCGCCCCTATTGCGATCATTACCGAAAATAGTTAACTCATCGCTGACGCCTACGCTATAGAAAATACCGCCCGCTTTATATTCTGGACTATAGCAGATATTGATGACTGGAGAACCTTTTTTATCTCTAGCCTTGACATTCAATCTCATTTCATTATCTAATACGAATTTAGATTTGATGTGATTGAATCTAACCCAGTCTTCAATGTAATAATTGGTCTTTTTTCCAAAAACAAAATCATCTGGATTTTTAGCAGAAATACTAATTACTCCTAAACCTCGCTTGTTTTTTATCTGTGAGAATGTCTCGCTCATAGCAACGATAAAATTATAATTCCAAGTTAACTCAAATGGAACCACTAGATATACATCACGATTGGCATCGTTTGTTATATAGGGTTTTACATTACTATGCAGGTTATAGGCGTGATAGGGATAATCACGAAATATTTCATCGATATATCTATCACCCCTATTTTGTTCGCGCCTTACATCATTTAACTGATTACGAACTTGATTGCCATCAAACTCTAATCTATGATTGCTTTCACTAAACAATCTATGCGAGGATTTATTATCACTCACAGTTACACGAACTTTTATTCTATTGTCATCGTAACCAAGTATCTCAAACCTGCTTACGCGGCATGAGGTGTATACGCTGACCTTATCATGGTTGGTACTACCATTGAAATGCTCACGATTGCTTAATACCGCTTTACCGCAAACATTAGTCACAGCAGTGTCTAACGCATCCTGCTTGGCACTTTCACGGTCAGAACCATAACCATATACAGTTACAGTCGTGGCTCCGACCGCGAAATTAGAAGCCAATGCGATTATTGCAATCGCCAGGCGTTTCATTATCGTGAATTAAATGTCCGAAGCAAGTCTGTGCTTTGAGCGTCCCAACGCTTTGTGCATTTGACCTCTTGCTTACCGACAACTTCCTGATTGACTGTGAACCAACCAGTCAAGAATCGCCTGCTGTTTACACGAATCACAGTAGTAACTTCAGTCTTGATATCGTTAAGATTCTCACGATTACTAGATTCGCCCTTGCCTTCATCACGATTGCTTGATTGCGTTTCCTTGCTTTGACTGACCTCATTAGCAGTACCAACTCGCCTACTAGTGCGATCACTCTCAATACGCTCTCCCATCCAATGTGATACATTAGCAAGCGCCTTATCACAGGCAACGATCATGCCGCTCTCACGATTGTTATTCGACCCACCGTTAGTGGGCGCAGAACTAGTGCTATCAATACGCACGATCTTACAATCACGCCCAAACATCCTGCTAACAGCACCGCATCCGCTGCTTGTTACCTTGATGCCTTCAGCAACAAAATTAGTGCTGAGTTCTTCTTCACGCAAAGTATCAACTTTGGGCGGCTTGCTTGCACATGCACCAAGCGCCAAAGCGACTGCTACAACAACTAGACTCTTCTTCATAAAACGATTTCTCCATAGTTTGTAAATCGTATATGAATTATAAAACAGTCACAGATTTAGGTCAAGTGTTTTGGATACCTTTTAGATAGGCTTCAATCTCAGACTTCTCATTATCGCTTAATACTTCCAAATCATATTCGCCCGTTTTAATTCGTTCGATCAGGAACTCTATGTAATCTTTATTATAGAGATAACTTTGGCTAATGCTCTTGTTTACTTCAAGCCATTTTACACCGTCAAATTTGAATACACGGTTCGGAAGAACATCTACTCGGACGAATATCTGGCCCTTCTTGGCCATTCTAGGAAAGGCAGTTCCAAAATCTGTGTTAGCGATATTGCCATTATCGGGCTGTGCCCTAAATAGATCAGGGCGTAATTGTTTTAGGGCATCTTGCTGAAATAATTTGCCCTCATATTCTATATAGCCGTCTCCAATTACATGTACAGGTGTGACCCCTTCAGTCTTTATCTCTTTGGGGGCAACAATTTCTTTAGGAGGTTCAATATCGGGCTTTTGTTCCAGTTTGTTAAATTTTGCCAATTGAATTTTTCTTTTAGGTTTGACCTTAGGCTCAAACTTAACTTTTTTATGTTTGATACCCTGAGCTGGCCTATTCTTTCTTTTATTTGGCTCAATTTTGGCAACCTTAGGTTTCGTAGGCTTTTTAACTTCTGTGCTAAGTTTAGCCTTTCGCTTAACTTTTTTTTTACAGGAATATCCTGCTTTATTGTTCCGCCGTCAGCAGTTATATCTAAGTTCCCTGCACTAGGCTCTATAATGTCAGGTAGTGGATCAGACCTTCCTTCTTTTTCGCTATGACTTAATGGGAGATAACCACCGGCAGTTTCTACAACTAGTTCTTCTTTCCTATTAAATTCCCATTTATAACTACTAATAGCAGCGATTACCAAACATAATGCTAATGGGTCAAATACGAAAATCAATA
>Ga0194130_10006152_pt1 | contig 14041 bp, 16 predicted proteins | sample TA2KigsurfametaG_FD_160084 | JGI IMG/M metagenome (GOLD analysis project Ga0194130, IMG submission 160084) | Freshwater microbial communities from Lake Tanganyika, Tanzania - TA2015050 Kigoma 12 surface | ecosystem: Environmental > Aquatic > Freshwater > Lake | place: Tanzania: Lake Tanganyika... | reverse complement strand
GCGATGGCCAAGCGCAACGTCACCCGCCTGTCGGGTCGCTGCCCGATCAACGTCCGTCAGGACAGCTGATCCGATCGGCGCGCGCCGCGGCGCTGGCCAGCGGCCCGCAGTTCACCCAGCGCACCAGCCGCAGCTCCGCGTCGGTGAACAGGGTGAACAGGCCGGCACAGAGCAGCAGCACCACGGTGCTGATCAAGGCCTCGCGGCGGTTCATCGGGCGCGGCGGGTCATGGATTGCAGCAGCGAAATCGCGAAGACCGATCAAAAAAACTGTAGGGCTGGTCCACGGTGCGGTGGCTCAGGGCGGTGGCTCAGGCCGCTGGCCAGTGGCGCGCCAGCTGCTGCTGCCACTGCTGGGCCAGGGCCGCGGCACTCGGGGGCTGCAGCGGCGGCAGCTGGGCCAGCACCGGCGCGCCGCCCAGCTGCGCGAGGGTGCGGGGGTTGTCGGCGTGGGGCGGCCCGTTCAGCACCAGCCCGAGCACGGGGATGCTGCGCCGTTCCAGGGCTTCCAGCGACAGCAGGGTGTGGTTGAGGGTGCCCAGGCCGCTGCGCGCCACCAGCAGTACCGGCAGTCCCCAGCGCTGCAGTTGCTGAATCTGCAGCCAGTCGCGCCGCAGGGGCACCAGCAGGCCCCCGGCCGTCTCCACCACCAGGGGGCCCTCCAGTGCCGGCAGGGCGAGGCGCTCCCGATCGATGGTCACGCCATCGCGCTCGGCGGCCCAGTGGGGGGAGAGGGGATCGCTCAGGCGGTAGGCCTCCGGCAGCAGGCGATCCGGCGGCAGATCGAGCAGCCGCTGCACGGTCTGGCGGTCGCCGCCCCCCTCCAGACCGCTCTGCACCGGTTTCCAGTAGTGGGCCCCGAGCCCCTGCACCAGCCAGGCGCTCACCAGGGTCTTGCCCACATCGGTGTCGGTGCCGCACACCACCAGCCGCCGGGGCAGGCCTAGGGCAGGCGTTGTCCCACCAGCAGCAGCACCTCCCATGTGACCCCGTCGTCGCTCGGCCAATGCTGCAACAGCCGCCGCAATTGAACGCCCGGCAGGCGCGGTGCCGGGGTGGTCAGGGCTCCGATCGCCTGCAGCGAGCCGAGAAAGCGGCGACCGTCGCGGTGGCGCTGGCTGAAGCGCAGCAGCTGCCGGTGGCGCAGGGTCAGCGCCTCCTCGGCCACCGCCGCCAGGGCGGCGGCCTCGGGCAGGGGCAGGCCCGTGAAGGGCACCCCTGCTGCGCGGGCCGCGCGGTGCCACTGGGGGAAGCTGTCCGCCGTCGGCACCGCCAGGGCCAGCCAACCCCCGGGGGCCAGGGCCTGGCACCACTGCCGCAGCGCTGTGGCCGGCTCGGCCAGCCACTGCAGGGCGAAGCTGGAGCCCAGCAGGCTGGCCCCTCCCAGCTGCTTGGGTAGCCCTCGGTTCAGATCCCACTGGCAGTGCCCGTGCTGGTTGGCGAGGCTGTTGTGGGCCAGCAGCTCCGGACAGAGGTCGAGCTGCAGCACCGGGCGCTCCAAGCCCTGCTGCTGCAGCGCTTCCCCCAGCAGGCCGGTGCCGGCCCCTAGGTCGGCGGCCGGCCCGGGCGGCAGGGGTAGAGGGGCGCAGAGGTGTGCCAGCCGCCAGGCCACGGCCCGCTGCAGGCCCGCTTGCTGGTGGTAGTCGGCGGCCCGGCGCCCGAAACCCACCCGCACCGCGGTACTGCTCGGGGCCGGCTGCGGCGTCAGAGGGCGTCGATCCACGTGATCACATCGCGCACCAGCGGTGTGCCCAGCAGGCAGTGGCCCGCCTCCGGGTAGGTGAGCACCTGGGCCCCGGGGCGCTCCTGCCGTAGCAGGGCCCGGGCCTCCGGCCCCACGATCCGGTCGGCCCCCGCCTCCACGATCAGGCAGGGCGTGGCCGCAGGCAGGGCTTCCGGCAGGCCGCGGCGACTGGCCAGAAAGGAGAGGTCGGCCAACAGCTGCTGGCGTCCCTGCTGGCTCAGCGGGGCGTCGAGGATTGTGCTGGGCAGTTGCTCCAGGGTCTGGGGCGCGGCGGCCTCCGTCAGGAATTGGTGCAGCATCGTCGCGGCTTCCTCACCGGCCAGGGCCTGGCGCATACCCCCCAGGGCCGTCTCCAGCCGCCGGCCTTCCCGGCCATCGGGCAGGAAGCGGCCGAAGCTGGCCAGCAACACCACCGCATCCGCCTCGGCGAGCACGTCGTCGGGCAGCAGGTGCGGCCCCAGGGAGTGGGCGATCACCACCCGGCGGGGCTTTCCCCCGGCGCCGGCATCTGCGCCAGCCCCTAGGCCTGCCCCGAGGCTGGGATCCCAGGCGGCGGCCCGGGCCGGCTGGCTGCCGTAGCCCCGGTCGGGGGTGATCCAGTGCCAGCCGAGGGCCTGGGCCGCGGCGGCGAACGGCTCCCATCCCCGGCTGTCGCCGGCCCAGCCGTGCATGGCGATCACCTGGGTGGGGGGGCGCTCGGTCATCCGGTGCGGTGCGCAGGGTGGGGGGATCAGGGGAGGGTGCTGAGGGGAAGGGCCGCGGGCGAGCCGAGGGCCTCGAGCAACCGCTCCAGGCTGCCGCTGGGTAGATCGTGGCGCAGCACCAGCCGCAGCCGGGCTGCCCCCTCCGGCACCGTCGGCGGGCGGATGGCCACCACCAGCAGCCCCGCCTGCTCCAACCGCTGCTGCAGGGCCAGGCTGCGCCCATCGTCGCCCACCTGCAGCGAGAGCACGGGCCCCCTCCCCGGGGGCCGCGGCCAGCCCGCCGCCTCCAGCCGATCCCGCCAGCGGCCGGCCCGCGCCAGCAGCGCGGCTCCCGGGTGTCCGCCAGCGGCCTCGGCCTCTTGCAGCAGCTGGAGGGCGGCCAGGGCGCCCGCCGCCAGGGGCGGCGCCAGGGCCGTGGTGTAGCGGAAGGGGCCACTGCTCTGCAGCAGCCAGTCCCCCACCAGGGCGTCGCCGGCGAGGAAGGCGCCGCCGCTGCCGAAGGCCTTGCCGAAGGTGCCGCTGATCAGGGCGATGCTGGGTTCGCCATGGCCCAGGCCGCGGCCGCCGCGCCCCAACACCCCGAGGGCATGGGCCTCATCGAGCAGAAGGGCGGCGCCGTGGCGCGCGCACAGCGCCGCCAGGGCTGGCATCTCCGGACTGGTGCCCTCCATCGAAAACAGGCTCTCGCTGAGCACCAGCAACCGCCGCTGTGGCGTCGTCCGCCTGGCGGCCTGCAGCCGCCTGTCCAGAGCGGCGAGGTCGTTGTGGGCGAAGCGCTGCAGCCGGGCACCGCTGGCGCGCACGCCGGTAAGGAGCGAGGCGTGGATCAGCCGGTCGGCCAGCACCAGGGTGTGGCGATCGGCCAGGGCGCTCACTGCGGCCAGGTTGGCCTGGAAGCCGCTGGGAAAGAGCAGCACCCGCTCCCGCCCGAGCCACTGGGCCAGGGCGGATTCCAGGGCGTGATGGACCGGCCGGCTGCCGCTCACCAGCCGCGAGGCGCCGGCGCCGGTGCCCTCGCGGGCCGCAGCAGCCTGGGCGGCACCCACCACGGCGGGGTGCCGGCTCAGGCCCAGGTAGTCGTTGCTGGCCAGATCCAGCAGGGGTTGGGGCGTTCCCGCGGCCGAGCGGTCGTCCATCGCCATCAGGCTCGCCGCCTCGGGGCCGGGCTGCAGCCGCCGCAACCGGCGCCGGCGGCTGGCCGGGATGGCCGCCAGCTGCCGATTGAGGGCGTCACGCCAGTGGCCGTCTGCGGGGTGGTCTGGAGGCATGGCCAGGCGGCAGATCCCGAGCGGGACGCGTTCAAGCGTGCTGAGCTCCTCTCAGGTTGTCAGGCCGGGGCGTGTGAGATCGGTTCCGCCAGGCGACCTGGTTTGTGCGTTGCCGCCAACGGCCGCTGCCCCCGGTCGTGGCTGACCAGCCGTGGGCGGGGAGGGGGGCGAAACAGCCATGACCGCGATGGGCAACACCCTGTTGCACAAACCGAGTTGCACGCCACCGGTTCTGCACAAAGCCCCGTTGCCCAGCGCCCTCGTGCACACCACCAGTGCTGCACCACAGCCTGTGGCACAACTCGCAGGTGTCCGAATCTCTGGGTGTTCGGGTGGCTCCGGCCCACCGGGAGGCCCATCCACAGGCCGGGGGGCGGCGGCGATGAGACGTCCTGGGCACTGATGACGTGGCACTGATGCCATCCCCCTTCCTCGCCCGCGCTGCAGCGCGTTCAACGCCGTGTTGCCCATTCCCGATCGCTCCCTCACACCCTGGGCCGCATCGCTCGAGCCCCCACCTCCCTCCTGGGGCCGGCGGCATGTGGGGGTGCGGCTGGACGCCGAGCTGGAGGCAAGCCTGCAGACGGTCGCGCGTCAGGCCGGGTGCAGCCTCAGCGCCTGTGTGCGCCAGGCGCTGCGCCTTTACCTCCGCCAGTTCCGCGATGGTGAGGAGACCCGCCGGCAGTCGCAGTTGGTGGCGCGGCTGGAGGCTCCCGATGCCCAAGCCGCTGTGCTGCCTGCCTGGAGCGACTGGACGTGACCGCCCCCCTGCTGCTCGCTCGGGGGATGGTGGTGGAGCTCGCCAACCCCAGCAGCTCGGGACGACCGCAGCGGCGCTTGGCGGTGGTTTTGCAGGCCGATCGCTGGCTCCAGCACCATCCCACGCTCACCTGCTGCCCGCTCACCCGCAGGCTGGTGGCGGCGCCGCTGCTGCGACCGGCGCTCCAACCCTCCGGGGGCAATGGCCTGCCGGGGCCGGTGCAGTGCATGGCCGACAAGCTGTTCACTCCTGCCCGTTGCCAAGTGCGCCGGGTGTTGGGAACCCTCGATGGTCGGGATCTGGCCCGGGTGGAGCTGGCGCTGCGCCAGTGGCTGGAGCTGGCCTGAGCGCTCACCCGCGCCGCCCATAGGATGGCCCCATGACCCCAGCCGCCCTCAGCACGCCCGATCAGGCGCTGGATCTGGCCACGCTCTTCCCCTTCCCCCTCGACGGCTTCCAGCTCGAGGCGATCGATGCCCTCAACCAGGGCCACTCGGTGGTGGTGAGTGCCCCCACCGGCAGCGGCAAGACGCTGGTGGGCGAGTACGCCATCCATCGCGCCCTGGCCCATGGGCGCAAGGTGTTCTACACAACGCCGCTCAAGGCGCTCTCCAACCAGAAGCTGCGCGACTTCCGCGAGCAGTTCGGCCACGAGCGCGTGGGCCTGCTCACCGGTGATCTCAGCCTCAACCGCGAAGCCCAGGTGGTGGTGATGACCACCGAGATCTTTCGCAACATGCTCTACGCGGAGATCGACCACCCCGATAACGACCCTCTCGAAGGTGTGGAGGCGGTGGTGCTTGATGAGTGCCACTACATGAACGACTCCCAGCGCGGCACTGTGTGGGAGGAGTCGATCATTCACTGCCCGTCGTCGATCCAGCTGGTGGCCCTCTCAGCCACGGTGGCCAATGCCGGCCAGCTCACCGACTGGATCGAAGCCGTGCACGGCCCCACCCGGCTGGTGCACAGCGACCACCGGCCCGTGCCCCTGGCCTTCAGCTTCTGCAGTGCCAAGGGGCTCCATCCCCTGCTCAACGAGGCCGGCACCGACCTGCACCCCAACGCCAAGGTGTGGCGTGCCCCCAAGGGCAACCGCCGCAAGGGCCCGAAAGTGCCCAAGCCGCCCCAGCCCGCAGCTCCGCCCCTGGGCTTTGTGGTGGCCCAGATGGCCGAGCGCGACATGCTGCCGGCGATCTATTTCATCTTCAGTCGCCGCGGCTGCGACAAGGGTGTGCGCGACCTGGGCAAGCTCTGCCTGGTGACGCCCGACGAGCAGGAGCGCATCCGCGCCCGCCTGGAGACCTTCGTGGCCGCCAGCCCTGAAGCGGTGCGTGAGGGCCACGACGAGCCCCTGCTGCGCGGCATCGCCTCCCACCACGCCGGCGTGTTGCCCGCCTGGAAGGAGCTGATCGAGGAGCTGTTCCAGCAGGGGCTGATCAAGGTGGTGTTCGCCACCGAAACCCTGGCGGCCGGCATCAACATGCCGGCCCGCAGCACGGTGATCTCGGCGCTCTCCAAGCGAACCGAGCGCGGCCACCGGCCGCTGATGGGCAGTGAGTTCCTGCAGATGGCAGGCCGCGCCGGCCGTCGGGGGCTCGACTCCCAGGGCTACGTGGTCACGGTGCAGAGCCGCTTCGAGGGGGTGCGGGAGGCGGGTCAGCTGGCCACCGCGCCCGCCGATCCGCTGGTGAGTCAGTTCACCCCCAGCTACGGCATGGTGCTGAACCTGCTGCAGCGCTACGACCTCGCCAAGGCGAAGGAGCTGGTGGAGCGCAGCTTCGGCCGCTACCTGGCCACCCTGGATCTTGTCGACGACCAGGCCCGCATCGCCGAGCTCGAACAGCATCTGCAGAGCCTGGAGCGTGGTGCCGATGCCGCCCCCTGGGAGGACCTCGAGGACTACGAGAAACGGCGCGGTCGCCTGCGGGAGGAGCGCCGGCTGCTGCGCACCCTGCAGCACCAGGCCGAGGAGACCCTCGCCCACGAGCTCACCCTGGCCCTGCAGTTCGCCAGCGAGGGCACCCTGGTGAGCCTCAAGGCTCCGCCGCTGCAGGGCCGCGTCACCCCGGCCGTGATCGTGGCCAAGGTGCCCGGTCCAGGGCAGTTCCCGCTGTTGCTCTGCCTCACCGACGCCAACCTCTGGACCCTGGTGCCCTGCAGTGCCGTGGTGAGTCTGCACGCCGAACTCAGCTGCTTGCAGGTGAGCCAGATCGATCCGCCGGAGCTGCAGCGCCTCGGCGAGCATCACCACGGGGATGACCGGAGCGCGGGGCTGGCCCTTGCGGTGGCCTCCATCGCCCGCCGCCACGACATGGCCACTCCCCAGTACGACCTGGCCGCCGAGGTTCAGGCCCAGGCCCGTCTGGTGCAGCAACTGGAGGAGGAACTCGAACGCCATCCGGCCCATCGCCGCGACGACCGCCGCCAGCTCAGCAAGCGGCGGCGCCGCATCGAGGAGCTGGCGGCCGAACTGGAGGAGCTGCGGCGGCTGCTGCATTTCCGCTCCAACCGCCACTGGGACACCTTCCTGGCCCTCATCGAGGTGCTGCGCCATTTCGGTGCCCTCGCTGGCGCCGATGGTCTCGAGCCCACCGAGGTGGGCCGCACCGTCGCCGCCCTGCGCGGCGACAACGAGCTCTGGCTGGGGCTGGCGCTGATGAGCGGTCACCTCGACGATCTCCACCCGGCCGAGCTCGCCGCCGTGCTGGAGGCGATCTCCACCGAGGTGAACCGCCCTGATCTGTGGTGCGGCTGGCCGCCGCCGCCGGCGGTGGAGGAGGCCCTGCACGATCTGCGCGGCCTGCGCCGCGAGCTGGGGCGCCAGCAGGAGCGGGCCCATGTGGCGTTTCCGATCTGGTGGGAGCTGGAGCTCACAGGCCTGGTGGAGGCCTGGGCCCGTGGCACCGGCTGGAGCGAGCTGATCGCCAACACCTCGCTGGATGAGGGCGATGTGGTGCGCATCATGCGTCGCACCGTCGACCTCCTGGCCCAGATCCCCTACGCCGAAGCCGTGAGCCAGCAGCTGCGCGACAACGCCCGCCGCGCCCTGCGGGCGATCAACCGCTTCCCGGTGTGCGAGCTGGAGGATCTCGTGCCCCCTTCTGCCGACGTGCTTCCGGAACCGCCGGCCTTCGCCAGCCCCCACAGCGACCTGCCATGAGGCTGGAGCAGCGGCGGCTCTCCCGGGTGGCGCTTGATCCGCCGGCCAGCCCCGAGCGGCTGGCCGCGTTTCTCTCCCGTCCCATCCGGCCCCTGCGGGGGCTGCTGCACCCCGACCGTCTGCACCAGGCCGCCCCCCATCACTACGACTACGTGTCGCGCCCTTATGGCGTGGCCGGCTGGACCCTGCAGCCCCATGTGCGCCTGGAGGCGCGCTGGCAGGAGGGGGTCTTGCATCTGCGCCAGCTGGAGAGCAGGGTGGAAGGCCTGGGAGAATGGCAGGAGCGGCTGCAGTTCGGCCTCGAGGCCTGGCTGAGGCCCAGGGAGCTGGAGCCGGGAGCGGTCGAGAGCGGCGTGGCGCTGGAGGCCGAAGCCCTGGTGTGGGCCGAGCTGCCGGCGGCGGCGGCCGTGGTGGCCGGCCCTGTTCTCAATCTGGGTCTGCAGCAGCTGCTCGATCGCCTCGAGCGTCGCTGCCACCAAGGCCTGCGCCGGCGGGCTGAGGCCTGGCTGGTGCGAGGGCACGCCTCAGAATGATTTAGATCCGCGATCCTGACGCGCCATGAGTGTCTCCGCTGTGATGGCACCACCGTCAGAGGCACCGCCGCTCTACGCCCCGCCGAGGCTGCGCGACGGCCCCGAGCTGGAGCGCGCCACTCGATCGGTCACGGTCTCACTGCCGGCCCTGCAGCGCCGGCGTCTGCGTTTCCTCCTGGCAGCTTTCACCCTGGCCCGCACTGGTATCCTGGGGATTCGGTGGGCAGTGGCCCCCGACGCCCTGCGGGCCATCGCCGTCCTTGCCGATCGGACCTGGGACGAGGTGGCCGCCCTGCCTCCAGGGAAACCCCACCCGGTGGCTCTGCTCAACAGCGATCGGCGGCGCGTGCTCAAGGGCTACACGGCTCTCTAGGAAAGCGACAAGCCGGTGATCAACATGCGGCATGGCGAAGACGATGGGATGATGGACGTGTTCCATCCCGACCTGCTGCTGCCTGAGCTGCAGCAGCAGATCTTCAGTGCTCTGCAAGAAGCGCTGGTGCGCGATCTAGCCCGCGTGGCGTTCGGCAAGACCCTTGAGGTGTCCTGCCGAAATCTCTATGTGAGTCGCGGCGTCCACCATACCCGCTTCTTCCACTGTCACGGACCTGGTGTCAAGGTGAAGACCTTCGTGTATCTCACGCCGGTGCATTCTCTCGATGATGGACCCTATTGCTACATTCCCGGCTCTCACCGGAACCTGATGCTGCGTTGGCGGAATCAGATGTTCAACAGCAGGTACGGCCTTCACAGGCACGAATACCGCCAAGTGGGTCGCCAGGTGGGTCTTCCGATCCTTGGTGAACCGGGTGACATGGTGATCTCCGCCCAGCATGGCGCCCATCGCGGCCATCCTCAGGTGCCGTCGGCGCACCGCGCCGTGCTTGTGAATGTGTTCAAGCCACGCCCAGCTCGCTGAATAGACCACTATTGCAGACGCCTGGACTATGAGTATAAGGGTCTCATGACCCTGTTGACCCTTATGTTCGTGGCTGCGACAACTGTACCCGTTCACGGTGTGAGACGGCCAGCCGCGCCAGTGAGCCTCTGATCGCCCCATAGGGACTCCAATTGAATCGCCGCCTTGGCGGCTGTCCTCAGCGACGACGGCATCACGCCACCAGATCCTATTAGAAGTCATCCCGAGTGTTGTTCCGCCGCTGGCTCCCGCCACCCCAGCAGCCTGAGCAGGCCCTTGCTGTTATGAGCAAGGGTGGCGATGCCCTCTGTGATCGACCAGATCCCATCGAGCCGCAGGGCATTGATCGCCAGGCTGCGGAGGGTGGCCAGGATCTGGACGCCATTTTCTTCGCGGTAGCGGTGGGTGTCTTCTCGCAGCGGCACGTCAAGTACCCAGTGCCAGCTGTTCTCGATCGACCAGCGCTGGCGCGCATGGCGCAGCAGGGCATCGGCTCCAGTCCGCAAACTTGTGACGTAGCGGCGGGTCTCGTCGGTCGGCTTGCCCTCGCGGAAGCCATGGCTGCGCACGGCGATGATCGTGGCGCTGCCCGGCCACTGCTCCACCACCCACTCCGACGCCGGCATCGCCCGCAGGGTCCAGGTGATGTCACGCCCCCGTTTCACCTCCCGTTTGCTCGTCTGCCAGGGCACACGCCGGCCGTAGGTGAGCCGGTTGTGAATCGGCCGAAACCCCTTGCTGCGGCTGTGTTTGACGGCGATCAGGAAGTCGTCGCCCCGCTGGGCGAGGTAGAGGAAAACGGGCGGTTGGCATGCAGCGCGCCGGCCTGCACCAGCACACCCTCCAACTCCACCGCCTCCAGCAGCTGGCGCAGCGCCTGGACTTCGCCATTGGCATCGGTGGCGTAGGTGGTCTGGGCGATCGCCACACCCAGGCTCTGGGAGTGGAGACCCTCCTGAGCGATGAAACGCGCTGCGCTAGAAGGGGTCTCGTCGATGGAGCCCCGCAGCGTCTTGCCGTCACACACCAGGGTGTCGAGCTCTGCTGCCGCACCGGGCTGAGCCGCCATCCAGTCGCGCAGCAGGGTTTCAAAGCCCGTCACAACCAGCTGGGCCAGCAGCAGCCGGAAGGTCGAATCCGACGGCGACTTGCCGAAATCAGTGTCCAGACGCTCAACGAGCTTCTGGCGGTGCCGCTTGGCAAAGCGCTCCATCCCCACCAGCGAGCCCTGGCCGCTCAGGATGGCCAGGATCGCCACCAGCAGCATCCACCACTGGCGAAAGCGGATGCACCGGCGCATCCGGGAGTGCCTGGAGAAAACTGATCAGATCGCCTGCAGCAGCAGGCGTGGCGGCGGGCCCAAAGGCCAAGGGGCAGAAGCGGGTCCCGCGCAAGACACCGTAGGCGTCGCAACCCTGCCAGAGCTATTGGGACAGATTTCTAATACGCCCTGGCACCAGACCTGCAAGGGCAAGCAATAGTACTACCGCTGCGCGGAAGGCTTCGCTTACGGGATTAAGGTCCACATCGGCGTGGATAGCGAGAGCGGTCTCATCCACTCAGTGGAAACAACGGCTGCCAATGTGCATGACCTCCCCCCAGGCCCTGATCTCCTGCACGGCGAGGATGACCTGGTGAGAAAGCACAACTAAACGTCTAATCCGCGTCGAAAGTGGTCATTCGAACAAATCTTGCCTCTAGGTTCTCTTTGAGAGGTCGTTGCCCAGAGCAACCCTAGCCGTTGCTCCCTCCGAAGTAGTTGCCTAGGATCTACCTGATATAGCAGTGTTACTTGCTCAGTGATCCGGCGATGGAGGATGACCTAATCGAGGTACAATCCACGTGCCAATTTGTGGGAATCGGCATGCTCACCGAACGAATCCAGGATGAGATCACGATCCTGCCGTTCCGGCTTCTGCTGGAGAAGAACAACTTGGGGCAGTAGATCTTTCAAACCACCAAAGTTCACCTCAGGGACGGGATAATGACCACGAAGCAGGGCAGGATCATCGATGCCACCTTGATCGCTGTCGATCTTATCTTTGCTAGAATCATCTACTTTATCCAGGGTTTCCATGGGGAGATGGCCTTATAGACCTCATTAAGCTAGATGTAATTGTTTGGACGTTTGGGAACTGACTTTTTCCAACCATCTGTTGAATTCTTGTATCCAAGCTTAAATTTAGGACGCATCGCGACAGTTGTCGCTTCATTGCACAACAGCAATTCTACTGAGTCCGTGCTTACGAGTGCAGTTAGGGAATCCGCTTTGCCTGCCCTTTCTACTGTGGTTAGATTTGAATTGCGGAAAATCCGGCCAAAAACCGAATTGTACCTTGCAGGGCCAAAAGTATTTTGCACGGTTGATCTGTCGTGGGAAAGGTCAGTAAAATCTATGCCTTGACACTGTTCGGATAATAATTTAAAGAAGGTACAGCGAGGTTGGGCAATAAAGAACGCATTTGTGATCCATGGTTTGCTTGATCGAATGAAAAGCAGGCTTGTCTTCCTGTTCAATGCTTCAAGGACAGCAGGTCTAAATCCGGGTTGAGGAACCAAGTCACAATCAAGCCAGATACATCCTTTGCTTGATGCAAATGCTAATCTGAAGACATCCGCCTCAACCGCATAGTGAAATGCTGTTTCAAACGATCGCAAAAACAGCGGATTGTTATTACGAATCCACTCCCAAGCAGTTTGCTTGTTAAAGCGCTGTATTGGACATAGACCGCTTAACTTTAGCAACCCATCCCAGTGCTCCGATAGCCTATTTACATCGTCTGGAGGATCTCCTTGACTCCAATACTGAATAGGCTGAACATCGTCTTTGCTATATGAAATCAAGGCGGCTTCCTTGTCATTCCGGTTGGCACTTCTCGAAGTCAAAGACCAGGCATTGAAAAGAGCACTATTTCTTGACTTTGCTTTTAGAAGGTTTTCATAATGCCTAAGCAGTGATTTAATCTTATGACTCCCTGGGAACATCCGCCTCGCTCTCCCAATATATTCATGCGCCTCACTCATGCGATTCGCCCTAACGAGATCGCCGACAATGTTTATGTATAGGCGTCTTTGCCTTGGGTGAATGCTGACTGCTTGCTTGAGTGTGTGAATTGAATCATCAACTAATCCAAAAGAGCGATAGCATTCGCTCGCCATGAACATGAGTTCAAGGTCATTTGGGCATTTCTCCAGACCTTTGAGGATGCAATGAAGAGCTTCAGAATGACGCTCAATCGTTAGAAGATCCTGGGCAGACTGTAAATAGCCACTCGATAAACTAGGTCGAAGTGACCGTAGTCGTAGTCCCGAGTCAAGCGCCTCTTCGAATTTTCCCAGTAATCTATATAATCGTATTACTTCTAATAGTGCGGTCACATTGTTGGAGTGAGTACTTAGTAATGAGGATATCTCCAATAGTGCTTTTCCTGAGTCTCCTTCGCATATAAGGCTCTCAATTATTTCTATTTTTTGAAATATCTTTCGGTGTGCCATGAGAGTGGTATCTTGCTTTTCCTAGCCTAGCACCATGCCGACTTGCAGCTTCAAGCAAAGGATTGATCGACTGTTGTTGGATTCTAAAGGGTAGCAGAAGAGTGCAGTGCTAACTATTTAAGTTTTTCAGTGCAAGTTATTTACACTATAGCTTGAGCTAGCTGTGGGGGATGCCGTTGGCACCTTGCATACTACGTTGACAAATCTGTCTGGGAGATTTCCGCGCTGACTTGCCCTGTTATCGTTTGCTGATCTCTATGGCTGATCAGATTCTGATGTTGTTGAGAATAATCTGATTTCGTAGTATCCGCCTAGCCTTGAGCTTAATGCGGCCACTGACTTTCATCGCCAGATCGATCGTGCTGATGTTAAAACCTAGTGAATGAGCTAATTGGATGATCTTTTCGTCATCATCTATTGATGCAATCTGGCCCGCCAGCTCGGGGTTATGACGGATGTGCTGGATGAAGCGCTGAATTTCGAAGTCTGGCTTTTCCATTGATTTGGACCTCTGTTTAACAGCTACATCATAGCGCCCGTCTGCCAGAAGAACTCTTTTCCAGGGATAGTTTGGATTGCGGCTGAGATCGTAATCATCTGATACAAAGTTAATGAGACCTGGCACGTCTAGCTGATCAAGACTATGAACATAAAGCTTACCCTTGTCTTTGAAAAACTCTTGAGCTTCATAGTGATAGGCCGCGAAATCATCCTTCCATGTCTTTACGAGTTCATCAACGTCTCGAATTCCGCGTCGACGCATCTCAATCTCAGCATATCTTCCGGAATTGTGCCTTAGGCGGGAGTTGATCCAGCCGTCAACTTCTCTTGTCGTGAGGATAAAGTAAGTGTCTGGACGCCTGTCGTAAAGCTCTCTGTATCGCCTCCAGATATATATTCCTAGATTGTGGTTCTCTAGATCTTGATAAAGATCAGCGTTCATTCCAAAAAACGGATCGCTGTCTGCCTGAAGGTTCTTAAAGATTAGAAGAGAAGCCTCGACTCCTTTTGTCTTGTAATTGTTCTGCCGAAAGAAATGTGCTAATGAAGTCGTTCCGGTTTTGTTGAAACCGATTTGAACCACCTTTGGCTTGCGGGACTGTTGGAATGGCCTAAGGAAGCTTTTCATCGCTAATGTGTTGGGATTATGAAGGGAGTACTATTTATCTTATGATGTTGTGCAACAGGGAATAATGTCGTCGCGTGCTGGGGGCGCTTGCCATCAAGCTCATGGCATCAATGCAGGCAACTTAGCTGTGGCTCTCGTCTTGGAGGGATTTCGGAGCCACAGCCAAACTACATGCTACCTGAAGATTGTACTGTATCAATCCCCCCACTGTCAGGAAAGAAGTCCGCTCGGTCTGAACCGTCCATCTGGGGGCTCAACCGACGACGACCATGATGAGCACGCCCTATGACACCGCCCTGCGGGAGCAGATTCGCCAGCGCATGAGC
>Ga0194130_10006151_pt1 | contig 14046 bp, 14 predicted proteins | sample TA2KigsurfametaG_FD_160084 | JGI IMG/M metagenome (GOLD analysis project Ga0194130, IMG submission 160084) | Freshwater microbial communities from Lake Tanganyika, Tanzania - TA2015050 Kigoma 12 surface | ecosystem: Environmental > Aquatic > Freshwater > Lake | place: Tanzania: Lake Tanganyika... | reverse complement strand
ATCCTGGGTACCGATAATGGTAACGACGTCGGCGATCATGTGGCCACGCGACATCTCATCGAGCGCTTGCAAGTGGGCAAAGCCAGGAGCCCTCAACTTGACCCTAAAGGGTTTATTTGCACCATCAGACACGATGAAGACACCAAACTCGCCCTTAGGATGCTCGACCGCAGCATAAACTTCACCAGGCGGCACATGCATCCCTTCGGTGAATAATTTGAAGTGATGGATTAAATCTTCCATATTCGACTTCATATTCACGCGACTTGGCGGTGCAACTTTTCTATTACCGCTGATCACCGGGCCGGGGTGATTACGCAACCACTCGATGCACTGCTTAATGATCTTATTCGATTCACGCATCTCAGCAACACGGACGAGATAGCGATCGTAAGAATCACCGTTACGACCCACAGGAATATCAAAATCAACCAGGTCGTAGACCTCGTAGGGCTGCTTTTTGCGCAAATCCCATGCCACACCAGAACCACGCAACATCGCACCCGTAAAACCCAGGGCTTTTGCGCGATCGGGATCGACCACACCGATACCTACTAAACGCTGCTTCCAAATTCGGTTGTCGGTGAGCAAGGTTTCGTATTCGTCAACACAACCCGGGAATCGATTGGTAAACGCCTCGAGGAAATCGAGCACAGAACCCTGTCTTGCCTGATTCATGTCTTTGATAGCCGATTCGTTACGCACTTTGGAGGCGCGATACTGCGGCATCTGATCAGGTAAGTCGCGATACACACCGCCTGGCCGGTAATAGGCTGCATGCATACGTGCACCTGATACAGCCTCGTAGGCGTCCATCAAATCTTCACGTTCGCGGAAAGCATAAAGAAGCACCGCCATCGCACCCACGTCGAGTGCGTGCGCGCCAAGCCACAGCAGGTGATTCATGATCCGTGTGACTTCATCGAACATCACCCGAATGTATTGCGCTCTTAAGGGGACTTCGATGCCGAGCAGTTTTTCAATCGCCATGACATAAGCGTGCTCATTACACATCATCGACACATAGTCGAGACGATCCATGTAGGGCACGCTTTGCAAATAGGTGCGCGTTTCGGCGAGCTTCTCGGTGGCACGATGGAGCAGACCAATATGTGGATCGGCCCGTTGAACAACCTCGCCATCAAGTTCAAGCACAAGCCGCAAGACGCCGTGCGCCGCCGGATGCTGGGGCCCGAAATTGAGCGTGTAATTTTTGATAACTGCCATGCTCAGTTCCTACCTACGCCGTAGCCATCTTCGCGAACGACGCGCGGCACATTTTCTCTAGGCTCAATCGATACGGGCTGATAAATCACTCGTTGCTGTTCTGGGTCGTAGCGCATTTCGACATAGCCAGAAACTGGGAAATCTTTGCGGAAGGGATGTCCCACAAAACCGTAGTCGGTCAGGATGCGGCGCAAATCGTTATGGCCTTCAAAAACGATACCGTACAGATCAAACGCTTCGCGCTCGTACCAACCCGCCACTGGCCACACCGTCGTGAGGCTTGGGACAACCGGGAAATCATCGTCTGGGGCAAAAACCTTAAGCCTCAAGCGCAAGTTATTTTGAACTGAGAGCAAATGACAAACCGAGGCAAAGCGAAGCCCTTCGTTAACCGAATTGCCAAAGTTCATGTAGTCAACACCGCAAAGATCGATCAAGGTATCGAAGCAAAGCTCGGAGTCATCACGCAATTGCGTGGCTACTGCGAGCAACGCTGCGCTTGAAACAGTGATGCTGATCTCCCCCCGATCCACGATCAGCCCGCGCAAGCGCCCCTCGAAAAGCGCTTCGAGCCTTGTCTTTAATGCATCTAAGGAAGGACTACTCATGCCAGTCTTGACCTCTCGCTAGCGCGCAATGGTATGGGTGCGCCTGATTTTGTTTTGCAACTGAATCACACCGTAAAGCAAAGCTTCAGCGGTCGGCGGACAACCTGGAACGTAAACGTCCACCGGCACAATCCGGTCACAACCGCGAACCACCGAATAGGAGTAGTGATAATAACCACCACCATTGGCGCATGAGCCCATCGAGATAACCCATCGGGGCTCAGCCATTTGGTCATAGACCTTCCGCAAAGCGGGTGCCATCTTGTTACACAAGGTTCCTGCCACAATCATCACATCGGAATGCCGAGGGCTGGCGCGAAACATCACGCCAAAGCGGTCCATGTCATAGCGGGATGCAGCCGCGTGCATCATTTCAACCGCACAACAAGCCAAACCAAACGTCATCGGCCACATCGAGCCCGTTCGAGTCCAGTTAATGACTTTATCGAGTTGGGTTGTTACAAAGCCTTCGCCCAGCGCGCCGTCAATGCCCATGGCGATTCACCTTTTCACTACGCATGTTGCTTTCCATGATTGGTCCTCAGGACCAATCTCCCCTTGTTGCGGTACGCACTCAATCCCAGTCGAGCGCGCCCTTTTTCCACTCGTAAATAAAACCAACAACCAAAATCCCGAGAAAAATCATGACCGACCAGAATCCCACCAATCCTATTTCCTGATAAGCAGCGGCCCAGGGAAACAAGAAGGCAATTTCGAGGTCGAACAGGATGAAAAGAATAGCAACGAGGTAGTAACGCACATCAAACTTAATACGAGCGTCCTCGAAAGCATCAAAACCGCATTCGTAGGGAGAAAGCTTTTCAGCATTGGGACGCGATGGGCCTAGTAACTTTCCGAGCACAATGGGGCCAATGCCCACAAGCGAGCCGACCAAGATAAACAAGATCACCGGCAGATACTGGCTCAAGTCCATATTTGACGCTTCTTCCCTGTTGAGTACTGCATTAATTGCGTACTACGCATTGAGTACTGATTATTGTGGTGCCGACGGCGAGACTCGAACTCGCACAGCTTTCGCCACTACCCCCTCAAGATAGCGTGTCTACCAATTTCACCACGTCGGCTTTCGGCTCGCATTCTACTTGGTTTTTTCGCTTGTAGGCACCGGCACACTGTTTGTAGGCGCTGGCGAATTGTTTGGGGTATTCGCAGGAGCCACCGGCACTTGCTGGCTGGCTGCCGGGTTGCCTTGAGCAGGCGCCGGTGATTGGGACGGTGATTGGCCAGGAATTTGCGAGCTTGGTCCTTGCTCCATCACACTTTTTGGCATTTGTGCGCCTCGACTTGCCGTATTGCCCATGTAAGCAAGGCCAAGGGTTGCAATGAAAAAAACCGTGGCAGCGATAGCCGTTACACGACTGAGAAAATTCGCTGAACCGGTAGCGCCAAATAAGCTACCACTTGCGCCACCACCCGAAGAGCCAAAGGCTGCACCCATATCGGCGCCTTTACCTTGTTGAATCAAGACGAGCACAATGACCGCAAGCGCACAAAGCACTTGCACCACCAATAACAAAGAACTCAACCAAGCCATGCTTAATTTCCTTTAGGTACGGGCGCAATGATACGTTGAACTGCAGCCTCGCCAATGGCCAGGAAATTCGTCGCTTGTAAGGCTGCCCCACCCACCAGCGCGCCGTCGATATCTGGCATTGTAAAGAGAGCCTGGGCGTTTGCGGCGTTGACAGATCCGCCGTAAAGAATTCTGATGCTTGATCCCGGCCAATTTAACTGATTAAGACGCTGACGGATGAAAGCGTGGACAAGCTGTGCATCCTCAGGCTTTGCGCTTTTGCCAGTGCCAATTGCCCAAACCGGCTCATAGGCGATCACAAGCTGCGATGCCAACGCTTGACCCGACAAAGCTTGATTCGAGCCAAGCTTGTGCAACGCTACATGAGTCGTATCAGACTCAAATGTCGGTGATCCGTCCTCGGAGAGCTCGAGCCGAAGGTTTGCGAGGACCTCCAGTTGATTGGTGATTACCGCTTCGGTTTGACCTTGAAGCCGCGCTTGCTCAGACTCGCCCACACAAAATACCGCCTGCAAACCAGCGCCGATGGCGCGCTTTAGCTTTTGGGCGATAAGCACTTCCGATTCAGCAAAATACTGCCGGCGCTCCGAATGACCAACCAAAACAGCTTTGCAGGCGCAATCGAGCAGCATTTCAGCGCTGACTTCACCGGTAAATGCGCCATCCTTAGCAGCGGAAAGATCCTGAGCACCTAGCCTGATTGATCGCTCCGGATGTTTTGTCTGACTTGCATGAATCATTTCACCAATGATTTGCAAGTGCACATAAGGCGGGCACATCAGCCAATCAAGCGTTTGGAGCTCTTCGCGATGGCCTATACCCTCCAGGACGGCCGCACAAAGCTGAGCAGCACCCCTCAAGGTTCCGTTCATTTTCCAATTGCCGGCGATCAGGCGCCTACGAGAAAGAGCCGTCATGAGCGCTCTTGATTAGGCAGACTCATTAGGCTCATGTCTTGCAAAGGGTGAAGGCCGACCTTTGGCGCGTAACCAGCCCGCATAGATCCAACCCGACAATCCATAGCCCAGAAAGAACAAAAAGAGCACAAGCGCAGGATCGAGTGACACCAGACCAAAAACCAACATAAAGGCAAAGGCAGTCATGAAGGAAACCCGACGACGCGGATTCATGGTTTTAAAGCTGTAAAAAGGAGCATTCGAGACCATCGTTAGCCCTGCATAAATGGTGATTAACCAACCCAGCAAGGCCAAGTCAGGTCCACGCCACTCGACAAGTTTCATCGCCTCAAGCTCAGTAAAGGTCCAGATCAAACCCACCACCATGGCAGCAGCAGCGGGAGAAGGGAGCCCCTGAAAAAAGCGCTTATCGACAGCGCCAAGATTGGTATTAAAGCGCGCCAAACGTAAGGCTGCTCCCGCGACATAAACAAATGCTGCAACCCAACCAAATTTTCCCAATCCTTTCAGCGCCCACTCATACATGATGAGCGCGGGTGCTGCGCCGAAAGAAACCATATCCGACAGGCTATCGTACTGCTCACCAAACGCACTCGTGGTTCCGGTCCACCGAGCTACGCGTCCATCAAGGCTATCGAAAATCAAAGCAAAAAAACAAAGCATTGCTGCCAGATCGAAGCGATGATTCATGCCTTGAACAATCGAGGTAAAGCCGCAGAAAAGCGAGGCGGTGGTGAATAAATTGGGTAGCCAATAAACGCCCCGGGGACGCTTTTTTGCTGCATGGCTTTGCTCATCGGCGGCGAGGCCTCGTCCTTCATCGCTCGAAGGTCCCTTGCCTTGATCAAGCACCGCGCGGCTCCAATCTTGCCAATACCGTGCTGGTCGCCTTCACCACCTGACCAACCGTCACTTGGGGCCGGGAGTCTGGGGGCAAATAAAGATCGACCCGGGATCCAAAACGGATAAAACCATAACGGGCTGCCCGATCAAGTTCATCGCCGGGTTGCACATAACAAAGAATGCGCCTTGCAATGAGTCCAGCGATTTGTACCGCAGTGACCAACCTACCCTGCGCATCGCGAATAACCACTGCATTTCTTTCGTTTTCTAGCGAAGCCTTATCAAGCGCAGCATTGAAAAAACGACCACTGAAATAATTGACTTGTTCAACACGCCCGGCAAGTGGCGTTCGATTCGAATGCACATTGAACACATTCATGAACACGCTAATTTTCAGCGCTGGGCGGTCAGCATAGGGATCTTCGCAAAGTTCAATAGCGACGATTCTGCCATCTGCAGGCGAAAGAACATCGTCAGGATCCGCCGAACCAACTCGCGGTGGATCCCGAAAAAACTGGAGCACGAAAATCGCAACGATCCACAACATCCCCCCAAGAAATGAGCCCAGCCACGCATCAGCCAACATGGCTGCAAGGACTGCCATTGCCAAAAATGGCCAGCCCTCACGGGCGATAATTGGATGTGGCCATGGAAATTGGCGCATCGCTTCCCCAGTTTAAAGCGTGAATGATGTGCTCAGACGCAGTTGTTTAAGCTGCGTCCTGCACCACAACTCAGTTACGCGATTTATCGACAAGCTTATTGTTTTTAATCCAGGGCATCATGGCTCGCAGTTTCTCACCAACCACTTCAATCGAGTGCTCCGCCATGATCCGGCGCCTTGACAAGAGTGTTGGCGCACCCGCTTTATTTTCGAGAATGAAGCGCTTAGCGTATTCACCCGTTTGAATATCGCTCAAGATCCGCTTCATTTCCGCCTTACTTTCTTCGGTAATGATGCGTGGTCCTGATACATACTCACCAAACTCCGCGTTGTTTGAAATCGAGTAGTTCATGTTGGCAATGCCGCCTTCATAAATTAGATCGACGATAAGCTTGAGTTCGTGTAAGCACTCAAAATAGGCCATCTCTGGCGCATAGCCTGCTTCAACCAGCGTCTCGTAACCTGCCTTGATCAATTCCACGGTGCCACCGCAGAGCACGACTTGCTCACCGAACAAGTCTGTTTCGGTTTCTTCGCGGAAGTTGGTTTCAATAATCCCGGCTTTTCCGCCGCCAATTGCGCAGGCGTAGGAAAGCGCTACATCGCGAGCCTGCTTTGATTCATCCTGATGGACGGCGACCAGCATCGGCACACCGCCACCCTGAGCGTAGGTTGATCGAACAGTATGGCCAGGCGCCTTGGGTGCAACCATAACCACATCAATATCTTCTCGTGGATTAACCTGACCGTAGTGGATATTAAAACCATGGGCAAAAGCCAGCGTTGCGCCTTTCTTTAAATTGGGTTCGATCTCGCTGCGATAAACATCGCCGATGTGCTCATCGGGCATTAAAAGCATCACAAAGTCTGCCCCCTTAACCGCATCGGCAATCTCAGCGGGCTTAAGACCAGCTTTTTTAACTTTTTCCCAAGAGGGACCTTCCTTACGAACACCAACGATCACTTTTGCGCCGGAATCATTGAGATTTTGCGCATGCGCGTGGCCTTGGGAGCCGTAGCCAATCACAGCAACCTTGCGGTTTTTGATCAATTTCAGATCACAGTCCTTGTCATAAAAAACTTTCATTGGTTTCTCCTTGTTATCAGGTATAAATATCAGAGCAAATAATCAAAAACCGAAGGCAGGCTCGGCTTCGCGAGGCATTCTCAATCGCGCAAAGCATGCTCAAATACGCAATACACGTTCGCCGCGCGCAATCCCGGAAGTCCCAGTGCGAACCGTTTCGATAATTGCTGAGCGCTCAATAGCTTCGATAAATGCGTCGAGCTTTCCGCCATCGCCGGTCAGTTCAATCGTGTAGGTCTTATCGGTAACATCAATCACTCGACCACGAAAAATATCTGCCATACGCTTCATTTCTTCGCGTTCTTTGCCAACCGCACGGACTTTGATGAGCATCAATTCACGCTCAATATGCGGGCTCTCGGTCAGGTCGACAACTTTGACCACATCGATGAGCCGGTTCAATTGCTTGGTGATTTGCTCAATCACATCATCTGAGCCCGAGGTTGCGATTGTCATCCGGGATAAGGAATGGTCCTCGGTTGGCGCGACGGTTAGTGCCTCAATGTTGTAACCACGTGCGGAAAACAGTCCAACCACCCTAGATAAAGCGCCGGGCTCGTTTTCCAAAAGGATCGATATGATATGTCTCATGACAAGCCCTCTTAGAGATCTTCAGCGCCAAGAATCATCTCGGTGAGGCCCTTGCCTCCTTGCACCATCGGCCAGACATTTTCAGTCTGATCGGTAATGAAATCGAGAAATACCAGTCGGTCTTTGTACTTACCAAAAGCATCGCGTAGCGCTGCTTCGACATCCGCAGGATTTTCGATTCGTAAACCAACATGCCCATAGGCTTGGGCTAATGCCACAAAATCAGGCAAGGCGTCCATATATGACTGTGAATAACGGCTACCGTATTCAATCTCCTGCCACTGACGAACCATGCCTAAATATCGGTTATTCAAATTAATAATTTTTATCGGTAACTGGTATTGTTTGCAGGTTGAAAGTTCCTGAATATTCATTTGAACAGAACCTTCCCCGGTAATGCATGCCACCGTGGCATCCGGGTGCGCTAACAATACGCCCATGGCGTAGGGTAGCCCCACGCCCATCGTCCCCAAGCCACCCGAATTGATCCAGCGCCGAGGCTTATCGAAGGGGTAGAACTGGGCAGCGAACATTTGGTGCTGTCCGACATCGGATGTGACATAAGCATCGCCACCTGTGACCTCCCAGAGCTTTTGCACAACAAACTGAGGCTTGATGAGCTCGTCGCTTTGCTTATAGGCAAGGCAATCCTTTGCTCGCCATTGTTCAATTTGATCCCACCATGGCTTCAATGACTTAGTACTTGTGCGTGCTGAGTCGCCTGCGCTTTCATTAAGCTGGCTTATAAGTTCTTGCATCGAATCCTTGACGTCGCCGACGATTGGTAAATCGACCTTGACACGCTTTGATATCGACGAAGGATCAATATCGATATGAATAATTTTTCTTGGATTTTGTGCGAAGTGTTTGGGATTACCGATCACTCGATCGTCAAAACGCACACCAATTGCCAGTAAGACATCGCAATGTTGCATGGCCATATTGGCTTCATAGGTGCCGTGCATACCAGGCATACCCACAAACTGCCGGCTGCTTGCGCGGTAGGCGCCCAGACCCATTAAGGTATTGGTGCAAGGAGCGCCGATCAAATCGACCAAGGCGTTTAATTCATCGGAGGCTTCGCCTAGAATGACGCCACCACCGGTATAAATCATAGGCCGTTCGGCAGTCAGCAACATTTGCGCTGCCTTACGGATCTGCCCTTGATGTCCCTTAACAATCGGATTGTAGGAACGAAGCGTGACTTCCTTCGGATAGTGAAACTTGCACTTGTTGCGGGTGACATCCTTAGGAATATCAATCAACACTGGACCGGGACGTCCTGATCGAGCAATATGGAAAGCTTTCGCGAAGGTTGCAGCCAGATCTTTCACATCGCGAACGAGAAAATTATGCTTAACGCAAGGCCTTGTGATGCCAATCGCATCGCACTCCTGAAATGCGTCTTCGCCGATCGCATGGGTTGGCACCTGCCCCGAGATCACCACCATTGGAATTGAATCCATGTAGGCCGTTGCGATACCGGTGACTGCGTTGGTAAGACCTGGTCCACTTGTGACGATGCACGCGCCAACGCTTTGTGTGCTTCGAGCATAAGCGTCCGCGGCGTGAACAGCTGCCTGTTCATGGCGAACCAAAATATGTTCGAAGGCTTTTTGTTTGTAAATCTCGTCGTAAATATAGAGAACAGCACCGCCTGGATAGCCAAACAAATGCTTAACACCCTCTTCTGCGAGACAACGGCAGACGATTTCTGCGCCAGTTAGTTCCATAACATCAAAATCCTTTCAAAATCCGGCGTCTCCGACCCGTCGGCGCCTGCGCGGGGTAACCGCTCATGACGCAGACCTTAGAGCCAGGCCCGTGAGGTTGATCGGACGCTCTGGAAAAGCGCTTATGGCGCCTCCAGAAGCTGTCGTATTTACGCGCGGAGCTTGTGAGCTACGCCAAAGCCCTCCAGTGTACTGCGGTGCAATAAGCCGAGCAAATGCGCTAGCATCGCGGGCCATGTCTGACGCTCGCTTGCGTACTCGCCAGGAACTCGACGCCTTTCTCGCATCGGTGGAGCGACGCGCCTTTAAAACGGCACTTTACGCCGTGCGCGATGAAGAGCTTGCGCTCGACATCGTGCAAGACAGTATGCTGAAACTTGCCCAACACTATGCTGACAGTCCTGGCGCGGAGTGGCCCTTAATCTTTCAACGCGTGCTGCAAAACACGATCAGGGATCACTTTCGTCGCAGCCGTGTTAGGAACCTTTGGGTGAGTCTGCTCGGGAATTTGCGCGGTGCGGGCGACCCGGAAGCTGACAGCGAAACCAGTGAAACAGACTTCCTCGACGCTGTAGCTGCCAGTTCAGGCTATGTTGCTGAGAGCGCAGAAAACATTGTTAATCGGCAGCAAAGCCTTGCATTAATGGAGCGAGCCCTTGAAAAGTTGCCTGCACGTCAACGGGAAGCCTTCTTGCTGCGTTATTGGGAAGGTTTAGACGTTCAAGAAACAGCACAGGTCATGGGGTGTTCTGAAGGTAGTGTTAAAACGCACTGCTCAAGAGCCGTTCAAAGCTTATCTGGCATGCTTCAAGCGCTAAAGCCCTAATTCATCAAAGCATCTGGTCCATTGCCACAATAATCGACGCAAACTGAAAACACCCGATATCCCACAGCACGACGAAAACCGCAGCAATACAACGACTAACCAGCAGCAACACAAAGACTAACCCGCAGCAATACAACGACTAACCGCACGAAACTGAATAAGCAATGACAACCAAGCCCCTCCATCAGGAATTTCGCCGATTGCTAGACGATGGTCTGCAAAGCGATTCCGGCCGTGGGTTGAGTAAGTCAACAAAAGATCGGCTGTTGTTAGCGCGCCGCAAAGCACTCGATGCGATACCAAGGCAGGAAGCAAGCGAATCTGAGGCGCATGCCGACCACGCGATTCATCTTGGTGCAAGTGGGGCGGCAATTAATTTGGGCTACGGAAGGCACCTAGGCATTTCACAAGCTGATCTGTTTAAGCATCGATGGCAGGCAAGGCTTAGTCAGTGGTTTGGTCGCTCGAGTTGGCTTGAACGCTTGTTTGTCGCAACGCTCCTCGCATCCATGCTATTTAGCGTACAGTTTGCGCTTGAGGAAGCCGAAGTTCAGGTGTTCATGCGGGAAGGCGAAACGGATGCCAAACTGCTCACCAATGAACTGCCCTTGGATGCCTATGCGGACAGGGGTTTTGCGGTTTTTCTCCGTAACCTCAGCGTTCATGGTTTTGCTAGTGATGTCGATGAGCAGCAAACATCGACCGATGAAGCCCCGGCAGACGATGCCGAACCAGAAACTGCCTCTGGATCATGAAGAAAGGTAAGGCGCCGGCTGCGTTCGGGCTCATGGCAGCTATACTTGTAACAGGCTTGATCACACCGGCATATGGACAGCAGTCTACCGACGAAGGCCAGCGTGAACTAGCCGGTAACCAAGTCACGCCGAGCCAAGGCATCGCTGTAAGCAACTCGGCTTCTGCGGCCTCAAACGGCGTATCACTGACAGATAGCCATTCGATTCCAGATCCCGCAAGTGCATCCACGGTTGATGCAGACGGTGCAGCACTTCAGGCTGCCATCAGTAAGGCGATCCAGGATTTACAGGCGCGCCGCAAAGCGCAACAACAGGCGCAAGCGACCAAGGCAAACCCCTCAGTCAGCCGGCAGGCCCCTAACTGGGAAGGCCTCAGCGCTCAGGAGCGCGCCCGCTTGCAACCCTTATCGGCAGTCTGGCATGAGCTTCCCTCGGCAGATCGCTACGCCTGGCAACAGCTTGCTCGCCAGTTCCCGATGTTGCCGCAGACGGCTCAAGATCAGGCGCAAGAGCGGATGAAGCAATGGTCCACCTTCACACCCCAGCAGCGTCAGGCAGCGAGGGAGAATTTCCGACTCGCGCAGAAACTTAATGATTCAAAACTCAGCGAAGGTCAACTTCAAGCGCTTTGGGAACGGTATCGCGAACTAACACCCGAACAGCGGGCAGTTCTTCGAGCGGCAGGGCAAACCGCCAGCACAGCAGCACGACACGCTGGAGCCGCTACACCGCTTGCCAAGGAAGCGGCACGTCCACTACCTGCACTGGATCGTCACGGCAAACCAACACCATGATTTCAGAGGCCGTCGATCCCCCCGAGCTGCAGTCTGCCGGGATTTGGCGACGCTTCATGAGCATGGTTTACGAAGGCATCATGCTCTTTGGCGTACTCTTTTTCTTTGGATATGCCTTCTCAGCACTATTGCGTTTTCAAGGTCACCCAGGTGTGTTACGCGACCTGTTCCAATGGTTTTTGATGGTCTTACTTGGAGTCTACTTCACCTGGTTTTGGAGTCTGGGACGACGAAGCCTGCCGATGAAAACAGTCGCGCTGTTAATCGTCGACAAGCAAAATAAACCGATCACTTCGCTCAGGGCAATGGCCAGATTCATCATTGCAGGCATCTTGGGGCTCTTGCCACTGGCGCTCGCTGCAAAAGTTCACCCAGCTTTTTTCTTGCTCGCACTGCTTCCGCTTGCCTGGTGTTTTGTCGATGCCGACAGGCAGTCACTTTACGACCGCCTAAGTGGTACCCGGCTCGTGGTGAGCGACCCTAAGGCCGCCCAAAACCCTGCCAATAACCCACAGATCGACGCAAAAGCCAGCTAAAAAAGCACAAAATTTGAGTTATCGATCCAAATCGTGCTTAAAACTTCAACGGTTCCGCTTAACGCTTGACACAGTCGACAAAATAATCGTTGCCCTGCCTTACCAGTCCGTGTACATCGGTATCGAAGCCAGGCAGCTTTTCATTGAATGCGCGGGCAAACTGCAAGAACCGAACAATCGTGCGATTGAATCGCTCACCCGGAATCAACAAGGGAATACCCGGTGGATATGGCGTGAGCAACATGGTCGTCACTCGACCTTCGAGTTCATCGATGGGTACTCGATCCACTTTGCGGTGCGCCAAATGCTCGAAGGCAACCGATGGTTTCATCACCGGTTCCATGTCCGACAAATACATTTCGGTTGTCACACGCGCTACATCGTGGCTTCGGTAGGCCTCATGGATTTGGGCTGCCAAGTCACGCAAACCCACCCGCTCGTAACGCGGATACTTAGCGACAAACTCCGGCATCACGCGCCATAAGGGCTGATTCTGGTCGTAATCAGCCTTAAATTGTTGCAACTCGGTGACAAGACTATTCCAGCGCCCTTTGGTAATACCAATGGTGAACATCACGAAAAAGGAATAAAGACCAGTTTTTTCAACCACTACACCGTGTTCGGCCAAGTACTTGGTCACGAGCGCAGCGGGAATACCCCATTGCCCGAAGCGGCCGGTGATATCAAGACCAGGTGTGACGATTGTTGCCTTGATGGGATCGAGCATGTTGAAGCCACTCGATAAGCTCCCAAAACCATGCCAAGACTCTTCCGAGTGCAAAACCCACTGGTCACGACTACCCACGCCATTGTCTGCCAGTACATCAGGCCCCCAGACTTTGAACCACCAGGAATCGCCAAACTCGTCGTCGACTTTGCGCATGGCGCGCCGAAACTCGAGCGACTCAAAAATCGACTCTTCCACCAACGCCGTTCCCCCGGGTGGTTCCATCATCGCAGAGGCCACATCACAAGAGGCAATAATGGCGTACTGGGGCGAAGTCGATGTGTGCATTAAGAACGCTTCGTTAAAGCGAAACTCGTCGAGTTTTCGCTGTTCTGAATCCTGCACAAGGATTTGCGAGGCCTGTGACAAGCCCGCAAGCAACTTATGGGTTGACTGGGTCGCGTACACCATGGCTTGTTGTGAACGCGGTCTGTTCGGCCCGATGGCGTGGAACTCATGGTAGAACGAATGGAAGACCGCGTGGGGTAACCAGGCCTCATCAAAATGAAGGTTATCGATGTATTCACCTAGGGTGTTCTTAATGGTCTCAACGTTATAAATGATGCCATCGTAGGTTGATTGCGTAATCGTGAGGATTCTGGGTTTCGCTTCCTTATCTTTCACGAGCGGATTGTTTTTGATTTTTTGTGCGATTCGCTCTGGCGAGAACTCTTCAAGCGGGATCGGTCCAATAATGCCCAGATGATTACGCGTCGGTTGCATGAAAATCGGTATCGTTCCTGTCATCATCAACGCGTGTAGCACCGACTTATGGCAATTCCGATCGACAACGACCACATCATCACTGCCAACGTTGGCATGCCAGACAATTTTGTTGGATGTTGAGGTACCGTTTGTTACAAAAAACAAGTGATCCGTATTAAAAATACGGGCTGCATTCGCCTCAGCAGCTGCCACGGGACCCGTATGGTCAAGTAACTGACCAAGTTCATCGACTGCATTACATACATCAGCCCGCAACATATTCTCACCAAAAAACTGGTGAAACATTTGACCAACTGGACTCTTTAGAAATGCTACGCCACCCGAGTGACCGGGGCAGTGCCATGAATAGGATCCGTCGTTGGCGTAGTTGACCAGTGCCTTAAAAAAGGGAGGCGCAAGTGAGTTTAAATAATTATTACATTCCCGAATAATATAACGTGCAACAAACTCGGGCGTA
>Ga0194130_10006147_pt1 | contig 14054 bp, 22 predicted proteins | sample TA2KigsurfametaG_FD_160084 | JGI IMG/M metagenome (GOLD analysis project Ga0194130, IMG submission 160084) | Freshwater microbial communities from Lake Tanganyika, Tanzania - TA2015050 Kigoma 12 surface | ecosystem: Environmental > Aquatic > Freshwater > Lake | place: Tanzania: Lake Tanganyika... | reverse complement strand
GCTCTGATTAATTACTACGATAAAGTATCTAATATCCTATACAAAACTTACCCCGATGAAACACCAATGTCAACAATAGTCATGGATTTTATAAGGGCAACAGGAGGGTTTTCACCTACAGCAATGAATCCATTTATAATAGGAAATTTTGATAGGGCTTATAAATTTTTGAAAAATAATTTAGTCAAAGATGGTAAAATTGAATTACCTGATTATTCACCAGTGAACGTAACTATTTAATAAAATGAAAATTATAATAACAGAATCCCAATTAAAGAATTTATTAACTGAAGGTATTGCTGATGATGCGGTTTTAAGAGATACTATAAAAAGTTTTGAATCAACAGTTGTTGATTCTTTAGGTAATCATTATGTTTTTGATGACAAAGACCCTAAAACCCCTAAAACATTTGTTAATTCCGTAAGTAAAAAAAAGGGAGGAACTCTAACTATTGGTTGGGGACATACTGGTTCAGAAGCGAAAATTGGTAATAAAATATCCAACACAAAAGCCGAACAATTATTAAGTTCAGACATTACAAAAGAAGAAAATAAAACGATAGGATTGTTCCCAAAATATAATTCATACCCGATATACGTTAAAAGAGCGTTAGTAAATGCCGTATATAGAGGTGAGGCTAAAAGTAGTTATGAATGGGTTAAAGCGATAAATTCAGGTAAATGGGACACTGCAGCAACAAAATATTTGGAAGGGTGGAATATAGATTTTTCACAAGCAAATGACCCAAGATATAAAGGTGGTGTTGCTGATAGAATGGTTACAAATCAAAATGCGTTTAAAAAATATGCAAATGAATTAAAAAGTGGAAAACCTTCTTCCACAACTACAACAACATCTATAATTGGTAGTAATATTTATCCTAAAAAAACAACAGATAGTGATTATGCTAATGTTAGAACAGAACCACAAGTAAATAATGGGTGGATAAACAATTTAATATCAACAGTATATAGTCCTGATTTAATTGGAAAAGTTGAAAAAACTCAAAAAGGTGCTGATGGTAAAACTTGGTATTATGTAAAACTTGCGGATGACGTTAGTTGGTTTTACAGTTATGGTTGGGTAAGATCAGATGTTGTTAAAAAATGAAAGATGAAAATAGTAGTTACAGAATCACAATATAAAATCCTTAAAGAAATGACTGAGGAAAGTCTAAGAAACTTTCTTTACAGATTATGGGACACACAGAAAAAAAGAGGAGAGGAACCATCTTTAGATGATATTATATATCAAGTAACAGAAATATATAGAAACACAAGAGAAGATTACTCAACAATTAGACCTATATGGTATAGATATAATGGTGGGTTTAACAACTTATTTAAAAAATTAAAAGATGACATACTAAATAAAACATTTGATTTAGTTGTCTCCGAAATAGGATTAAACACAAAAGTTAAAGTAGTAGAATTAGACGCAACAAATGGAGCACTACATTATTTTAATGAAATGGTAGATATATTTTGTAATGTCGATAATCAAGGAGTAATTGATTTTTACATGCTTGACGATGAAACAGATGAAGAAAGAATGGTTAATGATACTATCGATGCTGCTTATATGGAAGCCTTAAGTGCTTATGAAACAGGAGATTTAACAGATGCAATAAACTACCATGTTTATGAATTCTTTTATAAAAAATTAGAAAAATACGGAATACCAATAGATACTGAAATTGAATTAGTTGATTTTGGTGTTAGTCAAAATATTAACGAAGTTGATGAAAAAAATTCAAATTGGAAAAATGTAGAGGCAATAAAAAAATATTGGGAAAAAAAATTAAAACTTGGAGAAAATATAACTTATGATGAAGACGAACTACAATATTGGGGTATTACAACAGTTCAATATAAAGCATATGCCAAATTTGCATTTCAAGATTTAATGGGAGGTGAAGAGTTTTGCGAAAAGTTTATTAAATCTTTAATGAATAAAACTTTTTCAACTAAAAATTTTGGTGATAGGATAGTTGGTGGTTATGATTTTGAATGGATTATTGATGATGTAGACTATCATGATTATGATTTTTTTTTATACGGTAAAACTTTACCTGGAGGTTCTGTTAGTATTATGGATGGTAGACATTTAACATTAGAAGAGGCGTTAGAAGACGAAAATATTGGTTGGGAAATTCAAGAGGAAGTTAATAGTGTTGTTCAAGACTGTATGAATGAAATAATTTTACCAGTTACTGCTTACTATGTTACAGTACCTTTAATTTATATTGCTGAAGAATGAAAATAATAATAACAGAGAGTCAGTATAAAATGTTATTGGAATCAAATTTTGAATCCATGCAAAGTCTTATTGATATGGCTTTTGAAGACTTGAAGGAAGATTGTGAAAATTATGATCTTAATTCTTATATTTGTGAAGAAGTTGAAGTAATAGAAAAAATAAAAGTTGTAGATGTCCAAAAAGTTTTTGTAAAAACACAAACAACTAAAGAAGATTTTTTTTTACATATAAAAATTGATGTTGACTACAATTATATCAGAGAGTATAGAGATTTGTCTGATTTTGAAATACAACTTCAATGGGCAACAAAACAAATTATTGGAAATAATATTCGAGTTTCAATCAATAATCAAAATAACACAAGAAAACAATTTGATTGGTAATGAAAATAATAATCACAGAAGAACAATTTAATTTGTTACAAGAAAATGATACAGATTTTAGTAGAACTAAAAGACTAATTACATCAATGTTTGAACAAGGTAACGATATTGATGATATTAAAAAATTAACAGGGTTAAACAATGATATAATTATTTTATGTTTAAAAGAAAAACAAATAATAAATAATCCAGGTAATTGTGAAGAAATACATAATTTATTATACAATTATTTATGGAATAGTGAATTTATAGAAAAAAAACGTGTATACGATGATGGATCTGAAATATATCTTGATTTGGATTACATGGCGGCTTCAGTAAGTTTTGATTATTACAATAGTGAAGGTAATAGAATGTTTGGTTATGCTACACTTTTATGGGATGGTGATTGTTCTTGGCCTTTAGACGGTGAAGAGTTCACATGTGGAGAAAAAAAACCATTCCTCTATAATAAATTTTACGGAGACATTGATTATCACACGTATTATGATGAGTTTAAAAATATGAAGTCTTTAGAAGACATTGCTAATTTTTTCAATAACCATTATTTTGAGTTAATAAAAGAACCAATAGAAAGTTTAATGGAAAGTTATATCATGGATGAACTTGATGATTAAGATATTTATTTTTATAATTAATTACAATGAAGACTTTTAGACAAAACCTACATATTTGGTTAGAAGATAAAAAAAACTCACATAATAATGATGAGATTAAAAATGTTTTAGAAGAAGTTCAAAAATATATAAAAAGTAAAGAAAAAGAAGAGGAACATATGGTGAATAATTCCTACACAAGAGGATATCACGATAGAGAAATCAATAAAGGATTTAATGGTGGGTATTATAAAGTAACGTATAAGACACACGATTTTTTAAAAAATTTAGTAAATAAATAAAAATGGAAATTACAACAAAAGAATTAGAGGAAAAAATCCAAAACGGTGATAAGGTGATTGTTGAGATGTGGGCGCCTTGGTGTGGTCCTTGTAGAATGTTAAAACCTGTATTTGAAAGAGTTGCGCAGAATAATGAAACTGACGTTCAAATGTATACGTTGAACATTGATGAAAACAGAGAGATTGCAATGAAGTACGGAGTAAGAAGTATACCAACAATTAAAGTCTTTAATGGTGGTGAGGTAACAGAAACCAGAGTAGGTGTAATTGCTGAACAGAATATTAAAGAATTAGTCACTAACCTTTTATTAAATTAAAAAATGAAAAAAATTATTGTTTTATTAATTATTTTAACTATTTTTGTTTCTTGTAAGTCATCAAAACCAAGTTGTGACGCTTACAGTATGACAAACGTAGAAAAAAATGGTTAATATAAAAGAAATTGATAAGGTAATAGATAATCTTACGGATTTTATTTCAGAGTCTATTGGTGAGGTTTCCGATCAGGATGATTACATGGTTATTATAGGTAATAACATGAAGGGTGTAATGTATTATGATAAAAAAAGATATTCACTTTATTTTGATAAAAACACATTAGAAAAGGATATTGACGGAACTTTTCCTAAAAATGTTGCCAAATATAAAAAGGAAGCAATAAAAAAATATTTTAAAAACAACTACCCAAATCTTTCAGTTAAAAAAATAACATCAAGTTATTTAACAGTCGATTAATTTTTACTTCCTACTATATATTTATAATAAAAAAATTATTATGAATAGAAGAAGTCTTTTAATAACAGAATCAGAAAAAAGTAGAATATTAAATATGCATAAAACAATGTTTGAAATACAAAAGAATTTCATTCATGAAGAAGCATTAAACGGACAGGTAGTTCAAGGAGCTGCAGGTGATCCATATCAATATAAAGGAGAAGGAGGTAAAGTTTTTTATGCTAAAAAAGGAGATACATCTAATGGAGGACAACCTAAATGGATTGAACAAACAAAACCTGAAGGTGTAAAGGCAATTCAAGATAAGATATTAAATGTTGCTCAACCCGACAAATCAAAACAAGTTGTTAATCCAACTTTAGAATTAAAACCTAAATCCGCAACTGAATTGGCGGGAACTTTAACTGGCGGAACATCAGGAACAACACAACTACAAGGTTTAGCTTCAGGTTCTACAACACCACAATTAGCATCAAGACAAGAGTTAAGACAACAACAAAGAGCCGATAACAAGGCTGATAGACAACAACAAAGAGCCGACAATCAAGCAGCAAGACAACAAAAAAGAGCAACAAAAGAACAAGAACAACAATGTAATACTTGGTTTAAAAATTTAAGTAAGTTTAAGGCAACTATGAAACCTGAACAATTAAAACAATATCAAGATACACTTAACGCAAAACCTTGTTGTGAAGTAATACCTGCCGATCAAATGAAAGCCGCAGGACTTACATCTTGTGCAACACAACCCCAAACACCAATGGCAACACCGGCACCAATGTCAGGTGGAGCAAACTCAGCACCAACAAACTTAGCATAAAAAAAATACCACCTGAAAGGGTGGTTTTTAGTTTAAATTTCTAATAACACTATATCATCAATATCTAAATCATAGTCATCTTGTAGTTTTTCTATAATATTGTAAAAATTATCATCCTTTGGGGTTTCTACATAAACATTAAGCCAAGGGGAATGTTTATATGTTGAGTATGTATAATCACAACCCAAATCATTCAATGCATCAAATAATGGTTTATATACTTCTCGTAACTCGTCTTTATTTATATGGTGATAAAGGTGCCTAAAATAATCAGTATCGTAACCAATTATTGGTAAAAATTCCTCAATAGACATATCCATATCGCCATTATCCACACCCACAACAAGTTCATAATAGTTGGGTTTAAAATAACCTGAACTTTTCCATAATTTATAGTGATCTATTTTAAAAGTAAAAATTAGTTCAGTATCAATTTCTTCATCATATTGTTCTTCTATATCATAATCAAGGATTTTCTCACCCTTGAAAACGTATTGGTCTATTAGGTTTTTAATTTTTTTGTCCATAATGATAAATATATTAAAAAACATTTGGAAGTTTAGAATCAAAGGCGTATATTTGTAAAACATTTAAAACGATAAACATATGATGACACTTGAACAACTTAAATCAAACGCACCTTCTATCTTCGCAACATCGGCATCTCCAAAAATGTCTGATAAGTACGTATTTGTACCAACTATGGACATCTTGGAAAACTTCCAAAGAGAAGGTTGGGAAATTGCATCGGCAAAACAAACAGGGCGTGGATTACACAATGTTCACGAGATTCGTTTACGTAACGGTGAACTACCTAAAGTTGGTGACACATTGGTTGAAGCAATCATCCGTAATTCACATAACGGTATGACAACACTTGGTGTTAGTGCAGGACTTCACCGATTGGTTTGTAGTAACGGATTAACGGTTCCTACCGCACTTGCAGAGTCATTCAAGGTAAGACACCAACGATTTGATTTGGATGAGGTAAAACGACTTACAGAGTCATTCGCAGGTAAACTACCAAAGATTGAAGGTTCTGTTAACCGAATGATGGAACGTGAGATGACAACAGACGAAAAAATTGATTTTGTTCGTAAGTCGGCTGAAATCCGATTCAGTAAAGAAAAAGTCCTAAACGATATGGAAATCGTTGGGTTATTGACACCTAATCGTATCGAAGATCAAGGTGACGATATGTGGAAAGTATTCAACGTAGTACAGGAGAAGTTTGTCAGAGGAGGGGTGGAATATTCATCGCCGAACGGACGTAGAACTAAACTTAGAGGACTACAAAATATAATGGCAGTGAACCAAGTTAATACAAAACTTTGGGAATTAGCCGAAGAGATGATTTAAAAATAAACGGGGGTTAATGACCCCCATTTTTATATATCAAAAATATCTTTTAAAACATAAGATGTAGGTCTTTTTTATATCGTTTACTTTTACTATATTTTAGTATATGTTAAGACACCATAACCCAATTGAAATTAATTCGACAACAACAGGGTTTGCTTCACCGGCAGAAACCTATGTTGATAAACGACTTGACCTAAACGATCTAATCGTAAAGGACCACTACACTACATTTTATTTTAAATATTCAGGACCAAGCGTCTTTGGTGTTAACAATGGTGATACTATTGTTATTGACAGAACAGAGGAACCAAAAGATGGGGACTTGGTAATACTAACAGAAAAAACATATTTCAAACTTAGAGAATACAAAGCACAAAAAAACTTATGGGGAAAAGTAACATGGGTATTAAAGAAAATGTAAGAAAGATTGGAATTATTGACTGTAACAACTTTTATGTAAGTTGTGAAAGATTGTTTAATCCAGAATCTATTGGTAGACCTACGGTTGTGTTATCAAACAACGATGGGTGTGTTATTGCTCGTTCTCAAGAAGCGAAAGATCTTGGTATTAAAATGGGTGAACCATTTTTTAAAAGTCGTGAGTTTATGGATCAACATAAATTTTGTGTATATTCATCAAACTACAATTTGTATGGTGATATGTCAGATAGGGTTATGAAAGTGATTGGTGAGTTTGGAAATGATATTGAAGTATATTCTATTGATGAGGCTTTTGTGGACTTCTCAAATATAACACAAGAAGAACTTACCGCAACATTATTTGCAATTAAAGAAGAGGTAAGAAAAAAAGTAGGAATTCCTGTTTCCATTGGTGTTGGCCCAAACAAAACTTTAGCCAAACTAACATCTTATTTAGCTAAACAACAGATAAACTACAACGGTGTATGTTCATATTGGGACTTACCAAACTTTAGAAATATGTGTTATGGAATCAATGTTGATGAGGTTTGGGGTATTGGTCGTAAGTGGGCAAAAAAACTAAAAAACATTGGTGTAGAATCAGTAGGTCAGTTCATAAACACAAACGAGTATACAGTTAGAAAGTTAATGAATATCAATGGTGTAAAAACACAATTGGAGTTGACTGAAATGTATTGTTTTCCGATTCAAAAGACACTAAAACAAAAAAGAAATATTGCATCAACTCGCTCATTTGGAAAGGATGTGGAAGACTTTAACCAGTTAGGGGAAGCAATGTATACTTATATCAAAAATGGTGTAAAGAAACTTAAACAGAACAGGTTATTTGCAAGTAAAGTGACTATCTTTGTTTCAGGAAACTACCACAAAGGTGATAAGTACCATCATTCTAAAACAATTAAACTCCAAACACCCACAAGAGAACCTCAACTTATTTGGTCTCAAATATATGAACAATATAAAATCCTTTGTAACAAATCAGAAAAGTATAAAAAATGCGGAATTGTATTTAATGAACTCACTCCTGACACAATAGTTCAAATATCTTTATTTGAAGATGAGGTTAAAGTTATTGAGGTTCCTTGTAATGATACGCATGAATGGAAAATGAGACAAGAATACATCACACAAAAGTATACCACGTCTTGGGATGAACTACCAAAAGTATTTGTATAGCTAAGACATGTTTTTCAAAACCATTTCTAAAGAGTATATTGACTCCTTATCTTGTTTGGTTTTAACTTTCTTTGACTTCAAGTAATTCAAAGACTCAATAAGTTCATCCTTCTTAGACTTAACAGGTACTGAAGTTACAGAGATAGAATTTTCAACCTGAGTTACTACAGGTTTTTCAACATAAACAACATCGATTTGTTTAGGATATAAGGTATTATAAACCTCAATCGCAGTTTTTGCGTGACGAGTAGTGCAACGGATAACGAGATATTTTAATAGTTCTTTCATACCGTAAAGATACAAAAAAAAACCTTACTTACCTAATTCTTCGTAATACTTTTTGATTAACTTATTGTTGTTTTCAATCATCTTCAGAGTTTTTAAAATACTCTTTCTTGACTTACCTTTCTTACCTTCTTTTCTTGCTTTTGCCATTTTACTTTATTTTTAAAATAAATACATTTAAAGTAATATTTATTAATTATGAGAAAACGATTATTTGAACAACCTGAAGATAAGTTATCTAAAATAAACAGAGGGTTTGATACACTTACATATATAATTGAATCTAATATAAAAAACAAAAATATTAATTCATTAAGTATAGATAAGGTTCGTTATTTTGAAAAATACAACCAAGTAGAGGCTAGTTTAGTAATAAATGCGTGGTGTGAGGACCATGATGTGGGGTCATTTACCCATGTTATTGATTCAATTGATACTGACGTATTTAATATTATAAGAAATTATGAATTTAATCAGGAAGGAACACTAATTAAAGTACCTGAAAGGGACACATATTTAATGTTTTTTTTTGATAGTTGTAATTGGTCGGCAATTAATGGTCGAGAACTAATAATGACATATCACATTGCACAAGACGAATATAGATAATTATGAAAGAACTAATCAGAAACATATTAAAAGAAGAACTTGAAGGACAAGACTTAATTGATAATATCAATAAAGAAAAAGAAAGGTTTGAAAGAATTAAAGATGAAATTATTAGTTACATAAGTTCACAATACCCAAATTTAGTTGATGTTGAATACAAAACAAAAGCGATATTATTAGGTTCAACCATAATAGATAATAAATCCGCAAGACTTGAAGTAATTGTTGTAACACTGAAGTTTGAAATGGGTCATGAAGAATTGAAAAGAAGTGGTTCAAACGTATTAAAAAAAGACATAATTAGTATTTTTGATAATTACTTTGGTTTTAACGTTTTAGGTTACGGATCACCAATACAGTTAGTATTTAAAGCGCAGGCTTGGGTTATATTTTAAAAAATGAAAGAACTGATTAGACAGATATTGAAAGAAACCACAGCATCCAATCAACTATTAAGGGCAATTGATACTGATGGAATATTTTCTGTTGCTAGATTAGTTGGTGGTATTGATAACTTGAAAACTTTATTTAAAGATAAACCCGAAGTTTTAGAAAGAATCGGTGGGGCAAACGGCATTGTTAGACTAACATATGACTTAGAAAACTGCCCTTGTATTAATTTAGATTTTGATATTGTAGATGAACATATTAACAGATGGGGAACTAGACGTTGGGGTGAAATAAATGTCAAATATGATGAATCAAAATTAACAAAAGAAGAGATTAATTTTTTTAATGCATTTATAGTGGATAATTTTTTAGGATACGGGGAGGGGTCTTTTTTAGTACAACATTTTGATTGTCCTGAATTAGAAAAAAAAGGGGCTGATGATTATATTGAATTAGTTGAAATAAACGGAGTGAATCACCAAAAATCTTTTGATTACGAAGGTAAAATTAGTAAAGATAAAGTACAAAAAATAATTGATAAGTTAGAAAATTAATGAAACAACTAATTAGAAAAATATTAAAAGAAGAAACAGAAGATAACCAAATGGTTAAAAAAGGTATTGACGTTGTTTTTAGTTTAGTCAAAAAAGAATATCCTTTTATTGTTGGTTGGGAAAAAGATGGTGATTGGGACGAGTCACAATATTTTTTATATGTTAATATGGTTGTTGATTATAGAATAGCAAAAGAATATTATAATTTACCACTAAAATCTTATTATAAAAGATATTCGGATGTACTTGATGAAATGATTAATAAAAAAGAAAAATTCGCATACCCAACAAGTTTATTGGATTTTAAAGGTTCATCAGAAGAAGCTTACGAAAATTACAAAAAAATAAAACAATCTGTTGATGATAACTACGAACTAATACCTGATGAGTATAAAGCACATGTTGAAAAAGAAAACGTATTTGGGGAAATGATCGTGGTAACCAAAGAGTTAAGTGTAAACTATTGTATTTTTGTTTAATGAAAGAATTAATTAAAAAAATATTAAGAGAAGAATTGAATGTCCCACAACCTGGTGAATCATCAGGAAAACCATTATCACAACAAGAAATGGGTGATATGGATTGTGATACGGAATATCTTACCTTATATGAAATATTAGATGGTAGAATACAAAGAATACCCTATTACAAAGAAGTTTTAGAAGATGTTCTTAATGACGATTATAGTTGGGGTGTAACCAAGAAAGTTGTTGAGTATGCAAGATATATGAAACGAAATCCGAAGTCGCTGAGAAACTTACCACCAATTATTGTTGTGGATGATGTAATTCAAGATGGGGCACATAGAATATCTGCAATCTATTTATTACAAAACTATATGGATAAAAATAATCCATTATGGGATGAGATTGAATTAGAAGTTAAGTTTTGTTACACGATATGAACCTACAAGAATCCATAAGAAGAATATTAAGGGAAGATGATTATTCTCCGGCAGGAAAAGAAATCATACCCAATTCAATTATTGTTCATAAGTCCAATCCAATGTTTAGAGATAAGATAATAGAAGAAGGATTAAAAGTAAGGGCGGGGGAATGTTATAAAATATATGTGGGTTATGGAATTAAATGTAAGCCAGCAATATTTGCAACCAACACCACTAATAAAAGAGCGTGGTTTGATTCAACATATGATGATGATATATGGTTTATAGACACAAGAATGATTCCTGATGTTAAGTGGTATAAAGATAGACACTTTGAGTCAACAAAAAAACATATTGTAACATTCCAAGACATACCGAAAGAAGCAATAACTTTAAAGTATGAAGGAACAGGAAGTGGGGATGTAAAAACATGGCCCAAAGATTCACCAAACTTATATGAATCAAGAATCAAAGAACATCCAAGACAAGAAGAATTTAATAAGTATAAAGACAATATAGACGATATTGTATATAGTGTTGTTAGTAAAGAAGAATTATGTGGATATGGAACTGAATTTTTTATTAATTCAGGGGAAGATGCTTTACGAATAGTTTTATATTACAAAGATGGACTTTATCCTGGATACGAAAAACATACGGAAAATACCAAGGAAATTAAATTTATGTTAGAAAACTATCTACCAATAGTTGATAAGGCTTTTGTTGCTTTTGATTCAACAGTCTGTAAAAAAAGAATGGTAGAGAGTGTCGATGAGGTAGAAAGAAATCTAAAAGTTATTAATTTAATACTCAATGAAATTAGTTTTGATAATTTATGTGACATATGGGTTGAATATAATAAAGATGATGGTGAGTATGAAATCAGATCTAAAACAACTTCTCGTAATATGGGATTTGATGAAGAACTTAGTTTTTTAGATAGAACTCTATCATCTATGGGGATAAAGGTTTTTATTTTTGCACCATGGTTTGTTGATGATTGTGAAGATGAGGTTAAGTTTTTAAATGAATCTAAAGAACAAACTAACTACATGGAAATATTAAAAGAACTTGTAGAACCATTTAAAGAAGATTTAGGGATATGTGATATTAAAGCGATTTATGATGATGAAGACGATATGTATTCCGTTTATTTACTTTTTGGAATGGAAGAACTAAATGATAAGTACACAAGTAATGGAAAATATTTATACGTTATAACAAAAGTAAAAGAAGTTAAAGATACAATTAAAAGTTACCTACCAATACAAAATTTATATGTAGGAAGTTATGAAAAACCAAATTGTGGATGGAAACGAATGAATGAATCTGATGAATCAAAAGATAAATCAACAAAGGAACTTATAACAGCAGTTTTAAATACTTTAGTTTTACCTCAATATGAACATGTAATTTGTGGATTTGAATATAAAGAAGAAAAGAGATTAGCCGGTAAAAATGGTAAAACAATTAATAGTCCAAGTGTGACTGTAACGTTGATTGGTGGGTATGGAACAAGAATGTGGCCAAATACACAGGCGGTTCAAAAAATGTATGATGACTTATTAGATGAGGTATGGGACACAGTTTGGGATTATACTGGTATTTCTGTTGAATTATACAGTAATTATGTAAAAGATTGTAATAATTATATTAAATGAAAAACTTAATTAGAAAAATATTAAAAGAAGAAATTAACAAGAAATTTACAAAACCTAATGAAAAATTAGATACTCTTGTTTATAATTGGTTAGACAACTATTTTGAAGGTGCAAAAATTTACAAAGAAGAATATTGGAGATATTATGGTTTTGCATTTCAATTTTGTAAAAATGGTAGAGAAATAGCAGAACTACGTGTTAATTTTGATGATAAAAGTCCTGATTGGGGACCAAGAGATAAAAGACCAACAAGTGAAAGAAGTGTTGATGACGTAATGGTATACATTTATCCAATTATGGTTGATGAGCTAGTTACAGATATACCAATTAGAAAAAACTATTTATTATATCTAATTGAAGAATGGTTTGAAGATACAAAATTAGACGAAATCCAAAAAGAATTCAACAGAAATGATTTATCTTTAGATTATGTTTCCGTATTTGAAAGTAGAAAAAGAGGTGAATTATGTGTTGCGCCAGTTCCAAAACCTGAAGGTGTAACAATGCAAGAAATGATGGATTATCTTAAAAAAAATACAGGGTTTTCGTATGAAGAAATGGAAGAACACGAAGAAGAAGAACCAGGTTGGATTGAAGACAATTATTTAGGTTTACTCAGAAGAAGAGAACACAAAAGAATGAATGCTGAAGATAGAGCAAACAATCCAGAACCATTTAATGATGGATATTGAATATTTTTGAACATGAAACAACTAATTAGAAAAATATTAAAAGAAGAGACGGAACAATATAACACACCCGTTTTGACTATTTTAAAAACGTTATACCCAAACTTTAATAAAGATAATGCATCAATTAAAAAATCAAGTAGTCAAATGGGTAATGATGTTATATTATATGACGATCCTGAAACAGGTTACCCTTTTTGTTCCTATTGGATTGATGATAGAGAATTAGTCTTAACACGCGAATTATTTGAAACATTTGATAGTTATTTAAATATGGACACTTGGACCGATGATTTATTAAATTGGTTTAATAATGAATTCAATAAAGATGCTGAATATGTTACATTTTAATTATGAACCTACAAGAAAACATAAATAGAATTAGAGAAATGATGGGATTGTTAAATGAAAACAACCAAAATTTAATTAATGAAAGTGTAGAAGGTAAAAGGTGTTGGTATTACAAAAAAATTGCTGATGGTTCTTACAACAGTGACGAAAGAGTGCCTAACCCTAATAATGGGGCTGGTGACGTACAAGAATTTTTAATTAAAGTGGGGTATAAGATCACAAAAGATTGGGACTTTGGTGATAAAACTGCTTCTGCCTTAGGTACTTGGGCGTATGGTGCGGCAGAGGGAATAAATACTGTTGATAAACTTTGGAAACGAATGAAAAAAGGGGGATGGGATGTTGGTGAAACAACGGGGTATGGTCCTAAAATGATGAAAGCGGTTGCGGATATGATAATACAAATGTGTAAGTCTCTATCTAAAACTTGTAAAGTCGACCAACAAACACTTTTTGATATGGAGTTTGAAATACTACCACAAGAAGAAACTGATTGTAGAAATAACTTAGATAAACAATTTGAAAGAGCTGTAAAATATTGGAAAAATTATTTG
>Ga0194130_10006146_pt1 | contig 14056 bp, 13 predicted proteins | sample TA2KigsurfametaG_FD_160084 | JGI IMG/M metagenome (GOLD analysis project Ga0194130, IMG submission 160084) | Freshwater microbial communities from Lake Tanganyika, Tanzania - TA2015050 Kigoma 12 surface | ecosystem: Environmental > Aquatic > Freshwater > Lake | place: Tanzania: Lake Tanganyika... | reverse complement strand
AGGGGTGGCCTGGCGGTCCCTTGACGCTGCGTGGCCGGGTCGGCGCCCTCTTTGGTTGATGACACGAACGCACACCTGACGGAAACCGTTGCTCGCCTGAGGGCTCTCCTTCTCGCTGTTGCTGGTGGGCGCGGCCGCCGGGGCCGAGGCGCCCGCCGATCCCTGCCGAGGGGAGCACTGTGAGCTCCTCGCGCCGCCTGCTGCCTGCGTGGGCGCCACGACGCCACAGGCGGACGCCCCGGACTTCGAGGTCCGCGTGTCGGTCTCGCCGCCTCGGGTCTCGCCCGGCGCCGAAACCGCCGTGACCCTGGAGCTCGTGAACCGGTCGGCCGTGCCCGCTTCCTTTGCCTACGAAGTGGACTGCATCAAGCCGGAGGTGCAGGCGTACCGGGGGGGGGCAAGCGGGCGGACTTTGCGGGGGCCCCGGAGGGAGAGCTCCTGTCGTGTGTGAAGGTGGCTCGACTCGTCGTCGAACCCGGGGGAGTGCTGGTGGCGACGCTCCCCGTCCGGGCCGTGCGGCGTGTGGCCGGCTCCATGGCGGAGCTGTTCGAACCCCGGATCGTGGGGCCCTTGTCGAAGGGTCGCTGCGAGCTGCGCGTCGGCGTGGCGAAATTCCCGCTCGCTTCGGCCATCCGGGACGTTCGGGGGACGCTCGACGTGGGCCCCCGAGCCGGTGCTGCGTCCCGGCTCCAGGCCGAGCGCGGTCCGCCGGAAGCGGCGGGCGCCTGCTGTCCGAAGTCGACGGCGAACGTCGCCGAGGGCGCGTGCGCCTGGTCGACGAACGCGAAGCCAGCGGCGTCGAAGGCGTTGCTGGGTTCCCCCGTGATGCCCAGGCCGCGGAGACCATGAAGTCGCTGCTCGAAAGCTCATTCGGTTTTGTCGCGCTGGCGGCGTGGACGTGGCGAGACAGCGGCCCTGCGTGGTTGCCTCTTCGTTGCGCGTGAGACGGGAGAGGGTTCGCACTGTGCAAGCGGGACAGCCTGGGAGCGCCGTTGAAAAGGTGAGTGCGCCGGGCAGGTGGGGCCGCTTGGCTCCCGGTTTTGCGAAGCGGTGGCTGCCACTGGTGCGCGCCGTGTCCCGGCCGTTCCGGCCGCGGCTGGAGAGGCTTCCCGCGGAGGGGCCCTGGCTTCCCGTGGCGAACCACTCGGGCGTATTCGGCATCGCGGAGCTCACGTGCTTCGCGGCGCTCTGGCTGGAGCGCTTCGGCACGCAGCGGCCGCTGGGGGTTGCGCCCACCTTCGTGACGCTCGTGGTGGGAACCATGTCGCGGCGCTCCGCGGACGCCGCCACCCGGGAGCGGCGCATGGAGCAGGCGCTCGCCGCGCACGAGCTGGAGCGGCAGCAGGCCGCCACTGAGCGCAGGGAGCGGCGGGTGGTGGACCTGCTGGGGGCCAGCCACGACATCAAGAACGTCATCTCCACCGCCTCCCTCAACGCCGCCTCCCTGCGCAAGGCGCTCGAGTCCAGCGGAACGCCGGACCCGGCCCTGCTGGAGAGGATGGACAAGGTGCAGCAGGCGCTCGCACTGGTGGTGGCCCTCTCCCGCACCTCGCGCGAGCCGGCCACGGCGGAGTCGACGCCGGGCGAGCCCGGCTGCTCCCCGCTGCGCGCTGCCTCCGTGCGCGGGGTGACCCCGGCGCTGGTGCTGACCGCCGCGTGCGACGTGCTGCGCGACGAGGGGGCCGCGTACGCCGCCCGCCTCCGGGACGAGGGCGTGGAGGTGGAGCACGCCGAGTACCCCGGCGCACTCCACTGCCTCTTCAGCATGCAGGGGCTGGCCGAGGGCGTCAGCGCGGTGCAGCAGCTGGCACGGTGGCTCGCCCCCCGCTGGTGAGCGGCGAGAGGGACGGGCCGTTGGACTGCAGCCAACTGATGGCGCGCGCCGGGTAGAAGAGGGACCGCAGCCGGGGCAGCGCGTCGAAGCGGCCCGGGGCCACGCGGTACTCGCCTGCGGCCTCCACGAGCCAGCCCTCCTCCAGCGCCCGCGCCACCGCGGGGCCGCACGCCTGCTGCAGCGACACCCCGTGCGCCGTCTGGAAACGCGCCGGGTCCAACCGCCCGAAGCTGAGGGACAAGAGCACCTGCTTGGCCACCCGCTCCTGCGGCGGCAGCGCGTAGAGGTCCGAGAGCGGCAGCACCGCCCCGCCCTCCACCTGCTCCACCCAGGCGTCCACCTTGTACGGGGCGAAGCCCCAGTGGCCGCCGCACAGCGTGCTCGCGTAGTTGCCCACCCCCACGTACGGCAGGCCGTCCAGGAGCCTCCCCTCGAAGTACGGCGAGGTGCCCGTCTCCCCCGCGTGGCGGGAGAAGTTGAGCGAGCCGTAGGGGGCGTGGAAGCCGCGCGCGGTGAGCACCTCGTAGGCGGCGTCGTACAGCCGGGCGTACTCGGACGGCGTGGGGAGGGAGGGCGTCACCCGCGTCAGCGCCCGCCCCTTGCCGCGGTACAGGCAGTCATAGGTGGTCACCGAGTCCACGCCCGCGTCCGCCACCCGCGCCACGTCCGCGGCGAAGTCCGCGGGCCCCTGCCCCGGCAACCCGAAGATGAGGTCCGCGTTCACCCGCTGGAAGCCCGCGCGCCGAAGCGCCGCCAGCGCCCGGTCTGCCTGGCCCACCTGGGCGGTGCGCCGCACCGCCTCCAGCACCGCCCCGGCCGTGCTCTGCACCCCCAGCGACACGCGACTCACCCCGCCCTGCGCGAGCAGGCGCAGTTTGTCCGGCTCGTGTGCGGCCACCGCCGGCGTCGTCTCGACGGAGAGGGGGAACGGGCTCGCAGACTTCGCCGCCCAGGGCTTCAGCGCCTCCAGGAGCGACTCGAGCAGCGGCATCCCGAGCAGCGTGGGCGTGCCGCCGCCCAGGTCGATGCCCGGCACCTCCACGTCCCTCCGTACCGCCCCGGAGAGGCGCCCCAGCGCCGTGCAGAGCGCCCGCACGTAGCGGGCCTGCCGCTCGGGCGTCCCGTGGGTGTCCACGGCGAAGTTGCAGTAGCTGCAGCGCGCCTCGCAGAAGGGCACGTGGACGTACAGGAGGAGACGGCGGGCGCTCGCAACAGCCTCCAATACCTTTGGAGTGCCGGCGGGCGCGCGGAAGTGGTCCATCACGTACTCGCGGCGCGGCGGGTACTGCACCGTGAAGTCGTGCGGGTGGCGCCCGGCCAGCGCCACGTGGCCGTCCAGCATCACGCCTGCGCCCCAAGTTCCTGCGCGAGCAGCCGCGCCACCTCCGCCACGTCCGCGTCCGGCAGCGTCTGGTGCACCCCTACGAAGCCCGCGCTGCGCGCGAGCGCCCGGCATTTCTGCAGACCGTCGTGCGGGACGTCCGCGTAGGCCGGCTGGTCCACCACCGGCCCGCCCATCAGGCTGCGCACCTCCACCCCGTGGCCGGCCATGGCCTCGGCGAACGGTTCGATGGGGCGCCCTGACAGCTCGAACGGGAAGACGAACGGCGAGCCGGAGCCCGCGGGCGCCGGCCACACCCGCACGCCGGGGACCCCTTTGAGCGCGCGGAACAGGACGTCGTAGTGGGCCCGCCGGCGCGCCTCCTGCTCGCCCCACGTCTGCAGGGTGAAGCGCCCGAAGCAGGCATTGAGCTCCGACATCTCCAGGTTGTGGCCACGCCGGACGTAGTGGAACTGGTGGTGCATCCCCGCTGGCGCGCTGCACGGCACCTCCTCCAGGTGGCAGGTGCAGGCCCGCCCCCAGTGGACGAGGGAGTCCACGCGCGCGTGCCAGGCGCCATCCGGCGAGAGCACCGCCCCGCCGCCGAAGGCCGAGAGGTGGTGCGGGTGGTAGAAGCTCCAGGTCGTCAGGTCCCCGAGCGCGTGCGCCGGCGCCCCGTCCACCTGCAGGTCCATGGTCTCGCAGGCGTCCTGCAGCACGCGCGCACCGCGGCGCCGCGCCAGGGAGACGAGCGCGCGCAGCCGCGCCGGGAAGCCCAGGAAGTGCGTGACGCACACCACCTTCGTCTCCGGCGTGAGCGCCGCCTCCAGGGCGGCGGGGGCCATGCCGAAGCCGCCCGCCTCCGTGTCCACCGCCCTCGCCGCGTAGCCGGCCGAAAGCAGGGAGGAGAGCGTGGTGGGGAAGGTGAAGCCCGCCACCAGCGCCTCGCCCGGGCCGGTCACCTCGCGCAAGGCCAGCGCCGCCGCCAGGTTGGCCGAGGAGCCGGAGTTGGTGAGCGCCACGTGCGGCGCCCCGAAGGTGTCCGACAGCGCGCGCGCAAGGGCGTTCAAGCTGCGGCGGGAAGGGCCGAGCTCCTGCTCGAGGAAGGCCCCGAAGCCCTCCGTCGCCGTGCGGCCCGTGCAGGGGTAGCGGAAGCGGCTCAAGCGCGCTGGACCCCGGACTCCGGGACCGTGGCAATCCTGTTCCGCAGCAGCTCCCTGCGCTCGGCCAAGCGCTTCTGGATGACCGGGTCCGACTTCGTCTTCGGCTCGGGCACGAGCACCCCCTCCTCCAGCTGCAGGTACGTCCTCGAGAGCAGCATCCAGGTCTCCAGCTCGAGCCGCAGCAGGCCGCGCGACGCCGGCACCAACTGCGCCACCGCCGCCATCTCCGCCACGTGCGCGTCCAGGTGGCGCGTGAAGGCGGCGTCCGCGTTGTCACCGTCCAGGACGAGGGGTTCCAGCAGCCGCATCATCCGCTTGTCCGCGACTTCGAACCACAGCGTCGGCGCTGTCTGGATGAGCCAGCGGGCGCCCCGGGGGAAGCCCCGGTAGGAGACGCTCACCGCCCTCCCCAGCAGCACGCGGAGCGCCGCCCGGATGGTCCGCTGGAGCGGCAGGGACAGCATGCCGCGGTAGGCGGAGATGGCGAGGAAGACCGCGGCGAGCGCGACGAGGCCGGACTTCGATGCAGCGAGCACCTCCTGCCAGCTCGCCAGGTATCCCGGGGGGTCCCTGAACAGGTAGCGGTCCTCCACCTGGACGAACACCGATCCGAGCGTGATGAGGCAGAACCAGGTCATGATCATGTTCATCCGCCCCTACCGCCGGGACTCGCCCTGCTCGGCGAGCGAGTGGCAGAACTCCCGCAGGACGGTGAGGTTGTCCTTCAGGTTCTCCAACTCCTCGGGGACCTCGTCCTCCCGGTCCTCCACCCGCACCAGGGGCAGCAGCAGCGCCGCCTTCTCCCGCGTCAGGCGGGTCTTCCGCCGCTCGTCCTCCTCGTCCCGGCGGCGGTAGAGCTTGGGGAGCTTGAAGCGCGCCTCGGCCGCGCGCAGCCCGATGTGCTCGGCGAGATCGGTGGCACGCTCGTCGAACCGGGAGTGGTTGGCCAGCTGGTCCACCAGGTCCATGGAGCGGTCGAGCCAGTCCTCGTCGCCCTGCCCCTCGCCTGCCTCGAGGACCTCCACGAGGAAGCTCTTCTCCGCCAGCCGCTCGCAGGGAGCCTCGAACTGGACGGCGCTGAGGCGGAGCCGGAGACCTGCCTGTTTCTCCTCCCGCCCCGCGCCCAGGGCCTCGCGGGCCCCCGGCCACTCGCCCTCCACGACCAGGATCTCCCAGTTCTTGATGAAGGACCCCTCCAGCTGCAGCGTGGTCCCGCGCTTCGTCTTCACCGACTGCCCGAGCGCCTCCAGCTGCTTGTCCGGCGCGCTCTTCGGCGGCCGCCCCGGGCCGGGCCTGTCCTGCTGGGGCTGGTGCATCAGCCGGTGGATGATGACCGGCTCGGCGGACACCGCCTCCTCTGCTGCGCTGCTGCGTCGTGCACCCATGCTCTCCCTCCCCCCTCGTTGAAACCGGTGCCGGCCCTACACCCCCAGCACCTTCACAATGACCCGCTTGCGCCGCTGCCCGTCGAACTCGGCGTAGAAGACCTGCTGCCACGTGCCCAGGTCCAGCCTCCCCGCCGTGATGGGCAACACCACCTCGTGGTGGACCAGCAGGGACTTCAGGTGCGCGTCCCCGTTGTCCTCGCCCGTCTGGTGGTGCCGGTAGTCCGGCCCCTCGGGCGCAAGCCGCTGCAGCCACTCCCAGATGTCCCCGTGCAGCCCGGGCTCGTCGTCGTTCACGAAGACGCCCGCGGTGATGTGCATGGCGGACACCAGCGCCATGCCCTCCTTCACGCCGGACGCCGCCACCGCGGCGGCCACCTCGTCCGTGATGCGGACCAGCTCGCGCCGCTGCTTCGTCTGGAACCAGAGGTACTCGGTGTGGGCCTTCATGGCCCCGGGTGTACAGTCCGGCCGCCGTGCCTGACAACCCGCGCGGCAGGGGGAACCGAACCGTGCGCCGTGCCGTCCTTGTGTCCACCGCCTTCCTGTGTGCCACCGCCTGCAGCCCCGGGGCGAAGGTCACCGCCAACGTCGTCGCTGGAACCGCACTCGGGACAAACGGCAGCGGGCTCTCCGAGCGCAGGGACGGGCTGCTCGCCAGCACGTCCGCCACCTCGCTGCTGAGCCTCAAGTACGGCATCAAGACCATCCAGCTGTGCGACGACGTCCAGCGCTCTGGCTCCGGGTACAGCAACGCCACCGGTTGCGCGTACATCTTCCGCAACGCCAACATCCCGGACGAACAGGAGTTCTACCGGGACTACCTCGTCTCCAGCGCGCTCGCGGACACCACGCCGGGCCGGTACGTGGACCTGCTGACACCCGAGGGGCGGGCGGCGCTGAAGGACCCGCCCGGGCCCGTCCCCGCCGGGACGTACCGCTACGGCCTCATCAATTTCCTGCGCCCCATCCGCATCACCGCCGAGTTCCCCGTGCTCGGCGGACAGGCGGGAGAGGTGGTGCGCACGCGCGCCACCACGGGCACCGAGCGTGCGGACTTCGAGCCCACCTTCCCGCTGGAGCGGGCGCTCGTGGGCGACACGCGCTCGTCCGCGCCCGCGGAGGAGACCACCTACATGCTCAACAACGGCGGCGCCCTCTTCGCCTTCGCCTCCCCCTTCGTGCTGACGGACGCGGACATTTCTGCCGGTGACATCACCATGGACCTGGTGTTCAACCCGGCCAACTTCGGGCAGGTGGTGGACGGGCCCCAGGGCGGCTGCGGCGCGGACGCGCGCACCACGCTGTGCGACCCGGCCAACAACCTGTCCTTCGAGATGCCATTCGTCCGCATGAGCCCCGTGCCGCGCAAGGCCGGCGAGCAGACCCGCAAGGAGGTGTACCTGGTGGACTTCGAGACCGGGGCATCCGCCTCCCAGCTGCGGGTGGAGCTCTATTACAACGCGGCGGACCCGCAGAAGGCGGTGCGCGGCGTGGACGTGGCGCTCGTCTACCTGCCCACCGCCACGGCGCCCGCCAACAAGAACGTGGACGGCTCCATGCTGGAGCAGACCGGCTCGCTGGCGGACGGCACCGCCACCGTCACGCTCAAGGACTACGCGGGAGCCCCCGCGCTCTCCGGCATCCTCCGCGGGCAGTCCGGCACCGCCACGTTCAACTGCGCCACCCCCAGCGGCGACGTCTGCCCCTCCATCGGCAGCACGGCCCAGCGCCCCTACACGTTCGTGGAGGACGTGCTCGTCTCGGCAGACTGAGGCGGGGTCTCTCGAAAAGACAGCCGGGACGCAGGTCAACACACCCGGACCGCCCGCCCCCGACCTGCACGTGGCGGCGCAGGCTGGCGCCATGGGCTCACCTCGAGGTTGCGCGGCCCCGGGCGGGGGCGGTACCTCCCGGGTGCCATGTCCCTCACCGCCCACAACCCCGCCACCGGCGTCGTGCTGCACAGCCTCCCCTCCCTGGACGAGGCAGGGCTCGAGCGGAAGCTGGCCCGGGCGGCGGAGGCCTTCCGGTCCTGGCGGGGTACCCCGTTCCCCGAGCGCGCCCGCCTGCTCAGGGCCGCCGCCGCCCTGCTCCGCAAGGACGTCCAACGACATGCGGAGCTCATGGCGCTGGAGATGGGCAAGCCGCTCGCGGCCGGCCGCGCCGAGGTGGAGAAGTCCGCCCGCGCGCTGGAGTACTGCGCGGAGCACGGCGAGGCGCTGCTCGCGGACCGCCCGGTGGACCTGGGCGGGCCCCGCGCCTTCGTTACCCACCTGCCGCTCGGGGCGGTGCTGGCGGTGATGCCGTGGAACTTCCCCTACTGGCAGGTGCTCCGCTTCGCCGCCCCAAACCTCGTGGCCGGCAACGTGGGGCTGCTCAAGCATGCCTCCAACGTCCCGGGCTGCGGCGCGGCGCTCGAGCAGCTGTTCACCGACGCGGGCTTCTCCGGGGGCGTCTTCCAGAACCTCGCCGTGGGCAGCGGCGCGGTGGCAGGCATCCTCCGCGACCCCCGCGTGGCGGCCGTCACCCTCACCGGCAGCACCCCGGCCGGGCAGTCCGTGGCCGCCGCCGCGGGGGCGGCGCTGAAGAAGTGCGTGCTGGAGCTGGGCGGGAGCGACCCGTTCCTCGTCCTCCCCTCCGCGGACGTGGCCGCGGCAGCCCGCGCGGCGGCCTCCTCCCGCGTCATCAACGCGGGCCAGTCCTGCATCGCGGCCAAGCGCTTCATCGTCCACGCGGGGGTTTACGCGGCGTTCCGGGAGGCCCTCGTCCGGCACATGGAGGGGTTCCGCGTGGGGGACCCGCTGCAGGAGGAGACCGAGGTGGGGCCGCTGGCCACCTCCGCCATCCGGGACGAGGTGGAGGGGCTGGTGGAGGACGCCCGCGCCCACGGCGCCCGCGTGGCATGCGGCGGACACCGGCTGCCCGGCCCCGGGAACTTCTACGCCCCCACCGTCCTGGAGGACGTGCCCCGGGCTGCGCGCGCCTTTCGCGAGGAGCTGTTCGGCCCGGTGGCCCAGTTGTTCCGGGTGAACTCCCTGGACGAAGCCTTGCGGCTCGCCAACGACTCGGACTTCGGGCTGGGCAGCTGCGTCTGGACGCGGGACGAGGCGGAGGCCACCCGGTGCATCCGGGAACTGGAGGCGGGGCTCACCTTCGTCAACGGTATGGTGGTGAGCGACCCGCGCATGCCGTTTGGCGGCGTGAAGCAGTCCGGCCACGGACGGGAGCTGGGGCCAGACGGCTTCTACGAGTTCGTCAACCGCAAGTCCGTGGTGGTGGCCGGCTGAGGCGCCCTGCAGGCCACAGGGCCCACCCCGCCCTCGGCCCCTGCCTCGCCCAGCCCCGAGGCCCGCCGGGAGGCGGTGGCCTTCTGCAGGCGCGGGCCTACGGCCCCGCGTGGTCCCACGCCGGCGCGTCGGATGCGAACTGCCCCACCCAGTCCCACGCCTTCACCCCGCCTGACACCACGTTGGGAGTGGAGCTCACCACGTGGGTGGTACCGCCCACGTAGAACGTCTTTGCATTCGCAGGCAGGTCCCCACGCAGGTTGATGAGCAGCGCCTCCAGCTCCGGTCCCGGGAGGGGCGCGTTGGGGTTCCCACCCAGGAAGAAGCGCACCGTCTGGTCCTGCAGGTAGCTCATGAGCGCATACCTCCGCGGCGACGCCATGAGCTCCAGCGCGCGCGTCCGCACCGCGGCAAGGCTGTCCCCGCACCCGGTGCAGCCCGGCGGGAACTCCGGCTTCCAGCGGTCCACGAACAGGGCATACGTCGCGTCGAACGCCATGGGCTGGACGAGCGGCCCCGCGTCGTCCAGCACGTCCACGCGGGCATTGGGGAACGCCTTCTGGAACCGCCACCCGTTCACCGTCACGCCGAAGCCGCCGGCGCTGATGCCCATCAGCCACACCTTGTCCGCGTCCGCGAAGGTGGGGGCCAGGCGCCGCAGGTAGGCGTCCAGGTTCCTCGCCCCCACGTGGTGGACGTCCGTGAAGCCGAGCGCGTTGTACGCGGACACGTTCGTCCCCGAGTGCAGGTCCCCGGTGCAGTACGGCACGTAGACGAAGCTGGCGTCCTTGAACGGGTTGTCGGCGCGCGTCCGGTCGAACAGCAGCTGCATGGCCGGGTGCTGCGCCTCGCCCAGCACGGTGGCCTCGCCCACCGTGTCCTTCATGTGCACCGCCGCGCCGAAGGCGCAGTACTGCGCCGTCCAGCAGGAGCCACCCCCCTGCAGGTACACCAGCACTTTCTTGCTCCGGTTCGTCAGGTTCACCGCCAGCCCCGTGGGCGTCCCGTTGGCGCAGCGGGACTCGGCGAACTCCACCCAGGTCCACGTCTCGTTGGCAGCGGTGATGGGGGCTCCTGCGTCCAGCGCGTAGGGCACCGGCAGGTCGAAGGGCCCTGCCCCCGCGTCGGGAGAGCCCGCGTCCTCCGCGGCCCCGTCGCCTCCACCGTCCTGCGCGCCGCCGCCGTCCGGGGAGTCACCCGGACTTGGCGGGGTGCCGCACGCGGCGGCGAGGGACAGAGAGGCGGCAAGCAGAAGGGAATGGAGGCGCATGGCGCCTTTCAACTTACGCGAAACGGCGCTGCAGTTCCGCGTTCACGAAGCGCTCAATCTCCTCCGCCGTGGAGAACTGCATGGCCTCGTCCAGCAGCCCCACCGCGTCCGCCCGGCTCACCCGGCGGAGGAACTGCTTCACCCCCGCAATCTGCCCGGCCGCCATGGACAGCTCGTCAAAGCCCATGGCCAGCAGCAGCAGCGTGTAGGCCGGCTCCCCCGCCATTTCGCCGCACATGGCCACCGGGATGCCGGCCTGCTTCGCCGCCTGGCAGATGTGGCGCAGCGAGCGCAGCACGGACAGGTGCAGCGGCTTGTAGAGGTACGCCACGTCCTGGTTCTGCCGGTCGATGGCGATGGAGTACTGGATGAGATCGTTGGTTCCGACGGAGAAGAAGTCCGCCTCCTGCGCCAGCCGGTCCGCAATCCACGCAGCCGACGGCGTCTCCACCATCACCCCCACCGGGATGCGCCCGCCCATCCGCACCCCTTCCCGCCCCAGCTCGCTGCGGCACGCCTCCAGCTCGCTCCGCGCCTCGCGCAGCTCCGACAGCCCGGACACCAGCGGGAACATGATGCGCAGGCTGCCGTAGATGGACGCGCGGAGCAGCGCCCGAAGCTGCGTGCGGAAGATGTCCCGGTGGGCCAGGCAGTAGCGGATGGCCCGAAGCCCCATGGCCGGGTTGTGCTCGCGCTCGCTGCGCTTCACCCCGCCCGGCACCTTGTCCCCGCCCAGGTCCAGGGTCCGGATGGTGACCGGCCGCCCCCCCATGGCCTCCAGCACCGCCTTGTAGGCCTCGAATTGCTCCTCCTCGTTGGGCGGTGCCTCGCGGTCCAGGAACATGAACTCGGTGCGGAACAGCCCAATCCCTTCCGCCCCGTGGGCCAGCAGGGAGGGAATCTCCTCGAGGAACTCCATGTTCCCCTTGAGCACCACCCGGAACCCGTCCAGGGAGGTGGCCTGCAGGTCCCGCGTCTGGAGCAGCGCGCGCTCCTCCGCCGCCCTCGCCGCCATGGTCTCCCGGAAGGTGGCCAGCGCCGCTTCCGGCGGGTTGACCAGCACCGTGCCACCCGTGCCGTCCAGCGCGAGCAGGTCCCCGGGCTTCACCTGCTCGGAGGCCCGCACCGCCCCCACCACCGCCGGCGTCTCGCGCGCCCGCGCCACGATGGCGGTGTGGGAGGTCTGCCCGCCCAGGTCCGTGACGAAGCCCACCACCCGGCCCGTCTTGAGCAGCACCGCGGTGTCCGCCGGGGACAAGTCGTGGGCGACGATGATGGCCCCCTCGGGGACCTCCACCTCCTCGTCCACCGCCTCGCCCACCAGGTTGCGGACCACGCGGTCCGCCACGAAGTCCAGGTCGCTCTTCCGCTCGCGGAAGTACTCGTCCTGGACGTTGTCGAACATGTGGCGCAGCTTCCGCACCACGCGCCGCACCGCCCACTCCGCGTTCACCCGGTCCCGTGCGACGAGCTTGCGCACCTCGTCCACAAACATGGGGTCCTGCAGCATCAGCCGGTGCGCCTCCAGGATGAGCGCGTGGTCGTGCGCGTCCCCGGTGGAGATGCGCGCCTTGACGTCCACCAACTGCGCGTCGGACCTCTCCAGCGCCTCCCGGAAGCGGAGCAACTCCGCCTCCACCTGGGACTCCTCCAGCCGGTTGCGCGGCGTGCGCACCTTGCGGCGGTCCATCAGGTAGGCCCGCCCCAGCGCCAGACCGGGGCTGCCACAGATGCCCGTCAGCACCAGGGGGGACTGGCCCATGCGGCTACTTCTCCTCGCCGAAGCGGTTGGCCACCAGCACCCGTATCTCCTCCAGGCACTCCGCCGCCCGCTCGCCCGTGCAGCGCACCGTGATGCGCATCCCCATGGCCGCCGCCAGCATCAGCACCCCCATGATGGACTTGCCGTTGACCCCCTGCCCCTCGCACTCCACATGAACCTCGCACGGGTAGCGGTTGGCCACCTTCACGAGCTGTGCGGCGGCCCGGGCGTGCAGCCCCAGTTGGTTGATGATGTCGAACGTGCCTTCCACCGCGTTGGCCATGACACCCTTCACTCTACAGGATTGCGCTCGCCGCCATGGCGAGGCATGCGGCGAGGAACAACGACACGGTGTGCGGCAGGCGCCGCCCCACCGCCCAGTAACCGGCCACCCCCAGCCCCACGCAGCCGGCCGCCAGCCACGGCCCCGCCGCCCCCGGCTGTTGCGCGCCGAACTGCACCGCCAGCCCCGCCGCCAGCCCCCCCGCGCACGCCGCCGCCACGTGGCGCAGCCGGGTGCCCCACCGCGGCAGCCGCTGCAGCGCCGGTTGGTTCACCAGCCCGTCCCCCAGCAGCAGCCCCAGCCGGTAGAAGCGCGCCCGCAGCCACAGGTGCACCGCGTTGTAGAGGAACAGGAAGAGCAGCGCCGCCCAGCCGCCCAGCCACGGCACCAGCGCCGCGCAGGCCGCCCCCACCGCCGGCCGCAAGGACAGCCAGAAGAAGCCGTCCCCCAGCGCCGCCAGCGGCCCCATCAGCGCCGCCTTGAAGGCCACCACCCGGTCCGGGGACTCCTCCCCCCGCGCAATCCGCCGCTCGTGGTGCAGCACCCCGCCCACGATGGAGGCGGCCACGTAGGGGTGCGTGTTGAAGACGGTGAGGTGCCGCCGCACCGCCTCGCTGCGGGCCACCTCGTCCGGGTACAGCACCTCCAGCGCCGGGTAGAGCGCGTAGGCCAGCCCCAGGTTCTGCATCCCCTGAGGGTTCCACGCCGCCTGGAGGAAGAGGGACCGCCCGTAGACGCGGAGCAGCACGCTGCGCGGCATCCTCATGGCCCCGCCCCCCAGGCCGCCGCCCCCACCGCCACCGCCGCCACCCCCGCGTACAGGTGGCCCCGCCTGTCATTCGCCCCGCGCACCGCAATGGCGGCCGCCACGGACGCCATGGCCGGGTAGGCCCACGCCAGCCCCCGCAGCAACTCCAGCGGCACGCGCCGCTCCCACGGTGCCGCCAGCTGCCCGGCCAGGGAGGCGAGCGCCGTCACCGCCCCGAAGGCCGCGAAGAAGGGCCACAGCCCGAAGAGGTTCTGCCGCACCGCCCGCCGCAGCTGCCCCGCCTCCGCAATGGAGGCCGCCCGCCCCAGCAGCCCTGCCGCGTGGCGCTCCAGCCGCATCTCCATCCACCGCCCCAGCGGCCCCATCCCCGCGCAGGTGAGCACCCCCAGGCTCCACACCGCCGGCACGCTGGGGGCGCCGTTGGCCCGGGCGAGCCCCACCGCGAAGGCCGCCCCCGCCGTCGCCGCCAGCGTGTCGTTCTCTGGGCGGGAGGCCCCCAGGGACGCGGTCCCCAGGTAGTACAGCTCGAACAGCAACCCCACGTAGAGCCCCGCCTGCACGTCCCCCAGCAGCAGCCCGGCCCCCGTGCCCGCCACCAGCGGGCGGCTCACCATGGCCTGCAGGAAGCCGCGCCGCTCCACCGCGCACAGGCCGCCCCAGGCAAAGGCCCACAGCACCTGCCCCCACTCCACCGTCATGCGAGGTGCTGCCGCAGCTGCTGCAGCCCCAGAGGGCGCTCGGCCGGCACCGCGCGCGCTTCCACCGCCACCCCCGCGTCCTCCAGCTGCTGTAGCTGCAAGAGCTCCGCGTCCGACAGGTGGAGCGAGGGGGTGACCGCCTTGCGCCCGGGGGCCGCGTGCACGTTGCCCAGGTTGACGGGGGCCCGCAGCCCCGCCGCGTGCGCCGCCACCGCCGAGCCCACGTCCCGCACCAGCACCAGGGTTGCCACCCGGTCCGCGGACAGCGCCCGGAAGTCCAC
>Ga0194130_10006145_pt1 | contig 14058 bp, 17 predicted proteins | sample TA2KigsurfametaG_FD_160084 | JGI IMG/M metagenome (GOLD analysis project Ga0194130, IMG submission 160084) | Freshwater microbial communities from Lake Tanganyika, Tanzania - TA2015050 Kigoma 12 surface | ecosystem: Environmental > Aquatic > Freshwater > Lake | place: Tanzania: Lake Tanganyika... | reverse complement strand
TGATCTATCTACGGAATACCATTTGCCTGATCGATCCCAAAGACTTCGACGACCCGCGTTGGCGCGAGACGGAAGTCTTTCAAGACCAAGTCCAATTGGCGGATATCGTCGTAATCAACTGGACTGACAAACGAGATTCCGCGCTCATTGAACGTTGTCGCGAATGGGTCGAGAACTTCGTTCCCACAAAGCTACTGGTCACGGAATCAAGTTTTGGCGATATCGATCCGACTTGGCTAGATACGGTTGCATCAACCGTGAGAGTCCCAGCTTTTCCCGATGCCCATCCCATTGCGAGCAACCAGCGAAATAAGCCGGCGACAATTCTGGGCGAGTTGCCAGTGTTGAGCGCCCACAGTGCAATGGTCAATAGCCAGAATCCCTCCGCTCCCAATTCACAGGCAGAGTGTCCGGTCGTCGCTCCGACACCAGGCCGACCGCTGCGAGTGTCCAACAATGAACTTGGGCATGATGCCTGTGGTTGGATCTTCCACGTAGACGACATCTTCGATCGCGATAGCCTGCTTGACCTCTTAGGTTACGTTCATCCAATTTTGCGACTAAAAGGTGTTTTTCGATGCCAGGACAATTGGTGGTCCATCAACCGTGCGAAAGATACAACCAGCTATGCCCCGTCAGCTTATCGCCGCGACAGTCGACTTGAAATAATCCTTGATCGACCGACGTCCGGTTGGATTGAATTCGAACACAAATTGCTCGGCTGCTTTTTGCAAACGACAACGTTTGGTTGACTTCATTCGGATTAACAATTGCGAGAATAAATCACAAACACGGCGCGCGTGCTGTCTGAATACTCGTTCAGCAGTTAACGCAGTACGCGTCTATAGAACCGAGTTAAGTGTTTTCCCTCGCGAGCGTTTGTCTGCGGCGCTAGATCATATGCTCGGCGAGACACCCAATGAAGAGTCTTATCTCTGTCGCAATAAAACGGCTGACCGTGGCCAGTGCATCGGTGGCCGGTTGCAATTGATGTGCATTTGCGATAGCCTTGTGCTAGCGTAGCGTTCGGTTAGAAAACTAGGATAGCAAAGGATGGTTGACTCTTTTCCGCTAACGAAGATAGCGGAAGAGCGAGAGCCCTCCACCGATTCAACCGGAAGATCGAATTGGAACAAAGCGCAACCCGTCGGCTCTTACATCTGTTTGCGAGACAGACATGGAACAAATATCACTCTTTTTCAATTCACTGTTTATGGCGTTGGCGATGTCCGCACCATACTTGGTGCTGGGTTACATCGCTGCGGCATTGATCAAGGAGTACGTTCCGCGTGAATCATTGGCCAGGCACTTGGGGGCCGACGGCATTCGACCGGTTTTCAATGCTGTTGGCATCGGGGCGATGCTGCCGATCTGCTCGTGCGGCGTGGTGCCGCTAGGAGTGGGCGTTCATCGTGCCGGTGCAGCCCGTGGCACGGCGCTCTCGTTCATGACCAGTTCGCCGGCCATCTCGCCGGTGTCGTTGTTGATGATCGGCATGATGCTCGGGCCTTTGTATCTGGCCACCTATACCAGTGTCGCGATGCTCGGTTCCTTGGGTATCGGAATCATCGGCAACCGATTGCTACGCGACCCAACTCGTCCGGTCGAGGACTTTGACGCGATTGTCGACCGAGTGGAAAAAGACGACGAACATCAACATCACCACGCGGCAGCGGAGGGACGATCCCGTTTCAGGCGAGCGATGCACTGGGCGTTTTGGGATCTTGGCACCGAGATCAGTGTTGACCTGACGATCGGTTTGTCCGTTGCGGCATTGGTGCTCGCCTTTTTGCCAATCGAATTGACTGAAGCCTATCTCGGCACTCGCAGCGTGTGGACGTTGTTGCTGGTGATTCTGATCGGCATCCCGGTTTACACGTGCTCGGTGCCGACGATTCCAATCGTGTGGGCGTTGTTCATGCGAGGTGCAATGCCGGGCCCGATGTTGGCGTACATGATCGCCGGACCGGCGACGAACCTGGGTGAGCTTAACGCGATTCGGCGAAGCATGGGGCTCGGTACCGCGACTTTCTACGCTCTCAGTCTGATAATGGTTGCACTGGTTGGTGGCTTGATCGCCAATCACGTCGTATTCGCATCGTACGAGTACAAAGCGACGATGATCGCGAAGAACGAGTTGCAAGTACAGGAATGCTGCGTACCGATGATCTTCGGTAATCGCGTCGAGCGGAATAATCTCGGACGGATCGCGGCCAGTGTGCCGACGTGGCACTACCCGTTCATTGTTGTGTTGCTAATGACGATCGGTGTCGGGCTTTATCAGCGAGCTAACCAGCGTTTTGGAGGAGGGGGTGACGGCCACGTTCCTGCAACGCCCCGATCATCTGAGGAGGTAACTACATGAGCCGCAAGACAGCTATCACTGCAATACTCGCCTTCGCGATGATCGCCATTTGGAATTTCCAACTTTTCATAGATTGGAGGAATGGGATTGCGAGTGTCAATTCCGCGTGGCGGTCGTCAGTCGTGAACGACGCTGCGGCGGTCTCGGCGGAGGAGCCGCAGCTTTGGCAAGAGATCAAGAAAACCGTCGTCGAAGTGGATCCCGAGATTGGTTTCGTTCCGACTTTTGCACCGGCGATCGAAGCTGCTGAGGGTAAACGCATCGAGTTACCCGGCGTCGGTTTTTTGTTGTCGTCCGGACTTCTCGAGGACGAACACGGCGAAGAACAAATTACGAATTTCCTGCTATTGCCCAGTCATGGGGGGGTGGCATGGTGTTGTGGCTTGGCACCGATTCCGAACCATAAGTTCAGCGTGTTGGTCGAGTGCGAGAACGTGACGGATCTGCTCTCCAAGATTGATCCACAGAGCAAAGCATTCTTTGTTACCGTGGAAGGAACGCTGCGTCTGCAGAAAGAGAACAGTATCAACTCGCTCTACACGCTGGAAGACGCTGCCATCACGTTTATGGAAATGAGAGAGGTCTTACCGCCAAACGTTATGAATCTGTGCCTGAATCAACCCATGGCAAATCTCGTAGGCGATTCGAATCGTTCCAGCGGTACAGCCTCATCAGTTCGTCCACAACGCACTCAAGGCAACTGAACGCACCTGAATGTTAACTACATCGATCTCGATACGCGGCCTGTTTCGATTCAGTCGCGAAACACGGAATGATGAATGTAAACCGTTTTGCATTCACTAAAGTTGATTACTCTCCAAATGCGGACAGGGTACCTGTGGACGTGCTAGCGAAGAGGACCGTTGCATCTGGCAGCCAAGCCAGGGACGTAACAGGCGATCCTAGCTCACCTATTCGATAACTTTCTGTTTTCGTAACGTCTTGGACAGTCATACCCCCAGCTTCTCCGGCAAAGGCACACAATGTCGAGTTCGGAGCGAACAACACGCAACGGGTCAAGCAATCCTCAGAACCTTTCAGAAAGGTTGGGGTTCGGTCTTCAGGTCCAGGATCCGAGCAATCCCAACTCATCGAGGTTACCAAGTGTGGATAGCCCGACATTTCTGCGTCCAACCAAGTCTCCGTGCGCCAAAAATGAACGGCACTGTTTTGGTCCGCAGTCGCGATGTAGCGACCTCGAGGGCAAATGGCGATTCGAAGTACCGAGCCGCGATAGTTCAGAGACTCTACTGGTTTCTCTTTACGTATATCCCAAATTGTCAGACCACCGTAGCGCGCGACAACCAGTTCATTGTTGTCCGGCCTCCAGTCATTCACTTTATCGAGGTCCAATTCACCTTCTGCGATTAGGCTGACACTACCTCCCCCGTTGCGTCCTCCAGATGCTCAAACAGATGGCGTGTATCGACCAGAGTGACAATGCCGTCGAGGCGACACCCATGCATCAGATCAGGTTCCAGCATAAAGGTTTGGGCGATCGGTCCTGGGTCTGCAACGCCGGTTGTCTCGATCAGGATGTAGTCGAATTTGTGTTTGCGTTGCAACAGGCTTTTGAGGATCCGAATCAGATCACCGCGCACGTGACAACAGATGCAGCCATTGGACATTTCGAAGATTTCTTCGTCGGCATGCACGACCAGTTCGTGATCGATGGGAATGTCTCCGTATTCATTTTCAATCACGGCAATTCGCTTGCCATGATTCGCGGTCAATATGTGATTCAACAGCGTTGTTTTACCTGCACCCAAGAAACCAGTGAGCACAGTAACGGGAACTTTTGAGGAGTCCGTGGTCATGGGGATATCCGGGAAGTTAATTGAATACGAGTTGGTAGTCGTCAAGTCGCAAATGGACACCCGACCCTCACTTGCATACGAATTGCAAGTGCAGTAGCATTGAGTTGACAGCGTTAGTCTTCGGCTGGGAAGCTGTGTTCTCTTAGAGAGCGACGAGCTGGCCGAGATATTCGATACCGCAATGCATGACAGGAGCTTACCAGTGGGGAAACAACTCGTGGTCGCAAGCCGAAACAAAAGATGTCATGGATTCACGGTAGTGGAATTGCTGGTCGTGCTTGCCATCATTGGTATCTTGGTGGCGTTGTTACTGCCGGCAGTGCAGATGGCGAGGAGTGCTGCCCGTCGCATTCAGTGCAAAAAAAACTTGAGGCAAATTGGGCTAGCCATGCATAGCTACGAATCGGCCTTTGGTCGGTTACCACCCGCTTGCGTGTCCCGAATCGTTCGGCAAGACATCACGCAGCTTTCGGGAGTAACCAACCCGGATAATCCTCCAACTTGGAGCACCAGCTTTCCGAGCGGAATTTATCAGACCGCTGCGTGGGTCGAAGATGGCGGACCGGGTTGGGGGTTCTTCGCTTTTATCCTGCCTTACATCGAGCAGGGAAATCTGTACAACCGGATTGATTTCAGTCTTCCGATCGCCGACGATGCCAACCGATTGGTGCGTGAGACGATTGTGCCTACCTACGTCTCTCCTGCGGATGTTGGGCCGCGACTTGTAAGGGTCACAAGCCTGGAGACCACACGACTGGTCTGTCAGGAATCCCCCCTACGGCCGTTCCGCAGCAGATGGTGTCCACCTCTGGCGTGCCATTGGAGTGGGCTGTGAATAGTTATGTCCTCAACATGGGCTCGCTTCATTACGAGGAGCAGCCGTTTGACGGTCCTTTTCATCGCAATCGTGGCGTTCGCCTCGCGGAGATCACAGATGGACTTTCGAATACGGTTGGGGTCGGAGAAAGAACTAGTCGCATGACAGAGAGTGGATGGTGCGGCATCATCCCAGGCCAAGAGTTGGTTTATGTTCCGACCTGGTTTGCAGCCGACCGTGCTCACCCCAGTAAGAATTGGCGACCTGCGATGGCGGCTACAAACATCCATATCAACACGGGGGCTCCCAATGCGCGAAGCAGCAGCCCAGGAGGATTCACGACCAGCCATATGGGATACAGTGGCTGTCACTTTCTCAATATGGACGGTTCCGTGAGAATTATCTCGGACCAAATCGCGTTAGGCCCCTACCGTAGCCTCGCGACGCGAAATGGCGGAGAAATCGTTCCACCGGAGGCATTTCCGTGAGCAATGACTGGAAGTCGGGAATACCCGATCCGTTTGAGCCCATTACTATCTTCAGCAAGTGGGTTGGTGCGCGATTGGTAGCTTGGTTAACAAACTCAGTCGCTAAGGATTTTCTTGAGTATTGGATCTACGACTTAACCAAGATTGTCATTCTATTGCTCGTCACTTCGTTTGTCCTAAACTTGATTCGAAAGTGGCTGGGGGTTCAATGGCTGCGACGTAGTCTAGGAAGAGATGATGGGATTGGGATATGTTGTGGTGCGGCTCTGGGTATCATTACCCCAGTCTGTTCTTGCAGTGTTACCCCTTTGTACGCATCGCTCATTCATGGTGGAGCGGCGCGGCGGCCAGCGGCATGTTTTCTTTTTGCGGCCCCAGCGGTGAACGAATTTGCGATTGTTTTGGTTTTTCTAGCGTTGGGCTGGCCGGCGGCTCTTCTCTATACATTGTTTGGTTTGATCGCAGCATTATTGACCGGCTATTTCGCGAACCGCTTGGGGTTGATACCGTGCGAGTGGTGCAACAAGGCATCCACGGATGCATTCGCCTCTCGCGCGAGGTTCGGCTTGTCCGTATGGCGCGAGGCTGCTATCGATTCGCTCAGGCTCGCAAGTCGCCTGAAATGGGCTCTTGTCATTGGTGCGGGTCTTGCAGCCGTTTTGGTCAACTTCAATTTGACGCCCGTCGAGTTGCTTACCACTTATGGTCATCATCCTTTGGCACCGGTTCTAGCCTCCTTGATCGGATTACCTTTGGATGTAAACGCTGCCGCTGCGGGGCCTATTCTCATTCCACTTGCGAAAGCAGGGCTGCCTGTCGGTACCTTGATCGCGTTGATGATGGCTACTACGGCGGCCTCGTTTCCCGAAGCTGCCGTACTGCGACAGATCTTTGGCTGGCAAGGAGTATTCAAGCTCGGGATTTGGTATTTCGCGTATACGACGTGCCTGGGACTTTGCCTCAACGCGATCGCATTTTCAAGCTTTTTGACTACTAGGTGAGTCTATTTGCCTATTGGTTTTTCTCAAACGACTAGTGATACAATGCAAACGCTCACGATTCAGCAGGGACTCAAAAGATTCATCGCCGAGGACAGTAGCGATGTCGCTCGGCGTCTTCAGAGTCCTGATGCGGATATTATCTTGCTGCCCAAACCGATGTCTCTCAACATGGCTGATACCGTAAGAGATCTACCGGAGTTAGAGAAAAGGTCGACCGTCGCGTTTAACAATGCCGAACGGTTTGTATCTGCAACTTTGGAGGAGATGGGACTCTTGCAACCGCAGTTCTCGCAACATTTGCTTGAGGACATCCAGCTATTTGAAAGTTTGTTTAAGCAGACGTCCTTCGAACTCCGATTGGAAGTGACAGAACATCAGTCGTGTCCCAAGTTTCACTGTGACAATGTTTACGTACGGTTGCTAGTAACCTATTTTGGACCCACGACAGAGTTCATCGATCAGAATGAACCAGGCGTCATCTATCGCGCTCCACTGAACGCACTCGTGTTTCTTAAAGGGCATAAGCATCCGACCTATCAAGATCGTATCCTCCATCGTTCACCGGAATTCGCCGCAGGAGACAAACGGCTTTGCATGATTGTTAACTTCAGTGATTGGATGCCAAAGCGATGAAGACTGTCACCGGAAGCGAGACAAACCCAATCGGCAGCTTAGCCATCGCTTCAGATGTTGAGATGAGCGATTCAACAGCGTCATCTGCTACCTTAGGGAGTAGCAAGCGGCGTAAGTCAAGACCACCCGTTCGTCGATTGCTTCAGTTCCTAAGACGAGGTCATCTCTATCTCGGTTTGTTTTTATTGCCTTGGGCGTTACTCTACGGCGTAACTGGCTTTCTCTTCAATCATCCAAATGCATTCTCCGATTCGCCCGTTGTCTACTTTGATCGCCACGACATGGTGGGAACGGAACTGGAGAACCCACCGCCACTGAGCGAGTTCGTTGAGAAGCTCGTCGGAATGCTGAATGCCCACAACATATCGAGTGAAAAGTGGACTCTTGGCAAATCTCCAATCCGCTATTCGGGGCGAGATACGTTTGTCGCCACGGTCAATTCTGGGACCCGCACTTACTTTTTTGTGTTCGATCCGAATACGCAAAGTGGCTTGATTCGCGAGAATGCGACAAAGCGACCAACAGAAACGGTAGCACCCTTTGCGACGTCGGTTTTGTTCAAGGAAGAGCGAACCAGCGCAGAGACAACACGTGGAAAGCAAGAAGATCTACAGAACCTGGAGTCGATCGTCGACCGAATAAGGCGTGCAGCGCCGACGATTCTACAGCGAAAGGGGTTCCCAACCGGATCAGCAACCGTAACAAGCGGACCCGATATAAAGTTCTCCGTGATAGCCGCAGATGGAGAATGGAACGCGTCTTTCAATCCAATTAGCAAACAAGTCAGCGGAGCCAAGGGAGAACCTACGGTCGAGCTTTCATGGCGCACCTTTCTTCTACGTATGCACCTCAGCCATCGTTATCCGAGCGAATGGAACACCAAGTGGCTATGGGCATTGGGAGTTGATGCAATGGCTTTGACCCTTTGTTTTTGGGGCCTGTCGGGGCTGGTGATGTGGTGGCAAATCAAAGCGACTCGTCGAGCGGGCGGAATAGTGCTTGTTGTTAGTTTGATAGCAGCAATCACGCTCGGGCTGAGCATGTACAGCGTCTTGACAATATGAGTGCATTCCAGATTTGAGGTAAGCAAACGATGTTCACTAAGTTGCCGGCTACAGTTTTGTCGGTTTGTCTCGGTGCCGGCAAGACGACGCTGTTAAATTTTCTGTCGAATCAGCAGGGAATGCGGTCGCCATAATTGTCAATGATATGAGCGAATTCAACATTGACGTCGCCCTCGTAAGCTCAGAATTCAAGTCTCTTGGGCAAAGAGACGGGGCTTTAGTCGAATTTTTTAATGGCTGTATCTGCTGCACCCTCCGAGACGACATGTTGGATGAGATCACAAAATTGGCGTTGGCCGGTCGTTTCGACTATTTGCTCATAGAAGCCACCGGGATTTCTGAGCCGATGCCTGTGGCAGAGACATTTGTATTTCGCGATGAGTATGGGTTTGGACTGAGCAACCTTTCCCGCTTGGATGCCATGGTTACCGTCGCAGATTCGCGAGCTTTCTTGGAGGATTTATGTCCTTTGATTCGCTTGCCCAACGTGGCCAGGAGATGGACAAGACGGATCAGCGAATGCTGTCTCAGTTGCAGGTTGATCAAGTTGAATTTGCAAATGTCCTGGTTGTCAACAAAGTCGACTTAGTGACAGGCTCATGGGTTTAGTAGTATTGTCTATCGAAGTCGGAGACCTTTTCACCCCGAACGGCTTCACCAGTTGATAAGGGGCGATCAATTAAGCGAGATAGCTCGCATCAAGGGCTTTGTTTGGTTGGCCAATCGACATGATATGGCTGGGTTCTGTTCGTTAGCTGGCCGGATTCACTCGCTAGTTGCCTTCAGTCCCTGGTATATCGCACTCGATCATGATCGCTGGCCCTGGGATGGTCGACGCATGCTTGATCGGCTCAAAGAACTGTGGCAAGAACCCAATGGCGACCGACGGCAAGAGATCGTATTGATAGGCCGCAACTAAAAAGAGGATCGCATCCGCAAACTGCTGGACGACGCGCTTCTAACAGATGACGAATTCCAGGCTGGACCAAGAGCATGGACCGAGCTGCCCGATCCCTTTCCGAACTGGCAAGTCCCGAACGCGGCAAGCATGGTTGACGAAGACGCCGAACGCATTCAGAGGGAAAAGGAACTATCCGAATGGCACGAGTTCCGATAAGGCTCACACGAATAGTCAGTTGCAAGTCCCGGACGCCCGTCAGGCGAACAACTCAATTGAGTACGGCCATTCGAGCTGTCACATAGGTTGCAAAGCAAACCCAGCCGAAGTGGAGCAAATGGCATAGAGCACTAAGCCAAACGCCGCGCCGCGCGGTGGTGGCTACCTAGACAAGCAAGAGCAATGCTAGTCCGGCAGCGATACCAGTTGCCATCCACAAGTTATGGAGATGAGTGAACGTGTAGGTGTAGCACATATTGAGTACCAAGGCGGCCAGGGTCAAGCCGACTTGCAGTCGCTTCCAGCTCACTTCGTGCATCGATGCGATCGCTGCTGCCGGTCCCACGCCCGCCAGCATGAAGATTGTCGTCCAGATAAATCCGATCTTCGATTCTATGGATCGCGGTAAAGCCTCGGGACGAATCAAAGATCGAAACCACTCGCTCCGTGTGTCGTTCGGGATCTGAGCTAGGAACAGCGCGACGATGGCCCCCGTCAGTCAAATGAGAGTTGGACGCAGGTGTTTTCGGTTGAACAGATTCATGGGGCTCTGACGTTAAACGCTTTTCGACTTTCTATCGACACTGGTTGCAATGTCCACGCACCAAGATCTCGGTGACTTCTCCAACGCGTTCCGTTACGCGTTGGCTGCTCGCGGTGAGCTGGACATCATCCAGACAAGTCACTTCGCCGCAATCGACACAAAGAAAGTGTGGGTGTGCAGAATCGTGCCCGGTGTGTCTGTCGCGAACCACCTCAAATCTCCAAACGTGGTCTCCTAGTTCAGCCCGACGCAGCAATCCGACCTGGGTCATGCTGTTCAGGTTGCGAAACACAGTTGCGCTGTCGACGCCTAGAGGTGCAAGTCTCTCTGCAACTACCGAATGTGGCTGCGGTGAGTTTGAGTTCAGCAGCATTTGCAGGATCGCGATTCGTGCGGGTGTAGCCCGTAAGCCCACCTCGCGAATCGCATCCTTGACCAATTCAAGCGATTCGTCGTTATCTTTCACAGATCTCTCTCTCCCTTGGATACTCAACTGGCAAACCGTCCGCCGGCCGGTTTCGTGCGAGGCTGCTTAGACAAGTGTACCCGAACCACATGCTACTTGCAAACGTATTGCATGTGCAGTACATTATTGTTCTCAAGTCCCCTCAGCGAAAGGCTACCATGCGGCGATCCTATTTCTGCGCGATTGCGTTGCTCAATTCTACCATCGTGTGGAGCCTAGCAGGAGAACCCGATTCGATCGTCGTGGTTGTGCCAGACCCAGATACAGCGGCTGTAGTCTCAGCGAAAGTGCCTGGCGTTCGAATTGGAGTTCTTCAGGTTCACGCCGACGAGCCAGATGAGGTCATCAATGCTAGAGCACTAGCTTTGCGGCACGCGACCCATCTGGTCTTCGATCATTCGAACGAATCACTACGAATGGCGATGTTCCGCGAGCGACTGCAAATGCAGGGTGTGGTTGCGATCAACATACGTCCCTCGTCACTACCACGATACAAGAATGCTCGTCCAGCCAGCTCGCCCCAAATTGAGCAGCTTGCAAGCCTCTTAACCCAAGCTTCAACGAACAAGGAATAGTTCCAGGAATGATCAACAATCAACTAGCGAAACGTCTTCCAGTCACCGTATTGTCGGGATTTCTCGGGGCCGGCAAGACGACTATGTTGAATCATATCTTGCAGAACCGAGAAGGTCGCAAGGTAGCAGTCATCGTCAACGATATGAGCGAGATTAATATCGACGCAGCGTTGGTTCGAAACGGTGAGGCAAATCTCTCGCGCACCGAAGAGCAACTCATCGAAATGACCAATGGTTGTATCTGCTGCACTTTGCGAGAAGATCTGCTCATCGAGGTGGCTAGGCTCGCTCGCGCAGGTCGATTCGACTATCTTCTCATCGAGTCAACTGGTATCAGCGAGCCCATGCAGGTCGCGGAAACGTTCACTTTTGAGGATGAAGACGGGAACAGCCTGTCGCTATTGGCCGATCTGGACACGATGGTCACCGTGGTCGATGCGGCGAACTTTCTGAGCGAGTTCGACTCCTATGATGATCTCTCCGATCGCAATATGGGGCTCGATGAAGAGGATAAGCGGAACATTGTCGACCTCTTGGTCGATCAGGTGGAGTTCGCAAATGTCATTGTCATCAATAAGACCGATCTTGTTTCGCCCTACGATATTGAGCAGTTAACAACGCTCATACGCAAGCTGAATCCGAATGCAAAACTCGTTCAAAGCACCGAAAGCCGTGTTCCACTAAATCAGTTGATGGGCACCGGACTTTTTTCGTTGGGAGAGGCGGAGCAGCATCCCGATTGGTTGACCGTTCCGCGTGGCCAGGAGTCTACGGAAACAGAAGAGTATGGGATCACTAGCTTCGTCTTTCAGAGCCGACGTCCATTTCATCCTCAGCGTTTATCAGATGCGATCGATGGCGGATTTGATAGTGGAATGCTGTGCGGTGTTTTGCGCAGCAAGGGGCTGATGTGGATCGCTTCCAAGAATGACTGGGCTTACGACTGGTCGCAGGCTGGGGTTTCAATTCGCATGGACCCAGCAGGTTTCTGGTGGGCTGCTGCACCTGAAGAAGAATGGCCGACTGACGACATTGAAATTGATAGCATTCGATCGCTCTACGACGGCCCGTACGGTGATCGCAGGCAAGAACTAGTTTTCATCGGCAATGCAATGGATGAGTCGGCTATTCGCGAGATCCTCGAGTCTTGTTTATTGATGGATCTGGAGCTTGTTCAAGGCCCCGAGTATTGGGAGCTGCTGCCGGACCCATTCCCAGCCATAGAGTTGCAAGGCGATGAGGAGGTCGTGGATGATCGGAGATGACGAGCCCTTTGATGTATTGGTGGTGGGTGCTGGGCCTGCTGGTTTAGGCGTTGGTGTTGCGCTCAAGCACGCGGGCATCACAAATTTCCAGATTTTGGATCGTGGGCGGCCAGCTCAGTCCTTCATGGATTGGCCGTCTGGTATGCAACTCATCACGCCATCGTTCCCATCCAACTCGATCGGGATGCTCGATCTCAACGCGATTGCGATTGGGACATCACCAGGTTACTCGCTCGGGACGGAGCACCCATTGGGTAAAGATTTCGCCGCGCACCTTTTTGGACTGGCGCAGTTCTTTGAGCTGCCGACTCGCTCGAACACTGAGGTTGTCGACTTCTATACAGATACCGGAGAGTTCTTTGTCGTCATGACGATCGAGGGAGAATTACGATGTCGCCATCTAATTTGGGCAACCGGTGAATTCCAGTTTCCAAGTATCCCAACATGGTCAGGAGCGTCGCTTGGGCTCCACAACTCTCGGATCGGCGATTGGGCGGAGTACGTTGCCAACGGCAAAGGTCCAGCGATTATCATCGGTGGGTATGAGAGCGGGGTTGACGCGGCACATCAGCTCAGCAAGCTTGATTGCAAATCGATCCTTCTGGCCCGCGAGAATACTTGGGAATCGGAAGACTCTGATCCCAGTCGCTCGCTGAGTCCCTTTACGCTGCAGCGATTCCTTACCGCTCGCAGCAAGGGGATGCTTGAGCCGATCAGCGGTGTGGACGTTCAATCCATCGAGAAAACTAAGAAGGGCTTTACCGTAACATCAGCAGATGGCAAAGCTTGGCAGACCCAACGCCAACCCATTCTCGCGACAGGGTTCAAAGGAGGCTTTCAGCAAGTGGTTGATCGATTTGAGCTGCGCGAAGACGGATATCCGTTGCTCAATGAAAACGACGAGTCGACGCTCACGTCCAATCTATTTTTGGTTGGACCAAGCGTGCGCCACGACGATTTGATTTTTTGTTTCATCTACAAGTATCGACAGCGCTTTGCTGTGGTTGCAAAGGCGATCGCGGATCGTATTGGGCTGGAAACCGAGGAGTTCGAGAAGACTTATCGTCGCTGGGGAATGTTCCTCGATGACTTTGAGTGTTGTGGGGAGCAATGTGTCTGTTAGCACCCGAAGTCAACCCTTTTGGAAGGACATTTCAAAGCTCACTCTGGCGACCGAGTTGTTGCATCAGCAACTGTATGTAATCGGACGAGATATCGAGTCCAAGCACGGAAATCTGTTGATGGCATATGGTGCCAAGAAAACTTGCGCTCCCGATGGTTGTGCGGTCAGTCTGTACTCGTTCCGCTTGGCCGGTGGTTATAGGCTCGCCTTACGCGGGTTCGGCGTTTTCATCGGTTTGAATCGGATAGGTGGTCTGTTCATGCATCGATATCACGTCGAACCGCGATGGATGCCAACCGCGAGATTCGAGCCAATCGCTTGGCTACCTAAGCAAATGTCACGTACGCGGAAGGTTCGCACGTGGCAGTACGGCGCTGCAATGGAGTTGGTGAATCAAGTATTTGCTTTCTTCTGGAATTACGAAAGCTGGGTTCGTGATCGGTATGGAACGCACTATCGCATCGGACAGCTCGCTGCATTCCAAAGATTGGATAACAAAGTCGTGCATTGGGACACTCTAAAGGCCTGGGAGGTTATGTGGTAACATTCGAGAAAGAGTCTTCGGCAAGCGACCGGAGATCCGCCACAAGTGAGTGCTTAGTAGTAGGTAAGGAGAGCGTTGGTAAATCGCAGTTAGTAAGCAGCCTGGTACGAACGTCTGCCGGTGAAACCAACTTTCGAGGCTCGACCGTGGCGGTCCAACGTTACCGAGGCCGCGAACGCACCTATGTCGATACTCCTGGTATTCTCCGCAAGTCGGACACTCGAACGACGGCCTTGGCT
>Ga0194130_10006140_pt1 | contig 14062 bp, 28 predicted proteins | sample TA2KigsurfametaG_FD_160084 | JGI IMG/M metagenome (GOLD analysis project Ga0194130, IMG submission 160084) | Freshwater microbial communities from Lake Tanganyika, Tanzania - TA2015050 Kigoma 12 surface | ecosystem: Environmental > Aquatic > Freshwater > Lake | place: Tanzania: Lake Tanganyika... | reverse complement strand
ACTTAGTGGAAATAATGATGGTACTACAAAATTGTGTTGTATGTACTCTCCGGAAAGTTACGGCCCTGCATTAGGGCAAGAATCGATTGAGTCACATCTAAATAAAACTGAATTTGTTAATGTACGAAATGATCTTGAAAATGGTATTAGACATAAAAATTGTAGATTATGTTGGAACGAAGAAGATTCTGGCAGAACTAGTAAGAGAATGCGTGACAACGACAAATATCAAAAATACATTTTTAAGAACGAACCATATAACGGATTAGCATATTTTGAATTAAATTTAGGAAACAACTGTAATCTATCTTGCAGAACTTGTAGTCCTAGCATTAGTTCTGGGTGGATGAAAGAAGATTATGAAACTAATAAATTAAATTTATATTCTTATAAAGAGTATGCTGCTACAATGAAAAAATTCCATCAGTCGTATGCTGATGATAGTCCGTTTTGGGAAGAATTAAAAACGCAATTACCGCAGATTCGCCAGTTTGACTTTTATGGCGGCGAACCGTTTATGAGCAAGAAAATGTGGGAACTATTAAGAGTGGCTGATAGCATTGGAGTTTCTAAAAATATAGAACTACACTACAATACTAACGGAACCCATTTGCCACTAGAAGATATGAAAGTGTGGAAAAATTTTAGACAAATTAATTTAAGTTTTTCTATAGATGGAATTGGCGACAAGTTTGAATATATGAGATATCCTGCTAAGTGGGAAGAAGTATTATCTAATATGAATAAATTTGTGGAGATTGGGAAAGAGTACGGAAATATTAATATGAGCTGGTGTATTACATTAAGTGCTGCAAATATTTTTGATGCCCCAGAGACTATTGAATTTTACGAAAAACATTTTTCTAAAGATATGGGTATGTATCTTAACTTAGTACACGGACCTATGCATCATAACATTTCTATATTGCCGGACCACATCAAAGCCGCAGTAAAAGAAAAATTAGAATCAGTCTCTAAAGAATATACAACGGCCTGGCAACACATTCCCGGAGTTGTAGCATTTATGAATTTAAAAAATCACAGCAAATCTGATTTTCATCTGTTCTTAACAAAAACTAAACAAAGTGATGATTATCGATCTCAAAATTTTTACGAAACATTTAAAGAATATGGAAAACACTTCAGCGTTTTATAACTATAACGGCATAACACAATTACATATAGAATTAACAAATAGATGTAATGCTGCCTGCCCTATGTGTGTTAGGTTTTATAATAATAGTCCATTGCTTCGTCCTGATTTAGAATTAGGTGAAATTTCCGAAAAACAATTTAAAAGTTGGTTAAGCCCTGAATTTTTAAAACAAATTGATTTAATTATATTTTGTGGAGTACACGGTGATCCTTGTATTTCTGCAGATGTATTAGAAATCGTAGAATATATTATAACAAGTAGTCCTAAAACAAAAATTAGATTTAATACAAATGGTGGGATGCGAAATCCGAAATTCTGGGTTAAGTTAGGAAATTTATTAAAGCATTGGTCCGAACATTGGGTAACATTTAGTATAGATGGATTAGAAGACACTAACCACATATATAGACGAAATGTTAAATGGGATAAGTTAATGGCAAATGCTAGTGCATTTACTTCAACCGGAGCAAATGCAAGATGGGAATATTTAATGTTCAAGCATAATGAGCATCAGATAGAAGAAGCAGAAGCATTAGCTAAAAAAATGAATTTTTCTAAATTTCTTCCTAAACGAGCATTAGGTGTAGATAACGGTGTTAAGCTACAACCGATGGTGGCATTAAATAAAGAAGGCCAGCTTGATTATATAATTGAAGCACCAACAGATCCGGAAAATAGAAATTTACAAAATCCACAAGGAATTACAGAACACAGATTCTGGCCTTTTACCAAAGAAGAATATGCTGAAATGAAAAAGGATAATGCTAAATCGTTATTACAATACCATAAGAAACAATATACTTCTGTGTATGATTCTATAAAAATTCAAGACTTATCTAAATTTGATTCTTGTTCTATTAATTGCAAAAGCAGAGTTAATTCTGGGATAGAGATTTTTATCGACAATTACGGAAATGTAATGCCTTGCTGTTATGTTGGTACAAGAATGAACGGTCTGTACGGCGATTTAACAACATTACAACTTCATCACGAAGTTAAAAAATACGGATATGATAAATTAAGTTTAAAAAATCATACATTAAAAGAAATATTAGATTCAAACCATCTCGATAATATATTTGTTGATAGCTGGTCTAAAAAATCAATAGCTGATGGTAAAATGTATTATTGTGCAGAAACCTGCGGACAGGTTAGTTCTATTGATAGAATTTATAAAACAGATCATTAATGAATACATTTTCTGTAAAATACATAGGTCAATTGCGGTACTATGAGTGTATTAAAAATCATAGGGTAATTGTTGAAGGTGCAAAAAATATTTCTTGTACATTAATACCGTTTATAAAAGAAACCTGGAAAGGAACCTTTAAAGCAAAACACAGTATTAAGGAAAAATCATTAGATGATATTGCATTAGATATAGGTAGAATATCCTGGATTAATGATTTTAAATTATTAGAAGAAAATCCGGAAGAATATTTAGATTATAAGAATACTACTATAATACATTTATTTCCTTGCGAATATTTTATCACGTTGGCAAAATCGTTATCAGATATAGATTGTGATTTTGATGTTTTTATTACTACAGATTTAATCTTTTCTTCTAATACACAATTAGTTGCTGAAACACTCTCAAGATATACTGTTGATGAAATTCCCACAATTTACTGCAATCAAGTAGATAACAATAAAAGTTTGATGTCTACACAAGTAATGTGCATAAACAGAGCTGCTAGGAATTGCATAATAAAAAATTGGAAGTCTGCGGTAGAAACTTTTTTATTAGAAGATCACGAATTTAAATATAGAAATGAATACGTTACAATGCGGTTATTAAATTTATGCGGAATAGAAACAGTTAACGAATTAAGAATGTGGGCCGATGTAATTAGATTTAGAGATAATATGGATATACAAAATTTAACAAATGTTAGAAATATAAAATTATTATCTGCTGAATACTCTAATAGTAAGCGAGAATTTATAAATGATAGAAATAAACGGAAATAATATACAAATTAATCTAGCATTCTTTTAGTTTCTTTATCTATATCTGATTTTAATTTATCGATATTGATTTTGAAATCTATTTTTTGTATTTCGTTTTTGTATTCTTGAAAAGTTTCAACTAGTTTATTTGCTATGATGTCGCTGTGTGAATGAATCAACTGTTCTTTTATATTGATTTCCCAAACTCGTCCGTTACCAAATTCTAATCTAATTAATTCTAGATAATGAACCGGCATAGTATTCATGTAAAGATCTTCGAATACCTCCGGCCATTCTTTTATTAAATGTTCCGGAGGTTTAAATAGCGGTTTAGGCATCTGCTACTTCTTTGGTCTTTGATGATTTTTTAACAGTTGGATCTAAGTCTTCTGCTTCTTTTCTTAGTCTTGCAGCTTCCTTATAAAGTGCATCAGCTTGGCTCCTTAAACCTTTGGCGATATCTTTATCTGATAATGCCTCGTTAGTTTTAGCCTGTAATGGTTGAGCTCTTGGAATATTAGGCTCTCCTACATCTCTACCTAGTTCTTTAACTTCGGCTACATCTTTTACCTCGGTGCCTTGTTTAGGAGCACCTGCCACAAATGTATATAGATCGTCTACAGCACAATTCTTCTGTTCAGCGATTAATACATTTAACTGATGTAAACCAATTTCGGTTCCGGGCACCGGTGTCATCAATACAGAATCAGTAGCTACTCTTAGTAGCGTAGAATCAGCTTGCATTGCCTGTAGCATTGGTCTGCCATCGGGAAAGGTACGTGTAAACATGATTTCGCCGAATTCAAACGATTCTTGAGCTTGGTCTGATTCTACAAGTTTCATGATTGAATCATGATACGAGTCCGATAATTGCGCCACGGGAAGTACCAAAGCGTAATTCGACTCACCCGGTAGTGTTCTAAAAACTACCAATACTTTCGCTCCGGTTTTAATAATTCTTCCTACGTGTTTTATCGGTTTCATTTAGGCATCCTTTTTGGCAACTGATTCTAAAAAGTTATTTAATTTATTAAACACTTTTCCTACTGATTCTAGTTCGGCAGCTTTGAAGGCTCCTCTAGAACTTGCTACTTCGACAATACTTCTTAGTGCAGATAAATCACTTAGATTAAGATCTGGACCCTGCGGCGGTGGTGCTGCAGGTGCTTCTGTTGTCGCAGGTGCTGCTTGTTGATTTACTTCGTCAGACATTATTTTCTCCTTAGATATGGACAGGCCAACATAAAATATGTTAGTTCTTTATGGTCTTCAAAACCTACGAATGCAGAAGCTTTCAACTTTCCATCAGACCCCACATTCGGTATTTTTTGTAGATAAAATCTACCCTTTAATTTATTTGTAATCCAGCTTTCGATATCGTTTAGATGCCATTCTCCGTCTGATATTTTCATTTTGGAAAATTGAGGAAAAGCAGTATCTACTTTTCTTTCTTTCAAAACATCTAAAGCATTGATTTCGATCATGATAATATTTACTGTAAAGAAAATAACCAGAGCTTATTCTTGGTTTATTCTTTTGTTCATGGCCTTTGCCATCCCCATTTTTTTAATATCTCCGGAAAATAGATAAAGTTCAAAAGCAGACTTTTCGGATAAAACTTTGATAAAGTTTTTTTCTAGATAAAATGGAGTATTGATAAAATGATCTAACCAAACTAAAATCTGTGGAGTGATTTTTGTTTCTTTTGGAAGATCGATTTTATAGGTTTTAATTTCAGCTTTTGATTCTACGAAATTAATACCTTGTTCGGTCAGTCTAAGACCTTGATCTTTTTTTCTTCTAAGATTGTACCACCATAAGTTTTTGTATTTGTAAACATCACTTGTAGGCAGTCCTGAGGCTTTGAGGAATACCTCTGTATAGGTATTCTTTAGATCCATTAATTTATTTTTTCACCTTCACTTAATTTGTATACAGAAAAGTCCGAAGTCTTAAATAATCTATTAAGTTTCTTTGCTAAATTATGAGCATGTCCTGGATTTGAAAAAGAAACTTTTTTATATTTAGGACCAGGATATGAAGCTAGTAAACTTCCGCTTTTTAAATTAAAAGGTTTCCCTTGATAAAATACAGCCCATATGGCATCACTTTCTAAGATTTGTTCAATCTTATAATTTTCCTTATTGGCATATTCAAGGATTACTTTAGGTTTTGGTCTACTCATTATTATACGTGTCCTGATTAACCACGTATATATTTATCTAAATTAGAAGGTACCGCCGTCGAACTTAACATCTATTTTAGTGGTAGATTCACGTATTTCCAATAACATTTGATGTATTTCCTGAACAGTCTTGCTCATTTGCGCAGTAATAATAGCTAATTCCTGTGTAAGTTCACGAGCTTCTTGAATTGTTATGCGGATCTCTTTTTGTTGGCTTTTTTCTGCAACATTACATCGTTGAATTAGTTTTTCCACAGATGGAAGATTAGTAGGAATTTTATTTTGAGACATTTGATAATGCCTGTTTCATTTCTAATTCCGTTTTAAAAGGACCTCTATATTCGTATCTTTGAAGAGTAATTAGTTTAGGACAAAATGATTTGACCCAACCTTTGTCAAAACGAATAACATAGTAACCGGCACAGTACAAACTTTTTGAATCTTCGCTCTTGGTAAACAAAGGTAATTTTCTTTTAATATCGAACATCGAATTGAATGGACTTGTGCTTGTTCCAAATCCGTGAACCTCATTTGGTTTAGATTCGTCAGCTTCTTTTAGAATTTTCGCTACAAAAAAATCTTTGCCAAATTGTTTTGTTAAACTTTCTTTATTGTCATAAATTTTAACGCCTAACTCGTTACTAAGAACGAATCTATTATCTTCGTTCTTTCGTAATGTAGCAAATTTAGCGCCGTCTTTTTCTACTATCCAAAATTTGTTATCTATAATTGGTTTAGCGTGTAAATCTGTCATAGTGTGTACCTCGCATTTAATGGTTCGGCATATGATTGTGCCTGCTCTGCGATCTTTTTAAGATCGTAAAGATTACAAAACTTCATTAATCGAATGCCAACTTGGCTGATGTTTTTATTTGATTCGACAGCCTGTGAAATAGTTGTAGAGACAATTTCTTTGATATAATCTGGCTGATAAGAAAGATCGATCAACCTACGATTACGTTCGTAGTCTTCTAATACACGATGTTCTTTGCCTTCGTGATCAGTCCATCGCTGTAGCATGAGATTATTCCACGCGAATCCTTTGCTTTTACGATCTTCGAACGCTTCAGTAAGACCAACTTTTTTACTTGTACCTTTGGTACGAACCCCTGGATAAGCTGAAAATACGTTGTCAGAAGTGTCACCGCGCATACATTTTTCAAATAATAGCCATTCTGGATTCGGAGCAGCTTTTGGTTCTTTGGTCTTTTTATCGATTACCGGTTTACCTTTATCGTCAAAAATTCCTTCATGTGTAATCACATGTTCCATAACTCCATTGTACTGTCGAACATTTGGAGCAATTAATTGCACGAAATCGGTATCTGTACTTATAATTACATGATTGTCGTTTTGATGTGTTTGTATCCAACCCGCGATAAGATCGTCTGCTTCTAGTTGTTCGTTACGAAGAACTGTACAATTAGTTTTTTCTGAGATAAATTTTTTAAAAGTGTCAAACGCTTCCCAAAATACACGATCTTCTTCTTGCTCACGTTCATTAAGAGCAGCACGAGCCTCACTGCGGTTTCTTTTATAAGGAGCATAGTAATCTTTACGCCATGATCTGCCTTCTAAACAAAAAATAACATGACTGCCGTTAAATTGCTGCCAGGCTTTGCGAATAGAATTTAGGGTAATATGAAATGCCATGCCGAGCTTGATGTCAGCATCGCCGTTTATAACATGTCTAGCACGAAAAAACGTATTAGCAGTGTCTACCAAAATATAGGTCATTGATTATTTTTCTTTACACTCTGTATGTCTATAACACCTGTATTAACAGGACCACCGTAGTCACCATCTACAACCACGTTTGCACAAAGCTCACGGAACCAGCGATCTACGATTTCTTCATCCGGATCGCCATCTGCACCGTAACCCTCTTGTTTTAATTTTAACACAAAATGGTCGTTCCAGTCAAGCTCAAAAAATCCATTTCGGATGTTGTCTTGATTAACATGCGTATTTAATACACCAACCCAAGGTTCTTTTTTTCGATTAGCTCGCTCTTTGGGAGATAATTTGGATATTTCTTCTTGAGCCTCTGCTTCTTTTTGTGCTTTTGATGCTTCTTCTAATTTGCGATTAGCTTCGGCTAATTCATTTTCTGCTTTTTGGATAGATTCTTCTAATCTATCTAATCCCATTATTTTTTTAAGAAATTTTTGCATCATGTTCCCCACTCATTTTTAAATAGCGGAACCTGTAGTCTATCGCTGTATCTCAATCCATGTTTCATCGCTAATTCCGCTACACGACGATTGTTTAGAGTATAAACACTTTCCACGCCACCAACTGGCATCAAATAGCAAGGACCTTCGAACCCTTCTGCACGATATATATCTAGAGTCTCTAATGCTTCTTCTGCATCTTCTTCTGTAGCTATGACAAATTTAAGATATGTATAACCGACTTCTTCATATTCACATACAATGTCTGGACGAATCGCTTCGTGACGCTCTTCACCCGAACAACTTAATTTAGCACTAACGCTAAATGTGATTTCTTTGTTATATTCTGGATGCGGCATCAGCCATTCAATTGATAGAAACTCTTTAAATTCTGATGTTAACTTTTGAGTACCATTAGTCTCAAATGTAATTTCTTTTAGTCCTGCCATCTTAGGATGACGCAGTAGATCAGGATAAGCACGTTGCCAACCTAGCAATGGCTCACCGCCAGTGATCACCAAATGCTCATCTTGCCACTGATTATATGGCAGGATCTCACATATTCTTTCTGCGATGGCGTCTGATGTGAGCATTGGTGAAAGGTCTTTAAAACGGGGATCCCAACTAGCATAACTGTCGCAGCCAGTAGATACCAATGGTAATTCTTCATAAGTTTTAAAAGAATCAATTTTAGTCGCGATCGCCTCCACCTCATTACTTAATTCCCCTTTGGGCATACCGAAGCCGGCACACTTAAAATTACAACCAAATGTGCGTAAGAAAACAGACGGAACACCCATATAGCGTCCTTCGCCTTGAATGCTGTAAAACAATTCTGCTATTTTAATTTTGCTCATTACTTATTATACCTTTTTTAATAAAGTTTGTCAAGTCTTCTTCTTTAATTAAAGTCCACGAACCATCTTTGTTATCGATCCAGTGTAGAGTGTCTCTGCACTGCCAGCCTGTTTCTTTCAGCAGATCTTCTGGCAATTCTACGATTCCATCTTCTTTAACGGTCAATATCCAACTTTTCAATTAGAACTCCAGATTTTTCAAGAAATTTTATTCCTTCTTCGTTTCTATAATTTTGTTTATAGTATACATTGTTGATTCCGGATTGATAAATCAATTTCGCACAATCTAAGCAAGGACTATGAGTTATAAACATAGTAGCGCCGGCACCAGATTCTGTACTCTTTGCCAATTTCGCGATAGCATTTGATTCGGCATGTAATACCTCTGGCTTAGTTTTGAGAACTGTAACAAACTTTTCGTCAAGTTCTTCTTTTACTTCGTCTTCACAGTTGTTTTCCCAACCTGCGGGCATCCCGTTATAACCGATACTGATAATACGATCGTCTTTGACTACTATAGCCCCTACATGAAGTCTACGTGCATGGCTTAGTTCTGCAAACACTTCTGCGATCTGCATGTACGCTTTTTTAAATTTTTCTTTCATAAAAATCTTTCTTGTTTACGATATAATTTACGACATTCTTCTCTTACATCTCTTGGAATTTCTTGATTCCACTCTGCCATGCTACAATCATAAATTTTGTATTCCGGTATTTCTATGTTATGTAAAATTAATATCCACAGTAAACAAGCCAATAAAAAACCTAAAATAAATTTTGTCATAGTTCTTCACTGATCATTATACGACACATAAACGCTTCTCTTTCGTCTCGAAAAAAGAATTTCATAGAATCAACGCTGACTTCAGTCGTGTAGCGATCTCCAGGAAGTCCGAAATGATCAATAATACGAGCACAGGTTTCATTCCACCAAAGATCGCTCTGACTTTTCCAAGGTACACAAATTTCAGTCATGTAAATCTTCTATAAATTGTTTGACTGTATTGTAAATAATTCTGTTGCCTTCGTCTGTATAATGATTATTTTGTCCTCTTTCAATTTTCCATAAATCACTGAAATCTATATGATTAGTCTCAATTTTTAATTCGTTGACAATTTCAATGTGACTTAAACTGACATAGGGTATATGAATTAATTTATTGATCTTTTCTCGAAGTAATTTATAGATGTCTATCTGATATTCTTCATCATAATGAAATTTAAAAAAAGATTTAGATGCAGCTAGATTTTTATTGAAAGGTTGAAAATGTCCCATCAAATCTGATATAATGAGATCGCACTGGTCATGAAATCCTGTTTTGTGCAAAGGATGATTTCTAGTATGAATTCTACTAGGACTGGTATGACTGACTATTATACAATCAAAATTATTTAAATTGATATTTTGTATTTGTTTATATATTTTATATTCTCCAACTCCTGCCTTAGCAATATTTTTTACTTCGTAATCTTGAGCCAAGAGATTTACCCAACCGTTAGTAGATGCCGGCCAGAACGCTGCGAAACTATCTCCTGCTATGAGTAATTTTTTAATGTTTTTAGCCATGGGATATAATTTTTAGCAACCAGTTCGTGATATTCTTTATTGTAATGTTCGTTATCTTCAATTAGAAAATTTTTATGATTGAATCCTAAATTTCCTAGAAATGATTCAACTGTTTTATTTGCAATTTTTGTGTTTTTTAATTTTCCATAATAATCAAATTTCGTTGGAAATTTGAGTCTGTTGGTAAAATTAAATAAATGAAGTTGTGCATGATTATCTTTACAAATATTATCCCATGTATATACAGAATTTAAAAATTCTTTCTTTTCTATAAAAGTGTTCAATTCAAAAAATAATTTGACTTGCATAAATGTATGTTTACGTAAGTCCGGAGTTATTAAACCATTTTCGCTGCTAAATTCAATTCCAGGATAATTATCGTAATCTTTAAGTGTAGATTTGTTCAGTAACTGCATAGTATTATCTCTTACTATGCCATCCATATATCTATGTATTGTTTCTGTAGAATTTTCTAACTTAAATTTAAACCAATCGATAGGAATACATTCTTCATTAGTGATGTCATCTAATGCAATAATAAATCTGTTGAATGATGCTAAACAAATAAAAACTTCGTCAATATCCTTGTATGTTTCAAACATTGATTTCAGCCAATCTGTATATAATCGATTACTTGCGCCGGATAATGCATATATAATAACAGGTTTGTTGTTAATTTCGCTGTATATCTCTGCATAGTTATTATCATTCCATTGACTAAAACTTCCCAAACCAGTTTTATCCAAAACTGATTTATATCCCATGGTATGACTGTCACCTATGAATAAAGTTCTACTCATTTATTTCCACTTTCGATAATTACCTTTTTCTGGAATAACATGTCGGACACCGCCTGTTGGATCTGGCATGTCGCCCTTTCTCCTAGGTATCAAATGCACATGAGGCCAGGTGCAGGTCTGCCCAGCAGCTTCGCCGATATTCATTCCGATGTTAAAACCGTCCCATTCGCCTTCGATAAGTTTGCGTTCACCGTGGCGAATGGCGCTAGCAAACGCATCATTTAACACTGCAAAGTTGTTATATTTAGGCACAAATAGAAGGTGCCCTTCTGTGACCGGATATCCATCTCGGAAGATTTTAACATGAAAATCTTCGTCTACTAGTTCGGTCCAGGGAGCACCTTTCGAATCGTCAATACAATTCACCTCCCAAGGCACTACTTTCTTTAAGTCATTCATCTCCTAAACTCCTTGCGTTCTTGAGGTAATTCTTCTTCTCTGATTACGAATTCGCGCCCGCCTAAACTGCCAGCGAATGCTCGTGTCCTCTCCATATACTGTAGTCTAATTTTCACTGTTTGAAAAGCAACTTCTAAAAACGCCTTAGGTTTGTATCCAATCACGTGCATGTCGAAACTCTTACCCGCATCTGTGCAGTGTACTTTCACTAGCGCATCAATCATTTTGTCCACCAATCTTCCCAGGGAAAGTCTACCCAAACATCTTTTTCAGCTTTGTTTATTTCAATACCTATATAATCCATTTGAACTGAACATTTGCTAGAAAGGTTATCTACCAAAACAGCAAATTTTACATTCTGGTTCCATACCTCACCCCATGAATCGTCATTAGGAAAACAAGTAGATCTCCAGTCTTCCATGATCCAATTAAATGTAGCCCCACTGTCATTTATGTCATCTACGATTAAAATTTCTTTGTATGTTCCGGACTCTAGTAGATCACTAGCGGCTGTAAGGATGCCAGCAACATCGTTTTCATCCTCAACAAATCTTTCTCTGGAATTAGGACCTAGAGCATCTTCGGCCATCCAAAGATTACTTTCTCCACCACTACCATCTCTAAGACTTACACTTAGAGTGTGCATGGGTATTTGAAAATACTGGCTGATCATGGCAGCAGGAATCAATCCTCCGCGGGTGATTCCTACTATGTAATCTGGCCTCCAGCCACTGATGGTAATGTCTCTACAAATCTTTGCTACTAGCCCTTTAAATTCGGGCTGGTCGATTATGAGCTTGTTCATATCTCTCCTTTAGATACTGTTCGTGTTGTATCCATTTGTTGTTAACTAAAAATCCCCATTCACGTTTATGCGGACCTGGCATAAACAAAGTCCATGCAGTAACACCTTCTTTCAATTCGATGCGATGATAAGAATTAGGTTTACATACACGGAAATGACCAGGTCCACGCCATTTTCGGACTTCACAACTTTTTGTTCCATCAGCGTTAAACTGCGGAATCCATTCGTAGTAGCCACCTTTTAAAATTAATGTAGCATAAGGCCAAGGATGATCATGGACATCATCCGGATCACCTTTCAAAAATTTATGTAAGAATATATTAAACGGAAATCGTTTGCGTTCTTTCAAAAAGAGATAATAGCGTTCGAGATACGGTTCGTCATGCACACGATCCATGATGATGCGTTTGCGTCCAAGTCGTTCAAGCAGTTTTAGCAGCATTTCTTTTGGCCTTACGTTCGAACCGGGGAATACTTATCCTGGTGTCTAGATATCGGTAGTCTTTGAGCATATCTATGACTTGATTTTTTTCTTCGTTTTTGTATCTGTATAGCGTTTCGAAATCGCCTTCTTTCAAAACCATATACAGCATAGAAACTCGTTCTTCTTCTATCTGTTTGCGGAATAGTTCATTTAGATCCATAAGACGTAACTTCCTCTTCTAGGTAACGTTTAAGTTCTTTGTCTGTGGGCTCTACGGAGTAGTTGTTCTTAAAGAAGATCTCATAACTATCACTGCCGTATTTGCCAATACCATATAACATTGTAGCATCTTCGCCATCCCAAGTCAAATAATCTGTGCTCATACGCACTAATCTATTATACCGTACATTAACCATGCCTAACGGTGCTATGATACTTTTGACGAATTCTTCATCTGCCTGTATCAATACCACAGGAGTAGGAAACCAATATAAAAATTCAGGTAGTACTGACTTAACCATTTTTCTATTAGTTTGATTCAGCATGATCACACCAACCATGTGTTCCCATGAATTGGAAATCTGTTGTTGTACCATTAATTCTTCTTTAAACTTTTGGAACATTTTGTCTTTGCTCACACCATACTTTAAATGTACTGCCAGATTGAGCAGCAGCACGATTAAATAGTTGAAGTTTTTCCTGACATTCTTTATTTGTTTTGAAACGATCTACCTCTACGGGCCAGCCATTCATAAACAATATGAGAATGAATTCCATTATTCTGATCTCCCGCTGGTACAAGAATCATTCCACAATTCTTGAGCTTGTCTTTTATATTCTTGTAATTCGGTATCTATTCTCATCTGTTCTTCTAGCCACATACGCTGGCGATATTGAAAATCTTGTTCGCTAAGTCCATGCCATCCAATGCATTTGCCGGTTGGGGACCTACCACATCCGCATTTACCTATTTCATTATCTGTAGTAGTTTGCATAATTATTCCTTGAAATAAATTTCCATTACTTCCAGTTTGTCCATATATTCTGCTATTTGTGCAACTTCTTTTTCAATAGCAGCCATGAGATCTGTGTGCTCATGGATAGCCATAGGATTACTTAACATAATATCTACATTCATTTTATGTTTTAGAATGTGTGCTTGAAAGTTTTGTTTTAGAACACTGATCATTTCTTTTCTCATATATATCCTCTTTATCTAGGGGCAAACTCTTGTTGCATTTTAATATTGTCAAAGAATTCTTTCTTAGTACCCATATCTTCTTTGAAAGCACCTTTGAGTACAGTGGTCTGTGTGAGACTTGAATGTGCCATGATGCCTCGATTCTCACAGCAACCATGAGTGGCTTGAATGTAAACGCCTAGATCTTTGGCTCCTGTGGCTTTTTCAATTTCTCGAGCGATGTCATTAGCTAATTCTTCTTGGAGTGTACCACGTCTTGCACACCACTGGGCGATTCTTGTATACTTTGAAAGACCAATGAGTTTCTCAGCCGCAATAATCCCAATATAAGCAACGCCCACCACAGGTTGATGGTGATGACTGCACATACTACGAAGCTCACTGCGAACAACCAACATTCCTTCGTAACGGTCCTTCGAATCATTAGGAAACGCTGTGCAATCTGGGGCTCGTTCATATCTACCTGCCATAATTTCATTAAAATACATCTTGGCCAGTCTACGTGCTGTGCCCTTGCTATTAGGATCAGTCTCACGATCGA
>Ga0194130_10006134_pt1 | contig 14064 bp, 12 predicted proteins | sample TA2KigsurfametaG_FD_160084 | JGI IMG/M metagenome (GOLD analysis project Ga0194130, IMG submission 160084) | Freshwater microbial communities from Lake Tanganyika, Tanzania - TA2015050 Kigoma 12 surface | ecosystem: Environmental > Aquatic > Freshwater > Lake | place: Tanzania: Lake Tanganyika... | reverse complement strand
CCTTGCTCGATAACCAGCGCGATGTCAGCTACGCCGAGATCGACGCGCCGCATGGCCACGACGCCTTCCTGCTGGATGACCCTCGCTATCTGGCGGTGGTGCGCAGTTATTTCGAACAGGTTCGGCTATGAACAAGCCCTCGCCGGCGATGGCTGATCTGCAAACCCTGGCCGCGCTGGTGCCCCGTGGATCGCGCGTGCTCGATCTGGGCTGTGGCACGGGCGAGTTGCTGGCCCACCTGATGCGCGAGCGCGGCTGTTCGGGTTATGGTGTCGAGCTCGACGACGCCAATGTGCAAGCCTGTGTGGCGCGTGGCGTCAATGTCATTCAGCAGAATCTGGAAGAGGGCCTGGCCCTCTTTGCCGACAGCTCCTTTGATGTGGTGTTGCAAATTGATACTTTGCAGCACCTGCGCAACACCGAAGTCATGCTGCGCGAGACGGCCCGGGTGGGACGCACGGCGCTGGTTGTTTTCCCCAACTTCGCGCACTGGCCCAATCGCCTGGCGGTGATGCGCGGGCGCATGCCGGTGACCAAGGTGCTGCCTTATCAGTGGTACGACACGCCCAACATTCGCGTGGGCACCTTGCGCGACTTCCGGGCCCTGGCCCTGAAGAACCAGCTGCGCATCCTGGACGAATTTGGCCTGCAGGAAGGCCGCGTTGTGCGCTGGTGGCCCAACGCACGGGCCAGCCGCGCGGTGTTTAAGCTGCAGCATCAATGAGCCTTGAGCCGACCTCAGCGCGGGCGCAGCCGGTCGACGCGGTGCCGATGCGCGAGGCCTTTGCGTTCTGGTTGCGCCTGGGCTTTATCAGCTTTGGCGGCCCGGCCGGACAGATTGCGATCATGCAACGCGAGTTGGTCGAGCGGCGTCGCTGGATCAGCGAACAGCGCTTTGTACACGCGCTCAACTACTGCATGATGCTGCCGGGCCCGGAGGCGCAGCAGCTGGCCACCTATCTGGGCTGGTTGATGCACCGCACCCTGGGCGGGGTGGTTGCCGGTCTGCTTTTTATCCTGCCGTCCATGCTCCTGCTCATCGCCCTGAGCTACCTGTACCTGGCCCACGGTCAGCAGCCGCTGGTGGCGGCCCTGCTTTATGGCGTCAAGCCGGCGGTGGCGGCCATCGTCCTGCACGCCGTTTACAGGCTGGGCCAGCGCTGTTTGGCCGACCCGCGGCGTCGTCCCCTGCCGGCTCTCCTGGCCTTTCTGGGTTTTTTCGTGTTGACCTTTACGGGCCTGTCTTTTGTCTGGCTGATTCTTGGGGCGGTCTTGCTCGGCCTGGTTCAGGCTCGAACCGCACCGCAGGCGCTGGCGGGGCCATCGGCTCCGTCCGATCGAAGTCAGGCGGCGCCTCAGCGCGCGCTGATCGATGTCGACACGCCGCCGCCGCCGCACACCCGCCCGCACCGGGGACGATTGGCGCTGGTTGTGGGCGTGGGCCTGATGCTGTGGGCCCTGCCCATGGCCGCGCTGCTCGTGCTCTCGGGCCCCGGGGGCACCCTGACCCAGATGGCGGCCTTTTTCACCCGCGCCGCTTTGCTGACCTTCGGGGGAGCGTATGCGGTGTTGCCGTATGTGCAACAGGCCGCCGTTGAGCACTATCAGTGGCTCAGCACGGCCCAGATGATGGATGGCTTGGCCTTGGGGGAGAGCACGCCCGGGCCCTTGATCATGGTGGTCGCCTTCGTGGCCTATGTGGGGGGGTGGACGCAGCAAGTCCTTGGCCCCCAGGCCCAGGCGACCGGCGCTGCCTTGGCCGCCCTGGTCGCCTGCTGGTTCACTTTTCTGCCTTCGTTTATCTTCATTCTTGCCGGGGGCCCCTGGGTGGAGGCGGCGAGAAGCCGCGTGGGCTGGACCCTGCCCTTGCAGGCGGTGTACTGCGTGGTCGTCGGCGTCATTGCCCATCTGGGCTGGACCTTCCTTGGGGCGGTGGCGTACGCGGACAGCCGCATGGATGCGGTGGCCCTCCTCATGGTGGCTTTGGGTGTGTTCCTGCTGGTGCGTTGGCGTTGGAGCGTCTTGCCCTTGCTGGCAGCATCGGCTGCCAGCGCTTTGGTGCTGGTGCCGTGGTGATCGTCCCGCGGGGCGGCGCACTGCAGCCGATGAGCGAGCTAGACTGCGGCAGGCTGCCATCGGTGTTTTTCCAGGAGTGACCCCATGAACGCGCGTGTGCCTGCTTCGGCCTTCGACGATGCGAAGGCTTTGTCCGAGCTTACCGATCAGTGGGACCGGGACATCGTGCCCCAGCTGAGTCGATACATCGCCATACCCGCCAAGTCCCCCCTGTTTGACCCGCTGTGGGCTGAGCATGGTTACATCGACGCAGTGGTGCGGCAGGCGGCCGACTGGGTGCTGGCCCAGAACATCGAGGGCTTGCACCTGGAGGTGGTGCGCCTGCCGGGCCGAACACCGGTGATTTTTTTCGAGGTGGCCGGCACCCGTGCGCTGGCGCCCGGCCAGTCGGCGGTGGACAGCCCCACCGTGCTCATGTATGGCCATCTGGACAAGCAGCCCGAGTTCGAGGGCTGGCGCAGCGATCTGGGCCCATGGACGGCGCGTTATCACGACGGTCGGCTGTATGGTCGCGGCGGGGCAGATGACGGTTATGCGGTGTACGCCAGCCTGGCCGCGATCGCTGCGTTGAAAAGCCAGAAGGTCGAGCATCCACGCATCGCCGGCTTGATTGAAACCAGCGAGGAAAGCGGGTCTCCCGACTTGCTGCCTTATGTCGAGGCGCTCAAGTCGCGCTTGGGGCGCGTCGAGTTGGTGGTTTGCCTTGACTCGGGCGCCGGCAATTACGATCAGCTCTGGTTGACCACCAGCCTGCGCGGCAATGTGACCGGCACCCTGCGTGTGGATGTGCTCACCGAGGGCGTGCACTCCGGCGATGCAAGCGGGGTGGTGCCCTCTAGTTTTCGCATCATGCGGCAGCTGCTCGATCGTCTGGAGGACAGCGCCACCGGCCGGCTGCTGCCGGCGCAGTTTCATTGTGAGGTGCCGACTGAGCGCCAGGCCCAGGCCAGCGAGACCGCGCGCATTTTGGGCGACGAACTTTTTCGCCGCTTCCCTTGGGCACATCATGATTGCGCCGCCCCCGGTGGTTTGACGCTGCCGGTCAGCACCGATCCGGTCGAGGCCTTGCTCAATCGCACCTGGCGTCCCACGCTGAGTGTGACCGGCGCTGAAGGCTTGCCGGCGATTGGCAACGCGGGCAATGTGCTGCGGCCCTACACCGCCTTCAAGCTCTCGCTGCGTCTGCCACCCTTGGTTGATGCCGCACAAGCCGTGCAGCAACTCAAGGCCCTGCTTGAGGACAATGCGCCGTATCAGGCCAAGGTCACCTTCGAGGGCGCGGCCGGTGCCTCAGGGTGGAACGCGCCGCCGTCGGCCGACTGGTTTGCTCAAGCGTTGCAGGACGCCTCGCAAGCCTGCTTCGGGGCTGGCTGTGCCACGATAGGCCAAGGTGGCACCATCCCCCTGATGAATATGCTCAGCCGCGGCTTCCCCCAGGCACAGATGATGGTTTGTGGTGTTCTTGGTCCGCGCAGCAATGCCCATGGGCCCAATGAGTTTTTGCATGTGCCCTACGCCAAAAAACTGACGGCCGCAGTGGCCCATGTGATCTCTCGCCTGCCCTAAGCCCGGGCCTCCCACCCTGGGTACAACAGCCATCGGGCAGCGGGGTGCCCCTTCTTAGGCAGCGCTAACGCACCCCCTGCGCTGCTTGAGCATCAGCCAGATCAGGCCGGCCCCTGTCAGTCCCAGGGGAAGCAGCGAGCCCAGATTGAGCCAGGCCCAGCCTTGGGAGGTGACCAGCACCCCTGAGGCGAAAGAGGAGACGGCCATGACCGCGAAGACGCAGAAGTTCAGCGCCCCTTGCGCTTTATCGCGCTCCTCGGGCCGGTAGGTGCTCAGCGACAGTGAGGTGCTGGCCGTAAAAAGAAAATTCCATCCCACGCCCAGCAGAAAAAGTGCGACTTCGAAGTGATGCAATTGCTCGCCAGAGACGGCTACCAGCACACAGGCCATGTTGAGCAGCAGACCCGCGCCCATGATGTGCAGGGCGCCCAGGCGCTTGATCAGATGGCCGGTGAAAAAGCCGGGTGCAAACATGCCGATGACATGCCATTGCAGGACCAGGGCTGCATCAGAAAAGGGCAGGCCGCAGGTCTGCATGGCCAGTGGAGTGGCCGCCATCAACAAGTTCATGACCCCGTAGCCCAGTGCGCCGGCCAGGGCCGCGACTACAAATGCCGGTTGCCGCGCGATCTCCGACATGGGCCGGCCCCCTTCGCTGGCCAATTGGGGCGCTGCGGGTGGGAATTCGATGAACGCCAGCAACAGCACACCCAGCAGCGCGACCAGCGCAAGGGCCAGATAGGCGCCGGCAAATGGCACTGCGGTTATGGAGCGGGTGAAGGCCGCCAGATTGGGCCCTGCGATGGCGCCGATCAGGCCTCCGGCCATGACCAGGGAAACTGCCTTCTCCCGGGCCGAGGGCTGGGCCAGTTCGGCTGCGGCAAATCGGTAGAGTTGCGCATTGGCGTTGTAGAAGCCGGCCATAACGGTGGCGCCCACCAGGAGCCAAAAATGCCCCAGATAAGTGGCCCAGGCGCAAAGAAGGCAGGACAGGATCCCCACGCCCATGCCGATCTGGAAAGAACTCTTTCGGCCGTAGTTTTTCTGTGTCCAGGCGACCAGGCTGGTCGACAGGGCGCCGCCCACCACATAGCCCATCACCGGCAGCGTGGCCATCCAGCCCAGTGGGGCCAAGCTCAACCCGACCAATCCATTGATGGCAATGAAAGTGACATTGTTGGTAAAGAACAGGCCTTGGCAGGCGACCAGCAACCAGAGATTGGCGTTCATGAGCTGCCTTTATACATCCGGCGCCCCACCCGGCCCCCTCGCGTCCCTTGGCTCAAGTCAAGGTGCCGGCGGGCGTTGCAGGGCCAGGATGAGTGCGGTCAGCGCTGCCGTTTCGGCGCGCAGGATCCGCGGACCCAAGGAGACCGGCACGAAACCGCAGCCCCGTGCCCTGGCCTCTTCGTCGCTGGACAGGCCACCCTCGGGGCCGCTGAGGAACAGCAGGTCGCCCTCGGAGGCCGAGGCCAGGAGCGACGGGCTCAAGATCGTGGCGCCGGGCTGCAGCGACAGCACAAACCGATGTGTGGGGGTTGAAGGGCTCGAGGCCAACCACGGCCCCAGCTCGCACGGCGCACCGATCTCGGGCAAGCGGTTGCCCCCGCACTGCTCGCAGGCGGCGGCTGCCACGGCCTGCCAGTGCAAGCGTTTTTTGTCGGCGCGCTCGCCCGCCAGGCGCACCACGCTGTGCGTCGTCATCAGGGCTTGCAGACTGGCGGCGCCGAGCTCGGTGGCTTTCTCCACCAGCCAGTCCATGCGCTCATTGGCGGGCATGCCCAGGGCCAAATGCACCCGCCGCCCCGGCTCGGCGTCGATGGCGTCGAAATGCAGCACGCGGACGGTTACCTGCCGGCGCTCGATGCGCTCGATCTGTGCCCGCCATTGCCCGCCGCGGCCATTGAAAAGAACCAGCTCCTGCCCCGGCTGCATACGCAAGACCTGCACATGCCGCGTAGCCCCTTCGGGCAGGAAAAAGCGGTGTCCGGTGTTCGGATCTGCGTCAATGAAAAATCGCGGCATGCTCAAAAGGTGTAGGCGGCTCGCAAGTCGCCGCCTTCAATCTGTTCGATCAGGCGCAGCAGGGGCGCCAGCGGCCGGTAGCGCGAGGCCGTTTGACGCACATAGGCGATGAACCGGGGCGCGTCGGCCAGGTACTGGGGCTTGCCGTCGCGCAGCGTGAGTCGCGCAAAAATGCCCAGGATCTTGAGATGGCGCTGAAGGCCCATCCATTCCACCGCCTCGTAGAACTCGCCGAAGTCCGAGCCCACCGGCAGGCCGGCTTTTCGTGCGTGTTGCCAATAGCGGACGGTGATGTCGATGACAAACTCTTCATCCCAGCTTAAGAAGGCGTCGCGCATCAAGCTGGCGATGTCGTAAGTGACGGGCCCGTAGACGGCGTCCTGGAAGTCGAGAATCCCCAGGTCCTGGTCCGGTGCCTCGGCCTGCACCATCAGATTGCGCGGCATATAGTCCCGGTGCACATACACCCGTGCGCCACCGAGGGCGTTCAGGTTGTGGCGCTTGATCAGCGCAAAGCTCTCTTGCAGAGCCTGCGTTTGCGCCGGCTCCAGCACCACCCCGCGGTGCTGCGCGATATACCACTGAGGCAATAGCGCCAGCTCGCGCGAAAGCAAGGCATCGTCGTAGGGCGGCAAGATGCCTGGCGCAGAGGCCCTTTGCCAGCGCGCCAGAGCCTCGACCGCGCGCATATAGAGCTCGTGCGATGGCTCGCCGCGCTGCGGTGAGCCTGTTGGCGTCTGAGTCTGCAGCCATTGCATGAGGGTCTGCTGACCCAGATCGCTGAGCAAGACAAAGCCATGGGCCTGATCCCAGGCCAGAATCTTCGGCACCCGCAGGCCAGCAGCCTGCATCAGGGCGGCCACTTTGACAAAGGGCGCGCAGTCCTCCTTCTCGGGCGGGGCGTCCATGATCACCAGGCTGCCCTCTGTTTGCGCCCGTACCCGCAGGTAGCGCCGGAAGCTGGCATCGGCCGAGGCCAGATGCACGCTGCTTGGGTCGATGCCGTAGGCCGGGTCGAGCTTGGCCAGCCAGGCCTGGAAGGCCGCTTGTCGTGCGCGATCGGTCCAGTGCACGGGCTCGACACGGCTAACTCCCTGTTTGTGGGGGATTTCCTCAGCGTGGGTCATGGATAATCAAACGGTTTTTTCGACGCGACAGACGGATTTATCTCACATTCACGATGCGCCCAGCCCTTGGCTCTCGGTTTTTTCTTGCGGCCGGCGCAGTATGGGTGCTCGGTACGGGAGTCGATGCGAGCGCGCAGCCGACCGAAGGCTTGGGCGGCTTGAAGTTGCGATCTTCGTCGATGCTGATTGAAGCCCCATCGGAGGAAAGCGACCGCCTCACGCCCTCTTATGTGTTCGGCGATCGCATCACCGGCCTGACCGACACGCGCGTCGTTGTTGAGGGGCAGGCTCTGGTGCGGCGGGGCAAATCGGTGGTGCGCGGCCAGCGGCTGGAGTTCGAGGAGTTGACCCAGACCGTCACCGGCACCGATCCGGTCCGGGTCAGCCGGTCCGGGCATGTCTTCGATGGCCAGGGGCTGAATCTGCGCATAGACAGCTTCGAGGGTTATTTCCTGCAGCCGCGCTATCGTTTTCTCTCCGGCGCCAACGGGCAGGCAACTCGTTTTGATTTCAAGGGTGAGCAGCGCATGAGCGCTGCGGTAGCGACCTACACCACCTGCGAGCGTGACAACGAGGAAAGCTGGAAACCGGCCTGGGAGCTGGTGGCGCGGCGCTTCGACTTTGATTTCGAGGCAGGGGTGGGGCGTGCATTTCTGCCGCAGCTCAAGTTTTACGACTTCACCATTTTGGCCTGGCCTGGCTCGGTGACTTTTCCCCTGAGTGACAAGCGCAAGTCGGGCTTTCTGCCGCCCTCTTTCGTGCTGGATACCAACTCGGGTGTCACCGTGGTGGCGCCCTATTACCTGGACATTGCGCCCAACCGCGATGCCACCCTCACGCCCTCGGTGATGACCAAGCGGGGGGTCAATCTGGGCGTGGAGGCGCGCTACCTGGAGCCGACAGACCAGGGCGTGATGCGCGTGAACTTTCTGCCCAATGACCGACTCGCTCGTACCGACCGCTGGTCCTATGGCTGGCAGCACACGGGTCGCTGGCCGTCCCCGGGTGCAGGGTTGAGCCCCTTGAGCTACAGCGCCATCGTCAACCGGGTCAGCGACGATGCCTACTGGCGCGATTTCCCGAGGTCGGGCGATGTCACCACGCAGCGTCTGCTGCCCGTCGATCTGAACCTGGGCGGCTCCTTCGGGGCCACCGGCTTTAGCATCCGCGCCTTGCAGTGGCAGACCCTGCAGGATCCCGTCTCGCCGATCACACCGCCCTTCGACCGTCTGCCGCAGATTGTGCTGAGGCAGGGCCGCAGTTGGGCCGCCGGTCCGGTGCCGCTGGACTTCTCGATTGAGACCGACTTCACCCGATTCACGGCCCTGCGCCGCCTGACGGGGCAAACCAACGGCGACCGGATTTTTGCCCGCGCTCAGTTGAGCAGTCCCTGGGTGTGGCCGGCTGGGTACATCAAACCCAAGTTGCAATTTCACGCCACGCATTACAGCTTTGAGGAAACCTGGAAAGGCGCCAATTCGGCCCAGCGGCAATTGCCCACCTTCAGTTTGGATTCGGGCCTGGTCTTTGAGCGCCCCTGGCAATGGGCGGGTCAGAGCTATGTGCAAACCCTTGAGCCGAGGGCCTTCTATGTCTACACCCCGTATCGCAAGCAAAGCCAGTTGCCGCTCTACGACAGCGGGGTCAACAACTTCACCTTTGCCACGGTTTTCACGGAAAACCAGTTCGCCGGTCATGACCGCATTGCCGATGCGAATTTGCTCACCCTGGGTTTGACATCTCGATTCCTCTACACCCAAACGGGTGCTGAAGCCTTGCGAGTGGGGGTGGCCCAGCGCATCCGCTTTGAGGATCAGCGCGTGGCGATCAGTGGCGATGCGCCGCCGCCGGCTGAGCGTTTGAGTGATCTGCTGATTGGCGCTTCGGTCAACCCCACCGAGCGCTGGACCCTGGCGGTGTTTTCCCAGTACAACCACGAGCTCAATCAGTATCAGCGTACCACGCTGGCCGGGCGCTTCAATCCCAGCCCGTATCGGCTGATCAACGGCTCTTACCGCATCCAAAAACCCTTGACCGTGGGCGACCGAGGCAGTGAACAAATCGATCTGGGCTGGCAGTGGCCGGTCAACGATCTCTGGGGAGATCGGGGCCAGAATCTGGGTGCGGGCCGAGGCCAGGGCGGCGGCCGTCTCTATAGTGTGGGGCGGCTCAATTACAGTGCAACCGACCGCCAGCTGGTCGAGGCGGTGCTCGGTTTCGAATACGATGGCTGTTGCTGGATCAGCCGTGCGGTGGTGCGGCGAACCTACAGTGCCTCCAGCCGTGCCAACACCCAGATCATGTTTCAACTTGAACTCGTCGGCTTCTCCCGCATCGGCAACAATCCCTTGAGTCTCTTGAAGAACAACATTCCTCGTTACCAATTGCTGCGGGAAGGGGTGAGCATGCCCAGCCGCTATTCCAACTATGACTGATCTGCTACCACGGCCGGGGCCTCTGGCCCGAGGCGCTCTCGCACTGTCGGTTCTTGTGAGCGGGCTGGCTGCCTGGGCTCAAACCGCGCCCGCCGCACCCCCGGGCGCGGCGGCGCGTGCCCTGGACTACATCGTTGCGGTGGTCAATGCAGAACCCATTACCAACCAGGATGTACGCGCCCGCCTGCAGCGCCTGGCGCCGCAGGCGACCGGCCGGACAGGGGCCGGCGAACTGTCCCGGCAGGCACTGGAGAGCTTGATTGCCGAGCGGGCCCAGGTGCAACTGGCGCGTGAAAGCGGGATACGGGTCGATGAGGCGCTGGTCGATGAGGCCGTGGCCGATGTGGCGCGGCAAAATCAAATCACGGTCGACGAATTGCGCCGGCGCTTGGCGGCAGAGGGTGTGGGCTTTGAGCGTTATCGCCGTGACCTGCGTGAGGAGATTCTGATCAGCCGCCTGCGTGATCGTGAGGTGGAGGCGCGGGTCCGGGTGAGCGAGCAGGAGGTGGACCGGCAATTGAGCGAGCAGCAGGCGGCCGCGGCCAAGGCGGAGCCCACGCAGCTTCATCTGGCGCAGATTTTGGTGGCCGTCCCCGAGGACAGCTCCCCCGAGCGTGAGCGGCAATTGCTCGCGCGGGCCGAGCAATTGCGCAAGCAACTACAGGACGGGGCAAATTTTGAGGAGCTGGCCCGCCAGTTTTCTGATGCGCCCGACAAACAGGGCGGCGGCAGTTTGGGCCTTCGCAGCCCCGACCGATACCCGGCGCTTTTCGTGGATGCAGCCCGTCCTCTGGCGCTCGGTCAAGTCAGCCCGCCGCTGCGCAGCGGCGCTGGCTTTCATTTGCTCAAACTGCTCGAGCGCAGGACGGCTCTTGACGAGTTGAGCAGCGTCCAGCAGACCCGCGCCCGCCACATCTTGCTGCGGCCCAGCGTGCGCCTGAACGAGGCGGCCGCGCGGGCCCGGCTGGCTGACTTCAAGCGCCGCATACAGGCTCGGCAGGATGATTTTGCCCAGCTGGCCAAGGAGTTCAGTGAGGATGGATCGGCGCGCAATGGCGGAGACTTGGGCTGGGCCTCGCCTGGCATGTTCGTCCCCGAGTTCGAGCAGGTCCTCGACAGCCTGGATGTGGGTGAGGTTTCAGCCCCACTGGTGTCACGCTTTGGCGTTCACCTCATTGAGGTGCTGGAACGGCGTGAGGTGCCGCTGACCGAGAAGGAAAAGCGCGAAATGGCCCGCCGTGAGGTGCGCGAGCGCAAGGCGCAGGAGGCTCTGCGCGCCTGGCTCCAGGATGTTCGCGGTCGCGCTTATGTTGAATACCGAGAGCCGCCCCAGTAAGAGCGGCGCGGGGTAACCTTGAGGCATGTCGCCCGCAAGCGGTTTGGCCAGCACTTCCTGGTCGATACCCTGCTCATTCATCAGATTGTTCAGGCCATCGCGCCACGACCCGGCCAGGCGATGGTCGAGATTGGTCCGGGCCTGGCCGCGCTCACTCAGCCCCTGGTGGAGCGTCTCGGGCGCCTGGTGGTGGTGGAACTCGATCGAGACCTGGCGGCGCGCCTGCGCGAACATCCTCAGCTTGAACTGATTGAGGTCGATGTCCTGTCGCTGGACTTTCGGGATCTGGCGGCACGCTGTTGTGCTCCGTTGGCCGCGCAGCGCCTGCGTGTGGTCGGCAACTTGCCGTACAACATCTCCACGCCCATCCTGTTTCATTTGATGGGCGCCGCCGATCTGATCGCCGACCAGCATTTCATGCTTCAGAAGGAGGTGGTCGATCGGATGGTGGCCCGCCCGGGGAGCAGTGACTACGGTCGCCTGAGTGTGATGCTGCAGTGGCGCTACGCGATGGAGCAGGTGCTCTTTGTCCCGCCCTCGAGCTTCGATCCGCCGCCGCGGGTTGACAGTGCGGTGGTCCGGATGGTGCCCCTGGCCCAGCCCCCTCGTGTGGACCCTGTGATTTTTTCGGAGCTGGTTCAGGTGGCGTTTAGTCAGCGGCGCAAACTGCTGCGACACACCCTGGGGCCGTGGCTCGAAGCACGCAAGCCACTGGAGAGCCGATTTGATTTGCAGCGTCGCGCCCAGGAGGTCGCGGTGCAGGAGTATGTGGATCTAGCGCAGACAGTTTCACCGGCCTAGGCGGTCTGCACCGCCCTCTTGTGAAGGCGGCGATGACTGCAAGGACTCAATCAGCGTCGTATCAGGCAGCCGCCAGCCAGTAGCCGGCATTGAAAGGGCTGCTCATGCGCAAAGCCAGGGGCGAGACATCCACCAGTTTATCAGTGGGCATGACCTCGCCGCTCTCGTCGGCTTGCTGGGCCTCGTTAGCCCGTTCCCCTTGGCCAATCTCTGGGGAACGGGCTACAGAAAAGAATAGAAACATCGGAAGGGTATCTTTCGGTCGGCCCAGTAATCGGCGGCGTCGCGGAAGATGTCCAGGAGTTGCTCGCGCGCCTCCTTGTCGAATTTGCCGTTGGCTGGAATATGCTCCAGCACGACGATAAAGCCCGGTTGCTGGCCGGACTTGTGCACCAGGTCGGTCATGCAGTCGTACAAGGCGTCGAAGTTCTTGCCGAAATGCGAGGGAAAGGTGTACTGCGCTGCGATCATGTCCAGCACATCCTGCTTGCTCTGGGCCTGCCCCAGATTGGCATAGAGGAAGTGATGGCCCAGCGCAGTGGCGGCCTCCTGCAGGTCCTGAACCCGGAAAGCCCGGATCGACTGCACGATATTGGGTCTGACAGTACGAAGTGGCGTGTCCATCTCCGCGGTTCTTCCTATGAATATCTCAGGTTCAAAAAACAAATCAAAAACCGTTTGCGCCTGGCACCGAACCTTTAGGGCACGATGCGCCGGAAACTCGCGTAGTGGTCCTCGGTGTAGTAGCAAACATCCGGTGTCTTCACTACTTGGCCGCCACAGACGATTCGTCGCGCCCCGCGATGACTTACCCCTGGTGTCCTGACGGTATATTCGCGGTAATAGCCGCGAGGGTGCTGCGGCAGCAGCTTTTCCCGATTCCCAAATACCGTGCCGTCTTTTTCATGTTTGAAGGGCCCGCCCGTGTGAATCAGCGCCAACATCTGTTGGCCCTGCACTGGAAGCTGCGCTGCTGCAATCGTGGGCTCGAGCGGCTTGTCCAGACCGCTCGGGACCTTGGTCAGCGCCGGCGTGGCTGCAAGGCCCGCCAGAACCAGCAGCCCGGCGGTCAGAATTTTTTTCCAACCGCGGCCCGCTTTCCACCCCATGAAAAAACCTTCCTGAACCTCAGGGGGTCTCGCCCGGGCTTTCGAATGCCTAACGGGTTAACCCCTAACTTTCAAGGCAGAAGTGTGACGGATCTTGGGCGCAAATGCAAGGGCTTTCCCGAATTAACCTGCTGTTTTTCCCAGGTTTAACAAACAGCTAGTTGGCGAACACTTCTCTTCGAAGGGCCGTTTTCCTTGAAAACGCCTTGGGTTCGAGGGCGCGGCGAGCTGGGGGTTCTTTAGCGCTGGGCGTTCGCCTCTGCGACGGTCAGGGCCGTCATGTTGACGATACGCCGGACCGTGGTGCTGGGGGTCAGGATATGAACCGGTTTGGCCGCCCCAAGCAGCACCGGTCCGATGGCGATATTGCCGCCCGAGGTGGTTTTGAGCAGGTTGTAGGCGATGTTGGCCGCGTCAATATTGGGCATGACCAGCAGGTTGGCCTCGCCGCTGAGCGTGCTGTTGGGCATGACATCCTGGCGGCTCTTGGCGTTGAGGGCCACATCACCGTGCATTTCTCCGTCGACTTCAAGCCAGGGGGCCTGCTCGCGCAGGAGCTGCAAGGTTTTGCGCATTTTCAGGGCGCTGGGTTGGTCTGACGAGCCGAAGTTGGAGTGCGACAGCAAGGCGGCCTTGGGTTTAAGGCCAAAGCGCAGCATTTCGTGGGCCGCCATGGTGGTGATTTCGGCCAGCTCTTCGGCCGTTGGATCGTAGTTGACATGGGTGTCGACCAAGAAAATCTGGCGGCCGGGCAACAGCAAGCCATTCATGCAGGCGTAGGTGCTGACGCCGGGCCCGCGGCCAATCACCTGATCGATATGGTTCAGGTGGATTTGGGTCGTGCCCCAAGTGCCCACAATCAGTCCGTCTACTTCGGCCTTGTGCAGCAACATGCTGCCGATGAGCGTGAGCCGTCGCCGCATTTCGATTTTGGCCATCTGCACAGTCACCCCGCGACGCTCCATCTTGCGATGGTAGGTTTGCCAAAAATCGCGGTATCGGTCATCCTGTTCGACATTGACCACTTCGTAGTCGATGCCCTTGCGCAAACGCAGCCCGAATCTCTCGATGCGCTGCTCGATCACGGCCGGCCGACCGATCAGGGTGGGCCGCGCCAGCCCCTCGTCAACCACGACCTGACAGGCGCGAAGTACCCGCTCCTCCTCGCCTTCGGCATAGGCGACTCGCTTGCGCGAGGCTTTCTTGGCTGCAGCAAAGATGGGCTTCATGGTGGTGCCCGACGCATAGACAAAGCTTTGAAGCCGCTCGATATAGGCCTCTAGGTTGTCAATGGGTCGCTGGGCCACGCCGCTGCGTGCCGCGGCTTGCGCCACGGCCGGCGCAATTTTCATCATCAGGCGCGGATCAAAGGGCTTGGGAATCAGGTAATCGGCCCCAAAGGCCAACTCTTCCCCGGCGTAAGCGGCCGCCACCACCTCGCTTTGCTCGGCTTGGGCCAACTCGGCAATGGCGTGCACGGCGGCGATTTCCATCTCCAGCGTGATGGTCGTGGCGCCGCAGTCGAGGGCTCCGCGGAAGATGTAAGGGAAGCACAGGACATTGTTGACCTGGTTGGGATAGTCGGTGCG
>Ga0194130_10006133_pt1 | contig 14066 bp, 9 predicted proteins | sample TA2KigsurfametaG_FD_160084 | JGI IMG/M metagenome (GOLD analysis project Ga0194130, IMG submission 160084) | Freshwater microbial communities from Lake Tanganyika, Tanzania - TA2015050 Kigoma 12 surface | ecosystem: Environmental > Aquatic > Freshwater > Lake | place: Tanzania: Lake Tanganyika... | reverse complement strand
CCTCCTGCTCCTTCAGCATCCCAATAATCTGCGCCTCAGAAAATCGACTTCTTCTCATAGCTTCTGCTCCTTCAAAAATTCGGGCAGACTCTACGTCAGAATGAGGGAACTTTCGGGGGGCAGGTCAGTAGGTATGCTAACCCGCTAAGTGCCTTCCTGGACGGAACAATAAATGCTATCTTTCCACCAATGACATCGTCTGACGAACGCAGCCTGGAGCGCCGATGGGTCGTGGTTGGTGAAGACGGCCGTTACGTCACCTTGGGCCGTGCGTCCGACCCTTCGGAGACGGAAATTTTGGATGCCGAAAGGGCGCTGGGCGCTAACGGCTTGGCAGGTTGGCTGGCCGTCATGCAGGGCGCCCCCTACTCTGAGGTCACGCCGCGCCTAATGGTAGTCCGAACGCTTGGCACTCCGAAGAGCACGTTCCAGTCCGCTGCATCATCGTGCATCGCCGCAATTTTGGCTCGCCGAGGGGAAGCGGAGGAATGAACAGCTACCGAAGTCTTAGCTATTCGATGCCGAACGCGGAGTTCTGCTGACTTCGGACGAAGCGGCATGACCGAGCGGACGCAGTTAGGCTTTCCACGATTGCCTGCATCACCGGTGGGCAGACGCCGTTGCCGAGGAGCTTGATGCGGTCCCGACGTTGACCGACTTCGCGGAGCGTGTACCCTTTACTAAAGCCCATGGCCTTCGACAGTTCGTCAACCTGGAGCATTCGCAGCATCGGCGTCCGGCCCTCCCAGGTAACGAGGCCGAAGCGATCCAACGTGGTGATCGTGCGAAGAGGGCGATTCAGCGGCTGCCACCCACCGCTCCCATCAGAGCCATAGTACACGATGAGGAATGGCTCACGGGCTGGCAGGACATCCATCGCACGCTTCGCGCGCTCCAAGGTGGCGGGGGCCCGCTTGTCACTGAACAGCGGGCGCGATGCGTATTTGCCTGACTTGGCCAGGATACTTGAGGCAGGCCGCACGAAACGTGAATACGAAACCACTTCGGGTGGCTCCTGCTGTAGGTCGCAGAGGATGAAGACGCGGCGACGCGCCTGCGGCACACCAAAATCCGATGCATCGAGCACAACCTCGCGGGTGTGATAGCCTAGCCCGTGCAGCTCCTCAAAAAGCAGGTCGTAACCACCCCAACCCCGCATTTGGACCACGTTCTCGATAACCAGCCAGCGGGGTCTCGGATTCAGGTCCCGCGCGAACCGTGTCACGTAGTAGGCGGTGCGCTTGCTATCTTCGTCCCTAGGACGGCTCCCTCGAGCACAGGTATGATGGGTGCATTCTGGCGACGCCAGGATCAAATCGATCGGACCGATGTCGCCTACAGCCTCAGGCGCGGTATCGGGCGTGAGGGTAAGATGGCGTGCCTTTTCCTTGCCGAAGTTTAAACCATACGCTTCGATAGCCCGGTCCCAAGCGTCGACCCCGCACACGATTTCTGCGCCAGCAGTCTGAGCGCCCCAGCTGCTACCGCCACCACCACAGAAAAGATCGAGAGTACGAATGAGCATAAAAGTACAATAGCACTTCCCGGGACCCTGGCTAGGCTGATTTATTTACTTTGTTGGAGTTCGGCGCGGTAACATCACCCATAAATACGGCTAGAGAAAAAGCCCGAGAGTCCGCCGTCAGGGCTCGTAAGGCCAAATTGGTAATCTGAGTGGAAAAGGATTTCTGGCTCACCGTAACTACTGAATTGAACTTGGTAATGCGTGGAAATCGGCGGTTTTGGAACAGTATGTTGGTGCGCCCACATTGCTTCGGCGGGTGCGCCTCGTGTGACCTGCCACGCCGCACGAAAGCCTCTATGACGCTACGCTCAGCGCCCCTATGAATGACCGTGATCTTTGCCATCAGAGCGCTGCGCTTCGCGGGCGACATGATGTCGCCGCGTTGACGGAGCGTGCCGTGTGCGGACGCCGCAGGTTTACTTCGGCAACACTCACCCAACATCACTAGGTCCCAGTTCCGTCAGAGGTCAACGAAGACGGCTTAAAATGGGCCTACCCCTCGTTCCTTACCGCTGAGGCCCTTCGGACAGCATCGATCGTCGTCTAACCGACAAATTCGAGCCTCCATAGATGTTGACGAGCTCAAGGCCGGCGTGTTTCTTTAAATGCAAAGATTTTCTCAGTTTGTGAAACAAGAAATGGAGGCGCTTTGGGGACCTCGTTTGAAGCTAGCGGCCCGGCGGCTGTTCCGTGCTTGGCGCTAGGAGCTGCTGGAGGGATCGCGGGACCTCTGCCGGCGTGGCTTGCTCTGCTGCGCGCTGCCGCGGCTACAGCGGCAAACGTTCCGACGGCGCTCCTGCTCCCGCAATTAAATTTCGTAGGTGCAGCCACGAGCATCCTTTGTGCCCGTGGCGCTGGCTCAGAGACTTCCGCCTGCGCCCAAGACATCCTGCGGCGACTAGTGTGCGGTGAGCGCGTGCGTATCCTGCCCGACCAGGGCGTATACGAGTTTGATGGGCTTGATACGGACGGATACTGGCTTCGACTGCTCAATGCACGTAACCGCGTCAGCTCAGGACGTTTCTGGGTGCCCAAGAAGGAAGCGTCGCGGATCGAGCCCACACGCCGAAAGCGGCCCGTCGGAAAGTCTAACCGGCACGAGTGGCCACCTCTAGGGCCGACCCCCTGGGATGTCTTTGCCGGGTCAGAACTCGCAGGCAACGCCGCTTTGGCGCGTCTGAGCGTTGTCCTGGTCGGATCGCGGAGCGAGTTTGCTGACGCGCTCAACGTCATTGGCTTTGCGAGAACGCCAGGAGAAACGGCGATGCCGGTGGCCGAAGGTTTACCGTGGGGCATCGTCACTGATGACGGGGAACTGGAACTGTTCAGACCGACCGGGGCCTCTGGCATACCCGTCATCGCGGTCGCGCGCGACCACAGCAGCGCACGCAGATTGGCTGTGCGCTTTGAGCCGCGCTCATTGGTCATCGTATCTGATCGGTACGAGGATGCCATGTCCGATCGAACGAGCGTCGAAGCCTTGGCAGATCGTCATCCGTGTCTTGTACTAGCACCAAGCCGTGTACGAGAGGAGTTTCTGAACCGCCGCAAAGACGGCTGGGCTGTGGCAGAGTTGAGCCACTCAAATCTGTCGCAGGACGAACGGGTAGGTATCCCAAAACTGGACCGCATTGCCCTATGTGCGTTATGGATGCGGACATCGCCGGTCGTCCACGATGAAGAGAGCCCGGAGCTCGACGATGCCTTCCGTCATCTTGATTCGTTCGTACGCGCCGCGGCCCCGCACATCGAGATGGATGACGAAGTCAATGAGGCAGTGCGACTACTTAGGCAGAATTTTTTCGAGGCATGCGACTGGCTTGCTGCGCCCACACAGGACGACCTGGACGACCTGAAGGCCGATCGCGAAGCAATCTGTCGACTTCTGCACAGGCTGCGGTCGGTGGTTGGAGCCGAGGCAGTAGTCAATGTGCGCGCCGCTTTGTCAGCTCTAGAGCGCTTTACCGAGGAGGCGCGCAGTCGCACCATGACGCCCAAAGGAAAGGCTCTGGCGCGCATTGCCGAGGGAGTAAGCGCAGAGACCGCATGTCGCAGCGTCGTGGTAAGCGGACACAGGACCTCGGCAGCCGCTGCAGCAGCATTCCTCCACCAGCTCGGTACCCCGCTCGACTGTGTGACCCCCAGCGAACTGCAGTCGACGGAAGGTGTAGGACGCGCTATAGCTATATCCATGATGCGTAGAGAGTCGTTTATCAGGCTCGCGGACCCCTGGGCTGCGCCTGAACTTCTCCTGCTGGGGTATAAGCACGAGGTAGAAATCTACCGTCAGCGACTTGCCCGAAGACAAGGGCTCATCACCCGCCTACGACCCGACGCGGCGCTTGGTGCGCGCCTTCCACAACTAACCGGGAACGGACTTTCAGCGCTCGACGCCGATATCAAAGCTGCGGCCAGTTCAAAGCCGGTCGAGCAGCTGCTTGAAGCTCCGGTACCATTCCGCCGTCCTCAGCCCAGCGGAAGCGGCGAGCAGACCAAGCCTGCACGATTCTGCCGCTTTGCAGGCCGGTCTTGGATGGCCATGACAGACGACCATGCTGTCGCACGTCTACAGATATCGTCTGGGCACAAACCGCAGATCACGACCACCACCGGCCGCGATCTCCAAGTCGGGGACCTGATTCTCGGACGAGAAGGCGGCGAAAAGAACATTGTTCGCGAGATTGCTGAGCAACTGGCTGGACATGAGAAGTACGCAGAGCTCAGGAAGCAGGCGGGTCACTGGCGTCGCGCTCTCCGTAGCCACTTTAGCTCCCCGGAGCGGCTGCAGGAGGCACTGGCTGGTGAAGGTCTTGAGCGCGGCTTAGCCACGATCCGCTACTGGGTCTCTCCCGACGGACCGATCGGGCCAAGCAATCACGACACCTCCATTCGGTTCATCGCCGCAGCTTTAGGCCAGAGCGCCGACGGCAAGGCGTGGAAGGACTGCCTCGATGCCATCGGCGCGGTGCGCCGGTATCATGTCCACGCGGGGTTTCGCCTCACGAGGATCCTTATGGAAGAATGCGGCGAGGCTGTTCGCGAGCACTCCGAACATGAGACCGCTTTCGAACTGAGCGTAGGCACGGTCTGGCTCCTCGAAATCGAGCAGCTCGATACGGAACGGCAGGAGTGGCCCTACACGCAGACCAACAGGATCCAGTGGGAGTCCGACACTTGGCGCAGGCGGCTTCTCCGTCGAACCGCGCAGCATTCCAGAATAACGCTCGATGACCTGGTTCCGGACCTTGGTGATGTGCTTGACGAGGTAGACCTCTGATGGCCCGGATGGTCCCGGAGACTGCCGACCCGGAGGCTCCCGACTCTGAACAGCGAGTCTTTCAGCTGCTAAAGGATGACGCCGCGACCGCCAGCTGGACAGTGTTTCACTCAGTCGGTCTCTCCAGCGCGTACAGCGGTGCTTACGGCGAGATCGATTTTGTCGCGCTGATCCCATCGCGGGGCTTGCTATGCATTGAGGTGAAGGGAGGGCGCGTACGGTGCGCGCAGGGTATCTGGACGACCACCAACCGGCGCGGGGAGACAAACGCGTTTCGTCGTAGTCCATTCCAGCAGGCGCGGGAAGGGATGTTCAAGCTCAAAGCCGCGATTCGGCAGCGGTTCGGGGAAGCCTCGCATGAGGCGAACGGCCCGATCGGATGGGCGGTCATCTTCACCGATTCCTTGGCACCACCACCGTCCCCGGAGTTCCACAGGGACGAGCTGCTCGACAGCGGCGACCTCCAGCATTCTCTTGGAACGAAGCTGCAATCCGTTCCTTCGCTGAAGGCCTCCAATCAGGCGGCCCAAGTGATGTCTCAGGCTACAATCCTCAATATCGCTCGCTTCCTCCGCCCAGATTTCGACCGGGTCCCCACTCTCGCTACCACGTTGTGGGATGCCGAGCGACGCTTTGTGGCACTTACAGAGGAGCAGTATGACGTACTCGACCACGTCGTCGCTAACGAGAGCAGCCTAGTTACAGGCGGCGCAGGTACGGGGAAGACCTTGCTGGCAGTCGAACTGGCTCGACGGCTATCCGCGAAGGGCAGTGACGTGCTGCTGACCTGCTTCAATCGAGAGCTTGGTAAGTGGCTCGACCATCGCTGCCGCAGCTTTGGACCAGGACGCGTCGTTGCGGGACACCTCCACCGCCTTCTCAGGCCGCGTCTCGAAGCGGCAGGCCTCTTGAGAGAGGCTGAGGCCTCGACCACGCCAGAAGGGTGGTACGAGGCAGGCGCTGTCGCGATCGCAGGGGGCTTCGAACGCTTCGACACAGTGATTGTTGATGAAGCGCAGGACTTCCCCGCCGCCGCATTGCTGGACATCATCGAGGGCTGGCGTCGTTCTGAGGACACAGCCCCGGGGCTCTGTCTTTTTGCTGATTTCTCCCGCCAGGCGCTGTATGGCGCGCCGGGTCAGGCACGCGAGACCATCCGGCGACGTCTTCGACCGGCTGCGTTTCCGCTTCACAGGAACTGCCGAAACACGCGCAAGGTCGCCGCGGAGACTCTGGCGCTTGTGGGAGTGTTTGACGTCAAGGTTGACGAAGACCAGCCCGCCGGCCCGCCGGTCGAACGTGTCCTCTTCGGAGGAGCGGCTACGCAGAAGAAGGCGCTCGACAGAGCATTGCAAATGCTGCGTGCCGAGGGATTCAACGGATCAGACATCGTTATCCTCGGTCCTAGTCGACGGGAAAACTCCTGCCTAGCTGACGTCCAGAGTTGCGGTGGCTTCCGGATCGTCGAGCGCGAGGCTCGAACTGCAGGCGCAGGCGTCGTATACTCCACAATCCAGGCGTTTAAGGGCCTGGAAAGCCCCGCCGTGGTTCTTGTCGATCTAGAGCTGAAGCCCGACCAGTTTACTGATTCGCTTCTCTATGTCGGCATGACAAGAGCACGCACGCGCCTTGTCATGCTGTTGCCTGAGACTACCCAGGACGAAGTTGAGCGCCGGGAGCGCGAGAACCTTGCTGCGGCTCTGTCGTGAGATCATCCCAATGAGCGAAACAACGAAGGTCCACGGCTACATCATCGACGCGCTGCGTCGCGAGCTTGTTGGCCCGGACCCAGGACCGCCAGCCGTACAGTGGCATGGCCCCGGATCGCCACTGAACGGCGAAGAGATCCTGAGGCCGCAGGATCGCCCGAAGATGCGCTACGGGGCGGGCATCCTCTTCCCGAATGGGATGACATACTCCGGGCTGCTCGACGAGCTGGCCGATAAGCCGGACGATATCGCGGCGGAAGGCGACGCCGTTGACGATGCCAACGGCGCCAAGACTGACGAAAGCGAAACCGAGACGGATGACGACACGCCCAACCTGAATTCCTTCGTTCCAAGTACCATGGGCATCAGCTTCCTTGCCGATACCAGCGGCGGCCTGAGTGTTGAAGTACGATGGGCCACGTATGACCCTCGGCACCTGCCGGGCTGGGCAGGTGCGCGCGGTCCGGACGAACAGCTGTGGTTCAGAAGCCCTAATGCGGCGGTGGTTACGGTTGATCCGGCAGGAGAGACGCCGACAACGCAGCGCGAAGTGGCGCTCGCCGACGGAGCGGGCCCTGTTCTGGCAGTGATTGACAGGCCCTGGCAAGGCCCTCAGCGTCTGATCACGCTGACCCTCATCAATAAGCGACAGGAAGCACGAGGTGACGACACTGACTGCTTTTTCCAATGCGGCCTTGTCGTTCGGCCGCATGCCGGCAGCAGCATCCGCCCTTATCCTTCTCGTCCTGATGCCGACCTCGACGAGGAAGAACGTTCGCTGAAGCTGCTTTACCGTCACCTCCCGACCTACGCCGTCGGACATGGTTGCTCTGCGGACTGGCGGGTCGATGGGGCACAGGTGACCGAGCTGCGTACGGAGAACATGCCGGTCTTCACGCAGCATCCGATCCTGCCCCGGGATCAACTCGACGGGGTCAACCTTTCTATGCTTGGGCTGTCCAGGAGTACAGACAATGAAATCCTCGCTTCCTGCGAAAAGCTAGCGTCAGCCTATGAGAATTGGATCCTGCAGCAACGGGCGGAACCATCAATCGTCGATCTCTCGCCCGAGTTAAAGGCAACTGCACACACTCACCTCGCGCGATGCGAAGAGAGTCTTGAGCGGATCCGACGCGGCATTCAAATGCTGCACAAGGATAGCAGCGCCATGAAGGCTTTCCGCTGGATGAACCTTGCCATGGTTCAGCAACGGAGCCACTATGGTCTCTCTGCCGACAAGGAGAAACGCCGGGGGTGGACACAAGGACCTCAAGGCCCCACTCCCGAACGACCCTTCACGCATCCGGAGTATCCAGACGGCGTAGCGTGGCGCCCCTTCCAGCTCGCGTTCATCCTAATGACACTTCAGGGGCTCGCAGACGTGAGCCCAGCAGGTCTAGTCGAGCGACAACTCGTCGACGTGATCTGGTTTCCGACCGGTGGCGGTAAGACGGAGGCGTATCTCGGTCTCGCTGGCTGGCTCATGCTCTATCGGCGCCTGTGTTCTCCCACGAACGCCGGGACCGCTGTCCTGATGCGCTACACGCTTAGGCTCTTGACGGCACAGCAGTTCCAGCGCGCGTCATCACTTATCTGCGCGCTCGAGCTGCTGAGGCGCGAAAACAGTCACGACCTTGGCGAAGAGCCTATCACCATCGGCCTTTGGCTTGGCTCCAGCATGACGCCCAACAAGGACGACGACGCCGTCACGAAGCTTGAGCAACTTAACCAAGGCGAATCACAGAACCCCTTCATCGTCCTCTCCTGTCCCTGGTGCGGCGTCGAGATGGGGCCCAGGCAAGTCGGAACGGCAACGCGAATCATTGGCTACCAAAAGCTCCGTGATCCACGACCTACCGTCGCTTTGATCTGCGAAGATCCAAACTGCCCATTCCACACTTCGGGCTTGCCACTGGAAGTCGTCGATGAACGGATCTATCGGCGCCCGCCGACCATGCTCATCGGCACGGTTGATAAGTTCGCCATGCTGGCGTGGACGCCGGAAGCTCGGAGGCTATTTGGCATTGATGTTGGCGATGTCGACCCACCCGACTTAATCATCCAGGACGAGTTGCATCTCATTTCGGGGCCTCTCGGTTCCATGGTCGGCCACTACGAAACGCTAATCGATGAGCTGGGCACCAAGGAGGAGAGAGGCGTAAGGGTCGGTCCCAAGATTATCGCGTCGACGGCAACGATCGCGCGTGCGGATGAACAGGTCAAGGCGCTTTACGCACGTCACGCCAAGCTATTCCCTGCACAGGCACTGCGGGCAGGCGATTCTTTTTTCGCTGAGGAGCGGCCGAGTATTCCGGGGCGGACCTATGTTGGCGTTCTCGCCGGCGGACTCTCATCGCACATCGTAGCGCAGATCCGGACTACCGCTGCACTCCTTCAGGCAACGTCTAGTCTGCGCGGGGAAGCGAGCAGCAAGGCACTCGATCCGTATTGGTCGTTGGTCACATACTTCAACAGCCTCCGCGAGCTTGGACGCGCATCCACCCTGATCCAGGCAGACATTCGTGAGTACCTTAATTGGATCTGGCAGCGATCGGGTGTGAGCGGCACGCGCGGCGAAGCGATCGACCGGCGGCGCTTCATCAACCACCACGTCGAGCTCACAAGTCGGGTTCCAAGCTCAGAAATTCCAGAAGTGCTAGAAAGGCTCTTCACCGCGCTACCGGACGTGAACACCGTAGACGTGTGCTTTGCGACGAACATGATCCAGGTCGGCCTCGACGTACCAAGGCTAAGTCTGATGATGATTATTGGGCAGCCGAAGGGTGCTTCCGAGTACATCCAGGCGTCGAGCCGCGTAGGCCGAGACATCGAGAAGCCGGGGTTGGTAGTCACAAACTACAATCCCTTCAAGCCGCGGGACCGCTCCCACTTCGAGACGTTCCGGCAATACCACGAGACGATCTATCGCCATGTCGAGCCAACCAGCGTTACCCCCTTCTCGCTACCAGTCCTCGAAAGAGCTATTCATGCGCTCGCTGTTGCGTTGATCAGATGCAAGGAACCTAGTCTACGGGATCGACCCGATGGAAAGCTTCCCCCAGGGCTGCAGGATCGAGTCCGTAGGGTCGTGCTGCGCCGCGTCGAGCAAGTGGCGAGCCACGAACGCGGACGCGCCGAGGCGGTGCTGAACAAGTTCTTCGACGATTGGCATCGCCTGCAGCCTACCAGATACGGAGACTTCTCGCCGGTCCCGGCTGACAGCCGCCCTCTCATGGTGCCCGCCGGCCGCATATGGGGAGACCGAGACGACCCAATCCCCAAGTCCACCCCGTCATCGATGAGGAACGTAGATGCTGAGAGTGAGGCGCGCATAATCCGCGTACCGTTGCAGGAAGGATCGGTAGCCGATGGCTAGGCCAGCAAAGCCGTTTCAGCGGCAGAAGACTGCGGCGAAACAACCGTCCGCAGGCCCGCAGCGTCCGCTTCGTCGCTCGCAACTGATCAGCCCGTTTGGCGTAGGCGCCATCAGCGACTTCCGTGGCGACGAAGCGTTAATGTGCGCTGGCCTCGACGAGTGGTTCAGGCGAGAAGCAGACATCCCGCAGCATTTACGCCTGGAGGAAGCGCGTCTCCAGCGGCGCCTCGGTAAGAGCTTTTTTGTGAGGCCTCCGGAGTGCGACGGGCCAGACCAAGTTAAGCGCAGAATACCCTTTGCGCGCTTTCCACAATGGCACTACTGCCCGCAATGCTTCCGGATGCACAAAGCCACCCTCTTCCAGGATCAACCCTATTGTGATCCTTGCAAGACGGGCCGCCGACGTCGGATGATTCCCGTGCGTATCGTAGCTGCTTGCGAGCATGGTCACATCGAAGACTTCCCTTTTCGCCGTTGGATCCGCTGCAAATGCCCGGATGACCATTCTTCGCGCCTCCTGTTCAAGGCTGGCCGCAGTTCGGCAGGTCTGGCCGGCATACATATCTCGTGCGATGCCTGCGGTCAGACCCGGTCTCTTTCAGGCGCCATGAAGCCGGAGATGCTGGCGGGTGTAGAGGCTTGCTGCGAAGGTGGGCGTCCTTGGTTTGCTGAAGAAGCCACGGTCTGTGGTCGCCCAATCAGAGGTGTGCAGCGGGGCGGGTCAAACGTTTACTTCCCTCTTGTGGTCAGCTCGATCTACGTTCCCGATGAGGCGACCGGCCGAGAAGATCGAATTCTAGCTTTGCTAGAGGATCCTCAGCTCTGGGATTTGCTGACTTCAGCGGTCCAGGATGGACGCATCGAACGTGCAAAGTGCGACGTCGTCGCTCTCCTTAAGCATGTCGATGCGGATCGGCTATTTCAGCTTGCCCAGGCAAAGCTGACCGGTAATGCAGCAACCAGCGAAGCACCGGTCACTGAAGAGGAGTTCCGAGGTCAAGAGTACAAGCTGCTCCGGTCGCCTCTCACTGATCCAATGGCACACCTAGTCAGTGATTGGATTGATGGTGGTGAGTATGGCGAGTTGGGCGACTTCATCAACGGGGTCGGGCTCGTCCGCAAGCTGCGTGAGACACGTGTTCTCTGCGGTTTCTCTCGCCTCACACCCGTATCGGACCTTGGGGACCCTGCTCTTCAGCCCATTGCGCGCGCTGCCGATCTGAGATGGCTGCCGGGGATAGATGTTCACGGCGAAGGTATCTTCATCGATTTCCGACGCACGGAGCTCGAGCGCTGGGCACAGAGACCCGACGTCCAGAAGCGCCTTGAGCCCGCACTGCGGCAATTCAAGGAGGTCCGCGAGAGCCGAGGTGAGAACGTTCCGAGGGTACATGCTCGTTTCGTCTTTCTCCATACATTCGCTCATGCCCTCATCAGAGAACTGGCCTTTGCTTGCGGATACGGGTCGTCGTCGCTCCGCGAACGGCTGTACAGCGATGCAGAGAACCCCGCGGTGCCGATGTCGGGTGTGTTAGTTTACACAGCTTCTGGCGATGCCGACGGCACCCTTGGTGGTTTGGTCGCGCAAGGGAGCCCGGACCGCCTACCGCGCGTGATCGCGGAGGCGCTTAGGCGGGCAACGTGGTGCTCCAACGATCCAGTCTGCATGGAGACTTCGGGGAGGTCGGGAGATACCGGAAGCTTGGCAGCATGCCATAGCTGCGCCCTTGTTCCGGAGACGAGCTGCGAGCGAGGTAACAGGCTTCTCGACCGAGCTACGCTGGTCGGGTCAGTGCAGCGGCCGGACCTCGGTTTCCTCGCCCGCTTGGTTCCAGGCGTTCGCGGCTCGCGGTTCCGCACAGAGGCGGTCGGATGACCGCCGCGCATACGATCTTTCTGCAGCAGCTGCTTGAGGAGCTTGGAGAGGCAGGCGAGGAAGGCGGAGGCAAGGCCGCCGAGTTCACACGCGTTGTTCTCGACAGGCTCGCTGAGACCGGCTTCGTGGAAAACCCTGTTGCGCTCTGGGCGCAAGGAAGCTTCGGCGCGGCACGATTTCGTATCAGTGGATATGCGCTTGACGAGGAACAGGAGCGCCTTGTCCTCTTTACCACGGTATTCATTGGGGAGCTGACGCCCCGAGCGCTGGCTATCGACGAGATAAAGATAGCGGTGGAGCGTGCCGCTCGCTTCTTTCTCGAATGTGCAAGAGGTCGCGCACAACGCATCGACCCGCCGGCCAGCGACGCAGCTGATCTCGCACGGCTGCTCGCGGACATTCATCACCGCATCAGCTTCCTAAGGGTGGTCGTGCTGTCCGATGGACTAGTTCAGCAGCGTCGGATTGAACCGACCGAGCTCGAAGGCACGCGCATAGCGGCGGATCTCGTCGGTCTGGAACGCCTTCACCGGATGCTGGGCGAAGGCAGGACGCGTGAGCATATCGTTGTCGATATCGAAGCTATCACAGGTGAGCCTCTGTCAGCTCTCCCCGTCAGGATTGTCGGTGCGAGATACGAAGCATGGTTGACTGCTGTACCGGGTGAAGTTCTGGCGCGCGCGTATGAGGACTATGGAGGTCAGCTGCTCGAGCTGAATGTGCGCGCCTTCCTGGGCGTTCGTGGCAGAAAGTCAGTGAATGCTGGCCTGCAGAAGACAGTTGAGAATTGCCCGGATGATTTCCTGGCTTTCAACAACGGTATTGTTGCAACAGTTGATGCCATCGATGGAGAGGAACGTGACGGCATTGCGCTCCTCAAGCGCCTTTCGGGATTTCAGATCGTGAATGGTGGTCAGACCACGGCGTCCCTGCATAGGGCTTCACGCGCGCTTAGTGTTGACCTCACTTCCGTTCGCGTGCCTGCCAAGATTATCCGCGTTCCGCACGACAGCCTTTCGCAGATGGTCAGCGACATATCGCGCTCGGCCAACAGCCAGAATACCGTGCAGCCTGCCGATTTCTCTGCAAACGATCCCTTCCACGTTCGCGTGGAGGAGCTTGCGAACAACGTTTGGTGTCCAGACGGGACCAGCCGCTGGTTCTACGAACGAGCCCGAGGGAGCTACAGTGCTCTGGAAGCGAAAGCCGCCCTGAAACCGGGGGAACGCAAGCGGATGTCCTCGGAGACGCCCAAGGAATTGCGGTTTTCAAAGACCGACTTGGCAAAGCATCTCAACGCGTGGGAGGGACTTCCCCACCAAGTCAGTGCTGGCTCCCAAAAAAACTTCCAGCTCTTCATGCAACGGCTGAAGGAGGAGCGCCGGAGTACACCTGATGAAGACTGGTACCGGCGCTTCATCGCTCTGACAATTCTATTCCGCGCAGCGCAGAAAATCGTACGGGAAGAGAAGTTCAGCGCTTATCAAGCAAACATCCTAGCATACACCGTTGCCGGTCTCGGTTGGCGAACCTCCCAACGCATCGACTTCGATAGGATCTGGCACGCGCAATCGATCAGCTCGGACTTGGCAGAGCTTGTCCGCATTTGGGCTCGCCAAGTAGACACGGCGCTACGAACGACGGCGGGGGCCAAAATGCCAACAGAGTGGGCGAAGCGAGAGGAGGCTTGGGAACAGATCCGGGCTCTCCTGCCGATACTTCATGACCCCTTGCCGCCGGAACTTGGTACCGCTGGATCGAGCGAGTCGCCTGGGACGCGGAAAGCTCCTGATGAAATCAGCGCGCGCGATCTGTATCTCATCGAACAGTGCCGTACACTCTCAGCCGAGCAACTATTAGAGTTAATTACATGGGGGCATCGGACTGGTATGCCCAAGTGGCAACTTGGTATCCTCAACACAGTCACAGGCTATGCGGCTTCGAAATGGGAGCGCAGTCCATCTGTCAAGCAGGCGCGCTGGATCATGGATGCTAAGCGCCAGCTTGATGAGGCAAACAGAGGAACTTGACCCTGCCCCGGCCAAGTTAGTCAACGTGGCGAAAAAAGCTGATGAGCTGGGGGTGGCAGCAGCTCAGGTCATAGCCAGACAAACGTTCAGTGGTTGGAGGATCACTTTGTCGCGCATTTTCCTTATATGCTTATTGACGTGCTCCCCTTGTCCAGCCCCCTTTTTATGTACCAGTGATTTGTGGGTTTACTAAGTATGTTTCGGGTGCCGGCGGCCGCATGCCGAGGGCGTGGTGTGGCCGGATATGGTTATATTGGTTGAGCCATTGATTGA
>Ga0194130_10006131_pt1 | contig 14069 bp, 13 predicted proteins | sample TA2KigsurfametaG_FD_160084 | JGI IMG/M metagenome (GOLD analysis project Ga0194130, IMG submission 160084) | Freshwater microbial communities from Lake Tanganyika, Tanzania - TA2015050 Kigoma 12 surface | ecosystem: Environmental > Aquatic > Freshwater > Lake | place: Tanzania: Lake Tanganyika... | reverse complement strand
TCGAAGAGCGCCTGGAGCCCGCGGACAAGACCTGCACCCACTGCGGCCGCGAGCAGTGCCTCGTGCGCGAAGAGTCGTCCGAGCGCCTCGATCTCATCCCGGCCCGTCTGATCCGCCGCCGGACGGTTCGCCCGGTGTACGCTTGCAGCGCCTGCAAGGATCAGAGCCCGGTGCAGGTGCCGATGCCGCCGCAGGTGATCGACAAGGGGATCTGCGGTCCGGGCCTCTTGGCCCATGTGGTTCTGTCGAAGTACCTGCAGCACCTGCCGCTGTACCGGGTGCAGCAAGAACTCACGCGTTTTGGCGTGGAAATCACGCGAACGACACTGGCCGATTGGGTGGCGGCGACGGCCACGGCTCTCGAGCCTCTTTACCGCTTGGTTCGCAACGATCTCCTGGCCGGCAGTTACCTGCAGATCGACGAGACACCGGTGCAAGTGATGGACCCGGAAGTCGAAGGTCGAACAGCGACCGGTTGGCTGTGGGTGTATGCCCGACCCGGAGGTGGCGTGATCTTCGACTTCCAGAAGGGTCGAGGCCGAGATGGCCCGGACCGGATGCTCAAGTCATTCGAGGGAACCTTTCAAAGCGACGGGTACGGCCTGTACGAGGCGTTGGAACGAGATCGATCGGATCTGCGTCGCGTGGCCTGTTGGGCGCATGCGCGGCGGAAGTTCCATGAAGCCATCCCGGACGATGGTCCGCGTTCCCGAGAGATCATCGCGCTGATTGCGCCGCTGTACGGCATCGAGAAAGTGGCTCGCGAGAGCGGGCTGTCGCCTGCGGCCCGCAAAGACCTGAGGCAGCAGCAGGCACCGGCGACGTTGGACCGACTGCATCGCCGCCTGCTGGAGTTGGATCCGGTCCGAGTGGGATCGCCGGTGTTGCCCAAGAGCCCGCTGGGCAAGGCGATCCGGTACACGTTGAACCAATGGGAGGCGCTGGTGCGCTATCTTGAAGACGGTCGGTACGAGATCGATACGAATCTGGTGGAGAACGCGATCCGGCCGAGCTGCGTGGGCAAGAAGAACTGGCTGTTCATCGGCCACCCGGACGCCGGCTGGCGGAGCGCGGTGATCTACAGTCTGCTGATCACCGCCCGCCGGTATCGCGTGGATCCGGCGGCCTGGTTGACCGACGTATTGCGCCAGATCCCGACCTGCACCCAGGCCAACCTGCCCGAGTTGCTACCCTGGAACTGGAAGCCTCAAGCGGCCTGACCGCTGAGGTGGACCGGAGAGCGGTGGCGGCCGGTCGTCCGTGACAAACCCGGAATCATCACACCCTCAAGCCGGGGTGGGAACCATGGGGTTCGGCGTACGGATACTCCGGGTTCCCACCAGAGGCTGCGCTAGTGACTTTCGCAAACGGGAAAATCCAAATGCAGAATAAAATGACGAACTCGACCCACGAATTGCAGCACGGCAACAAGCTCAAGCTGGGAACATTGACGGTCGAGGTGCAGGCTTTTCCCGGAAAATGAGCAACAACACTAGCTCACCAGACGCTATTTTTTGAGATGCTGCTGCATCGCGATGCAGTTGGACAGATACGTCATTAGCAAGATGACACTCAGGAGACCGGTAGCGAGACCGAGGATATTCCAACCGCAGATGTTGTAAGCGGCATGGAGAACGGCAGGCGTCACGATAGCCACCACCCACAAGCCATACCTTTTCGCGGGCACAAGAGCAGCAAAAGCAATGAAATAAGCGGCGATACCGGTCCAAACGGCGTGCAGGAAAGGCAATGAAGTCAGACGAGCGATGTTCAGAAAGTATGCCGTATCGACACCCTGCTGTCTGTTGACGGTCTGCTGGTAATCGACGCCCTCGTAAATCCCGAAGCCCAACCCGGAAATCATCCCGTAGAAAACAACTGTCTGGGGCATCAGTATGCTTCCGGGGCGTTTAACCAGCCAGAAAATCACCGCCGCTTTGCAAAGCTCCTCGTTGATAGCAACGCCGAGAAGCATGCCGAGTGATCGCGTCAATAAATTCTCCGAATCTGCCATGGAGTAAAAAAGACCACGGAGGCACATGCTGGAGCACCAAAAGGACAGCGATCGATACAACACCGGTAACGAAGAAACAGGTGAAGCAAAGCCAAGTCTCCACCTGCTGTGTCTTGAACAAGTAGTAAAAGAAGAGCGCCCACAGCGATGAAAAGTAAAACGCGATCGCCCAATACGAGAGAGATTGGCCACCGGTGACAGCAAGCGCGACGGCCGGCCCTAGACCAATGGCCGCAAGATAGATCAGCTTGCGATCCTGCACCCAACGCAGCAAAGTTACCTCTTTCCACGGAAAAATCAGATGAAGGTCCAACGACTTGAGGTTCGCCATGGTTTGCGACACCAACCCGCTGAGAGACGCCTTCGAGGTAGCGCTACTGTTAGCGAGCAGCGTCTTAAGAGGAACCCACTGCGAACCTCCCGAAGCATCATCCCGCGCTAAATCTTGGGGCAGCAGAGTGCCGGCAGCCAGATACTGCGCGGCCAGTTGCTCAGTGTAGGGGCCGAAAGTTTGACCACCCCTCTGGACGAGGATTTTCACTTCCTAGGATGAGGCCGTCCGAACAACCAGCTCGACGCGACCTACTTTGATGCGGCTTCCGTTCTTCAGATCGCTTCGCTTACCGCTCGATTTCTCGGTGCAAACAACCTTGCCTGAAGTCAGCTCGATGGAGAGAGCATGCTCGGGGACACCAGAGATATAGACATGGTCATCTCCTCCTCCAATGAGGACCGGCTTGGCGCCCAGACTGACGGAGGTGCTTTCTTTTGGTCCCCAGATAACTTCCAGGCGCGCCTCGCGAGTCATCTCCTCGATAGCCACGACGGCAAGCCCCAGCGCCAGACCCAAGAAGCCTACCCCAACCGCGCGCGCCAGGAGATCAGGTAGAAAAAGACACACGGCAAGAAAGCCGAGGCCTCCGACAAAACCACCGATTGCTCCGGCGATCAGACCTCTTTTCGTGCCCAGATTGGGAATTGAAGACGAAAGACGCCAACCGACTACCGCCCCCATCAGCGCCCAGCAGAAGGACCGAAAAAGCACGTCTTGAAAAAAGCCATCGCCACTTCGAACGAAGTAGACGGCCTGCGCCACGGCACCGGCCATTGCTCCGGCAACTGCACCTGCAATTAGAGACGCACGATAGGAAACAGCAGAGAAAGGCCTGCGGCTATAGATCTCCCCCGCTGCCGTGAGTCCCACAGCAATGGCCGCCGCAAAAATAGCTGACCAAACAGCCACGTGACCGACAACGCCCGGCACATTTTCGCCGAAATCCGGAACCAGCTCGGCAACTAGTGCTCCGACCGCTCCTGCCAAAAAGCCGCAGAGCGCGAAGAGAATCTTCTTGTTGTTGCGCATGGTGCTAATCTTGGATGTATCAGAGAAAGTTAATGCGCGCAGCCTTAACCGACACCTCGCCCAATGTCGAAATGATTGGGAGCGTAGAAGTCGCGCACATTGCACCAAGGGCATGTATGCTCTCCTTCTTCTATATCGCTACAGTGCATGCGGCCGCACCTGCACAAATTGATTGAAAACTTACTCTCGCAGACTGGGCAGCATGGAGCTTCCCCAAGCTCCTGTGTATTTACCATGGCAGCGCTATCCCCTTCGGTAAAATCAAAGTAATCGTCCGGCAAAGATCCACTTAACTCGCATTCGTATTGCTTTGATTTTGGCTGCCTCGCGAATTTGAGGATGTATGGTCTTTTGGAACCAGAGCAGCGACCAATCAAAAAGACAAACCGCTGATCTACGGCAGCTGCGCCACCAAGACTGTTTTTGACCAGCACGATCGGATCATCGGCTGAAGCAGCCTTGTTTTCGCAAATTGAAACTTCAACGCCTCGCTCCACCGCTTGACTACTAACCCCAATCGAACGGCTGACCCATTTGGCAAACCGAGTGTAAGCAGCAGGCGCAGCGGGATCGAAAGCAACCACTTCCTCCGTAAAACGATGCAACAACGAATGGTCTGCTTGGCCGCCTATCGACACCGCAACGAGACGACACAACCTTCGGTATTTTTCATTCCAAGATTTTAGAGCCGGCGAGACATCGTCCGTAGGATGACCATCCGTAAGCAGGAATACTAAAGGCTTCCAGTCGCCCTTCTGTGTAGTGCTCGGCCTTTGAAGATCGCGCTCGAAAGATTTGAAAACATGCAAAAGCGCGCGTCCAAGTGCCGTCCCTCCGCCCAGAGGTAGTAGTTCTGGAGGCACAAACGCAGTGATCTCGGTAAGGGGGACCAACGTTTTGGCACGCCCCGCAAAAACCACGATGGAAACATGGACTGTCTCGAGGGCTTGCGGGTCTGTTCTGAGGTCCGCAACTATGGATTGAAGCGCGGTCTGCAGCTGACTATGAGCTGGCCCGCACATGGATTCTGAAACATCGAGAACAAAATAGATGGGCAGTCGTCGCATTTTAGTCCGCTTATGCCACTCATCCTAATTTTCGATAGATCATTGTCAAGACACCCTCACTGAGAGGGAGCTTCTTCCGATGAAAGACTCGGCCAGAAAGGTCTGCAGTCCAAAATCCTATCCATCTACCCACCAAACGACTCCGCGCGCTCGAGCAGCTTAGACGCCCAATTGGCGTGGCAAGATGGTTCAAGCATGGAACCATTAAGGGCGAAGACAGCGGGGCTGGCCGGACGCAGAATGGCTCGCGCTTCTTCAATTTCCAAAGCGTCGGGACGATAGCTCTCCCGAATCATCTCGGCTTGCTTGGGATTGAGTGCGGTCTTCGCGAAAAGCCCTCTGGAGACGTCGGCAGTGCACTCCCTGAGTAACGTGGCCGAGTCATCCAGCCGGTCAAAAACGCATCCCGAAAGCGGCAATCCAACGCAAGCGAAGTGCTCAATCAGGCTGTCAATGACGATAGCGAGGGGAGTCTCGTAAACAGTGCACCCTCTGGGCCGGCGAAGTCCACCAAGCAGAGAAAAAAGATCATTCGCTCCGATCCTCACGCGAGGGATTACCTCACGGTGTTCCGCACAAACCTCTGCAAGATCTTTTCGTCCTTGTTGCTCAAGCACCTGACGAGTCTCAAGCACCGGCAAAAGCAGTTGATCTCCCCCGAGCACAGAACCCCAAGTGGACACAGAAGCAACAGATGCTTTAGGCAGAACGAAGCCCGCCACCCCGTCTGCCCCTTCGGAGTCGGCAATCAACCGGAACATCTCATCATCAGCGGGGCGGATAAAAAGTCCGCTTCGGGCCACGGCGGGCAGAGATGGTAGCCACTCGACAACACGGCGTGCTGCATCTTTGCGATCTGCAACGCGAACAGCATCTTCCAAGCAGATTACGACATTGAACTTCTCGATAAGAGCCGCCCGTTCGCCAAGCAACTGCTCCGCACCCGGTCTGTCGGCAGGCACATAGAGCAAAGGAAGATAGTGCCTGAATCTATCGGCCGCGCGGGATTCTTTGATGTCGTCCGGCGTCATCGTTCTGCTCTTATGTCGGCAATAATTGCCACTGCTTGGAAGAACATTTGCGGTCGCACCTCTACTTCGACTTTGCGCATCCTTGCCAAGCGCTCGACAAGACGACCATCGGCACTTTGCGTATCGCGCAAAAGAACACGGTGAGGCATGCGCCTTAGGAGAACTCTCACCGTCTCCCCGAGCCCGACCTTGATGCGGTTTAGGTCGGTCACTGCGAACTCGCGGGCCAGATCGCTCAAAGCACGCTCGGAATCCGCACATAATGAAGGCAGAGATACAGAAGTGCTGTCGAATGCAACATTGCCCTGCAGTTTACTTACTTTTCCCATCATGTTTTCAATGTACCACCGCGAAACATCGTAGCGGCGCAGATGGTCCAGCGCCACGCATCCATGGAACAAACGCTGACCAACATCAGAACGGGGAAGAATCGATCGCGACACCAAACCGGATATGGTGCCTCCCAAGATGACGGATGGAATGAGGTAGTCCTCGTGGTTGGCACTTTGGCCGGCGACCCCACTGATATCGAGAGGAACCCATAGCCCGGGATCGAGTCCATCAGTAACGGGCTTGTTCTCGGATAATGTGCGATGCAGCTCTTTGGCGATTGTGCCTTTGCCGGTCCAGCCGTCGATGAACCGGACACACTCCCGGGGCCAGCTCTCGAGAATGTGCTCAAGGGCCACTAGATCCACCCCCCGGTCCCGTATCACGGAAATGGAATAGTGGGCTACTGCTGATTCCTTCCACCCCGTTCGCCGCAAAATAGCTTTTCGTAGGAGAATACCGACCGGCGTTCCCGCCCGGGCGAGCGAGACCAGGGCAAGCTTACCCTCGGTCGCGGAAGCGACAAGCAGGTCGGCCAGTTTCACCACGTCTGCAGCAAAGCGCATTCCATTCTGCTCAAGGCAGGATCGAAAAACCGCCAACCGCTCCCTCGATGGGCGGTCCTCGGGACCGATCATTTCCGAGTAGTGTCTGCCCTGCAGTTGGATCGCGGCCTCCCTCTCGGGCAAGGCCGTGGGAGAAATGTGCAAGCGCCGCAGAAGAAAGCTGACGTCTTCCGGAGCGTACGATCCCGAGTAGTGACTACCGTTCGTCGCCATTCAATTTATCCGCCAGTTGAGAGGAGCGTGGCATGGCCATGAATTCGGCAAGCCCGAGAAAACCCAGATCCTCGTGGGTATCACCCAATCCAAGCAAGGGGAGCGCCCCATTTTTGAAACGACGCGCAAACGCCTCAACCCCAATTCGCTTGGACAGCCCAGGCGGAACCCCCTGGACCTCTCGCCCAAATTGGGCACTCCGAAGACCGGCGGTCTGCAACATGTCTAAAACAGTTTGCCCCGAATCCGTGGGCCAAAAACTTTCGTCGGCTTTAACCACCATATAAGCGGGTGCGTCAACATTGCTTGAAACCAGTCTGGCTCGGACGCCCCCTCCGAGTTGCAGGCCGTGCACCCGTTCGATAAGATCGCAAAGCACTTGCTTCCATCCGATCAGGACGGTCTCCACTTGGGCATCATGTTCCTCATCGGGAGCCATCGAGCCGGGCTTCAGAAGTATTGCTCCATTGGCCACCACAGCTCCGTCATGGAAGGGAAGCCTCTCGATCGCAACCCTACTGAAAGAAGCGAAATCGCGAGCTGTTACTGGCACGATACTGAAGGCTTGAGCCAAGGTTGAAATAAACGAATGCGTGGCTCGGGGAATCCACGAAGAGGGAGTTGGCTCCGAGTCTGGCTCGTGCAGCCAGGTAGCCGGAAGCGAGCCCTCGTGCCGGTGGCGCCCGATCAGAGTTCCGTCTAAATCAGTTGCGATCCAATCCCGCTCTTTCATGGTTCGTGAGTTTCCAAGAGGCATTGATTCAAAAACGGGATATCCCGCAAAGCGTGCCCCGAAGGGATATCAAAAGGGTTTTCCCCGCAGATCACAACACGGTCATAAGGATGGTCGGGGGCAACGTTGTAGAGGTACTCCCTGTAACCCTCGCCGGTCAGCGCAGCAAACTCTCGCGCATACTTGATCGCGCCACCCTCTTTAATGGGTGACCGTGTTGTCGCCTGAACCCACGCCTCTGCTCCCTTATTCTCCAGCGCCTCAGCGAACGTGAGAGGCAGATAGAGAAACTCGCCCACACCCACGACTAGAATCTTCTGACCCGACCACCTTGGCTCATTTTTGAGTGTCTGGGAGGCGCGCAGCCCGTGCCGGCTGCCTCTAGGTGCTAACGGGTAGGATGCCACACCGCCATTAACGAGGGGGCCTGGCAACTCGTGGCTCCCCGGCATGGACGTGCACTCGAATGTTGCACGCCCCTCAATGAGAGAGACTATCCGGATGTCGTCACCAACTGGCGAACCGCCAAGCCAACTGGCAATGACGGCAAGGCAACCTTTCACGCTGTGCCCGACAAACTTTGAGTATTCGGAGAGCAGTTGGACAGCAGTCTGTCCCGTTGTCGTCTCATCATCGACCATAACAATAGTTCGGGCCCGCCGGAAGATCTGCAAGGGGTCGTCGGCGGCAGCCGGTAAATGCACAACGTGCTCCACAGCGTGGGAATGTGACTCCCGGAAGGTGAAAGCGACTTCACCTCCTGTCCTCCGCCGGGTGGTATCCAGATACAGTCCCTCATTCCCTGCCTCGATCCACGAGTGAAAGACCGCCTGCCCCAGAGCTGTCGCCGTCTCTGCCATACCGACGAACAACACGGGTGCGTCCATGGGGATAGAAGCAAGTTTGCGGCTGAGCTTTTCAGCAACACCGCGCAGCGCTTTGGGGCGTGTGGGCATATGTCTGCCAAGGAGTTTCGAGACAAAAAGGAAAGGTCGCTTCGGATTACGGCGCGTGGCGAAATCCAGCGCATCGTGAAGCGGGATATCTTGGCGAGTCAGTTGGAGATGAAGTTTTCCTGCTGCGATCTCTACTGCTAGATCGCTCCCAACAGAACTAGGCCCCAGTTGATTGTTTCTAGTCACGCCAGGTCGCCGACCCACTTGGTGCAAGGGAAAGCCCCATGGTGCTCGGCGCGTTGTTGAACGAAGCCGCCGCGCGGTGGAGGGGGTCGCCGTGTTGACGACAGGCGTCTGCCCGGAGCACACGCTTCGGGTGAATGAAAAACACCCCTTCGCCAACACGGCTAAAGTTCATCGCGTTCCTCACCTTCCGGCAGCTGGCGCCGCGCACGATCCAAGCGTACACCGGCTGGATCCATGACCTGGCCCGGTTCCACCGGAAGGATCCCACCGAGCTGGGGCCCGAGCCGATACGGGCTTGGCTACTACACTTCCTCCAGGAACGCAAGCTCTCGGCCTCCTCGTTCCATCTGGCGGTCAATGCGCTGGCTTCCTTCTACCACGCCCACCTCGGACGCGACCTGGAACCGATCCTCCAGGGGATCCGACGTCCCAAGCGCCATCCCCAACCGCCCCGCGTCTACAGCCCCTCCGAGATCGAGTCGCTCCTGACCACCGGGACCCAGGGCTCACCGCTGGCCCGGGCCTTCCTCATGACCGTCTACGGATGCGGCCTGCGGCTCTCCGAAGCCACCCATGTCCAGGTCCAGGACATCGACTCGGCCCGTCATCAACTCCGGGTCAGCCATCCCAAGGGCGGACGCATGCGCGTGGTCCCGCTCAGCGACAACCTGCTGGTCGAACTCCGCTCTTGGTACCGCGTCCACCGGCCGGCCCGGTGGCTCTTCGCCCAAGGACCCGACCAACCGCCTCTGTGCAAGGGGACGGCCCAAAACCTCTTTTACCGCGCCCGACGCCAGGCGGGTCTCCCGGCCAAGTCCGGCATCCACGAACTCCGTCACAGCTTCGCCACCCACCTGCTTGAGAACGGCGTCGAGATCACCGTTGTCCAACGATTCCTCGGCCACGCCCAGCTCGACACCACCGCCCGTTATCTCCATGTCCGCGAGGAACGCCTCGGTGTCATCCGCAGCCCCCTGGGTCTCCTGCACACCGGTCCGGGATGAGCGCCCCAGACCCTTCCGGGAAAGCGGACGTCGGCGCGGCCCTGAGACGCTTCCTGCCGCAGTGGCGTCCCATGGAGCCCCACGCCCGGCGCGTGCTCGAACGCCTGGCCCGCTGCCACACCGGGGCGGCCGGCTGGTCGTTCTGGCGTTGCGAGGCCTGCGACTCCGCCCAGTGGCGTCCCCTGGGCTGCGGGGACCGCCATTGTCCGGACTGCCAGCACCGACGACGTGAGGAATGGCTCGAACGCCAGCGCAAGGCCCTGCTGCCCGTGCGCTGCTTCCACGTCGTCTTCACCCTCCCGGAGCCCTTGCGGGCGCTGGTCCTGCAGAACCCCGCCTCGCTGTACCGACTGCTCTTCGACGCCGCCTCCGCCACGCTGCTGCACCTGGGACGCGAGCGGTTCCAGGCCGAGATCGGTCTCACGGCCTTGCTCCACACCTGGGGCCAGACCCTGGGAGCCCATCAGCATCTCCACGTCCTGGTCACCGGCGGCGGACTGCACCGGGACCCGGACGGATCCCACCGCTGGATTGGCCCCAAACAGCGCCAATACCTCTTCCCGGTGAAGCTCCTCGGACGGGAGTTCCGCACCCGGTTCCTCCGGGGACTCCAGGAGCGGCTTCCCGACCTGACCCTCGACGGCACGTTGGCTCCCTTGAGGGAACCGGCCCGCTGGGCCCGCTGGATGAGGAAGCTTCGGGACCGACCCTGGGTGGTCTTCGCCAAGGGATCGGTGGCCGGGCCGGAAGCGATCCTGCAATACCTCGGCCGGTACACGCACCGCGTGGCCATCGCCAACGCCCGCATCCGCCGGGTCGACGAACAGGGCGTGAGCTTCACCTACAAGGACTACCGGGACGGGGACCGGATCAAGGAGATGAACCTGGGTGGCGTCGAGTTCGTCCGGCGCCTGAGCCACCATGTCCTGCCCCAGGGCTTCACCAAGATCCGTCACCACGGACTGCTGGGGAACAACCGGCGAACCAAGATGCTGCCGGTCGCCCGCGAGGCCTTGGAACGCAGCGGCTGGCATCACCTCGACCGCACCCCTCCACCACCGCCGCCGGTGACGGAGGAACCGGAGTGTCCCCACTGCGGGCAAACGGAGTTGGTGTGTGTCGGACGATTGGATCCGCTGGGGAAGTTCACGCCCCTGGACCGTGGCGCCCGACGCCTGCGCATCCGGACCGGAGACCCGCCTTCCTGTCGAGGGGCCTCACCATGATCCAACCCCGAACCCAACCCTCCATCCCCGTCCGGCGTCCACCGCTCAGACCCATGCGGCAGGACGTCCAGGCAGGGTCCCTGCCGGTGAACCGTGGTCAGTGCCCGAACGCACCGGGAAAGGGCTCGTTCCGGGGCTTGCCCACCGCGTCCGGGACCTCCGTCACCACGCCCACTTCCTGGCCATTGACTCCGGGTTCTCTCGACCGCTCCTCCTTCGGAAGAGGCAGGCCGGTACCTTTCCTATAACACTCCCGGGTCGCCCACCGCGACTTCGTCCAACCGCGAGATGAAATCGGGCGCTAACACCTTCTGTCCATATCCACACCCTCAGCCGCCCGATCTATCTCGCTTATGTGTTTGACCAATGATCTCACCGAGCAGTTGATTACGCTACGGGGTGCTTGCTAATTATGTCCTTTGGTTCTTGGGTTTTTGCAAGCCGGATTTCTGTTGGTTTTCACTGGAATTGAAATTCCGATTTCCGAAGTGGCATCAGCGCCGGTGGGATTAGGGTGCAGCCGGTGCCCCAGACCGAACCAGCTCACAAGTCGTTGGGTCACCCCCCTAACGGGCTCGTCTACCGAGGCTGGGCTGTTTCGGCTCATCGTACGTTCCGATGAGCCCTCCATTTTTAGTCTGGGCATAGAGATGTGGAAGAATCTATGCGAATTGACTATGTTATACACCAACCCTTTTCGCAGTTGCGGTCGACTAAATTGGTGAGGACACTATAAAATCAACGGGCATGGCAGTTTCAGACAATCATGGCACCGCGAGTTGTCGCTGCATCTTCTGAACATTTACCAGATAAGTGCTCAACAGGACCACGCTCAATAGCGCGCTACCAAGGCCCAGAATGCCCCAGCCAAAGGTATTGTATATCGCATGAAACAGCGCAGGCACTCCGATGGCTACGACCCAAAGTCCATATTGCCTTCGCGGATAAAGACCCGCGAACCCAATGAAGTATCCAGCTATTCCAGTCCATACGGCGTGTAGAAATGGCAATGAAGTCAGCCGAGCAATGTTCAGCAAATACGCTCCATCTGTGCCGAACTCGCGGTTAATGCTCATCTGATAGTGGACACCTTCGTAAATACCGAAACCCAACCCCGAAATCATTCCGTAAAAGACTGCTGTCTGTGGTACTAAGTGCACGCCCGGCCGCCTTACCAACCAGAACAGAATAGACGCCTTGCATAGTTCCTCATGCACTCCTACCCCAAAAAACATTCCAACCAAGCGTGGAAGGAACTTCGTTGACTGAGCCATCGTCATCAACACACTCCAAGGCCAGACACGATTTAACATCAGAAGCAACGAAATTGAAACGATGCCCGTGAATCCAAAGCATAGAAAACAAAGCCTTGGAGTCACCTGCGGAGTGCGGAAGAGATAGTAAAAAAATAACGCCCACAAAGCTGAGAAATACAGAGCAATTGCCCAATAACCTGCCCATACTCCTGGCGCGAGTGTAAGTGCAATCGCAGGAGCAAGCCCGACGGATGCAAGATAGATCAAACGACGATCTTTCAACCATGAAAACGAACGGATTGTACCCCACGGAAAAAGAAGGCGGAGATCGAAAGATTTTAGATTCTGCAGCGCTGTCTGAAATGGATTTCCTAAGGAAGGAATTGTTCCACCGCATTGAACCAGAAGCTTCGAAAGCGGCAAACTGGCCGACACTGGTTCTCCTTCCTTACGGGCAAGGTCATGCGGCGTTAGACTTCCTTCAGCGATATATCGTTCCAATAGCGCAATTGAATAAGGGCCGAAGTCCTGGTTCGCGCGCTGGATGATGATTCTCATGAATGTGGGTCTTCTCGATGCGTCAATCGACTAGGTTATATTTCAAAGAGAATAATAATAATTCTTAAATTCAAAAGAGGCATGCATCTCAAGTGGTTACGGAAAACGTTGAATTAACTTGTCACCGGAGCGCCGGGACCGGTATTCCCATGCATTTTCTGCGACCGATCCGGCCGCCTTTATTTGGATTCCCCATTTTAGGTGGCCTCTGAGAAATGTCTGGACACTGATGCATCACGAAGTAGCCATTTCGAGTTTTTAGGAAAACCGCAGCGGCATGGCAATGCGACCTATCAATCAATTGCTGGGGTGTTTGACCGTGGGGCGCTGGGAAAATGACCACTGTGCCAATTGCTTTAAAGTATCGAAAAATAATTACGGCTGGCCCGTTAGTGGTACGAATCACGTCTTATGCCCTTAGCCAGTTAAAAATCTTGCCAACGTAGAGCAAAGCGGCGTAGAGAATGAACGAAAACACGATGCACACAAGGGGGAAAGAAACGCTTACGAGAAGCCTTTGGCCAACCGTTACTTAGAAGGTATTGCTCAAAATGCGATCTAGAAAATAAATAGGCAATTCTAAGCCGATAAAATATAATAGTTATTTATTTTGCTCCGATACTGAATTGTATATTTGGTCACCATAAGGTCTGCCACCTATTGCTGGATGCCACATCACCTCCATTGAATGCTTTCCTTCCTTTTCATGAGCAAGATTTGATTTAAATACGACATCAACCGTTTCTCCGTCTCCGGATAAAGTTGCATATCCAGTTTTTATATCGCCTCCATCATTTTGGTCAAACCTTTTTACTTTTACATTTATACGCTTTATTTCAGGATGATCTTTTTTTTCCTGCTCTTCTATAATTTCTTCAATCCATTTTTTTTGGCCATATTCCGTTCTATGCGAAAACTCAACATTTATATTATATATTAAAGCAGCAATAGTGCATAATCCCCCAAGCCAATTGATCCAAGTTCTAAAATTACCGCCGATTCGAGTATCACCAACCTCCGCAGACCCCTCATCTTCCAACTCATCATTAAATCGTTGATCTTTAGATTTTGGTTTTAATTGAGCATCATCTCCACTGTTTTCAGGATATTGATTTGTCTGATATGCTGTAAATTCTTGCGTGCAGTTTGGGCAAATTACATTCGTTCCTACTTGGTCAACATTTACAGAACAGTTAACAAGACAGCTTGGGCAGCTGTTTAATAACGAGTTTGTCATTATATATGAATCTAATTAGTGTTTAACGGTGCCGCGGTTTTTGATGAAATTGAAATATGCAACACCAAACCATCTTGGACATTTGCGGTCCAACCCCTGGGAATGTGTTCACGAACCACCCCATCCGGGCGCTTCAAAAACCTGCGCCCCGGGCGCAACCTGCCGTGTACAGTTTTCGTGTTCATGATTTATTTGATTTGTGAACACTTTGACAGGACCGCAAAAACTGCTCCAAGGGATGTGAGAGTTTCAGGCGCTGGTTGATGGTGGTTGGTTCGCTGCGGAAAGTCCATCCCCGGTGGAGGGAGGGCGGAGCCCGACCGGAGCCG
>Ga0194130_10006126_pt1 | contig 14076 bp, 11 predicted proteins | sample TA2KigsurfametaG_FD_160084 | JGI IMG/M metagenome (GOLD analysis project Ga0194130, IMG submission 160084) | Freshwater microbial communities from Lake Tanganyika, Tanzania - TA2015050 Kigoma 12 surface | ecosystem: Environmental > Aquatic > Freshwater > Lake | place: Tanzania: Lake Tanganyika... | reverse complement strand
AATAATCCGGTCTTAATTGGCGAACCTGGGGTCGGTAAGACCGCCATCGTCGAAGGCCTTGCGCAACGCATTGTGAACGGTGAAGTGCCGGAAACCCTAAAAGACAAGCGCGTCTTGGTTTTGGATATGGCACTTTTGCTGGCGGGTGCAAAGTATCGCGGCGAGTTTGAGGAGCGTTTAAAAGCCGTTCTTAATGATGTGGCAAAAGATGAAGGCCGCACCATTATGTTTATTGATGAGATTCATACGATGGTTGGGGCTGGTAAGGCCGATGGCGCGATGGATGCTGGCAATATGTTAAAGCCAGCGCTAGCTCGCGGTGAGCTCCACTGCATCGGAGCCACCACGCTTGATGAGTATCGTAAATACATTGAGAAAGACGCTGCTCTAGAGCGCCGCTTTCAAAAAGTCATGGTTGACGAGCCAAGCGTTGAGGCAACGATTGCAATTTTGCGCGGCTTACAAGAGAAATATGAGCTGCATCATGGCATTGAGATTACAGACCCTGCGATTGTAGCTGCAGCTGAGCTCTCTCACCGCTATATCACTGACCGGTTTTTGCCTGATAAGGCGATTGATCTAATTGATGAGGCCGGTTCTCGTATCAAGATGGAAATTGATTCAAAGCCTGAGGTCATGGATAAGTTAGATCGCCGTCTGATCCAGTTAAAGATTGAGCGTGAAGCGGTTAAAAAAGAAAAGGATGATGCCTCCAAAAAACGCCTAGATCTTATCGAGGAAGAAATTACCCGTTTGGGTGCAGAGTATGCCGACCTTGAAGAAATTTGGAAGGCTGAAAAGGGTGCAGCCTTGGGCGCTGCCTCCGTGAAGGAAGAGATTGATCGCGTTAAAGCTGAAATCGCAAAGTTACAGCGCGAGGGTAAGCTCGAGAAGGTCGCTGAATTGCAATACGGCAAATTACCCGAACTCGAGCAAAAGCTGAAGTCAGCTGCTGCTGCTGAAGCAAAGGCCGAACAGAAAGATTCAAGCCGTCCGAAACTACTTCGCACACAAGTTGGCGCTGAAGAAATTGCGGAAGTGGTCTCGCGCGCCACCGGTATTCCCGTTTCGAAAATGATGCAAGGTGAGCGGGACAAGTTACTCAAAATGGAAGAGCATTTGCATGAACGTGTTGTGGGACAGGATGAAGCGATCCGCGCTGTATCGGATGCAATTCGTCGCTCTCGCGCCGGTCTCTCCGAAGAAAACAAGCCCTATGGTTCATTCATGTTCCTAGGACCTACAGGCGTTGGTAAGACCGAGTTGTGTAAAGCGTTGGCTGAGTTTTTATTTGATAGCGATGACCGATTAATCCGGATTGATATGAGCGAGTTCATGGAAAAGCACAGTGTCGCTCGCTTAATTGGGGCTCCCCCTGGATACGTAGGTTACGAAGAGGGTGGTTATCTCACTGAGCAGGTTCGTCGTAAACCCTATAGTGTGATTTTGTTTGATGAGATTGAAAAAGCGCATCCTGACGTATTTAATGTGTTGTTGCAGGTATTAGACGATGGGCGACTAACCGATGGTCAGGGACGCACAGTTGATTTTAAAAATACCGTGATTGTGATGACCAGTAACATTGGTTCTCATTTGATTCAGTCAATGACAGGTAAAAATCAAGCTGAGGTGAAAGAAGCAGTTTTTGGTGAGCTCAAAAATCATTTTCGTCCTGAGTTCTTAAACCGAGTCGATGAGATCGTGGTATTCCATGGGCTTGATCAAAAGAACATTGCCTCGATTGCAAAAATCCTCTTGCAAAACCTCTCGGAGCGGTTGGCACGTCTTGATATGCAATTGGATATCAGTGATGCAGCGTTGAACAAATTAGCAGAAGTTGGTTTTGACCCTGTTTTTGGGGCTAGACCACTCAAGCGAGCTATTCAGCAACACATTGAAAATCCGGTATCGAAGATGATCTTGGAGGGTAAATTTGGCCCACAGGATGTGATTCCAGTGGATGTGGATAAAAAGGGCGATTTTAGCTTTTCACGCCTCGTCCATTAAGCGTTTTGGAGGATCGGGCGACTGGCGCTAAACTAGTGCTATGTCGCTTGCCCAAGGCAGTTTTTATTCCAGTGATAACCGTACGATCGGCTTAATCAGCCTCGCGCACGGCACCTCGCATTTTTATCATTTAGTTCTCCCCCCACTTTTCCCCTGGTTGAAGATCGAATTTGGCTTGTCGTATGCCGAGCTTGGTTTGTTGATGACCGTGTTCTTTGTGGTTTCCTGCATCGTGCAAGCATCTTCAGGTTTTCTAGTCGATCACAAAGGCGCTCGTCCGGTCTTGTTCGCTGGGATTGGATTATTGGCTTTATCCGCAGTGACCTACGCCGTGAGCTCAAGCTATTTGGGGTTAATGATCGGTGCGATTTTGATGGGGTGCGGTAATGGTGTTTTTCATCCTGTCGATTACACCTTAATCAATCATAAGATTTCACCAAAACGACTGCCTTATGCGTATTCTTTCCATGGTGTTACCGGTTATTTGGGCTGGGCTTTAGCCCCGGTCTTTATGGTGGCCATTGCCGAAGGGGCTAACTGGCGAACGGCGATGATGGCAGCAGCGATCTTGGCGATCTCAGTTCTAGCCTTGCTGTGGTTTAACCGCGATTTGTTAACGGATGATGCCAAGGAGCGTCAAGCTAGTAATTTGGCGAATGCACGTAAGGAAGATCCAAACCATAGTCCTTTAGGAACCTTTGATTTCTTGAAGTTACCAGCTGTTTGGTTATGCTGGCTTTTCTTCTTCTTTAGCATGGTGGCAATGTCGGGTATTCAATCGTTTGCCCCTAGTGCCTTGTTTAAAACTTACGAAATCTCGGTTGCCTCTGGTAACTTTTTTCTAACCCTTTTAGCCCTCGGAACCGCGGGTGGCATGTTGTTTGGCGGTTATCTGGCGAGCCGTTTTGCTGCGCCAGAACGTATCGTAGTCATCTGTTTATTTGTTAGTGCACTGATGTCGGTGATTATTGGTGCAGAGTTGGTATCGGCCGCCTTGATTCCAACCTTGTTTATTGTGATTGGCATTGGTTTGGGTATTGCTGCACCGTCACGCGATTTAATGATTCGGTCAGCAACGCCGCAGGGAGCATCTGGTCGAGTCTATGGCATTGTTTACTCAGGCATAGACCTTGGCGCCTCAGTCGGCCCTCTTGCATTTGGTATTTTGCTCGATGCTGGCAGACCTAATTGGCTTTTCTTGGGTGTTGCCTTTATTCAATGCTTGATTATCTTTACTGCATTTAGAGTTGCAGGCAGCATCCCCAATCGTCCAGCTACGGCAAGTTAAATCTAATTCCCATCTGATGAAATCGAAATTTCATAAGATGGAATCATGGAAAAATGAAAATTGTTAGTACATTTCATTTCCTAATTCAATATTTCATATCATAAAATTATATGAGTAAGTAATTGAATATATTGATTTAATTTATTTATTAAGCCAAAGCTGTTTTTGCCACTATTTATTAGTCGCTCTCTAAACTCTTGTATAAGACATAAGAGTTTGGGCTTCTCAAGCCCTCGTCGACATCAATTTATATCTTGAATGAAGGAGAGCAACATGGTGACTCGTAAAGCAGAAGCAGCAATTATTCAGAAGGATTGGGATACCAATCCGCGTTGGCAAGGGGTAAAGCGCGGCTACACCGCAGAAGATGTCGTTCGTCTTCGTGGTTCTGTTCGCCCAGAGTACACCTTGGCGAGACAGGGCGCAGAGAAATTATGGAATTTAGTGAACAACGAAGCCTATGTAAATTGCTTGGGCGCGTTAACTGGCGGTCAAGCTATGCAGCAAGTAAAAGCTGGCGTTAAAGCAATCTATTTATCAGGCTGGCAAGTAGCCGCTGATAACAATACCTATGCGGCGATGTATCCTGATCAATCCCTCTATCCAGTGGATTCAGTGCCAAAGGTGGTTGAGCGGATTAATAATACCTTTGAGCGCGCAGACCAAATTCAGTGGTCAAAAGGGATCAATCCAGGCGATCCTGGTTACATCGATTACTTCGCACCAATCGTTGCCGATGCCGAAGCAGGCTTTGGCGGGGTTCTTAATGCATATGAATTAAGTAAAGCATTAATTAAAAATGGCGCAGCTGGTGTTCATTTCGAAGACCAATTGTCATCCGTTAAAAAATGCGGACATTTGGGTGGTAAGGTGCTATTACCCACTCAAGAGTCTGTACAAAAATTAATTGCTGCTCGTTTAGCTGCAGATGTCATGGGTGTACCAACAATTATTTTGGCCAGAACCGATGCCGAGGCTGCGGATCTATTAACTTCGGACTATGATGAAAACGATAAACCGTTCTTAACCGGCGAGAGAACCCCTGAGGGTTTTTATAAAACCCGCAAAGGTTTAGGACAAGCGATTTCTCGTGGTTTGGCGTATGCAGAATATGCCGATATGGTCTGGTGTGAGACCGGTACTCCGGATTTGGATTTTGCCAGGAAGTTTGCTGAGGCAATTCGTGAGAAGTTCCCTGGAAAAATGTTAGCTTACAACTGCTCACCATCCTTTAATTGGAAGAAGAACTTAGACGATGCAACGATTGCTAAGTTCCAGCGGGAATTAGGTGCAATGGGTTACAAATACCAATTCATTACTTTGGCCGGTATCCATTCAATGTGGTACAACATGTATGACCTTTCACAAGACTACGTCAAGCGCGGTATGACAGCCTATGTTGAGAAAGTTCAAGAGCCAGAGTTTGCTGCTCGTGATCGGGGCTATACCTTTGTTTCCCATCAACAAGAGGTTGGCACTGGATATTTTGACGATGTCACCACCGTTATTCAGGGCGGTAAGTCATCAGTAACAGCGCTGACTGGATCGACCGAAGAAGAGCAATTCCATTAATGATTCATCCGCCTAATCGGCGGATTATGCAGTTGTGAAAGGCGCTTACAGCATCTCAAAAGGGTGACTTAAGCGCCTTTCTGTTTTACAGTAGTGCTCATGAGCGATTGCATACTTTGTAAAGAGGATGGCGGCCATATCATTTGGCGGGGCGACGATGCGCGCGTTGTTCTTGTCGATACTCCCGATTTGCCTGGCTTTTGTCGAGTGATTTGGAACCGACATATCGCTGAGATGAGTGAGTTATCACGAGTTGAGCGAGAAATCTTATTAGCCTTGGTCGATGTGGTTGAGTTTGCTTTGCGCCGCGTCATGCGACCCCAAAAAATAAACCTAGCATCCTTGGGTAATCAAGTTCCGCATCTTCATTGGCATGTGATCCCCCGTTTTGCCGATGACCCATACTTCCCAGATTCAATTTGGTCGCCAAGGCAACGCGATACAGTTGATTCTGTGCTTAAGTCGCGACGTGAGCTTGCTAAGGGTATTCCGGAAGCGATCCGATCAGGGATTGCTGACTTAGCTTAAGCGTTGATAGGCCCAGGCTTGATGAAAACCATGGGCATCAAGTAAACCTTCCTTGTGAAAGCCTACTTGGCGCGCGAGCGATTGATATTCAGAGGGGCTCAGAGGAAAGTCATTGGCTCGAACATGCTCAGTAATGCGGGCACGCTCGATAGGGTTGATCGCTACCCAGTCCTTTTCAACCATGCTCAAATAATTATTGAGATAATCATTTCGATTTTGTCCATCATTACGCATCACATCGATCAACACAAACGACCCTGAATGTTTTAAGACCCGAAAGCATTCCTTAAAAAGAGCTAGTTTCGATTGATCAGTCAAATGATGAATGGCATAACTTGAAAATACTAAATCAAGCGAGTGGTCTGGTATTTGCCCAAGTTGCTCGAGCATATCTAAACAATTCAATTCCAATTGCGAGGACCAGGGTGCCAAATTAACTTTAGCAAGCTGCAGCGCAGGTTGGGAAAGATCGCATGCTATGTAATGTGAAATTTGATTATTCTTGAAAAGTGTTTGACTGAGCGAGGCATCTCCACAGCCAAGATCTACTAGGGATAGTGGTCGATCAATTGATTGAATCAGCTGTTGACTTGCACGAACCAATTCATGATGAAACATGTAGTTATGCTCAAGTAGTTTTTGATAAGTCGCCCAATTGGAGCGAAATCGAGTAATTGGGTCGGATTCGGCTGCTTGATTCATGATAAAACCTAAAGTAGTTTTCGAATGGATTCAATGTAAGCTATCGCATCTAAGGCTTGGCCATTGTGCTGAGATTCCCAAAGAGCATGCCCCAAGCATTCCATAATTTGATGATAGGCCTCATGTTCCGAATCTAATTTTCGACTAAGTTGCTCGGCCACCAATCTGATTCCCGGGGGCTGATCAATTGAAATTTGCTCACTAATGGATAAGTGCATGGATAAATGCAAGAAGGGATTAGTTTGTCCTTGTTCGGGGGTAAATTCTTGGACGAGCGCTTCATTGTTCGACAAAATATCGTGATACTCGGGGTGAAGCTTTATCCATGAGCAGGCCATCATCTCAAGGGGCGTTAATACTCCACCAGTTAACTGTTTTTGCCACGCACCGAAAAAGAATTGTCGAACCTCATTGCGACTTGGGTTAAACAGCGCCACGTATTTTTCCTCGATTGGTTTTATGTCGATAGGAGCATAAAGGCTCGACGATGCATAGCGCACAATCCGGATTGCGAGCCTTACACACATAGCGGCCATGCAAAATCAGCCAATGATGAGCATCGACCTGGTAGTCCTTGGGAATTCGTTTCATGAGTTTATTTTCAACTTGCAGGACATTTTTACCTGGGGCCAGACCTGTACGATTGGATACTCGAAAAATATGGGTATCCACTGCAATCGTTGCTTCCCCAAATGCTGTATTGAGGATGACATTGGCCGTTTTACGGCCAACACCGGGTAGTGCTTCTAGCTCGGATCGGTTTCTGGGCACCTCACCGCCATGGCGCTCTAGCAATATTCGACAGGTTTCTTGTAAATGCTTTCCTTTTGTCCTATACAGCCCAATATGTTGGATATAGGGACGTACTCCTTCTTCGCCAAGCTCTAGGATGGCTTTTGGAGTATTGGCAACTGCAAACAATCCACGAGTTCCCTTATTCACCGATATATCGGTTGCTTGCGCAGATAGTAAGACTGCAGTTAATAGTTCGAACGGCGAGCTATATTCCAGTTCGGTGGTTGGCTTGGGGTTATTTGCCTTCAATTGCTCAAAAAAGGCAATGCGTTGCTCAAGATTCATGATGCTTATGAACCCGATTGCTTCACTCGTGCAATCGCTGCAGCAATAATCGCCCGTTTTCGTTCGATTTCTTCACGTTGTGCTTGGTTTGTAGCTTGACTCTGATCCAATGCGGCTAATTTAGCTTTGGCTTTATTGGCTACTCGCTCTTGTTGGTCAAGCTCCTCACGTTCGAGGCGACTTAAATGCGATTCATACCGAGCTCTTGCTAGATCTGCCTGAGCCGGCGACCAAGCATTCCAGCCAGTCTGCTCCCCTGTTGCATTTATCATATGAATGCAATCTACTGGGCAGGGGGCAACGCATAAATCACAGCCGGTACACCACTCAGGAAGAACGGTGTGCATTTGTTTTGATGCGCCAACGATTGCATCGACCGGGCATGCCTGGATACACAGTGTGCAGCCAATGCAGGCTTGCGGATCAATCCAGGCGACTGGACGGGGGCGTTCAACCCCACACTCTGGATCAATCGTGCGGGTTTCTTCATTTAATGGGTAATTCAGGATTTGGCTAAGACGAATGATTCCTTCTACACCGCCTGGGGGGCAGCGATTAGGTTTTTCGCCCTCAGCGAGTGCCTCTGCGTAACCGCGGCAATCGGGATATCCGCACTTTGTGCATTGCGTTTGCGGAAGTGCGTCTTCGAGTAGGTCGGCCAGCTTCGTTGAGGGCATGGACTTTAAATCTGATGCAATTTAATTCGCGTCTTGATTGCTGGGGTTCGATGAGTGGTGAGCCCGAATAAATTGTTGGATGCGGGGATAGACCTTATTGCGCCAGCGACTTCCAGAAAAAATACCATAATGTCCAGCACCACTCACTTCGTAATGCTCTTTCCTCGACTCCTCGATTCCCTTGCACAATTTATGAGCCGCACGCGTTTGACCACTTCCAGAAATATCATCCATCTCGCCTTCGATCGTCAGTAAGGCGGATTGCTGAATATCTTGCGGCTTAACGAGCTCGTTACCAACCATCCAAGTCCCATTTGGCAGGGCGTAGTCTTTGAAGACAGTGCGAATGGTGTCTAAATAATAGCGGGCATCCATATCCAGTACAGCGTTATATTCGTCATAAAAGCGGATATGGGCTTGCGCATCTTGTTCATCGCCACGTACTAAGTTTTGAAAATAATCCCAGTGCGATTGAAGATGATTGCTTGGGTTCATAGCAATAAAACCCATGTGCTGCAAGAACCCCGGATAGACTCGTCGTCCGACACCAGGATGGGGTGGCGGTACGTTGTGGATCGTATTCGCTTCAAACCATTCAATTGATTTACTCACCGCCAGCGAGTTCACTGCGGTCGGTGATTTGCGAGCATCAATTGGGCCGCCCATCATAACTAAGGAGCGTGGTGTACTTTCACCACGTGAAGCCATTAATGAGATGGCGCCGAGAACCGGAACAGTTGGTTGGCACACAGAAATCACATGAAGATTTTCAGCACCAATATGGCGAACGAAATCTTCAACGTAATGGACGTAATCATCTAAACTAAATACGCCTTGGTCGTTTGGAACCATCCGCGCATCAATCCAGTCGGTGATGTAAACCTTGTGATCTTGCAACATCGTGCGAACGGTATCGCGCAATAAGGTGGAGTGATGGCCGGAGAGAGGGGCAACAATTAAAACAACCGGGTCTTGCTTCATTTTGGAGATGACTTCAACATCATCCGAAAAACGCTTAAAACGAACTAGATTACAAAATGGTTTAGCAATGGTAGTTAATTCTTGGACGACTACCTCTTTGCCATGTGCATTGACACTACGAATTCCAAATTCAGGTTTCTTATAGTCTTTGCCAAGACGGTGGAGTAGTTCATAACTCGCTGCCAGGCGCTCCGCACCTGGCACCAGGGAGAGTGGATTGGCTGGATTAACAAAAGTCTCAGCGGTTGTTTTTGCCCACTCCGTTAGGGGTTGCAATAATGCTTTTTGGAAATCGTAGATTTGATAAAGCATTGAATACTCTCCAGAACCAACAAAGAATTCTATTTTGACATGAGAACCCGGGCAATGGCCTGAGCAACCCGATCTATATTTTTACTATTCAAGGCAGCAACGCAAATACGTCCAGTGGATAAGGCGTAGATGGCATCCTGCTCTTGGAGTTTTGCGACTTGATCAGCAGTCAATCCCGAGTAGGAGAACATCCCCCGTTGTGCTTCAATAAATGAAAAATCGTGCGATATTCCAGCCGCCGCCAGTTTTTCTTTCAGGCCGAGGCGCATCGATTTAATCCGATCGCGCATCTGGGCTAATTCATCCTCCCACATTTGGCGCAGTTTAGGTGAGTTGAGCACCGTTGCCACAATCGCAGCACCATGGGTTGGGGGATTTGAGTAATTGGTTCGAATGACGCGTTTGAGCTGAGAGAGGACTCGGGCAGACTCTTCTTTACTTTGAGTCACGATGGACAAAGCCCCAACGCGTTCACCATATAAGGAGAATGATTTGGAGAAAGAACTCGATACCAAAAAGGACATTCCTGAATCCGCAAACATGCGTACAGCGGCCCCATCTTCTTCAATGCCATCGGCGAAGCCTTGGTAAGCAATATCTAAAAAAGGAATTAACTGTTTTTGTTGGCAAATTGAAATAATTGTTTTACATTGATCCTTTGTGAGATCGGCACCCGTTGGATTGTGGCAACAGGCATGCAAGATGACTAAAGTTTTTGCTGGAAAAGACTCCAAGGATCTCACCATGCCATCAAAGTCAACGCCGCGTGTTTTGGGGTCAAAGTAGGTGTAATCCAAAACCGTGTATCCCGCAGCCTCAAAAATGCCACGATGGTTTTCCCAGCTCGGCGAGCTAATTGCTGCTTGTGAATTCGGCTCAAGGCGTTTTACAAAATCTCCACCGACGCGCAGGGCACCAGTACCACCAAGGCACTCTGCAGTGACCACTCGGCCGGCTTGAATTAAGGCCGAATCTTTACCAAATAGTAAGTTTTGGACGGCTGAGTTATAGGGATTCGGTCCTTCAATCGGAATGTAGGCGCGTGGCGCTTCTTTGGCAACCACTTCTTTCTCAGCTTCGAGAACAGCACGCAAGAGCGGGACTTTGCCCTCGTCGGTGTAGTAAACCCCCACCCCTAAATTCACTTTGCCTGATCTTTGGTCGGCGGTATAGGCCTCGGTTAGGCCAAAAATTGGATCTTTGGGGGCAAGCTGGACGGAAGAAAACAGGTTCATGTTGGAAATATTAATTAGTTGTTGTAAATCAGGCTCTTAGAAGCAGTTGGTGGAATTGGAATAAAAACGGCAAAATTGAAGATTATTTGTAAATCGCTAGGTGATTAGTCCTTAGCCATAAATGATAGCCGAGATGCCAAAGCTCAACCCAAAATCAAGCAGCAAAAAAAAGAAGCTAGAAGCCATGGCTCTTACCGATTCAGCGGGGGTTGTTGAGGATCTTCCTCTGAAGATGGAAGAACCAGTAACTCTCGATGAATCGAAGTTTGTTTCTTATCCAAATTCACCCTATCAGCTCTATCAGCCGTTTCCTCCGGCGGGAGATCAACCGGTTGCAATTGATCAGTTGTGCGAAGGGCTAGAAGATGGATTGCTGTTTCAAACTTTATTGGGAGTTACCGGTTCGGGCAAAACGTTCACGATGGCGAATGTGATTGCGAGGATGGGGCGTCCCGCGATTATTTTTGCCCCAAATAAAACACTTGCAGCGCAGTTGTACTCTGAGTTTAGGGAATTTTTTCCCAGAAATGCCGTCGAATACTTTGTCAGTTATTACGACTACTATCAGCCCGAAGCCTACGTTCCTCAGCGCGACTTATTTATCGAAAAGGATTCGTCGATTAATGAGCATATTGAGCAGATGCGCTTATCCGCTACGAAAAGTTTATTGGAACGCCGAGATGTGGTGATTGTGGCAACGGTGTCAGCTATTTATGGTATTGGCAACCCTGGCGATTACCACAGCATGGTATTGACCTTAAGGCCTGGCGACAAATTAAGTCAACGAGATATTGTGACGCGACTCATTTCAATGCAGTATGAGCGCAATGAAATGGACTTTCAGCGAGGTATTTTTCGGGTCCGCGGTGACACGATCGATATTTTCCCGGCCGAGCACAATGAGTTGGCAATCCGTGTCGAGCTATTTGATGATCAGGTTGAATCACTTCATTTCTTTGATCCATTAACCGGAAAGATTAAGCAGAAATTACCGCGTTTTACGGTCTACCCGAGTTCGCATTATGTGACGCCGCGAGAGACTGTTTTAAAGGCCATTGAAACCATTAAAGCAGAGTTACGGGAACGCTTAGATGAGTTTGTCAAAGGCAATAAATTGGTGGAGGCTCAGCGTTTAGAGCAGCGCACCCGATTTGATCTTGAAATGCTCTCTGAACTTGGATTTTGCAAGGGTATTGAAAACTATTCGCGGCATTTGTCGGGGGCAAAGCCGGGTGAGGCGCCACCCACCTTAGTCGATTACCTTCCCGAGGACGCACTCATGTTCTTAGATGAGAGCCATGTTTTGATTGGGCAACTCAATGGAATGTACAACGGCGACCGCTCTCGCAAGCATACTTTGGTGGAGTATGGCTTTCGCTTACCATCGGCGATGGATAACCGGCCTTTGAAGTTTCCGGAGTTTGAAACCAAGATGCGCCAGGCAATTTTTGTCTCAGCAACCCCAGCCGATTATGAAAACCAAAAAACAGGTCAGGTCGTTGAGCAGCTCGTTCGACCGACTGGGTTAGTCGATCCGGCGATTGAAGTTCTTCCCGCCAGCTCTCAGGTGGATGATTTACTGGGTCAAATCCATGAGCGCGTTAAAGCGGGTGAGCGCGTACTGGTCACAGTGCTTACCAAGCGAATGGCCGAGCAACTGACTGAGTATTTGGCTGATAACGGCGTCAAGGTACGTTACGTTCACTCGGATATTGATACGGTCGAGCGCGTTGAAATTATTCGGGATCTACGCTTGGGTGTTTTTGATGTCTTGGTTGGTATCAACTTATTGCGAGAAGGTCTTGATATCCCCGAGGTATCGCTTGTCGCAATCTTGGATGCAGATAAAGAGGGATTTTTACGAGCCGAACGGAGTTTGATTCAGACTATTGGGCGGGCAGCTCGTAATGTTCATGGCAAAGCAATTTTGTATGCTGACAAAATGACCGAGTCCATGAAAAAAGCAATGGGAGAAACTGAGCGCCGCAGAAATAAGCAAATTGCGTTTAACTTGAAGCACGGCATTCAACCCAAAGGGGTTCAGAAGCGGATTAAAGACATCATTGATGGCGTCTACGATGTTCAAGAAAAGCGCGTGGAGTTGCAAATTGCGCAGCGCAAGGCGCAGTACGAGATGATGAGTGAGCGGGAGTTGGCCAATGAGATCAGTCGCCTTGAAAAGCAAATGATGGCTGAGGCCAAAAATCTTGAGTTTGAGAAAGCTGCTACGACGCGCGATCAGATTGTTAAAATCAAAGAGTTGGCATTTGGTGCGCTTGCAAAAGATTCAATATAAATCAAGCGCTTATGGTTTTTATATCCCCACATTCCCCCTATGGCTTATTCCTGATAAAAATACTCGGGAATATGTTATACTTGACTGGAATTGTCAGGTATTACCCGTCTGACAATGGCTGTCCATATCAACCCACAACCGAGGTGATTAATGAGACTTACTACTAAAGGTCGTTTTGCTGTAACCGCAATGATTGATTTGGCCCTGCGCGAAGCGCATGGTCCTGTAACTTTAGCTGGAATTAGCCAGCGCCAGAAGATTTCTCTTTCGTATCTAGAGCAACTCTTTGGAAAATTGCGTCGCTTCAACATTGTTGAGAGCACTCGCGGGCCTGGCGGCGGCTATACCTTAGCCCGCAAGCCCGAAGAGGTGAGTGTGGCAGACATTATTGTTGCCGTGGATGAGCCTCTGGATGCAACCCAGTGTGGCGGTAAGGGAAATTGCCATAGTGAGGAAGATACCCTTAGCCGCTGTATGACCCACGACTTGTGGACCAACTTGAATGCCAAGATGGTTGAGTATTTAGATTCCGTCACTTTGCGCGATTTAGTGAAGCAGCAAGAGAGCCATGGAGTGGTAATTGCCGATCTGCGCGAGAAAAAAGTGCGCGTTGAGCCTGCAAAACTGAAAAAGCCTGCAGTCGCTGCAGTTGCCAAAAAAGAAGAGGCTCCCAAACGGCCTCTCATCAACTCAGTATTTAATTTAGCAAGACAAGGTTAAGTATGAACGCTCCACTAAAGGCTGCATTACAGCCCGTTTCCATCTATAGCCCTAAGCATTTCCCGGTCTACATGGATTACTCGGCCACGACGCCGATTGATCAGCGCGTGGTTGACAAAATGCTGCCTTATTTACGGGAGCAATTTGGTAATGCGGCCTCTCGCAGCCATGCATTTGGGTGGGCGGCTGAAGAGGCAGTGGAGGAGGCGCGGGTTGAGGTTGCCAAATTAGTTCATGCCGATCCTCGCGAAATCGTGTGGACAAGTGGTGCGACCGAGAGCATTAACTTGGCGCTTAAAGGTGCCGCCCATTTTTATAAAGAGAAGGGTAAGCACATCATTACGGTGAAGACCGAGCACAAGGCAACACTCGATACCTGCCGCGAGCTTGAGCGTGAAGGATATGAAGTTACTTATCTCGATGTGATGGAAAACGGCCTGATTGGTTTTGCGCAGTTTGAGGCTGCCATTCGTCCCGATACCATTTTGGCATCGGTGATGTATGTCAATAACGAAATTGGCGTGATTCAAGATATTCCGCGTCTTGGTGAATTGTGCCGCGGGCGTGGCGTCATATTTCATGTGGATGCTGCGCAAGCAACGGGCAAAGTTGAAATTGATCTGGAGAAGATCAAAGTCGATCTCATGAGTTTCTCGGCACACAAGACCTATGGTCCAA
>Ga0194130_10006125_pt1 | contig 14078 bp, 18 predicted proteins | sample TA2KigsurfametaG_FD_160084 | JGI IMG/M metagenome (GOLD analysis project Ga0194130, IMG submission 160084) | Freshwater microbial communities from Lake Tanganyika, Tanzania - TA2015050 Kigoma 12 surface | ecosystem: Environmental > Aquatic > Freshwater > Lake | place: Tanzania: Lake Tanganyika... | reverse complement strand
TCCCGGGGGTTTGAACTGCTTATAGGGATCAGCATGGCGCCCGGACGCTGAATCTGGGTGCGGTTTCTGTCCAAGGCACAGTCTAATCTTGTTGTTGTTACAAGGCGGTATGTAAGAATCAAATTTTATTCCAAACATACAATGGAATTATCTACAGTGGTCTAGCATACCAGTTGATCAACTTGCTCTTTTTGTCCTTCGAAAATGTCGCATACCTCTTTTTTTGAGGCTCGTGCTCTTCTTCTTCATCAACCTTCCTTTTGCGCTTGCCATTGAATTTATGCCAGATTGCATCGATCTGAGAGAGATGGGTCAGGGCCTTTGGTCCAAGAGAACTGAATATATCTTCCAAATCCTGGCAATTGATGATGCTGCGGGCAATCTCGACAGATTGAGGGTCGGCCTGCTTGAGGATTCTCGAGATAAAATTTTTTTTCTCTCCAGGTTCCAATCTATCGAGAGAGAGCAGCAGTGGAGACTGGATCTCGACCTTGATGCGTCCATTCTCCGTGACTGTGAAGCTGACCGTGAACAGTCCTTGTTGTGTCTTCCTTGCTTTAGGAGCCTTCTTTTTTTCTTTCTTCGCCTGCATGGCTGCTTCTTCCTCTCTCAGTTCATTAAAGATCTCCTGTTGTCCTGATCTGCAAAATTTCGATATCGTTTTATAGAGGCCCTTGTTTGCTTTCTTGGCAACCAAGGGCATTCCTTCCCTCTCCAGGATAGCAGCCGCGTCTTGCTTCGTCATCAGTTCCGACAGTTTTTTTTTAGTGGTTTCCTTGTTGATCGCGGAAAAAACAACATATTTCTTGAGCAAGTCGTTGTGGGCTTGGAAAACCTGGGGAAGCAGTGGCAAATTGTTGTCAAAGAGCACAAAATCCAGCTCCTCATTCGAGAGCTCACTGAGCGCTTTGATTGTTTTCATCTTGTTTGAAACCATCCTGCAACCAGACAAAAACCCTATTGGTATTGCAAACCCTGATTCGATAGAATTCGAGAATTCGAGAACTCGAGAATTCGCACCTGTTAAGAATTTGAGAAGATCCGAGTTGACAGAAATTTTTGACAAATCAATTGAAATGCCCCTGGAGGGGCCCGGACGCTGAATCTGGGCGCGGTTTCTGTCCAAGGCACCCTAGACCAGCCTAGTGCGTCTGACACACGAGGAAGAAAAAGGGCGCGCTATAAGGCGTCCTATTTTTTTGCGCGCGCCAAAGACATACCTATAAAACGACAGATGCCCCCGTTCAGACCTCTATTTCAATTCAAAGTTTCTCCTAGGTGCGTGATCGAGAGATCTCTGCTTCCTCTCAAAACTTCTCGATTCTCGAGCCCGCCACAGCGACCCTGACCAAACCCTATTTTTGCAGATACCCTAAAGATGACTAACGCTATTATCAACTACAGGTTTGAAGTTGCCACGAGCAAATTGCGCGCGAGGCTTCATCAGCATCAAAAAGAAGGGCTTAAATGGCTGATAGAAAGGGACATGGATGATGATGTCACCGGTGCAATTTTGGCGGACGAAATGGGTCTTGGCAAGACTATCCAGACGATTAGTTTCATCCTTTCCACTCATTGTCAGGATGGTCTCCCTGTCCTCATACTCGCTGACAAGGGGTTGATGAAGCAGTGGGAAGCAGAGATCAAGAGGTTCAGCACTTTACCCACTATCGTGATGGAAAAGCATGCTGTCGATTCATTTTCTGAAGAGACGATTCAGTTGACAGCAAGAGGGAAGATCCTTATTTGTCCCTATTCTGTGCTCAAATCACCCAGCCTTCAAAAAGTTCGATTTGAAAGGATTATTCTGGATGAAGCCCACAAAATTCGCAACAGGAAAAGTCAGTGCTCTCAGCTTGCAAAAATCATGAGAAGACAGGCAAGGTTCGCGCTGTGCCTCACCGGGACGCCAATACTGAAAAATAAATACGATTTGGAAAGCCTGTTGCATTTTATCGGTTATTTCGGTGCAAGTTCAGTCGAAGGCTCAAAAAAGTATGTCTTGAGGAGGACTTTTAAAGAGATAGGGGAGCACAACGCCAGGTTTGCTCTGCCAGCACTCCAGACGAGGTTGCACGACGTCGAGTTGTCAGACAATGAGAAGATTATCTATAACGAACTCATCGAGACAGGTAGGGTCCTGTCTCGAGCGAGAGAGGCTGCGGAAGGTGCTGATGAGCTGAGAGAAGTAACTAATCATCTTTTTAAAATCATCTTAAGACTGCAGCAGACAGTGGTCTCTCAGTATCTGGCAGGCTCAGAGGAGCTCCATGGACTCTTCGCACCCACATTCGATGATATAGGGACAACAGAATCATGCTGCATCTGCCTTGAAGATATCTGTGCAGATAATATTTGCAAAACAGGGTGCAACCACGTCACGTGCCGAGATTGCCTGACAAAATGGTGCATACGATCATCCCTTGAACCGAGTTGCCCACTTTGTCGAGCCCACATCCAACCAAGATCCATCAGAATCCCATACAACAACCAGTTCGCCCCCCCTTCCAGCAAGATTACAAAGCTTCAAGAGATACTCCAGGATGAGGTCAGGCGTGACAAGGCAATCATATTTTGCCATTGGAAAGGAGAGATGACAGAAATAGCAAACATGCTCTCTCATATGGGCATCTCCTGGGTCAGTATATCTGGTGATGATGATTCTCAAAAGAGGCATCAAACCGTCCAAGATTTCCAGGAGAGAGACGGGATTAAGGTCCTACTCAGTATGATTCAGATATCAGCCTGTGGACTCAATATCACAGCCGCAAAGCACTGTATATTCTTATCTCTGGACTGGACGCCAGCTGTCCACATGCAAGCCATAGCGAGAGCGCATCGTTTAGGACAGACTGGGCAAGTAACGGCTCATTTCATCTCGGCAAGGGGAACAATCGATGAGCACGTTATCAACAAACAGTTTCAAAAACTACAGAACTTTAATAATGTTTTTGAAGATCCAGAGATAATGACAAAAATGAAGGCCGTTGTGGAAAAGAAGAGCGATTTGTTTCATATTCTTCGACCAGTAGCATAGTTGTGTTTCATTAGATGCATTTGTCTATAGGCTTCCACTGTTGTAACTCGTTGCTGCAATCTCCTGTGCAACTGCACATGACATATGTCTTGTCTCCTTCTAAAAAGACGTCTGATGGTAATTCCTTCGGCCCGATCTTACCGACCTTCCGAACCCGACCTTTCAGAACTCCAGTGGTCTTTCCTATAGAATCCCAAGCTGTTTTGTGCACGTCAACAAGGAAATTTCTTCCATTTTTATTTTTGTTTGTGCACGGCGCATCCTTTCTGTTGCAAATATCCAAGACGTGCAAATATACTGGGTTGAGTCCATCACCCTGCACTTCCACGACACTCCAGAGATACTCAGCTGCATGGTCATGATGCACAGCACAAGGATAAAGCCGCTTTCCATTAAAAGTCACTGCCTTTTTTCCATAAGAAAAGAGATCGACGCCACTGAACCCTGATGGATCATCAAAAAACGTCACATTGGTGTCGATCCAGATCCCTGGAGAAGCACCTCTAAATTCTGAGCTACTCGATGACTTATCGTCTTTTGACTTGACTAGGACCACCACCACCAGGATGGATAAGGAAATGATGAACAAAAAGATGCTGGCAAGAGACAGGAGGAGGATTTCAATCATACTTTATAAAATCATTTTTTTTACAGGATATATATACCTAATGATGCAGTGCATCGAGAGTTGACTTTAAGAAGAGCTTCGCTTCGTCTTCTGGAACATATGCCTCCCAAAGTGAATCAATGCTCTTCATATCCAGACAGACAACACAATCACAATCAACATGGGGTTCCACTGTCTCGGATACGCTTTGATTAGAAATAATATGGTCGACGATGCCCTCTGGTGAAGGATCAATATTCTGAAAATCCTTCATCATTTCTTCCACATCTTGCTCCAGGGTACTTGAATCAAAAAATCTCATCGATTCAACCTTGAGTGCCTTTGTGATATGCTCAGGAGAAATCAAATCTTGCCCCTGATGATCACAATAGAGTGCAGCTGTGATAGCGGCTCGTTTTACAAGAACAGCAACTAAAGCAAGGAGTCTCTCCTGCAAGTCTATGATCTGTTGATTTTCTTCTTCTAAGAGTCCTGTTTTGAGAGTGTTCGGTATCATATACGATAATGAACATAATAAATCCAAAAACATTTTCTTGCACTACTCCACTATGAACTTTGAACTCTCCCCTTATAGTCTCAGTTCGTCGAGAGAGCCATGGAAGATGCCACTCAAACCAACCAGCACGTCTGTCTTAATTGATTCGCGGGACAGGTCGTTGGAGAGAGACCCAAATGCGAACCAATACAGGATAAAACTCCCTAAAACTCTCAGAAACGTTTCCTCGTGTCGCCTTGTCACTGCTGAGATCCCAGGAAGCTTCTATGTATTTCACTCCAATAGATCCAATGTCTCTCTTCGTGTGACTGCTGGTGGTGCATCTGCAAGGACGGTCCAAATTCCAAATGGCAATTATACAGGGTCATCCATCGCCACAGGCCTCCAGGGAGCCCTAAACACTGCGTTCACCGCGGATGGTGTCACCTTTTCAGTCTCAGTCTCGGAAACCACAAACAAGATATCGATAGCAAGCTCGAGTCATCCCTCTGATCCCGTTGTGGTCGACTGCTCTGACGGGCAGCCTGGGGTGGGCTCTGGACCCTCTGATTGGGGCTTGGGATACTATCTTGGCTTCCCCAAAGCAACGACCACCGGGACTGGACTGGTCACTGGGACGAGGATCGTCCTGACCAAGCCAGAGGCATATCTCCTCCTAAAAATTAAGGGGCTGGACACGGTTTTGGAATGTGGACTGAACGGCAGCACGGAACTGCTGCAGTGCTTTGCAAAAATTCCATTTAATATCGCGTCAAATTCCTTTTCTGTCGCATATTTTGATAAACTGATAACAGATAACGTGCTGAATCCTATTGTGGAGAGGCTCCAGTGGTTGGATATATCACTCTGTTTTCATGACGGATCCCTCGTGGAATTTGAAGGTGCGGAGCATAGTTTCACCCTGGAGTTTTACACAGCGCCTGCGACAGTCTAGCATTTTCTTTTCTTGAGAGACTGTATGTCATATTCGATCTTGAGCTCTAATATCGTCTTTGGAGTGGAAGGAGTCCCTCAGTACTCGTTTGTGACCCCGAGTGACGGCATCCTGCAACTAGAGCGACTCGATGGTAATCTTGCCGTGATGAAGATTGATGGTCGAGTCCTCGCGGATACCCTGCAGCTCTCCGCTCCCACGAGAAACAGGGTCGTGTCCACCGATGCTTTCGGACGACTTGCTGAGACAACCGTCCAGGTCGACGCTTTTCAGATTCATGGGTCGCGGATAGCCAATCTGGAAGCAGACGCCTCGGATCTGGGGAATTCAATCGAACAACTGAATGTCCAGCACATCATCCACAACACGTCGAATGGTCCTGCGCTCAGCGTGCAGCAGGACGGAGATGAGACGATTCTGGTTATCAAAGATGACGCAAATACGGTGATGAGTATCTATGATGGCGGCCATACTGTCATGGCACCAGGGTCGTCCACGACGTTGAATGGGCTCACCACAGTTCCAGCCGTCTTTACCGGCGCCACGCTTGGGGTGATCGGGAATGTGCTGAGCACGGGATACGTTCTTGGAAATGTCATTGGCAACGTCCAGTCAACGACCATCACTTCAACGGACATCAGCGTCAGCAACACCGTGACAACGGGGTCACTAGCCGTGAGCGCGAATATGACCGCTCTGAACGGATTCTTCCAGGGAGATCTCTTTATTGCAGCCTCTGATTCACGACTAAAGGATGATATACGCGAGATTTCCGGGGCCTTGGATATTATCAAATCCATTAAGGGGTATACCTTTATCTGGAGGGAGGGAGTCGATGGTTTACGTCTCTCTGGACGCGATATAGGGCTCTTAGCGCAGGAGATCCAAGCGACTCCCATGGGGAACCTACTTGTCGCTCCCGCACCGTTCGACTATAACCCAGGTGGTGGATCCAGGTCCGGGGAAAACTATCTGACAGTGCGGTATGATAAGTTGCATGCTCTGGAAATTCAATCGATCAACGATCTGTTGCAGAGGGTAGAGGCGCTCGAATCTCGGAAATAATTTCTCGGGTGATGGTACAGTCATGCGCATAACCCGCGAACCATATGTCTTGGTGCACTCTCTCTCGTGGCGAAAGGATGGGAAACTAATGGTGATAGCACACCGTCATGGTCAGGTGGTTCTTGAACCGTTTAACAAGGATCTTCAATCACAACGGTGGTATATCGGAATCAACGGTGAATTGTTTACAAGAATAGGGGGTGTCACACGATATTTAGACTATTTAGACGGTTGTATGGGTCTCGTCCTATCATCGACAGTACCCATACAGGGGTGGGCGTTCGATGCGATGGGCGAGCACCCCATCGGTATCGGATTGTCCCAAGATCTTGTCCATCACAGAGCCTTAGAGCGACGAGAGGCTCGTTTAGCATTGGTCTCGAACATACAAGTTTTGCGGACGATACGAACGCCTGGTATATCGTGACGCTTGGAGAAATGACAGGCGAGAGAATCGCACATGTCCGCCCCGTGTCCTAGAATTGCCTGAAACCGTCCCTGAAACCGTCCCTGAAACCGTCCTGAAACCGTCTCCGTCGCTCTCCACTTGGTCAGCAGAAACTGACCAAATTGCGCCAGATCTGGAAAAAAGTGATCCAAAAGTGCTCGAAAGTGCTTAGCTTGTCGCGCTTCAGGGCCGCGCCTGCACAGAATCGATTGTTACACTAAAAAATCTTGTCACAAAATTCGAATTTTGTGATATCCCAGCCCCTGCACAGAATCTATTTAGGGACAAAAATAGCCCCTGCACAGAATCTGTTTCAGGACAAAGTATGCACATGGATCAGTCGAAAACGACTCTGGCTTGGAGTTGGGACATATGGTACCCCTTTTTCTTCTTCTCTTTCGTTTTTGATCCGTTCTCTTGTTCTCCGGAAGCCTGAGATGCTTTTTGGAGGTCGAGTATCTTCTCTTTGTTTTCCTCCAAATAGACCAATACGTCGTGGGTGATGAGCCATCTGAAGAAATTGAGCTGCGCGATTGTGGTTTCCAGCGGGTCGCCACCACCCATCTGTAATTCAATCTTTTGACCGCGCCTGAAGACATCGAACCTCGATTTTCCAAAGGACCGCAAATGACTTTTATATGATGCATGAATATCCACGACCCCTGAACCGTTGCTTCGTGCGAACAAGAGGCGATGTTGTTTACTGTATGTAGTGCATATCCAGTCAACCAGTCGAAGGCTGATATGTTCGGACCGCTTCGGGTCGAGAGTTTTTCTTAAGATCGCTGCGTGCATAGGGTCGCTGAAGAACTCTTTCAGCGACCGCAAAAGCATCTTATCCTTTTCGGGAGTGTTACGGTCGCCGGGCATATTTTTCAGAATTTTAATATTGCCATGCTTTAGTCGGTATATATGTCTCTTTATGTCCCGGATGATCTCTTACAGTCGCCTCTTAATGGCTTGGCCTCGTCGAGTGAAATTCTGAATGATCAGTATCGGGTCATGGTCGATAGAAAAACCATATCGAGTACCGAACTTGATATCAACGAATTCAAAGCGACACCATATGCCATCACGGGAGCGCAAAAGGATCTCTATGAACTGAAACAGACCGTGGGTGAAGATGCTGCGGTCCAGGATAGCGATACATTTTTACAACCATCGAAATCATTGACGAACAAATACTTTGATGGTCCGAGACAGACAGGAAAAACTATGAAAGACGTTGCTAATAAATGGGGTCTCCCGACGAGCGTTTCGGAGAGCGTTGCTGATGCAGAGGACGTTGTCTTGGGGATTCCCAGAGATTTGTCCGTGAGTCGGGACAAAAAGACAAGTCTTACCGATATCCTCACAAAGGACAATAGACTTCGTGGTATTGCAATCATCCTGATCTGCTTGGCAATAACGGGATTTATCGTGAAGATTCTTGCCGGAACATAAATCCATCGGCGTTGTAAGATCTGAGGACCTGCTTTGTTTTGATGGTGCATCCCATGCTTCTATAGAGATTCCTTCTCTTAAAGGCTTGTTTCTTGAAGATGGACCACTGGTCGACAATATCGATAACGAATGGAAAATGATCCTGATCATGCATACGGCGCAGTATTCTCCCGATCGATTGTCGCACGTCTGTGGTTGGACTGCAGAGCACCAAGGTATCGAACCGCTGTTCGTCAAAACCTTCACTCGCGAAAATAAACGTGCTTATTACGATGCGGGTATCTGGACACACCCCACCGGACTTTGGAGAAAAGATAGATGCCTGTAAGCCCATTTCGTTAAGTATATCCATCATGTCTTGTGCATGCTGTTTTCGGTGCACAAGACAAAGAACGTGACGTGACTGATCTAGAGACTTGATGGTATTGCAAATGAGACGTGTTCTGGCCGTGTCGGCGGCGACCGTGTTCAGCATCGCTGCGTGGTTGATGGTGTCTGAAAACGTTGTCGGTGGAGGTTGAATATACTCGGGGGACGTATATTCCATCAGCTGGATATGTATTCTGCCGCCATCAAAATCCATGCCGTTGAGAAATCCTGGGCTCGATGATGTCACAGACTCATGGAGTCCGGACATGGGACCCATTAAAATAAGTGGGTCCAGACCGTCCTGCCGTTCCGGTGTCGCTGAGAGACCAAGGCGATATTTGAGGTTGGATTTTGAAATGACATGGCGAAACGTCTTTGCAGGGATATGGTGACATTCGTCGACAATAAGCAACCCACAAGATTCTGGCGCGGTATAGTTTCTGGAATAGAAGGTCTGCATCATCGCGATTACGATATCTCCAGAGTCATCATATTCTGCTCCTTGAATTGTTGTGACGCGCACAGACGACCCGAAAAATTGAGCGATACGCTGTTTCCATTGCTCCATCAAAAATGATTTATGCACAAAGATTATTGGTTTGACCTTGAGGCGAGATATCAAATGTAGCGCACAGACCGTTTTCCCGGAGCCCGTTGGCAGAACAAGGGTCGTGCCACCGCAGGCTCGAATCATCTTTTCAGCTCGACCGCATACATCCGCTTGTGTCTTCCTAAGGTCGCTCGTCAAATGATACTCGAACGGTGCTGGAGTTTGTCTCATATCGTCCACGTTGAGCATCCACTGCTCGTTTTGAGATATCCATTGGACGGGGACCCAGATCCCGCCGGAGTCGCGACGGTAAAATGTGACGGCGTCTCTATAGGATGAGGATGGCGGACCTGTTTTTATGTATTGCGTCAGCTGTGAGGTCGCTTGGGCGATGATTGATTTCATCGCCCATGGTATAAAAGCACCGCCGTCGATATGAATTTGTATTCTATCTGACATTTCGAAATAGAGAATCTCCTCTCACACATTCATACATGACTTCTCTTCCAGGTCGCGAGCACCATAAGCGTTGTGGTGAAGCTCGTGAGCGTATGAACGGCGACGATACGGCGACCCGTTGGGGTCTTTGGGGTGCATTCACCACCCAGGCCTGTGTGGATGATGGCGGAAAAATACATTGGCGTAAAGATTTCGCTGCTATCTCGATCGCATTCGAAATGCTCTTCGAACCCCACGCTATAGTAGAGCATGGTGAAGAAACTGAAAATTGCAATATGAATCTTCACGATATGAACAGTCGCCTGGGTATTAAAAAGCATTTTGAGACTTTATCATGAACAAACATTTTATTACAACAGTTCACGACGAACCGAATTAGAGGTCTTAAAGTCTCAAATGATTGACTTCACTCGCGATGAGAGACCTTTTAATACGATCTTCTGTTCTCAAGCGTTCGAAAAATGACAGGATCCGAAGACGATGAGGAGTTGTCGACCGAGTGTCTCTCCCTGGAATCAGGTGAGAGATCTGAAAAGTCGGATATATCAGGTGATGTGTTTGATGTTGGGCAGCTATATACCCGTTCAATGGTATGGTTGTTGTGGTGTTTGTCGTGGTGTCTGTCATGGTGTTTGTCGTAGTGTTTGTCGTGGTGTCTGTCTTGGTGTCTGTCGTGATACCTGCTATCAAATGGGGATGGGAGCATAACTGACCCAGGTGTGGATTTCTTGTCCGGGTGGTTATTGATTACAATGGGGAACGTTATAGATGGATAAAGGGATTGAGGAGTTTGTTGTGTCGTCATGGTGCTCTGGCGCTGAGCTTCTATATCGTCATCTTTGTCTCTTTCGATACCCCACGACGTCCAACAACGAAATTTTTCCATGATGACGTCTTTATGTTGCATAAGGCATGTCCCGATAAATCCCAAGGTCGAGACCACAGAGAGTGATGCCGCGGCAATGATTCCACCACTTGCGTCGGTCGTTGTCGTCATATTCTAGAGACGGAAAAATATTTTTTGAATCAAAATAATTTTCTTGTCGTACGATAGAATGGATGACTCAACTCTCCTCGTGCTCGTCTCTGGCATCGGGTCAGTGATGTTCGTTTGCCTTGTCGCGATCATTATCATCGTTATCCTCATCATTCGTCAACGTCGTCAAGATGGCAGCGGAACTGGTTCCGTAGGGTCTGGACAACTCATCCCAGTCTCGGAATACCCCTTTAAAAAGGATACCGCGCCATGGTTCCCCCACAGCAACACGGATACAGAGTCTATTCGGTTGAACGATGGAAGTCTGGAAGTCACCCTCAAAAAGAACATGACGGGAGGGTCAAGCGGTGGTGGTTTCAATGCCAACCCACATAAAGTCTTTCCTACTGAAGGAATTGAGTTCTCCTATCGAGTGTATTTTCCAGACGACTTTGATTTCAGTAAAGGCGGAAAGCTTCCGGGAGTCTGTTGGGGCAAAACGAGTGGTGTCTGTGCCACGGGGGGAGATTGGAGCCCGACCAGCGGATCGTTTCGAGTCATGTGGCGAGAAGGTGGTCAGGGTATAGGGTATGCCTATTTAGCTGTAACTGGGCCAGGGGCGAAGGCAGGGAACAAGGCCATGGAAAACCAGGGGGGCGACTTTACGAAGAGCGTCAACTTGAACTCGTCAAACAAGTCGGGATTAGATATCTGGTTTAAAAAGGGACCAAAGTTACAATTCAAAAAGGGATGGAATACTGTATGGATGAATCTAAAGATGAATACTCCAGGATCAAAAGATGGACATATATCACTCAAAATCAACGGTACAGAAAACACGGTGAAGGATGCCGTTCTTCGAAACGAATCATCTGTCAAGTTCAATTCTGCAAATATCGTCGCCTTTCGAGGCGGGAACGGGAAAGAGTGGGAATCCAATTCGGACAGCTTCGTCCGTTTCAAAGATTTTTCCATCACAACAGCCTAGTTCTGCCTGTCGATCCCTCGACATTCCAAGAGAGGTGGCGAGAGTATTGACCACATGAGAAGTGCTTCGTCGTAATTCGATGCATGAATCGAGAGTTTTCCAGAAGAAGGATAGAGCAACGCCTTTTTGTAGATCCCTTCCCCGAGACATATGTGGATGATAAGTGCAGGATGCCCTTCCTTATATTCGACCAATCGAACTCCTTCTGTGTGTTTCATGATTTCAACAGTCTGACTGTTTAAACTAAACGGGAGGCATATATTGATATTGACCAGTTTGCATGTTGGTGGTCGTATAGTCATCCCACCACAGGCCATACTCAAGAGATCGAGAGATCGTTGTACTTCATCCTGATCTTTGCACCCGGTGAGGTGAATCTTTTTCGAGGTGAGATAGATCCTGCAGTTGATTGATCTCCCTGCAAAGGGTTTGAACTCATACGCACCATAACAAAATCTGCTCTCGATAAACGTTTTCGGGTCTTCTTTGATCAATACCTCGATATTTGGTGGCGCCCCTAGCCATTCAGATGTCCACGTCGACGTTGACACGTGGACGTCCGATTCTGGAATCAACCGCTGGAAGCATCGCTTGAGCGACTGTTCTTCACTCTCCGTTAAAAGCATCGCTGATACAATTCATACCATTTAAGAATGTGTGCAATTACAGGCAAATTTTTAATTCATAATTCATTAATTAATCGGTCCGTTCGAAGACTGGGTGCCGCGACCCTTTGAGGACGTGATGGAAAAAAGGATACCCTACTTACTTTACATCTCAGTGGAAGTAGTCAGTTTGTTTGTTTTCTGAGACGTCCTGGGTTTTGCTGGTTTCTTTGTTTCCTTCTTTGCTGCTGGTGGGGGGACTGGTGCTGCTGGTGGGGCTGGTGGTTGGGGGGCTGGTGCTGCTGGTGGGGGTGGGGGTGGCGTTGTCTTTATTGGAGGAAGCTCTTTTCTCTCCCTTGCCATTGGTCGAGGTTTGATGGTCTCCAGCCATGCCCGAATCGCGTCCTCACCCTCGATGAGTTCGTTCGTTTCTGGGAAGAACTGGATGGATGGGATCGTCCTGACGGGTGGAGTCCACCCCTCGGTGAAAATCGAGAACGGTTCGACAACTTGCTTTACCTCTTCGATGAGAGGGGAGTTTGGTCTGACGTGAAGAAAGAACTTTCTATCCATGATCAGTTACTGCGTGTTCTCTGTCCATATTTTAATTTTTACTTTTTTCATGAATGTAAATCCACCGCCTCCGCGGATCCCCCCTCCAGGGTCGCTCACTGAAGAGGAAGAAGAGGCCTTGGAGCCGCGAAACCTTCGCGACATCACAGAGGACGACGTTCACTCCGTTCTAGGGATTCGACCTGTCGATATCGCTCTCTATGAGAGGGCTTTCACGCATCCTTCGTCTGGGATGACCCCAGACTATGAAGTGTTGGAGTTTTTGGGGGACTCTGTGCTCAGCATGGTTGTCGCTCGATATCTGTTCGATTCGTATCCAAACGAATCAGAAGGCTTTTTGACCGTCATGCGGACAAAGCTGACTCGAAGTGAAATGTTGGCGACATACGCAAGCGCTCTCGGTTTATCCCAGTTTATCATCATGAGCGGGAAATGCATCTATAGAGGCTATCATAAATCCAAAAAAACACTCGAGGACGTGTTTGAGAGCGTGATTGGCGCTATTTATCTCGACCATGGACTGATCGTCGCCAAGGGATTTATTCTGGAGACGATTGAAAATTTTACAGACTGGGAAGATTTGAAGCGGAATCGAAACTATAAGGATATCCTTATGCGATATCAACACAAGCTCCAAAGACCCCTCCCGACGTACGTCTCAACAAAGGACGAGGAAGAACATATGTTTCATGTGACCATCAATCTCGATGGCCACATCTCAAGGGGATATGATAGGACGAAAAAGAAAGCCGAACAACGCGCGGCAAAACATATGCTCCAGCTCATGGGCGTCGCTGTCGATGATTAGTCTACTGCTCGTTGTAGTGTGGGAACTCGACTGGGGGGTTGGCCGTGGACCAACACTTATCGATATCAAAGTATGGTGTAGGCTGGATGTACCTGGTCTGGAGAGACTTTGCCTTTTGGGGGTCCTCCATCATGGCTTGTCTGAGATCACGCTCTGATTGAGATTTCGTGTCTTTGGCCAGGGAGTAGTGCACCTGGCAGTGACCTCTATAATCGGTGATTCCGATTCCTGACCCGAGTGCTGGTTGAAGAAATGCTGGCATGATACTCCTCTCCAAGATTTTATTTTTTGGAAATACCGATCTTACAGTCTGTTTTCGTGGACAGCATATAGAAGACTTTTTTATTGATTTTGTTGACGTGAAATGACCCGCTTGATGGTATTCCGTCGTGAACAAAATCGAGCATTTTAGACCGCAAATCCCTGGTCTCTGGTTCCTCATCGATCTGCATCGTGCGTAGCCACAATCGCATGGCGACGCATTCCTCGAGGCGTTCTTGTGTGTCTTTTGTCATGTGTTATGGTTACATTTTACAGGTATTTTTAATTTTCGCGAATTTTATCCTGTATCGGTGATGCGCATGATAATACAATTTACTCATCCAATAGACCGTTTCTTCAATTTCGTCTCGAATCACTTTGAATCGACAAAATGGACCTATCGTGCACTTGATTGTGCTCTTATCGAGGTATTTGTTC
>Ga0194130_10006120_pt1 | contig 14089 bp, 10 predicted proteins | sample TA2KigsurfametaG_FD_160084 | JGI IMG/M metagenome (GOLD analysis project Ga0194130, IMG submission 160084) | Freshwater microbial communities from Lake Tanganyika, Tanzania - TA2015050 Kigoma 12 surface | ecosystem: Environmental > Aquatic > Freshwater > Lake | place: Tanzania: Lake Tanganyika... | reverse complement strand
ACGTGATCGTCGAAGCGTACGTCGATCGGTTGGATACGGCGGTCGCCGCTGCCACCAATGGTGCCGGTCGCCTAGAGCTCTGTGGACCGGGGGAGGGGGGACTGACCCCGTCCCCCGCGTTGTTGCGTGACGTGCTTGCCGCGGTGCGGATCCCGGTGCATGTCATGATTCGGCCGCGCACGGGGGACTTCGTCTACAGCGCCGATGAGTTCGTTGCGATGAAGGACGGGATCGCGATGGTGAAGGCCGCCGGTGCGGCGGGGGTGGTCATGGGGATCACGCACGCCGATGGCACACTCGATGTCGCGCGCATGGCGGAGCTGATCGCGCTCGCGCGGCCCCTTCGGGTGGGGATCCATCGCGCCTTCGATCGCGCCCCCGATCCGGAGCTGGCGTTCGATCAGGTGATCGCCTTGGGTATCGATGTGGTCCTGACCTCAGGGCACTCCGAGTCCGCGGAGCAGGGGATCCCCACGCTCGCGCGTCTCGTGACACGCGCGGCGGGGCGGACGGTGATTCTCGCCGGGGGTGGTGTTCGCGCACCGAATGTGCGGTGCATCATACGCGAGACGGGCGTGCATGAGGTGCACGCCCGCGCGTCGGATCCCGAGGTCTTCGCCGCCGTGGTACGGGCGGCGCACAGCGTATAGTGCGGAGGCTCCGTGCGTGCCGAGCGATCGGTGCGCACGAGGGATCGTCTTCGTCCTACGGTTTCCAGGTCCCCTTGGCGACCTTCGGCACGAACCGCTCGACCCCCTTCGCGGGATAGCTGAGCGTCTTCCCCTCCTCCGCTGAGCGATACGCCGTCATCAGCATCTTCACCACCTCGAGCCCATCCTCGAAGGTGAGCAGGGGCTTCTCCTTGCCCAAGAAGACGCGCACGAAGTGGCGATCCTCCCCGGTGTACCCGTACGCGAGATACTCCTCGGGCACCACCGGCATCACCCCCTGCTCGGCGTTCTGCTTCTCGACGAGGTCCTCGCCAGCACGCCCCGTCACCTCGCGCGAGAAGAAGAGCTGCAGCCCGCTGTCGAGCGAGTTCCACTTCATCGAATACTCTGGCCCCAAGAGCTCGGCCGAGAGCCGGAGCCCCGCGCCGACGAAGCTCCAGCTCGTGCTCGCCTCGCCGATCACGCGGTGGCCGTCCGCCGTCTCGAACTCGATCATCACGCTCGCGAAGTCCTCGCTCGGACGCTTCGCATAGTCGACCTGCGGCCCCATCATCTGCTTGAGGCGCTTCACATAGGTCGGGCGCGACCACTTGAGCGAGGCGATGTGCCCGGTGACGCGCTTCGGCTTCACCGTACGGAGCGGCTGCCCCGGTTCGGTGAGGAGATAGCGCACGACGAGCGCCGAGTGGCACATCATGTCGTTGAGGACGCCGCCGCCCTGGAGCGCGCCCTGCCAGAACCAGGGCATGTGCGGCCCCGAGTGCTCCTCCGCCGCGCGGGCGAGGTAGGGACGTCCCGTGGTCGCCGCGCCGCGCGCCCAGAGGAGCTTCTTTCCGGCTTCGACATGCGGGGCGAAGAGCTGATTCTCGAGATAGCCCGTCTTGAGCCCCACGCTCTTCACGAGACGGAGCACCTCCTGCGCCTCGGCCACATTGCGGGCGAGCGGCTTCTCGCAGGCGATCCCGCGGAGCGTCCCCTTCCCGCGCTTGATGGCGTGGACGATCTCCTCGACGTTCTCGATGCGCGCCTGATTGGGGCCGCAGAGCCAGAGCGCGTCGATCGCCGGGTCCGCGACCATCTCGGTGATGCTCTTGTAGGCTCTCGCCGGGCCGACGTCGAGGTCACGGGCGAGCTTTGCCGCGCTAGCGGCATTGGTCTTGTTGGGCGACCAGACGCCGAGGACATCGGCATCACGGACCCCCTGCCAGGCTTGGAGGTGGAAGCGGGTGTTGAAGCCGGAACCGATGAAGCCGACACCGAGCGAGGCAGGCATGAGGGATCAGGGATCAGGTGGCAGGGAACGAGCCCTAGAGAGATACTCGCTCGCCGCGCGGCTCACCAGACGGGGCAGAGCCCAGGCCCTGTCCCCTGACCCCTGACAACTGATCCCGGTTAGAAGAACATGAACTGGAACCGCCCCCCGCTCGACCCGAGCGAGCTGAAGCGCTGGTTCACGATCGTGTTGTAGATCGACCCGAAGGTGTAGCGGATCCCGATGTTCGTGGTGATGCGGAACCCGGTCTGGAGCGCCTGGCGCTGGAGGAGGATTTCCTCCTCGGTGTTGCCGGCGGCGGGGAGGTAGATCTGGTCGCGTACGCGCGCGGCCGAGCCGTTCACGTTGAGGGAGAAGCCGCGGCCAAGTCGCAGGTCGGCGTTGCTCGTGAAGGTGAGGGCATGCCGATCGAAGTCATGCAGGTAGTTCAACCAATCGAGCGAAAGGTTGAGCGTCCCCCACTGCTGTCGCGAGACGAAGGAGGCGGTGAGCTGCTGCGAGAGGCGCAGCTCTGACGTCTCCCCATAGACGGTCTCGCGTTGATAGTCGTAGTAGTTGGGACCGACGTTGTAGAGGAAGGTCAGCTGCCGGCGCGTCTGCTCGGTCCAAGGGAAGTAGTTGTACTCGACCGCCGGCTGGAAGCGGAGTGCGAAATCCTGGTTGAGGAAGTCCGAGTATCCGGCGCCGATCTTCATCCCCACCGACCAATGGGTGGAGAGGGAGCGGACGGTGAGCGAATTGAGATTGTAGGTGCGCTGCTCGTTGGTGACGGTGAAGCCGGGGCGCGTCGCGGTGGCGGGGATCTTGAACTTCGATTCGTTGATGTTCCCGCTCATCGAGAAGTTGAGCTTCCAGTCCGCGGTACTGCGGTTGGCCGAGAAGGAGAGGGAGCCGTTGATCTGCTGCTGACGGTCCTCGGCGCGCACGAAGGTGTTGGCGTTCGTCGAGTAGGTCCAGAGGTTCCACGGATCCTTGAGGTTCGCGGCCCCCACCTGCTGCTGGCGCTGTACGGCGAAGGGGGCGGCGTACGCCACCTGCACTCGCGTCGCGATCGGGGAGCGCGCCACGAAGCGCGTGAGCCCGAGCTTGAAGACGCGGGCCAGCTCGCGGCGCGCCTTGTCGTCCGCATCGTTGGGGAGCGTGTTGAGCACGAGCGTGTCCGCCATCCCTTGGAACTTGTTGCGCCCGATGAAGGTGATCGTGAACTCGATCCCACCCCCACCGTTGGTCAGCGCCTGCGAGAGGATCTGCACGTCGGCGTCGAAGCGGTCACGCATCCAGTTCACGAAGTTGATCTCCGTGACGAAGAAGTCGCGGTCACACCCGCGGGCGCGCCCCTGACAGTCAAGGAAGACGCGGATCGCCTGTGCCTGGAGCGTCAGCGAATCGGGGCCAGCGGCCGGCGCCTGCGCACTCGGCATCCCCCCCATGACGCCGGGGGGCGGACCCGCGGGGCGGGCCGGAGCCTGGGCGCGCAGGGCGGGGACGATGGCGACGAGGAGGAGCAGGACGCGGGTGAGACGAGACATGAGCGCGGGATGACGAGGAAGGATCGGGGACCTGATGGCCCCAGCCTTGGTCAACGCGCGAACCCCGCTTGGAGTGCCGTAGGAGCGCTACCTATCGGACTCTGTCCAGCTGTTGGCTGCTGCTGGAGGCTTAAAGCTTTCAGCCTTCAGCCTTCAGCCTTCAGCCTTCAGCCTTCAGCCTCTACCGCGCCAGCCGCTCCACGAGTCGCCGCGTGAACTCCACGAGCCCATCATACGCCGCCACCGGCACCCGCTCGTCATTTGCGTGCGCCGTCCCGATCAACTCCTCGGTCACGAAGAGCCCGATCACCCCGAACACCGGGACCCCGATGTTCCGCAGGTAGACCCCATCGGTCGCCCCCATCTCCATGTACGGGATCACCGGGACGCCACCGACCGTCTCCTGCAGCGTCGCCTCGAGGGCGCGCCGCAGCACCTCGGGGAGGATCGACGGCGGGCTCGGGGTCGCCGGCCACCGCACCGTCACCTCTACGTCGAACGGCGCCACGAGACGCTGGATCACCGCGCGCACCGAATCGGCGGGATCGGTGGGGACGATCCGGCAGTTCACGTTCGCCTCGGCCGCCGAGGGGATCGCGTTGGGCGCGGTCCCGCCGCGGAGGAGGGTGGAGAGGCAGGTGGTGCGGAGGGTCGCGTTGAGCTGTGGCGAGCGCGAGAGGACGGCGGCCGCGGCGGCATCACGTGGGTCGCGGGCCATCGCTGCCATCGCGGCGCCCGTCTCCCCGCCCGCGAGCGGGGCCCGTTGGCGCAGGTACTCCTGTGCGACGGCGGTGAGCTGCACGGGGAAGATGTGGCGCCCCACGCGGTCGAGCGCCCCAGCCAATCGATCGATCGGCGAGGGGCCCGCCGGGAGGGAGCTGTGCCCGCCGGGCCCGCGCGCGGTGAGGGTAAGGTCGAGGTAGACCTTCTCCGCCGCCTGCACATTGAACGCCACGGGACGCCCATCGGCGACCTCGCCTGACCCACCATCGGCGTTGACGACGAACTCCGCGCGTACGAGCTCGGGGCGATTCGCGACGAGCCACTGCACCCCGTTGTCCTCGCCCGATTCCTCGCCCGCGGTGAGCGCGAGGATCAGGTCCCGTTCGGGGGTGACGCGCCGCGTCACGAGGTCCAAGAAGGCGGCGCTGAGGGCGGCAGCAGTGCCTTTATCGTCCTGCACCCCGCGCCCGTAGAGCATCCCATCACGCTCGGTGAGCATCCAGGGATTCGTACGCCACGCCGCGGAATCGACCTCGACCACATCGAGATGCGCGAGGAAGAGGCGTGGCTTGGCGGCGCGATCACGTCCGCGGAGTCGTACGACGAGGTTCCGGTTCCGTGCGCCTGCACCGAGCACCATCACATCAGCGGCGGGGACCCCCGCGGCACGGAAGCGCGCCGCGAGCGACTCGACGAGTGGGGTGGTGGTCCCGCTCACCGTAGTGCGCGCGGCGATCATCTCGGTAAGGAGCGTGCGCGCGAGCGGAGCGGCAGGGGAGGGGCGCTGCGCCGTCGCCTGCGTGGCGACCGCGAGGATGAGCGCGCCACCGACGCGACGGACCATCACGGCGAGCGACGCCATCAGGCCCGTTTCAACCACGCCATGACCTGCGGCGGCGTCCCCTCCCACTTCCCGACCGGCACATTCCCACTGTAGCCCAGATCCCTCACCCCGACGCGGCTCGACCAGAACCCGCTCGCGGTGAGATTCCGCAGGTTGTTGAAGAAGTCGACCCCCGGCTTCATCTCCGGCGCGGCCTTCTTGGGATAGGCGATCGCGTCGAGCACCACCCGTCGCTGCGCATCGGTGCAGCTCACGAACCCTCTCCCGAACCGCGCCCGACACTCGGCGTTCATCCACCCGAGCCCGTTCTTCATCCAGGTGCGCATGCTCGCGTACTCACCGAGCATGAAGTCCATGAACTCGGGGACCCCGGCATCGGTGGCGCTCCCCGAGCGTGCGTCGCGCGGGATCACATAGTCCACGAGCACACGGAGGAGCCGCCACTCATCGGTGGTGAACTGCTTGGGGCTATACGCGGCGCGCGCGGCGGGCTGCGCCGCCTGTGTCTCCGCGGATGCCTCGGCCGCCACCGGCGCGAGCGCCGCCTCCACATGCGCCGCCGCGCGCTCCACCACCTCTGGCGCGATCATCATCCCCGCCGGCACCGCCAACAGCTGCTGCAATGCGTCCCGTCGATTCATCTCGGACATCAGAGGGCCCCCGCCCGGCGCTGCCGGATGATGTGGTCGCTGGTGCGCATGGAGAGCGCGAGGATCGTCCAGGTGGGATTCTTGTCCGCCTGCGAGACGAAGGGCCCACCATCGGCCACGAAGAGGTTGTCGCAGTCCCACGCCTGACAGTTGGCGTTGAGCGCGGAGGCGCGATCGCTGCGCCCCATCCGCACCCCACCGAGTTCGTGGATGATCGCCCCGCCATTCGCGATCCCGTACCCCTGCTCCTTGGTCGGCATCGCGCTCCAGACCTCGCCCCCCATCTCGGCGATGATCGCACGGAAGGTCTCCTGCATGTGCTTCACCTGGAGATACTCGGAGTCGCGCCACTCCCAGTGCACGCGGAGCACGGGGATCCCGAAGCGATCCTTCACCGCCGGATCGATCTCGACGAAGCTCTTGTCGTTGGGGATCATCTCCCCACGACCGGAGAAGCCGACCGTCGCCCCCCAGTACGTGCGATACTGTTGCTTGAGGTCGGCGCCATAGCCCCCACCTTCGGGATAGCTCTGGATCCCCCCCATGAAGCCATAGCTTGGCATCCCGAGCCCCCCCCAGACCTCGATGTGATAGCCGCGCGGGAAGTCGAGCTTCCTGTTGTCGAGCCACCAGGGCATGTAGATGTGCCCACCGCCGACGCCATCGGCGTTGTGGCGCGGAACATCCACCAACCGCGGGATGAACCCCGCGACATCGGTCCCGGTGGTGTCGGTGATGTAGCGGCCGACGACCCCGCTCGCATTGGCGAGCCCATTCGGGTGCCGCGACGACCTGGAGTTGAGGAGCAACCGCGCCGACTCGAGCGCGCTCGCCGCGAGCACGACGATCCGCGCCTGCACCTCGCGATCCTCACCGGTCTTCTTGTCGACGTACGCCACACCCGTCGCACGGCCATCGGGGCCGGTGAACACCTCGCGCGCCATCGCGTCGGTGATCAGCGTGAGATTCCCCGTCTTCATCGCGGGGAAGATCAACACGTTGGGTGACGAGAAGTTCGAATTTGTCATGCACCCGCGATTGCACTGCCCGCAGTAGTGGCAGGGGGAGCGCCCGTTGAGCGGCTTGGTGATCACCGAGAGCCGCGCGGGGATGCAGGTCACCTTCATCCGGTCGCAGGTGTCCTTCACCAGATGCTCGTAGTACCGCGGCGCCGGCGCGGGATGGAAGATCCCATCCGGATCGTTCGGGAGATTCTCGAGGCTCCCGAAGATGCCGATCAGTCGATCGACCTCGTCGTACCAGGGCTTGATGTCGTCGTAGGAGATCGGCCAGTCATCGCCCATCCCGTCGAGCGTCTTGCGACGGAAGTCGTCGGGGCCGAAGCGGAGCGAGATGCGCCCCCAGTGGTTGGTGCGCCCCCCGAGCATGCGTCCACGCCACCAATCGAACTTGGTCCCCTCGGCCTTGGTGTACGGCTCGCCGGGGATCGTCCACCCGCCGATGCAGGCATCCCACTCGCCGAACGGCCGGTCGGGGGTCGAGGCGCCACGCCGCGGCGAGTCGTACGGCATCTTGAGCATCGCCGAATACCTGGGGTCGGCGTTGTCCCACCAACTCCCGGCCTCGAGCATCACGACCTTCGCACCCGCCTTGGTGAGTTGATAGGCGGCCATCCCGCCGCCAGCGCCCGAGCCGACGATGGCGACGTCATACGTGGTAGAGCGAGACTGAGTCATGGCTGGGGGGAAGAGGGTCAGTAGCCGAGCGACTGCAGATAGGTGCGGCCGTTGCGCGCGGTGGCCCACGCATCGGCGGGAGTATCGTGCTCCACGTAGAGATGCGCGACGCGGCCCGCGAGTGCGGAGCGGAGCAGGGTGCGCCAGTCGATCACCCCGTCACCCACATCCCGCTGCGCGTACTCTGGCGCGGCGGTGGAGTCCTTCACGTGGAGCATCGTGATCCGGTCGCGATACCGCGTGAGGAAGGCGATCGGATCCTGCCCCGCCTTGAAGGCCCAGAAGCAATCCAGCTCGAGATCCACGACGGCGGGATCGGTCTCCGCGAGGAGGATCTCGATCAACGTGCGCTCGCCGAAGCGCTGGAACTCGTAGTCGTGATTGTGGTAGCCCACACGGATCCCGCGCGCCGCCGCCGTGCGTCCCGCCGCGGTGAGCGCCGCCGCCGTCCGCTGCCACCTCTCGAGCGTCCCATTCTGCGCCTTGGTCGTCGACGCGACGATCACCGTCTTCTGCCCCATCACCTCGGCGGCATCCAACACCGCCGGCAAGCGATCGGGGAGGAGATCGTCGAGCCCGAAGTGCGCCGACGGGGAGCGGAGGCCATGCGCGTCCAGCGTCGCGCGGAGCTGCTGCGGGGTGCGGCCCCAGCGGCCCCACCACTCGATCTCGGTAAACCCCGTCTCGGCGATCCGCTTGAGCGTCCCCTCGGGATCGGCGCGCATCGCGTCGCGCAGCATGTAGAGTTGCACCCCCACGCCCCTGAGCGGGGATCCATCGGTTGCGGTCATCTCCAGCAGCTCCGTCGAAGGGAGGGCTCGCAGGGCCAGCGGGGTGAGGGCCGTGGCGCCGAGCCCGAGCAGGAAGTGGCGACGAGAGGTCATCAGGAAATTCTACCGTTTAGGCGTACTGGGCGGGATACCTAGCCATCTGGGGGGTGAAGTTCGCCCGGAGCGCTGCGAGGTCGGCGTCGAGGTCGCCGGTCGGGTGGAAGAGCGGGAGAAAGCGGATCTCCTTCCGCGCGTAATCGAACGCCACGGGGAAGATCGGCATCCCACCCTGCTGGGCGATCCGGTAGAACCCCGTCTTCCACTTGGGGGCGAGTTTGCGCGTCCCCTCGGGGGAGAGGACGATGATCGCGCGGTCCATCCCCTGCGCGAGGGCCACTGTCTGCCCCACCACATCCTGGCTCGAGCCGCGGTCCACCGGGACGCCGCCGAGAAAGCGCATCAGGATCCCGAGCGGGAAACGGAACAACGTGTGCTTCCCGAGGTAGGTGCCGCGGATCCGCAGCGCGTACATCGCCATCACCCCGAGCGGGAAATCCCAGTTGGAGGTGTGCGGTGCGACGATCAACACCATCCGCCGTACGTCAGGGAAGTCGACGCCGGTGAAGCGCCACCCGGTGAGGCGCAGCAACGCGATCATGATCCGCTGGAGGAGCGGGTTCCCGCGCCGCGGCGTCCCCGTGGGGATCCGTGGGACGTTCACGCGCCCACCGATCCGCTCAGCAGGGACCATCTCACCCGAGTTCGGCGTCGCGGTGACGCTCATTCAGCGCGTCTCCCATTCGCGATGGAGTCGGCCGAGGACCCGCCAACTCACGAGCCCGAGTGCGACGAGGGCGATCCCGACGCTCGAGAAGATCGTCGCCCAGCGCGGCGCTCCCTCGGCGGTGCGGAGCGTCTCCACGAGGAGCCCGCCGATGATAGGCCCGGCGAGGAAGCCGAACGACCCCGCCACCTGGAAGACGCCGAAGAGCCCTTCGCCGGCGCCGCGTCGCGCGAACTCGCTCACGAGCACCAAGCTCGGCGAGAACATCAATGCGCTGAGTGCGCCGGAGACCACCATCGCCACCGGGAGCCAGCCGAGGGGGATCACCCCGTAGGCGGCGTAGAGGAGCCCGAAGCCGATGTTCCCGAGGAGGATCGGCCCGAACCAGCCGAAGCGGTCGGCGGCGCGCCCCGCCGGCCAGCAGAGGAGCGCGAAGGGGAAGAGGAAGAGCGACATGAGCATCCCGCGCTTGGCGGGATCGAGTCCATGCACTTCGGTGAGGAAGATCGTGAAGGTCGAGGAGAAGACGCCGATGAGGAAGCGATCGGCGAAGCCGTAGGCGAGCGGCATCCAGCTCGCGAGGCGTCGGCGATCCCAGACGTAGCGCGAGCGCGGGCGATCGTTGCGGAGCGCTGCCGTGGGGGTCCCGAGTGCGGTGACCGCGGCGAGCCCCAGGAGGGCGGCGCCGACGGGATAGACGAGATGCGGGTCACGGTTCGCGAGGGCGCCGCCCGCGGGGAGCCCCACCCCGACACCGATCATGAGCGCCGTCGCGACGATCCCGAGGGAGGCGCCGCGGCGCTCGCCCCCCGCGCGGTTGGCCGCGATCATCAGGAAGCTCAGGGCCGGCAGATGCGTGAGCCCATCGACGGCACGCCAGGCGAAGAGGGCGGCGAGGGAATCGGCGGCCCCCATCCCGAGGAAGGCGAGGGCATCGAGGGCGAGGAGGATCGCGATCCAGCGGCGGGTCTCCGTCCCGGTGGCATCGTGCCCCGCCTCGCGGCGGCGGCGCATCCAGGTCATCGCGAAGGGGACGGCGATCACCCCCGCGAGCTGGTTCAGCGCGACGAACAGGTGCGCCTGGAACCGGGTCCCCCCGTGGCGGTCGACCACCAGTTCGGTGAGCGCCGGGACGAGGAGGGTGACGGGGACCAGCGTCAGGAAGGTCGCCGCGGCGACGGCGCCGAGCCGTGGCGAGGTCCGGGGGGTATCGGACATCGCGGCAATCTAGCAGAATGCACGCAGCCACTCCCACCCCGAGGTCCCTATGCGTCCCCTCTCCATCGCCCCGCTCGCGCTCCTCGCCCTCGCCGCCTGCCAGTCGGCGGGGACGATGCCCTCACCGGCGGCCGCCCCCGCCCCGGTGGCGGCACCGGCCCCCGTCGCGGCCCCCGCGCCTGCGCCTGCCGCCTCGGTGGCGGTCGATCCTGCCGGGAAGTGGTCCTTGGGCCTCAACGCCATGGGCCAGCAGCTCGAGGTCTCCCTCGACCTCTATAAGCTCTCCGACGGCAAGTGGGCCGGCACCGTCTCGAGCGCGATGTTCCCCCCCTTCCCGATCTCCGAGGCGACCCTCACCGGGAAGCGGATGGTGATCTCGTTCGTCGCCCCCACCGGCGACCCCGCCAAGATCACCCTCGACTTCGACGGCGATGCCGCGCAGGGGGAGTGGACGATGGCGGGCGACGGCTCGAAGGTCGTCGGGCGGCGGAACCAGTAGTCCCGCTCACTCGCGTCCCGGCCCCGAGGTGAACTCCTCCCCGGGGTTGATGAAGAGGTCGGTCTCCACCTCGTGCTGCGTATCGTGGAGCTCGCGGTAGCGCCCACCTAGCGCCATCAGCTCGGCGTGGGTCCCGCGCTCCACGATCTGGCCCTGTTCCAGCACGAGAATCTGATCCGCGCTGCGGATCGTCGAGAGCCGGTGCGCGATCACGAAGGTCGTCCGCCCCGCGCGCAGGGCACGGAGCGCCTCGCGGATCTGCCGCTCACTCTCGGAGTCGAGCGAGGAGGTAGCCTCGTCGAGGATCAGGATCTGCGGATCGGCGAGGATCGCCCGGGCGATCGCCACGCGCTGCCGCTGCCCGCCGGAGAGCTTCACCCCGCGCTCCCCGACCACGGTGTCATAGCCGTCGGGGAACCCCTGCACGAACTCTTCGCAGTGCGCGATCCGCGCCGCCGCCTTCACCTCATCGAGCGTCGCCCCCGGCTTGGAGAAGGCGATGTTGTCGGCGACGGTCCCGTCGAAGAGGAAGTTGTCCTGCAGCACCACGCCCACGCGTGAGCGGTAGTCGCGCAGCTTGAGGTGGGCGAGGTCCTGTCCGCCGATCAGCACGCGACCCGCCTTGGGCCGGGCGAAGGCGAGGATGAGCGAGATCAGCGTGCTCTTCCCCGACCCGCTCGATCCCACGAGTGCCGTCGTGGTCCCCGCCTTGGCGGTGAACGTGACGCCGCGCAGCACCGGGATCCCCTCGCGATACTCGAACCAGACCTGATCGAACGCCACATCGCCGTCAGGGTGCGCGAGCGCCTCGCGCTGCGCATCGTCGTCGTCCTCGGTGGGCGTGGTGAAGATCTCGTGGATCCGATCGAGCCCCGCGAAGGCCTCGGTGATCTGCGTCCCGATCGACGCCATCTGCACCACCGGGAACGAGACGAGCCCGACGAAGAAGATGTACGAGACGAGATCACCTAGCGTCATCGTCCCCGCGACCACCGCGCGCCCACCCACGGTGAGGATCAGCACCCCGACGGCGCCGATGATCACTGTCGAGATCGCGGCGATCGCGCTCGTCCCCGTGATCGTCGAGGCGATGTTCCGGAAGAGCCGGTGCGCCCCCTTGGAGAAGACGATCTCCTCACGCTTCTCCGCGGTGTAGACCTTCACCACACGCGCCCCCCCCATCGCCTGCCCGAGCCGCCCCGAGACCTCGGCCTGGATCTTCGACCGGTCGCGGAAGATCGGCCGGAGGTGGTTGAAGGCGTACGCCATCACCCCGCCGAAGATCGCGAGGAAGCCGAGCGTGCAGAGGGTGAGGAACCAGTTGAGATAGAAGAGGTAGCCGAGCGCGATGATCGCGGTGAGCATCCCACCGATGAGCTGGATGATCCCGGTGCCGATGAGGTTCCGGATCCCCTCGGCGTCGTTCATCACGCGGTTGATCAACACCCCACTCTGCGTGGCATCGAAGAAGCTGATCGGGAGCCGCAGGAGCCGCGCCTGCACGCGGCGCCGGAGGACGGTGATCGCGCGCTGCGCCGCCACGGAAATCACCTGCGAGAGGGCGAAAGAGCTGCTCGCCTGGAGGAGGGTCGCGACGCCGGCCGCGATCGCGATCGGTGCCAGGAGCTCGGTGCGCCCGCGGCCCAGCACCTCGTCGATGATCCACTTCACACTCCCAGGGAGCACGAGCCCGGCGAGGCGGTTGATCAGCATCAGGACGAGTCCGACCCCGAGTGCCCCGCGATGCTGCCAGACGAGGACCTTCGTCTCCGCCCAGGCGGCGGTGTAGTTCGTCTTGCGCTTCTCAGAGGGGGCGGGAGGCATCGCGGCGGATCGGGCCAAGGTGGAGTCGCTGGATGGAAGATATACGAAGCGGGGTGGGCCTCTCGGCCCACCCCGCTTCGACCAACCGGAGACCCGTGGGGGCTCTTAGAACGTGTACGAGATGCGGGTGGTGACCATCCGGCCGACCGCCGGGACCCCGATGAAGGAGTTCACGCGGTTGTCGAGGAGGTTCTGCCCGTTGAGCGACCAGCGCGCGTTCGCGAGGAAGGGGAGCTTCATCGACACACCGGCGTCGAAGAAGAGGTTTTCCGGGACCGGCGCGTAGCTGATCGGCGTGCTCTGGTTGTAGCTGTTGTAGACACCCGACATCATCGGGAAGCCGCCGGTGTAGCGCACGCGGAGCTCCCCCGTCATCCCGCTGGTCTGGTTGTCATAGCGCATGGTGACCGTGCCGCGGTGCTTCGCGGCGTTGGCGGTCACCGGGTTGAGCGGCGTCGCGTTCGGCGCCTTCTCCCAGACGTTGCGGTTGAGGTTCGAGTAGGTGGCCGAGATCGAGTAGGTGTCGTTGATCAGGTAGTCGGCGGCGATGTCGATGCCGCGGACGTCGATCTGGCCCTGCGCGTTCTGGTAGGTGAAGACCAGGTAGTTCTGATCGTAGAGCGGGTTGTTGAAGTTGAGCAGGCCGCCCGGGATCTGGGCGAGCGAGGTCACCCAGTTGGTGACGACGGTGGAGACCGCCGCCGCCGGGACCCCGTTGGCGACGAGGGTCGGGCCCATCGCGGCGCCAAGATACGAACCGAGCGTCGTCGGATCGAGGAAGACCGCGTCGTCGAGGTTCACGACCTGCGTGGCCGGATCCGCCGGGCGGATCTGATACCAGAAGTCGACCGCGAGGCGGAAGTTGTTGTTGAAGACCCCCTTGTAGCCGACTTCCCAGGTGTTCGAGAAGTTCGCGGTCAGGGCGCTGAGATCGACCGGGTTGGTCCACGGGACGATCGGGGAGCCGGCGGCGCCGAGGTTCCGGAGCACGCCGCGGACCTGCGTCGCGGTCGGCTGCAGCCCGCGGAGCGCCGCGGCGACGTTCGCCACCTGCGCGGCCGGGAGGCCGAGGGCGGCGAGGCCACCCGCCAGCTGACCACCGAAGGCCTGCATGATCCCCGGCACCATCACGTGACCGGAGGCCGTCACCGGGTTCGGACCGCCGAACGGCGAGCGCATGCAAAGGCCGCCGTTGATCGCGGCGTCACAGCTCCGATCGTACTTCCACCCCTCCTTCGACGGGTTGCCGAAGATCCGGACCTGGGTGTTCCCGAGGACCGGCCCGAGGTTCACGTTCTGCCCCGAGAACTGATCGAGGAAGAAGGCGAACGAGGCGGGGGAGTTGAAGGCGCGGTTGTAGGTCAGGCGCCAGTTCTGCGTCGGCGTCGCCTTCCAGACGAAGGCCGCACGCGGCGAGAACTGCGTCCCCTCGAGCCGCGAGTTCATGTCGCCGCGGACGGCGCCGGTGAACTCGATGTTCTCCGTGAGGTTGCGGGTGAACTGCAGGTAGGTCCCCATCTCGGTGATGTTGTCGTCCTCCTCGTTGCGGCCCATGATCGTCCCCGCCGTCACCGGCGTGGTCGCGATGTAGTCCGCCCCGGCGGTGA
>Ga0194130_10006116_pt1 | contig 14097 bp, 15 predicted proteins | sample TA2KigsurfametaG_FD_160084 | JGI IMG/M metagenome (GOLD analysis project Ga0194130, IMG submission 160084) | Freshwater microbial communities from Lake Tanganyika, Tanzania - TA2015050 Kigoma 12 surface | ecosystem: Environmental > Aquatic > Freshwater > Lake | place: Tanzania: Lake Tanganyika... | reverse complement strand
GAAAATCCGCCGAGCCGGAGGCAAAATGTCCTGCCGAGTTGAAGTCGTGTACAACGATTATTGAGCGTAAGCCCTTGCGGAGCATGGCGTTCCGATGGGGAGTCCTGGCGTCAACCGGACACTACTGCCCCGGGGTGTGAACGGTTACCCTCCGCGGCACGGGTTGAAAACCCGTGCTCCTCATCCTGGAGCGCGGGTTTCCAACCCGCGTGATCGCCCGCCGGCAGCCGTCCCGGGACGCCTGCTCACACCACCAGCCGACGCACCGCCTGAAACTGCGGGTCGGCGGCCGACCGACACCACTCGAACAGCACCGCCTCGACCGTCGTCGGCACGCAGCCGGCCCGCTCGAGCCGGCGCAGGGCCGTGTCGCGGTCGTGCGGGTGCCGCGAGGAGATCGCATCGGTCGCGAGGAACACGGCACGGCCCGTGGCGAGCAGGTCGAGGGCCGTGTGGGCCACGCAGACGTGCGTCTCGAGGCCACAGATCACAACCTGCCCGATCCCCGCCGGCATCGCCGCCGAGAACCCGGCCGCTCCGCAGGAACTGAACGAGAGCTTGTCGAGCGGCGGCGGAAGCATCGCCGCCAACTCAGGCACGGTCCTGCCGAGCCCCTGCGGGTACTGCTCGGTCACGATCGCCGGTACACCCAGCAGCCTCGCCCCCTCGGCCAGACGTCGACAGCGGTCGACGACGCTCGCCCCGTCGAGGACGGCCGGCACGAGCCTCTCCTGAACGTCGATCACGCACAGCAGCGACGACTCGCGAAGCAGCTTCATGCCGGAGCCTCACCCCGCACCCGGCGCCGCCAGATCGACTCCGTCGGCGTCGGCGGGCAGGCTGCGCAGGCGGCTGATCTTCGCGGCCGCCGACGGCTCGCCGGGCCGCTCATGTCCCGGGGCGGAGCCAAACACGACGGTGCGTCCGCCGGCGCCGACGAGCTGCCATGCAGCCGGATCGGTGCCGGCGGCCGGCCGGCACTCGACGAAGCCCAGCTGCGGCCAATCGGGACCGATGGCGGCGGCCAGCGCGGCGGCCTGCTCGACCAGCGGGTCGCCCCACGCCGCCCCCACCGCGGCCCGCGGTCCGCTGGTGATGCCCGTCACCCGTGGGTAGCCGGCGGCCGCCTCGGCGGTGAAGTCCTCGCTCGGCAGCACCACCCCGTCGGCGTCCACCGCGAGCAGCCCGCCGGGCACCACGACCATCGCCACGGGTTCCCGGCAGCGCACCCGGATCACCGCCGCCGCCGGATGCCGGACCTCGACGGCGAGCACCTCGTGCACCCAGGGATGCATGTCGAATGCCCGGGCCAGCCTGCGGGCGAGTTCCGGATCATCGAGCGGAACGCCGTCGGCGAGGCTGGCATCCCGAAGTGCCTCCAGCCGCAGGTCGTCGCGGACCCAGGGCGCGATGCCCTCGACGGCGATGGCCTCCGGATGGAGCACCTGGTCGACGCCGGACCGCACCCGGCCGCCGAGCACTCCCCATCCATACACGGCCGCCCCAGCGCTGGCCGCCAGCACGAGCGCCGTGGCCAGCCCGGCCCGATGCTCGTCCAGAAACGCGGCCGCGACGCTGCGGCGGGGCGGTTCGGCTGGCTGGTCGCGGCGGCGCGGGGCTGACGACATACGGGTGTCGCTCACCAGACCTCGATCTGCGGCGTGAGTTCGACGCCGAGCTTCTCCCGCACGCGAGACCGCACCGTCTCGACCAGCGTGCGGACGTCGTCGCTGGAGCAGTGCGGCCCCGCCACGACGTAGTTGGCATGCACCGGGTAGATCGACGCGTCGCCGACCCGCAGGTCGCGGGCACCCGCCTGCACCACGAGCGATTCCGCCGTGCCCCCCAGCGGATCCTTGAACATCATCGCCACCGTCCGCGTGCCGGTGGGCTGGGTCGAGCGGCCCACGATCCACTGCTTCTGCATCCGCTTGGTGAGCACCGCGGGGCTCTCGTCGTCGAGGTCGAGGCGGCAGCCGATCAGCACGCCGTCGTCGAGATTGCTCCAGCGCGACTCGAAGGCCAGGCGGCTGCGGTCGCGGACCTCGAGGGTTCCGTCCGCCAGCATCACCGTGACTTCCGCCACCCGCTCGCCGATGTCGCCGCCGTGGCCGCCAGCATTGCCCACCAGCGCGCCGCCGACCGTGCCGGGCACGTCCACGAGCATCTCGATGCCGCTCAGCCCGGCCTGCACCGCCGCCGACACGACGTGCACGAGCTTCGCCCCCGCGCCGGCCTGGATCGAGGGCCGCTGCACGTCGATCCCGCAGAACGACGGGGCCGAGAGCCGCACCACGAGCCCCGGAAAGCCGGCCGCGGGCACGAGCACGTTGGAGCCGCCGCCGATCACGCGCAGCGGGATCGACCGCTCGTGGCAGCGGGCCACCACACGGCCGAGCGCCTGCACGTCGACCGGCTCGCAGAAGTAGGCGGCCGGGCCGCCGATGCCGAGCCACGAATGATGGTCGAGCGGCTCGTGGGTCGACACGGCCACGCCGAGATCGTCGAAGGGCGTGGTCGTGCCGCCGGGCGACTCGCTGGCGGCTGGACGAGTTCTCTGGTTCATCGGGCTGCTCCTCGAACGCCGGACCTGGCGGCCGGCGCGTCGCGTCGGCGAGATTGTGCCTCACCCGCGGGCCGAGCGTCCATGCCGAAGGCGGTTCAGGCGGCTCGCCGCCCTGCGAAGGGCTCCGCAGGGGGATGCGCCAGCTGCAGCCAGCCGTCGACCAGCATGCCGAGGACGCCCCCGGGCGGACCGTCGGGCAGGGGCAGGCCGCCGAGCACCAGGCAGCAGTCGTCCGGTCCCAGCGCCTCGAGCATGCGATCGAGGCGCGCGTAGGCGGCGAGATCGGCGCCGCTCGGGTCGTCGGCGGCGATCGTGGGGGGCACGACGAGCGTCTGATCGCTCCAGCGGGCGACGTCGGCGACGAACCGGCGGCCACCGAGCCGGGCGGCCACGTCGCCGTCGGCCGCCACGACGAGCCGTCCGGTGGTCAGGCGTCGCAGGCTCGCGAGCGTGCTGGCCGCGGCGTGCATCGAGGTCGGCGCATCGACGAACACCGCCGCCGCCTGGCCCCGATCGATCCGCTCGACCCGCCCGGTCACGCCACCAGCGGCCGCGATGCCCCGGGCCGCGACGTCCAGCGACATCCCGTACCGCATGGCGACGGCGGCCGCGAGCACCGCGTCGCGGACGAAGGAAACAGTCGGCGTGTCGACGCTCACGGGCACCAGCTGGCCGCCGGCGACCAGCAGAAAGGTGCGGCCGTGCAGGCTGCCCTCGATCGGCTCGGCCCGCACGTGGCAGGAGCCGGCGAGACCGGCGGACAGACATGAGATTCCCGCCGGCGCAGCGGCCGCGAGCCGGCGCGTGCCCGATGCCGAGGCGCCCGACACCAGGCACCCCTCGGCCCTGAGCGTGCCGACGCTGCGGGCGAGCATCCGTCGATGGCCCGCCGCACCGCCGCGCCGGGTGCGCCGGGCGGCCGCCACGGTGGTCACCACGACGGTGTCGCTCACGAGTCCAGCCGTCGCGCGGGCCGCGAGCATCCGGCTCGAAACCTCGACGATCACATGGGAGCACCCAGCGGCGGCGCAGCGGCCCAGCCAGGCGGCCAGGACCGGCGGCGCGGCGATGTCGGCCGCTTCGGGAATCGTGTCGTCGGGGCCGAGGCAGCCGAGGTCCGTGAGCACGCCGACGCGATGGCCGGCCTCGGTGAGCGCCGCGGCGGTCAGCCAGGCCGTCGTGGTCTTGCCGCTGGTGCCGGTGACGAGGATCACCCGCAGCTCCCTGGAGGGTTCTCCCGCGAGCGCCTGGTGCAGGCGGGCCCATGCCTCGTCGGCATGCCGAACGAGGCACAGCGGTCGGCCGTCGGTCGGGATCAGTCGCTCGGCGACGACCGCCACCGCCCCCCGGGCAAGGGCGTCGGACACTCGGTCGTGACCGTCGCCCGTCGGCATCATCCGGGCCACGTAGACGTCGCCCGGCCGCACCGCCGCCGCGTCGTCCACGCAGCGGCGCACCGGCACGTCGTCGCACGAGAGAAACTTGGCCCCCGGAAGGATGGCAGCGAGGCGGACGACTCGCCGCGAGCCATTCCCACCACCGTTCGTTCCGCGAGACCTGCGCGACGCACCCATGCTGGAAGCCTCCCTGCCTGCTCCGGCGGGCTGGATATCCAGCCCGCGACGATTCACGGCCCGCCCATCCATGAGCGAACCGAGTCGGATTCTCAGCAACGCCGAACCTGGGTCAAGGTCGCCTGCGACCGCCCCGGCCACGCGCTCCCCCCGATCCTCCAGTCAACCGGGCTTGCCTCGGCGGCTCGAATCCCGCTACCGTCGCAGCCATCTCACGGATGCGGGCGACATGGCCGAGCAGCGTTCACCACCGGCTGCGATCCTTCCATCGGCAGCAATCCTCTGGGTCGGCGGGAGCGACGACGAACTCGCGATCGCCCGCCAGGCGGCCGGCCAGCAGGCGGTCGTGATCGACGTGCCGACCGTCGCGGCGGCCATCTCCAGCCCGCCGGCGGCCGTGGCCGACCGCTCGCCCACGGCCATCGTGCTGGCATCGCCGACTCCGATCGCGTGGACCACCGGCGAGTGCACGGCGCTGGCCCGTCGATGGCCGCTCGCTCCCCTGGTGTCGGTTGCCGGAACGCTGGTCGACGGCCGCCGCCGCAGCGGCCCACCGCTTCCCGGCGTGGAGGAGGTTCCCTGGCACGAACTGGCGGGCCGCCTGGCATGGTGGCTCCACGACCGTCGGCGGGGAACACCCGGCGGACTCGGCCAGCCGGCCACGGCGCGCCGCGAAGAGCGGATCCTGGAGGCCAGCAACCGTGTGGCGGAATATGGCCGTACGGCCCCGGCGGCAGCCGTCTCGGCGGCTGCGAACCGGGCGATCGACCTGGAGGGCTTGGCGGATCTCCTCGCAGCCGTCGGCAGACCCGTGTGCGCCCGCACCAGAGGCCGTCCGCCCCTCGAAGATCCGGCGGCCATCGTCGTCTGGGATCCCGGGGCGACCACGGCGGCCGATCTCACCTGGCTTGCCATGCTCACCGCACACCGTCCAGCCCGCGCCGTCGTGCTCCTCGACTCTTTTCCACGCGCCGCGGGTGTGCGTGCGGCCCTCGATGCCGGGGCGGCAGCCGTGCTGGGCCGGCCGCTGTCGGCCGAGTCGCTCACCGGGATTCTGCTGAGCCTCGACGGCGGCCCCGGCCCGGCGGCGTCGCCGGCCGGTCTGTGATTGACCGCGCGGCGCTTGTTGCGTACACGTCCGTCATGGAAGAGCCTCTCTCCGCCGGCCACCCGGTGCAGGCAGCGATCGCCCTGCCGGTGACGCTGGTGATCGCGCTGGCCGGCTGCGCGCCCGTCGCCCTGCAGACGGGCTGGAATGCAGCGCAGCTCACCAGCCTCGGAGGCACGCTCCAACTCCCCGGGGACGTCCCGCTGCCCGACCGGACCGAGGTGCTCGCGGGGCAACTCGTGATCCGGGCCGACTTTCCGCTGGCCGGGCAGCACCGCCTCGTCCGCGAACTCGACGGGCTCCGCGTCGACGTCAGCCAGGAACTCGGACTGCCGGTGTCCGACGAGCCCGTTCACCTCTACCTGTTCGAGACCACCGACCGCTACGACGAGTTCGTGTCTCGTCACTATCCGGGCTTCCCGGCCCGCCGCGCCTTTTTCGTCGAGACCGACACCACCCTCTCGGTGTTCGCGGCCTGGCAGGATCGCATCGCCGAGGATCTCCGCCACGAGACCACGCACGGCTACGTCCATGCGGTCGTGCCCACGGTGCCGCTGTGGCTCGACGAGGGGATCGCCGAGTTCTTCGAGACCCCGCGGAGCAGCCACGGCCTGCACGCGGGCCACGTCGCCCACCTCGCCGGCCGCATGCTTGAGGGCACCTGGCGGCCAGACCTGCAGCGGCTGGAGGCCCTGTCGACCGCCGGTGACATGACGCAGGACCACTACGCGGAGGCCTGGTGCTGGGTGCACTGGCTCCTCAGCACGACGCCCGAGCGGCGCGAGCTCCTGCAAAACTACCTGACCGACGTGCGCCGCGATCCTGCCACCGCCCCGCTGTCGGCCCGCATCCGCCGCGAACTGCCTGACTCCGCCCAGGCGACCGACGCGGTCAAGCGGCACGTCGCCGAACTGGCCGCCGTGCCCGCCGCCCTCTGACCGGCCACGTCACGGCCGCCGGAAGAGCGTGCCGTGCGCCGTCGCCTCGAAGCCGAGCTTGAAGAACAGCTTCGTGGCGGCCTCGTTCGACTGCGACACGTGGGTCTCCACGAGGGTGACGCCCTCCTGGGCGAGGTCGTGGAGTGCCTCGGCGACCAGGTAGCTGGCCAGTCCCTGCCGCCGCTTGCCGCCTTCGATCGCCACCCCGAGCAGGCCCGTCGTCGTCACGCCCCACGCGGTCGCCAGCGGCTGCACGTCCCAGAACGTCACGGCCCCGAGCAGCGCCTCGGCGGTGTCGCGGATTTCGTAGCGACGCAGCGCGACGCCGGTGGTCGTGGCCGCCTCCCACCACGTCCGGCGGGCCGGCTCGTCGATGACCCGCAGCGTGGTGGCCCGGCGGATCGCCAGCTGCCCGCGGCCGACGGGAGGCCGGAATCCGGCCAGCGGCCGCCGGAGCACGGCGATCCGGTCGGCCTCCAGATACCCGGCCCGGCGAAAGACCCCCTGCATCGTCGCGGACGAGTCGAGGATGCCGGGCAGGTTCGAGCCGCCGTACAGGCCCAGATAGAAGCCGCCGAGATCCGGCGTGCCGCCCCCCATGATCGCCCCCGCGCCGTGAGCAGCCAGATAGTCCTCGCTGCGGGCCAGGAGGCCGGCGGCGATCTCCTCGTGATGGTCGTGAGGCACCACCACCACGAGCATCGTCGTGCCCACGGCCGTCGACAGCCCGGAGCGATCGGCGTTCGGACCGAACCCGGCGTGGGCGAAGCCGACCGGCCGCTCTCCCTCGACCGCCACGATCAGGCCCGCGCGGTCGAAGTAGGGCTTGGAGAACGCGCACGACTCCAGCCACGCCGCCGTCATCGGCTGGAATCCCGCGCGGCCGAGATCCGCCGCCCGCCAGACCTCGGCGAGCCGCGGGGGATCGTCGTTCCTGAAGCAGCGGTAAGCGATCATGAGTCCGGCCCCGCCGGCGGCTCGGGATCGTGGAGCCGCACTTCGATCACGCCGTCCCGCCGGCGGACCTCGTGGACCGCCTGCCGCACCGTCGCCGACACCCGGTGCCGCCCGGTGGTGACGTCGAACTGCCAGCCGTGCCACGGGCAGGTGAGCGTCGTGCCGCAGAGCGCGCCGGTGCCCAGCGGCCCCCCCTGGTGCGGGCACAGACCGTCGATCGCGTGCAGGGATCCATCCACGTTCGCGATCGCCGCCATCCGCCCCGCCGCGACCCGCTCGATGCTCGTGCCCGGGGGGCAGTCGGCGGCGGCGGCGACGGGAATCCACTCGGGCATCGGGAAATCGCTCCGGCGGCCGTCAGGCCGCGGCGGAGTTCCCCTCGGGGGGGTTCGTCACGGCTACGCGGCCGGCCGGGACTTCGCCTTTTTAGCCTTTCGGGGAGATCCCCGCCATCGGCGATGCACCCACCAATACTGCGCCGGCTCCCGGCGGATGGCCTGTTCCAGAAGCGTGGTGTACCACTGCGACAACGCCGTCAGGCTCTCCGACTCCGGACCTCCCGCGGCGGGATCGGCCACTCCTTCGAGTCGCAGGTCGTAGTCGAACAGCCCGCCCCGCCGGGTCGCCGAGCAGACGAGCACCGGCGCCGAGGCCGAGAGGGCGAACACGCCGATCGCCTTGTGCACGCTCGCCGGTCGGCCGAAGAACTCGACCCAGCAGCCCTTCGGCCCGGCCGCCTGGTCCCCGAGCAGTCCGATCGCGCCGTTCTCGTCGAGCACCTGCGCCACGTCCGGGGCGCTCCCCTTCTTGGGCAGGATCCGCTGCCCGCGCGACTCACGAAACTCCGTCACGAAACGGTCGAGTTGCGGGTTGTCGAGTTCGCGGGCCACCGAGAAAATCCGCAACCCGAAGAGGCCGAAGAGATACGCCGCCAGTTCGAAGTTGCCGTAGTGTCCGGAGAGGATCACCTTCGGGCGGTCGAGCCAGAGGCAGCGGAGCATCTCCTCCATCCCGTGGATGCGCAGGTGCTTCCGCCACGTGGTCTTGTGGATCACGCGGTTGGCATGGGCGATTTCCACCACCATCAGGAGCAGGTGCTCCCACATCTGCTCCGCGGTGCGCCGCCGCTCCTCGAGGGTCATCGCGGGAAACGCGGTCCGCAGGTTGTCGCGGACCACCGTGCGGCGGATCCGCAGCCGATTGGCCAGCAGCCGCGAGAGCCTCCTCGCGCCCCGCTCGCAGGCATCCCGTGGCAGGGCCTGCACCACGCAGATGGCCACGCGGACAGCGGCATACACGAGCGGGTCGAGGCAGCGGGTGGCGAGGGTGCGCGGCATGAGGGCGTCGGCGACGGAAAGCCCCACGGGGCGGCAGCCCGGGGGGGCCGAAGTGTCGCGAACCCGGCCCCGGTAGGCCAGATCGGTTTGCGGGCCGGGATCGGTTGAATCGGGACGGGACGGCCCGGAAAGTTCAGGCGGCCGGGGGCCGGGCGAGCATCACGAACACGCTGACCGCGTTGAACAGCCCGTGGAGGAGGATGCAGGGCACGATGGAGCCCGTCCGCTCGGCGATCGTCCCGAGGAGGCAGCCGAGCAGGAACAGCGGGATGAACGCGAGCCCCTGGCCGGCGTGCGCGGCTGCGAAGGCGATCGCGGCGACGGCCACCGCGACGCCCCGATCCCCCTCGAACTGCTTCTCGAGCCACCCCTGAAGGACGCGCCGGAAAAACAGTTCCTCCGCCACGGGAGCCACCACCACGGCCGAGAGGATCACGAGCAGCGCCGCGGTCGGCCCGCGTTGGTCGGCGAGAAAGTCGACGACCGGATGCTCGTAGGGCACGACGGCGTTGAGGATCATGGCGAGGGCCAGCAGCGGAAACACGCAGAGCGCGAGCGCCCTGACGGCCACCGCGAGCGACTCGCCGAGCCGCGCGGGCTCGAGCCCAAGCGCAACGCGGTCCGCGCCCCGGAACCGCAGCCAGGCCAACGCCAGAAGCGTCGCTCCCACCGACAGAAAGACGTTGTCGACCAGCCGGTTCACGGGCGTCCGCGGGGTCGAGGCAAGATGCTGCAGGGTCGCGGCCAGGCAGAGATAGCCCGCGGCCACGATCGCCACGTCGGCTCCCTCCCACGGCACCGGGGGATGGGGCCTCCACGCCAGCAGCGGCTCGCCGCGCGCCAGCCGCCGCATGCTGCCGGCGGCCACCCACAGAAAGGCGGTGAGGGAGCCGGCGATCACCGCGATCTGCGGCCAGGAGGCGGCGACCTGGGTCCAGGCGACTTCGCTCACGGGCTCACCAGCGTCCGTGCGGCGACGAGATAGTCGACTCCCGACCAGATCGTGGCGACGACCGCGGCCCACGACGCCCAGCCGGCGGCCTGTCCGACCGCGAGGCCGCCCCCCGCGAGTCCCGGCCAGGCCCGGTCGGCGAGCACGAGCGCTACGGCCAGGCACTGGAGCACCATCTTGAGCTTGCCGGAGCGGGCGGCCGAGAAGTCGCGGCCGGCCTTCTCCATCTCGGCGCGGATCGCGGTGACCATCAGTTCGCGGACCACCACCACCACGGCCATCCACGGCGCGATCGCCGTGCCCGCGGCGGCCAGCAGCACATACGCCCCGCAGACGATCACCTTGTCGACGAGGGGATCGAAGATCCTGCCCAGGCGGCTCACCTGGGCGAACCGCCGCGCATACCAGCCGTCGACCCAATCGGTCGAAGCCGCCACCACGAACAGCCAGAACGCCGGCACCTGCCGCCCCTGCCCGACCGCCACGAAGAACACGATCGCCAGCACCAACCGCAGGAGCGACAACACGTTGGGAACCGTGAGCACGCGGTCGGTCGCCATCGGTCAGCCTTCCGCGGGCACGGCCGCGAGGTCGTAGCCGCTGGCGGCAACCACCTCGGCCCGCACGATCCGCCCCGTCAGCGGCGCCTCGGGCGACGTGCCGGCCGCCGTCAGGTAGACCAGGCAGTCGATCTCGGGTGCGTCGGCCTGCGAGCGGGCCAGCCAGACGTCGTCCCGCTCGCCGCTCGGGCCGTCCACGATCACGTCGAGCACCCGCCCCACCTGCCGCCGGGCATGCTCGTGGGCGATCCCCCGCTGCACCTGCATGAGCTCGTCGCGGCGGGCCGCCTTCTCCTCCTCGGCAAGGTGCCCGTCGAGCCGGGCCGCGGGGGTGTCGGGCTCCAGCGAGTAGGTGAACACGCCCACCCGCTCGAACCGCCAGCGGCGGACGAAGTCGACCATCTCGAGGAACTGGCCGCGGGTCTCCCCCGGAAACCCGGTGATGAACGTGGTCCGCAGCACGAGGTCCGGAATCCGCGCGCGGAGCTTGCCGAGCAGCTCCTCCGTCGCGGCCCGGTTCACCCGGCGCTGCATTCGCTTGAGCACCGCGTCGCTGGCGTGCTGCAGCGGCATGTCGAGATACGGCAGAATCTTCGGGCTGGCCGCGATCTTCTCGATCAGCCGGTCGGTGAAGAAGATCGGATAGAGATACATCAGGCGGATCCAGCGGATCCCCTCGATCCGCTCCAGTTCGTCGAGCAGCTCGACCAGCCGCGGTTCGCCGAAGAGGTCCATGCCGTAATAGGTGGTGTCCTGGGCGACGATCACCAGCTCCTTGACCCCGTCGGCCGCCAGTTCCCGGGCCTCGCGGACCACGTCTTCCAGCGGCTTCGTGGCGTGCTTGCCCCGCATCTTCGGGATCGCGCAGAACGTGCACGTCCGGTCGCAGCCCTCCGAGATCTTGAGGTAGGCCATGTGCCGGGGCGTGACCCGCATCCGTCCCGAATCGTCGAGCGCCCGGGCGGGCGCGGGGCGGAAGATGCTCCGCTGGTCGCCGAGCCCGCCGATCAGCCGCTCGGCCGCCTTCGCGATCTCGTCCCGGGAAAACACCCCGATCACGGCATCGAGCCCCGGCAGTTCTTCGAGCAGCCCCTCCTTCTGCCGCTCCGCCAGGCATCCCGACACGATCACGCCCCGGGTGCCCCCGCGCCGCTTGAGTTCGAGCATCTCGTGGATCGCGCCGTACGACTCGGCTCGCGACGCGTCGATGAAGGCGCAGGTGTTGACGATCACGAGGTCGGAGCCCGCGGGCTCCGCCACCAGCTGCCAGCCGTCCCGCCGCAGCAGGCCGAGCATCCGCTCCCCGTCGACGAGATTCTTCGGGCAGCCGAGGCTCACCATCGCAAACGTCCCGCGGCAGGTGGCCGGATCGACCGGTGGCACCGCCGGCAGCGGCGCTCCCTCGACGCCACAGCCGCCCCCGGCGGCATCCACGATCGGCAGGCCGCTCATCTCAGGCCCGCTCCGCGATGATCGTGTCGAGCTCCGCCCGCAGCCGCGGCAGGATGGCGTCGTAGGGGAAGGCGCCGAGTTCCGTGCTCCGCCGCTTGAGGTTGACGTGCGTCGGGCCGCACCACAGCCCCAGGTCGGCGTCGTCGGTCTCGCCCGGCCCGTTCACGCGGCAGCCCATCACGGCGATCGTGATCGCGTGGTCCTTGGCGTACGCCGTCATCGCCTTGACCTCCTTGGCCAGCTCGATGAAGGCCTCGTTCTCCACCCGCGAGCAGCTGGGGCAGGAGATGATGTTGAGCGACGACAGGCCGTAGTCGACCACGCTCCGCACGCGGCCGGCGGCGATGTCGGCCAGGATCGCGTTGGCCGCGGCGATCTCCTGCGGCTTGTCGGCGTTGGGCACCGTGAGCGACACGCGGACGGTGTCGCCGATTCCCCTGGAGATCAGCTGCTCGAAGGCGATCCGCGTCTTGATGATGCCGTCGGGGGGCATGCCAGCCTCGGTCACCCCCAGGTGCAGCGGCACGTCCGGACGCTCCGCCGCGAACCGACGGTTGACCTCGATCACCTTCGCCGGATCGGAGTCCTTGAGCGACACCGCGTAGCGCGTGAAGCCGATCTCGTCGAGCAGGGCGCAGTGCTCCAGGGCGCTGGCGAGCATCGGCCCGAGCGAGTCGTCGGCGGCGAACTGCTCCTTCTTGGCCGGATCGACGCTGCCGCAGTTCACGCCCACGCGGAGGGCGCAGTCGTGATCTGCCGCCACGCCGGCAATGAACTTCACCTTCTCCTGCCAGGGCTTCGTGGGCTCGTGGTGGTAGAGGTGGCCGGGGTTGTAGCGGAGCTTGTCGACGTGCGGGGCCACGTCGAGGGCCAGGCGGTAGTTCTCCTGAAGATCGATCGCCAGATTCGCCGGGGTGCCCGCCCGGATCGCCTCGAGGGCCGACGCGTCTTTCTTGGAGTCCACCGCGATCCGCACCACCCCGGCGCCGGCGGCGTGCAGGGCGTTGGCCTGCTCCACGGTGGCCGCCACGTCCTGCGTGTGGGTGGCGGTCATGCTCTGGGCCACGATCGGATGACCGGCGCCGATCGTGATGCTGCCGATCCTCACGCCCCGCGTCGGATTCCGTCGGACCTCGACCACGCCTGCTCCTCGCTCGCCGGAAGGGGCCGAACCGCCGCGCGGCGGCCCGAATGCACCCTGCAAGACCATAGCAAACCGGTGGCTCACGGCCATACTTGGCCGGCACGGGCCGGGAGATGTCCCGTGCGATCCCGCCGGGCGCCGCCCGTTAGACTGTCGGCCTTCCGCCGCCGAGCCCGCCGCCGTTCGTCCCCGGTGCCATGCGCTACTCCCCCCGGCTGCACATCGTGCTCCACGAGCCCGAGATCCCCCCCAATGCCGGCAACGTGGGGCGCACCTGCGTGGCGATCGCGGCCAAGATGTGGCTCGTGCGGCCGATCGGCTTTCACCTCGACGACTATTACCTGCGTCGAGCGGGCCTCGACTACTGGGACGAACTGGAGTGGGAGGTGGCCGACTCCTGGCCGGACCTGCTCGCCCGGCTCGAGGCCGCCGCCGCGGGTGGCCGCTGGCTGTTCTCGGCCCGGGCCACGCGTCCCTACACCGACGTCTCCTACAGACCGGGCGACGTGCTCGTGTTCGGCAAGGAGTCGGCGGGACTGCCGGCCGAGATCACGCGGCCCCATGCCGACCGGCTGCTCACGATTCCCTCCCGGCCCCAGGTGCGGAGCCTGAACGTCGCCAATAGCGCCGCCGTGGTCGCCTATGAGGCGATCCGCCAGTGGGGCGGCATCGCTCCCGTCCCGGACGCGTGAGCCGACGGCGATGACGGCAGCCCCGGACCTCGCCGCGCTCGATGCCTCGGCCGCCTGGGCCTGGCTCATGGCCGAGCTGCGAGCGGCCTGCGGGTCGGCCCGCCACGGCTTTCACCTGTTCACCGTGGCCACCCTCGGTGGCGATGGCCGCCCCGACGCCCGCACCGTGGTGCTCCGCCACGTCGACGCCGACCGCCGCGAGATCCGCTTCCACACCGATGCCCGCAGCCCGAAGGCGGCGGACCTGCGCCGCGATCCGCGGCTGGCGCTGCACTGGTACGACCCCGCGAACCGCGTGCAGGTGCGGGCCGCCGCGACGGCCACGATCCACCACGGCGACGACGTGGCCGCCGCGGCCTGGGCCGCGGCGCAGCCGATGAGCCGGGCCTGCTACACATCGCCGACCGCACCCGGCACGCCGATCGACGACTTCCTCCCCGCCCCCGCTCCCCCGGCCCCGGGCGACGACCTCTCGCTGGCGCACTTCGCCGTGGTGGCGTGTCGATTCGACGCCATCGAACTGCTCGCGCTGCATGCCTCGGGCCACCAGCGGGCGCTGATCCATGTCCGCCGCCATCCGGTCACATGGACCGTGCTCGCCCCTTAGCAGGCCGTGGACAAAGTGAGTTTTTGCGAAGGCGCGAGAACGATCAGACTGCCAGGGTCGATTGGCCAGCGGCGTTCCCGTCGCCGATCGCGCGGCCCAATAGAGTCTTTATTCGTGACACACACGTCGTTTGCGCGCATGTTTACGCTGCCGTCGCCAGTCCGTGGTAATGCAGCCTGACACACGTGCCGAGGACGCTCTGGCCCCGGT
>Ga0194130_10006114_pt1 | contig 14100 bp, 11 predicted proteins | sample TA2KigsurfametaG_FD_160084 | JGI IMG/M metagenome (GOLD analysis project Ga0194130, IMG submission 160084) | Freshwater microbial communities from Lake Tanganyika, Tanzania - TA2015050 Kigoma 12 surface | ecosystem: Environmental > Aquatic > Freshwater > Lake | place: Tanzania: Lake Tanganyika... | reverse complement strand
CGCCCGGTGTACCACCGAGTGGTGGTAGTCGATATCAGTCGATATGCGAGGTTTAGCTTGTGGCGTTTGAACCTCGATACTCGAGGACTTGACGGCTAGCCTTTGTGCGTCAGAATAAAGACATGAGTACACCCACCAAGCCAGTAAATTCAGCAGGAGCGGCGAACGGGGCAACGCTTCAAGGGGTTGACGAGGAAGAGCGACCCTTCGCCGCGCTGAACTCGAAACATGCGCTTGCAGTTCGGATGAAAGCATTAAAGGAAACAGGCGCGAAGTCCCCACTGTTCCCTCATGGCAAGGGAGGGCTGACTTCAGCAGAGCATCGCTTCACCTCAGCCGATCGTGGCCTAAGCTCAGCTGATCGCGAGCTGAGTTCATCTGATCGCAGACTCAGTTCGTCTGATCGCAGGCTCAGTTCATCTGATCCCGGGCTCAGTTCAGTCGATCGCAGCGTGCATTCAGCAGATCGAGGCATTACTGCGGTCGAACGGGGTGTTACCCCGGCAGAGCAGCGCGCTAACTTCCAACTTTCGGAGGAAGGGTTCTTCATCGCCCCCGATCAGAAGTCGATCGCCTCGATTGGATCACTTACTGCAAAGATAGAAAGCTACCTTTCCCGATCAGATATAAAGCGAGTTAGAGATGCCTACCGACTGGCTGATGAGGCTCATCTAGGACAGTTCCGACAGAGCGGTGAACCATATATTTCGCATCCGATTGCGGTGGCGGAGATTTGCGCCGGATGGAAGCTCGATGTCGATTCCCTCATGGCAGCTCTTTTGCACGACACGATGGAAGATAGCGGCATCCACAAGGACGAGCTCCGGGGGCGATTCGGCGCATCGGTCGCTGAACTCGTCGACGGACTTTCCAAACTCGACAGAATGGAATTTCAAACCCGAGCCCAAGCCCAAGCAGAGTCTTTTCGCAAAATGCTTTTGGCGATGGCCAACGACGTGAGAGTGATTCTTATTAAGCTCGCAGATCGCCTACACAATATGCGAACGCTGACCGCGGTCTCGCCTCAAAAAGCAAGGCGTATCGCCGATGAAACCCTGGAGATTTATGCACCAATCGCCAACCGCCTAGGTCTGCACAGCCTCTTTCTCGAACTCCTTGATCTAAGTTTTAGACATAGCCACCCGAACCGTTACAAGGTCTTAAGGAAGGCCGTTCTCTATGCAAGAGGTAACCGTCGGGAAGTCTTAAGCCGTATCGCGGATGCCACCCAGCGGGTACTACCCCAGTGGGGTGTGAATGCCGAGATAACCGGTAGAGAGAAATCCTTATACGGTATTTATCGAAAGATGCGCGAAAAGCGTCTTAGTTTTTCTCAGGTACTGGATGTCTATGGCTTTAGAATCATTGCACCCACTGTCGCCGATTGTTATAAAGCCCTTGGCGCCCTGCACACAACCTTTAAGCCAATACTTGGTCGATTCAAAGACTATATCGCTATACCTAAAGTTAACGGTTACCAGTCCTTGCACACCACTCTAATCGGTCCATTTGGCACACCGGTTGAGTTCCAAATCCGAACGCAAGATATGCAGCGTGTTGCCGAATCTGGTGTCGCCTCTCACTGGCTATACAAAGCAAAAGATGAAAGCTTTTCGGATCTTCAACGCGAAACTCATCAATGGCTCAAATCATTACTCGATATTCAAAGCAATACGGGAGACTCACTCGAATTCATCGAACATGTTAAGGTCGATCTGTTTCCAGATGCCGTCTATATCTTTACACCGAAGGGCGACATACGAGCCTTGCCTAAAGGATCAACGGTTATTGATTTTGCCTACTCAGTACATACCGATATTGGCAATCACGCGATCGGTGCAACGATTAATGGCGACACGTCACCCTTAAGTACTGTTCTAAAAAGCGGGGATCGAATCGTCGTTAACACCGATCCAAATTCAAAACCGGATCCCATTTGGCTTAGTTTTGTGAGGACAGGAAAAGCTCGTGCTGAGATACGACACTATCTTCGCACTATGAATCATAGCGAAGCTATTGATCTTGGCAAGCGACTGCTCGACCACGCCATGCAGGCCATGCATTTGAACCTAGACGAAATAGGCGCGATCGCACTCGAACGCGGTGCTCGAGACATTGGTGCCCACAATCTAAATGATCTTTACGCAAAAATTGGACTTGGGATTCAACTTGCTCCGGCAGTTGCCCGAACCATTGCCCTGATGGCGGGTCACCGCGGCGCCACCTCAGCCCTTTTGGCCGCAGCTCATGCCGCACCGATTCAGGTGCATGGCACGGAAGGCTCTGCAGTGACGTTTTCGCCTTGCTGCCATCCGATTCCAGGTGACGGCATTCTTGGACATTTGCGAGGTGGTCATGGTCTTGTAATCCATCGCAACGACTGCGGTATCGCAATTCGCTCACGTGTCAAAGATAGCGAGCGTTGGGTTGAAACCGAATGGTCTGAACCGATTAGCGGACTTTTTAGAACTGACATTAAAGTCACTGTGCATGACGGCAAAGGCGTCCTCGGCAAAATCGCAGCTGAGATCGCTTCGGAGGAAATCAATATTTCCCAAGTTCATACGGAATCGACTTCAGACAACATGGCGACAATGTCATTCGCACTCAGCGTCCGGCACCGAACACATCTCGCAGGCCTGATGCGTCGACTGCGCAAGATGACTGAAGTGGCAAAACTCGTCAGAGTCTGAACGAGCTCACGTACTAACAAGGCGCTACAGTTAACACGATCCCGTAACTGATATGCCAGGTATACGGCGAGACTTCCGTACTAAGAGCACTGTACGATACAGCCCTGTACGACGAGGCCCCGCGCGACACGAACCTGAACTATACGGCGCCTAAAAACACGGAGCTGTACGACACGGCACCTAACAACTCGGTCCTAAACGATACGGACCTTACGACAAGCTCCCTGCGCTAGCTAGCGTCGCGCTTTCAGGGACGGCCCGACCCAAACCAGGTGTAGTCGACCGATACAATTTCAAGCTCATCAAGCCCCTGAGGAGTCCGCAAAGACACGATATCGCCAACCCTGGACTTGATTACCGTTCTGGCGATCGGAGACACCCAACTGACTCGTCGTCTGCCAGGATCGACTTCATCAATACCAACAATCGTGATCTCCTCTTGAAGTGAGCCGTTACGAAGAAACTGGATCCGTGCTCCAAAGAAAACTTGATCATTGCCGATATGCAGACCTGGATCAACAACCTCTGCACGATCTAGGCGCTTGCTGAGGTAACGAATTCGTCGATCGATTTCCCGGAGTCTGCGCTTGCCATAAAGATAATCACCGTTTTCTGAACGATCGCCGTTTGAAGCAGCCCAGGAAACAACTCGAACAACTTCCGGTCGCTCGGTATTGAGAAGACTCAGCAGTTCATCCTTCATCGCGAGATAACCAGCTGGAGTCATGTAGTTTTTGGAGCTAGCTGGTAAGGCTGACAGATCGCCACTTTCGTGGTCGTCGGGGTCATCGTCATCGCCCCCACCTTCTTTGACAAAGGCCTTACTCATTGCACAGCCGACCGGCGAACTTCGAGGCTCTTTTAGTGCGCACGGACGGCATGTTAATGCTTACCGACGTCCTACTAATTCCTACCGACGTCCTACTAGTTCCTACCGACGTCCTGATAATTCTTACCAACGTCCTGCTGCTTCCCACCGATGACCCTTTACTTTCCACCGACTTGCATACTTTCAATCAAGATGGAACCACTGCGTTTGGTGCCACGCTGTAACTCATCAGCACCTACGGCGACGATCCCGGCAAACATGTCGCGAAGATTCCCCGCAATCGTGATCTCCTCGACTGGAAACTGGATTTCACCACCCTCAACCCAGTAACCGGAAGCCCCTCTGGAATAGTCTCCTGTTACATAATTAATATCGTTACCCAGAACGTCGGTCAGTAGTAAGCCTCGATGCATTTTTTTGATCATCGCATCAAGACAATGCTCAGCGCGTGTTTTTGAGCTGAGCACCCGCATCGCATGACTACCGCCCGCGTTGCCAGTTGTCTTCATACCAAGCTTTCTTGCGGTGTAGCTCGATAACAAATAGCCTTCGATAACACCTTTGCTCACGAGGATGCGACGCTGCGTTCTCACCCCTTCATCATCAAAACATGAGCTTCCAAACTCTCGCGGCCTCGTCGGGTCATCTTCAATCATGATGTGTTTAGGGAAAACCTGGCTTCCAAGCGAATTGACCAAAAAGCTAGCCTCACGGTAAAGCGCACCACCCGAAATTGCCTGCGCGAAACTACCGAGCAAACCGCAAGCAAGCGGCGCTTCAAAAAGAATCGGCACGCGTTGCGTTGGCACTGCGCGTGCGCCGAGTCTGGCCAACGTTCGTTTTGCTGCATAAACGCCAACCGCCTCTGGCGAAGCGAGATCGTTCGAAGAGCGACGCGAAACATACCAAGCGTCTCGCTGCATACCACCATCTGCGTTGGCGCGGTCTCTGGCAATTGGTGCTACGCCCATCGAATGCCTGGAATGGGCGTAACCTCCAGAAAACCCCCGCGAATTACGCGAAAAAAAGTGACCGCTACCCGTACTAACAGACGCCCCATCACTGTTTTGAATGGCTTCATCGAGATCGAGGGCTGCAGCCTCGCAGCGCAAGGCAAGCTTTTTCGCTCGATCAACGCTAAGTGTCCAAGGGTGAAAAAGATCCAAGTCCCGCATGTCACCCGCTTGGGCGATCATTTCAGGATCTGGAAGTCCAGCAGCCTCATCTTCACCAGTATAACGGGCTATATCGTAGGCAGCTTGCACCGTTTGCTTTATCGCTGCGCTCGCAAAATCACCCGTGCTCGCATGACCTTTGCGCTGTCCGATGTAAACCGTCACGCCAAGACTCTTGTCTCTGGTTTGCTCAACGGTCTCCAGTCGCCGCATACGAACATTAACGGTGAGGCCTGTGCTTTCGGCCAAGTCAACTGCGCAATCGCTTGCGCCAAGTCCTCTCGCGATACGGAGCGCATCTTCGGCCAATTCTGAAAATTTACTTTGATCGTACTGAAACATTTTTGATCTCCAAGGGCGCTTATCATAAGCCTTTCAGTTCAATCGCATCGCGATCGACACTTGCCCTTCTTCGACAGGATCATTCGTGTAATGACGCGTCAAGTCACACCACAAGTACTTAAACCAAGCAAATCCCAGCGCAAGCGGGAGATGAATCAGCTTCAAGACTTAGGCGAAGCCCTGGTAACGCTGCGCGACAACGAGTTTGCACGCGTTAAGCTACCCGAACGGCTCCATGATGCGATCGTAGCCTGTCGAAAGATAAAGGCTCACGAAGCGAAAAGAAGGCAGTTGCAATATGTTGGACGCGTCATGCGTGAGCTTGATGACCTCGCATTGAGTGAAGTTTTTTGCCAACTCAAAAAACATTGCCCCAACGCCCTTGCTAAAGCTCTAGACACAAAACCTAGTGGCGCTAAGCCCGAATCGTCGTTCCCTTTTCTTGGAGATAAAGCGCAGTGATGCCCGAACATAAATCCTTAGAAAAAGCTAAAGCGATAAAAGCAATAAATCCTGTGCTCCGAATTGGTCTGCTTTCGGTGAGCGACCGGGCGTCGCAGGGCATCTACGAGGATAAGGGGTTGCCAGCCCTGCGGAGCTGGCTTAGTCGCGCAATAACATCACCTGTTCAGTTCGTCGAGCGCCTGATTCCTGACGAACGGACGATAATCGAATCCAGCCTTGGAGAACTATCCGATCAATCACGTTGCCACTTGATTCTGACGACTGGCGGGACCGGACCTTCGCGCCGGGATCTGACACCAGAGGCAACGCTTGCGGTGGGCACACGTGAAATGCCGGGATTCGGTGAACAAATGCGACAGATTAGCCTTCGCTTTGTGCCAACCGCGATTTTGTCGCGTCAAGTGGCTGTGTTGCGCGAACTAGATGATGGTCACAGTTGCCTTATTGTGAATCTGCCGGGTCAGCCAAAAGCCATTGCTGAGACGCTTGAAGGTTTGAAGGACGATGAAGGCATGATTCTCGTGCCGGGAATCTTTGCTGCCGTACCCTATTGCCTGGATTTAATCGGCGCTCCGCAAATCGACACAGATCCGGTCGTCTGCAAAGCATTTAGGCCAAAGCCTTCCAAATGACGATCAGTCACCGATTCTCGTCGTTAGTAAAACACCAGGTAATTCGCGTAACTTTTTGACAGTAAAAGCCAATTCTTTGTGATGTGAAAGCTCAAGTGTGATCCTAATGCTTAACTGCTCGCGCTTTGTATAGCTTCGAATCGATGTCATCCGGACTTTAAGGCGGGACATTAACTCCGTTAAATCTCGCAATAGACCCGGCCGATCATTAGCTCTCACCAAGAGTTCCGCAGCAAATGCTGGCTTTTCTGAAGCCTTCCAGCCATGCCCATGCACTGAGCCATGCGGGTGACCGCGAACATTGCCATCGCTGTGTACATTACCGTTGCCATTGCTGTGAACATTACCGTTGCCATGACCGTCAGCATGCTCGTCGCGACCACTGGTACCGCGCTCAACCTTGATTCCGTCGCCAAACAGGTATGCATCACCCAAACTCCAACTCACCTGGACGGCACGCTCTGGATGCCTAGCAAGTAAACGCCCATAGGTTAAACAAGTGATTCTGTGCACTGAAACCCCTTCGCCGCGCGTAATAAAGCCTGCAATATCGTCCGGTGGAATCGGCCGACAACAACCAGCAAGGTGATGTAGCAGCGATGCCACCCCATCGACAAGGATCGGCGATTCCCATCCTGCTGCCTTTCCCTTAAGTCTCTTGCTGGCGGCACTGACTCTTGCTAGGCCAAAGTTAATCTGTTTCGTTGGCGTCCTCGACGCGAGTTCGTCTTCACGCTTTAGATCTTGGTCTGTACCAAAATTTAGTGCATTTTCAACAGTTCGACTACTTATTTCTTCTCGAGCGAATGCCAAAAATAGGGCTTTGACGCCCTCGAGACCGAGACGACTTGCAAGGTCATCGTGAGCCGTTGCGGTTTTACCTTCACGCTGAAGCAGCTTTTCAAGCTTCGCTCGCCCCATCGCAACATCACGCTGCTCGTCGAGCGTGTGAAACCACTGTCGTACCTTTGTACGTGCGCGCGGACTCCCCAAATAGCTGAGCGCAGGGTTTAACCAGTCACGAGATGGTCCAAGTTGCTCACTTGCTCGCGCAGCGATGATTTCAACTGTCTGGCCCGAGCGAAGTCGGGTATTAAGAGGGACCATAGCACCGTCAATTTTTGCACCTCGACAGCGATGGCCAAGGTCAGTGTGCAGCAAATACGCAAAATCAATTGGGGTCGATGCTGCCGGCAGTTCCAGTACCTTCCCTTGAGGCGTAAGGACATAGATTGCCCGGCTAGATATAGAACCGGGCAACTCGCCATCGATAAGGTCATACTTCCAAGCAAGGAGTTGCCGAACGTATTTGATTTTATCACGATCCTGTGATTTTCCCTTAGATTGGCTCAAACCTGTGCTTGTTTCCTTGTAATGCCAGTGGGAGGCAAATCCAAGTTCAGCCTCGCGATGCATCGATTCGGTACGAATCTGAATTTCGACGGGACGTGCATCTTCATGCAATACGACCGTGTGAAGTGATCGGTAGCCATTTGGCTTTGGTCTTGCAATGTAATCATCGAACTCGGCAAGCAGGGGCGAAAAACGCTTGTGGACCCAATCCAATGCCGCGTAACAATCGTCGACTTGATCTACAACAATCCTAATGGCTCGCAAATCAAGAAGCCGCTCAATTGCAAGTTGCTTTACTTGCATTTTATTATAAATGCTATAGATATGTTTGGGGCGACCAGAAACCTTTACGTCAATCCCAGCAGTGCGCAAACCCAGCTCGATCCGCCGAGTCAGTTCACGAATAAATAACTCACGTTGACTTCGTTTCTCATCAAGCGCTCTAGCAATCCTGTGATAAGACGCTTCATCCGCAAATCGAAATGCAAGATCCTCCATTTCCCATTTGAGTTGCCCTAAACCAAGCCTATTCGCTAGCGGTGCGAGCACCCGAAGCGTAAACCTTGCTTGTTCAAGCGTTGGCTTGGTTTTCGCCTTGGCATGAAAGCGCAAGCTTTGTAATCGCGATGCGAGCCGAACCAAGACCACCTGCACATCCGCGCTCATAGCCAAGAACATTCGCCTTAGTAACTCTTGCTCGGCTAGATCACGCTTTCCACCGTCGATCGGAACATTCTGCATAAGCAGAAGTGATCTTAGGGCAGCTACTGAGGCCTTCAGGTCTGAATCGATTAGTTCTTCGAAATGATCTTTTGGGAGGCAGGTTTGGGCTAGAGCAAGCCAAATCAACCTCTGAGCTTGAGAATCCGCGCCAATCCCAAGAAGTATTTGGTTTGTCCCGTCACAATGGTCAACGATCGCTTCGCCCGATGGCAGGTAGGCTTGATCGAGGCGATGCCGCAAGCCTTCGATTACATCGGCTCCATTTTCAGGCGACCCGACGGGGGTTCCCGCTCGATTGGAACTACGGTGCACCGGTACTTGAGATTTCATGATGTCGCCGCGCAGTAGCCCAGTTTGACGCCACCGCACTCATAAGTGACTAGGGCCGACCGATCGCCCAATACTCAAACCCGCGATCTCGAACTAACTGGGGCTCGTAAAGATTGCGTCCATCAAAGATGATCGGTGCCTTCATGCGATGTCGCAGTTCCTGGAAATTTGGCGACCGAAACTCTTTCCATTCCGTGAGGACAAATAGGGCATCGACGCCACGGGCCGCTTCAAGCGGCGTTCCAGCGAGTGCTAAGTTAGGATGATCACCATAAATTCGCCTGCACTCATCCATCGCCACAGGGTCATAGGCAACAATGTCGCAACCCTGATCCCGCAACGCCTCAATCACAACCCTTGACGCGGCCTCTCGCATATCGTCGGTATTTGGCTTAAAGGATAGGCCCCAGACCCCAAATCGCATTCCCTTCAAGTCACCGAATCGCTGGATCGCCTTTTCCACAAGCACAAGCTTTTGTGTTTGATTGACTGCTTCGACAGCCTGTAAGAGGACTGGCTCGATACCTTGCTCTTGCGTGCTGCGGATTAGTGCCTTTACGTCTTTTGGGAAGCATGACCCGCCGTATCCTGTTCCAGCGTATAAGAAACTATATCCAATACGACTGTCTGATCCGATGCCAACCCTCACCTGCTCGATATCAACACCGACTTTTTCTGCAAGCCTTGACAATTCATTCATAAACGATATTCGAGTGGCCAACATTGCGTTGGCAGCATATTTTGTGAGTTCAGCAGCACGGCGACTCATGACAAAAGTTCGTTCATGGTTTCGCTGAAACGGTGCATAGAGCTCTCGAAGGATTTGCTCAGCATCGGAATCTTCAACACCAAGTACGATCCTGTCAGGCTTCATGAAGTCATCAACAGCCGCACCTTCTTTGAGAAACTCTGGATTAGAAGCGACGGAAAACGGTAACTCAAGGCCGCGCATCTTTAGCTCTTCTGCAATAACCGCTTGAACTTTGTCGCCAGTTCCAACGGGTACAGTCGACTTATCGACGACACACCTGTACCCGTCCATGTGACGGGCAATGCCCCTTGCAGCTGCCAACACGTAGGACAAATCTGCGGATCCATCCTCATCTGGAGGCGTTCCTACAGCAATCATTTGGATGACACCGAAAAGCGCGCCCTCTTTCGGATCGGCGCTAAAACGCAACCGCCCCGCGGCTACATTACGATGCACCACTTTGTCGAGGCCAGGCTCATGAATCGGGATCTCACCGCGCAACAGCCGCTCAATCTTGCTTTCATCGACATCGATGCAAAGCACCTCATTGCCCATATCGGCCAAACAAGCACCGGTAACAAGGCCTACGTAGCCTGTACCAACCATGGTGATATTCATGCAGTAACCCTTTTTCGAGAAGAATACTCAAGTCCCGAATTGTATGCCGCAGTCCTGAATCACTTGGTGACTGCGCTCCGAAGCAGTCGGTGTTACTGCCTGCAACTCAGTGATGAGTGCAGCGATTGTTTGAGGCAACGCGCCAGGGGAAGAAGGCAAAAAAGCTTGCTCCGCCGATAGGGAAAATTGGCGTGCATCTGCCTTGGTCACATCAGTGGAATCACCTGCCGCTTCCGATTGGTCGTAAGGCTTTGAATGATTAGTCTGAGAAGCTTCTTGGCCCGTCTGAAAAGCTTCAATCCCGGCGGTTGCAGGTATGGGAATACGAGCCCTTGCCTGCATCCACCAATACCAACGCCCGCCCTCGACGCAAAGACCAGACCCTTTAGTTGCAAGATTGCAATCGGGAGAAACAGGCAAAACCTGCGCTAGCGCTCGCCCAAAAAATGGTAGCTTCAGTGGCATTTTATAGCTCAACACTCCCTTCAAGTGATCGGGCTCATTAGCAAAAAGCATGGGATCGTTTGAAGCAGATTGAGAGCCCGGTGATGCCTTTAAGCCTCCATCTCTGTCCGGCATCTGCCCCGACTCCAAAGTCGCTAGCCACTGCGACGCAACTCGAAAATCAGCGCCACGGATGCTGCGGCTACCCCCGCTTTGACTTTCCCCATAAAAGACTGCCCAAGCCCTAAAGGCGCGCTGGATCGCATCTTCGAAGGCATGATTAGCCGACCTTTGCCTATCCAAACCGGCAACTGGCTGGTGACTATGAACGCCATCTACCGTCCATTGATCTGAACCGGAGGCGGTGAGAATATTTGGCGCCGTCAGTTCTGCCGCCGCCCTCATACCTTCACGAAGCACATGTCCTAGGTGTACCTTAGCAATCGCGATATAAGCAAGTTGAATCGTCATGAAAAAGATCATTAGAAGAAGCGGCAAAGCGATGATCGTTTCAGTCGCACCCCAACCCTCTTGTTTCCGAAGGCCCTGATCCGAGTAGCGCTCTCGAACACCGTAAGCATGTGGACAGCAGCGAATTGATCTAGGAGGAACCAGAAACTCTCGCTTAAGGACTCGACCCTCGCGGTCTAACCACTCAAGGTCAATTGGGCGGCGCAAGGTAAAGGTGTGAATTGAACAACAAGCGGGTATAAAGACCCAACCTCGATAGCTTTCTCCGATCCCGCCCATCGGACTAAGACCGAGCAAGCGCTGCCAGAAGCGGGAGAGACGGATATCGCCCTTAATCATCGGCCGAACTCCATGGTCAGTTGGTAAAACACTGGAAATAATAGGACGATGAAGGTTGAGGGAAAAATCAGTAACACAAGAGGAGCAAGTAGACGCATAGGGGCCTTCAACGCATCGTTCTCCGCCGCCAGAAACGTTGCTTGTCTAGACTGCTCCGCAAACTGCTTGAGGCGCTCGGCAATCGGCCCACCTTGCGTCACCGCAATCCATACCAACTGCGCTAAGGAACAAAGCGTTTGAACTGAGAGCGCGTTACCTATGCTGGTGAGGGATTCTGCGAGGCTTAACCCCCCTCGAATATCGCTTCTCAAGCGATCGCGGAGAAGTTCAAAAGCGGGATGACTGTTCTGATCTAAGGCACCAAGGAGCGCAGCGCTGGGTGATTGCCCTGATTCAAGTCCAATAACCCATAGATCGATCAAACATGGGAACCGAACATTGAGACGGTGTCGAATGAGCTCAATACTCGATTGCATGCGCGCCATCATTAAACGGGGAAGTAAAAAAAATAGCGAAATACCGAGTCCCAGTAAGGCTAGGCTGCTGCTGATAAGGTCTTTCACAAAAAACATGAGATCCGAGGTCTCGGCACGTAGGAGAACAGTCGCCCCGAACAGCACAAAGAAAAGAGATGCACCAAGGCAGTAGTACCGTCCCAAAGCTCGAACCGCAGCAAAGATCGCGTCACCGCCAGACACATTGCTTGCTTGAGCGAATTGACGGTCAACGCTACCAAGCAAATTGATATACCTATCAAATCGTTCGTTAAATCGAGACCCCGAAAAGCGAATCATTAATTGCCCTGAACCGATATATATTTGCTCTATTAATGTACTTATCGATCTGCTTTTTGCTCGATGATTGTTTTTTGAGTCTATGCCCCCAACTAGAGAAATCTTACGATTTCGCGTTAGGCTCCGAAGACAAAGTCCGCCAAGCGCGAAAAGGCAAATACCGACCGTCATACCAATCAGTCCTAGCAACAGCATTATTTCGATGGAATACATTGACTCGCTAAACCCACTTCGGTTGAGACAGGCGTCGAACCCAAAAAGCGCCGAGTAAATTCATCGCAACTGCGATTGATAATGCGGTTCGCCCAGCGCTTGTTTGAATTAAAAATTGAAAACCACTCGGATCTACCATAGAGAGCGCTATTAAGATCAACGCAGGGAGCGCCGCCATGATCCAAGCTTGCCCCCGAGCCTGCACTGTCAGCACTCTTAGCTTCATCCGCAAGTTGAGGCGCTTGCGCATATCGCCCGCAAGCCTCTCAATACTTGGAGCCAACGTACCACCTGATGCTAGACCCACGCGTACACAACTTGCAAATGCGACAAACTCCTCAAGCTCTAATCGCCTTTCTTGGCGCTTCAGTGAATCCGCCAAACTGATGCCGACTTTCAGGTCGGCCCGCAATTGGGAAAAGCAAGTTCGTAACACGGGATCTATACGCTCCGGTAGTTCGACAATCGCCTGATGTAATGGTTGGCCAGCGCTTAGGAGCGCCCCGAGCTTTGTCATCGCATCTGGAAGGGCTTGTTCCATTGCCAGACGTTGTCTAACAACACGTCTAATCTGTAGGCCGAGCGGCAAGCAAAATCCAGTTGCCAGCAACAATAGGGAAAGCATGAGTGAAACCCTTCCCAATCCAAAGACCATGGCGGAAATTATTACAACATAGAGTGCTCGCCCTGCCCGACTCGAAAAGACTTCTCGAAAACGCCAAGCCTGCTGCGAACGGTCTTCCTGAATATCGTGATCACTGACCCGAAAGCTCCACCAGTCAAGAAGAATCCGACTCACATTCAAAACCCAGGGCGTGATTTGCAACAGCAAAACCGTCATACAAAGCAGAAGCAATCCCCATATAAACATGTGTTCCAAGTTATCCCCCAAGCTCACCTAGGCCGCCATTTTTGAGCTTGCCAATTCAGTAACAACTTTGTTTGCTCGTTCTATGGCGGCTTTGTCAACTAATTCGGCAATTGCTATGTTCTCCACTTCAGTGTTTGCTATGTTCTCAACTTCGGTGCTTGCTTCGCTACCCCAAGTTAAACCACCATGACTAGGGGCCAGATCCATTTGAGGTGCCGATTCGGACGAGTACGATTCACTTTGAAACAGATCAATCCAGGAGGTATGTAGCGGGCCGAAAACGTCCTCCAGACAAGTTGGGGTGCTTAGACAAGTCTTATAGCTAGGTAAGTCGCCCGTAAGCGCTTGGTTTAGACAAAAAAGTTCTTGCATGCGGTAGCGCCCAGCCTCAAGACCTGATAATTCGCTTACGCTGCTAATCCGACGACTTCCATCGTGAAATCGCTTCGTCTGAATGACCAGATGAAAGGCCGAAGCAATTTGCGCTCTGATGGCATCGATCGGTAAATCGAGACCAGCAAGTAATGTAAGGACTTCGAGGCGACCAAGCGCATCGCGAGGAGAATTAGCGTGAATTGTTGACATTGACCCGCCATGCCCAGTGTTCAGTGCTTGCAACAGATCAAGTGCTTCGCCACCACGGCATTCCCCGATCATGATTCGATCTGGGCGCATTCGAAGCGCATTTCGTAGTAAATCCCGAATGCTGACGCCGCCCGCACCCTCATGTCCGGCGAGCCTGGATTCTAGTGATACACAATGTGGGTGATCAAACTGTAATTCAGCGGCATCTTCAATTGTGATCACTCGCTGACCGGGTTCAATCTCTTGAGCAAGCATATTCAATAGAGTTGTTTTTCCGCTCCCAGTCCCGCCAGCAACAAGCACATTCAAGCGATTCTTGACAGCCCAACGCAGAAAGCTAGCCAGCATCGCATTTGCACCACCACTTTTAACCAGATCGGAAAAACAACGCAGGCTTCGTGAAAACTTTCTGATTGTGATGTGAGTGCCACGAATCGCTAAGGGCGGCAATACAATGTTGATCCTTGATCCG